>Ga0209189_1000558_pt1 | contig 30772 bp, 26 predicted proteins | sample C_130820_EF_Meta_FD_187308 | JGI IMG/M metagenome (GOLD analysis project Ga0209189, IMG submission 187308) | Freshwater microbial communities from Lake Croche, Canada to study carbon cycling - C_130820_EF_MetaG (SPAdes) (version 3) | ecosystem: Environmental > Aquatic > Freshwater > Lake... | reverse complement strand
GCCAACTTCGAGTGAGCTCACTGGCCGTGGAAAAAGTCCTCCGGGACTTTTTCCAGGCACGAAAACCTCCGGTTTTCACGGGAGCTGCGCTCCCGCGATCGCATCCATGCGACCGAGCAGGCTGTTTATCCAGAGCCTGCTAAAGGCTGGAAGCCGGAAGCGAACGTCCGGCGAGCGGGGTGACGGGCGGCCCCGGGCGTCACCCCCCCGAGCCGGTAACACACCGCGTTCGTCTCGAGAAGCAGCCGTTCGTGGGTCTCGATCTCGCTCGATCCCGGGTTTGGGCGGCCGGGACTGCCGTGGAGGGGCCGCCCCGCGACCGTCGCTTCCCCCGGGACCGCCCGGCACGACCCGTAAAAAACGCACAGTCTCGTCGGCCGCGAGGTCCGGCGGTATAACTGTGGCGTTCCAGCCGTCGGCCCGCAGGGCGGGCGGCCTCCGCGAACATCGATTGCCCGGCCCCTCGCCGGGCTTTTTTGGCGATGACTTCGTGACATTTTTCACGAAGTCGTCTCCGACGGCCGATTTTCGCATACGAACCCGCACACACGACGGTCGTCGCCCGCCCCCTGTCGCCCTTCCCGACACGCCCAGTCCCACGAGCGCAGCCATGGATGCCATCCTGCCGGTCCTGCTGTTCGTGGCGATCGCGGCAGCCGTCTCGGTGGGACTCGTGACGGTGGCCCAACTGGTGGGGCCGCGGCGCAGCGGCGCCGTCAAGGAGATGCCGTACGAGAGCGGGATGGATCCCATCCACGACACCCGCCGCCGGTTCGACGTGCGCTTCCACCTCGTGGCGATCACGTTCCTGGTGTTCGACGTGGAGCTGCTGTTTCTCTATCCGTGGGCGGTCGCGAGTCGCTCCGCCGCGGGGATCGACGCCGCCGTCGCCGACGGTGTCGTCTCGTGCCGCGGGCTGGTGTTCGCCGGGGCCATGCTGTTCATCGCGATGGTGGTCGTGGGCTTCGCATACGACTGGCGCAAGGGGGTGTTCCGATGGCGATAGGTCCGATGACGGCAGGTCCGATGACGACGGCATCCTCGCCGGCCGGCGGCCGGCTCGAACTGCCGGAGAACGTCGTCGTCAGCCGGCTCGACGAGCTGGCCAACTGGTGCCGCAAGAACAGCCTCTGGCCGATGCCCTTCGCCACGGCCTGCTGCGGCATCGAGCTCATGGCCACCGGCGCCAGCAAGCACGATCTCGCGCGGTTCGGGGCGGAGGTGTTCCGCTTCAGCCCGCGGCAGTGCGACCTGATGATCGTGGCGGGCCGCGTCGTGATGAAGATGCTGCCGGTGCTGCAGCGCATCTGGCAGCAGATGCACGAGCCCAAGTGGTGCATCTCGATGGGCGCCTGCGCCAGCACCGGCGGCGTCTTCGACACCTACGCCGTCGTGCAGGGAATCGACCGCTTCATCCCGGTCGACATGTACGTGCCGGGCTGCCCCCCGCGGCCCGAGCAGCTCATCCAGGCGATCATCGACCTGCAGGACAAGATCCAGGCCGAGGGCACGATCACCGGTCGCGAGTTCGACACGAGCCAGCGGCAGCTCCGCAAGCGGGCCCTCGTCGAGGCCGACGAGTTTCTCGTGCTCGACGCCGCCCGCAATCCCAACGTGCAGCGGAGTCTCTCGGCAGCCGCCCGCACCTGACGTACGACAGGCCGCGACGGCCTCCCCCCGTCCATTCGCACCGCGTTTCCGCCGCAGTCACCCTCCTTTCCGATCGCCGCCTCGATGCCCTACGTGCCGCCAGCAGTCGACGACGTCCTCGCCGCGGTGACCGGCCGGTTCGGCGGCCTGGAGTCGGGCCGCTTCCGCGACCAGACGAGCCTGACCGTGCCGGAGTCGCAGTCGCTCGAGGTGCTCGCGTTCCTCAAGGGCCTCGGCTTCGACCTGCTCATCGACGTGACCTGCGTCGACTACCTCGAATACCGCGGCGCGAAACACCGTTACGGGCTCGTGTACCTGCTGACCTCGACGACCACGAACCAGCGGCTCACGGTGCGGGTCTTCGTCGACGATCCGACGTCGCCCGACGAGGCCGGCCCGACGGTGCGGAGCGTCGTGCCGCTGTGGCAGGCGGCCGACTGGCTCGAGCGCGAGGTGTGGGACATGTTCGGCATCCGCTTCGCCGGCCACCCCGACCTGCGGCGGCTGGTCATGCCCGAGGAGTTCACGGCCCACCCGCTGCGGAAGGACTATCCGCTGCAGGGCCGTGGCGAGCGGCACAATTTCCCCGTCATCTCCCGCGACCACAGCTGAGGCCGGCCGCCATGTCCATCGCTCCCCCGCCCCGCGTCCCGCTCGCTTCCGGCCCCGCCGCCGCGCCGGCCGCCGAGCGGTCCGAGGACTACCTCTGGACGCTCAACTTCGGCCCGCAGCATCCCGCCACGCACACGACGCTGCGGCTCGTGCTCAAGCTCGAGGGGGAGCGGGTGGTCGACGCGATGCCGGAGATGGGCTACCTCCACTCCGGGTTCGAGAAGATCGGCGAGCACCTGACGTTCAACCAGTACGTCACGGTCACCGACCGGATGAACTACATCTCGCCCATGGCCAACAACGTGGCCTGGCACCACGCGGTCGAGAAACTGCTGGGCATCGAGCTGACGCCCCGTTGCCGCTACATCCGCACGATCATCACGGAGCTGGCCCGGATCAGCGACCACCTGCTGTGCAACGGCGCGGTGGGGCTCGACACCGGCGCGTTCACCTTCTTCCTCTACGGCTTCTACCAGCGCGAGGTGATCTACGACATCTTCGAGACCCTCTGCGGGGCCCGGTTCACCAACAGCTACACGCGGGTGGGCGGGGTGTCGCAGGACTTCACCCCGCTGGTGATCGAGAAGATCCGCACGTTCCTCAAGACATTCCCCAAGACGCTCGCCGACATGGAGCGGCTGCTCACCCGCAACCGCATCTTCGTCGACCGGACGAAGGGGGTGGGCGTGCTCTCCCGCGAAGAGGCCATCAACTGCGGGGCCACCGGCCCGGTGGCCCGGGCCAGCGGCGTGGCCCGCGACCTGCGGAAGGACGAGCCCTACCTCGCCTACGCCGATTTCGACTTCCAGGTCTGCTGCGCGTCCGCCGGCGACTGCTACGCCCGCTACCTCGTCCGCATGGCGGAGATGCGGGAGAGCCTGCGGATCGTCGCGCAGGCCCTCGACAATCTGCCGGAGGGCCCGGTGAACGTGGGCATCGACCAGCGGGCGGCGCTGCCCACGAAGCGGCAGGTGTATTCGACGATCGAGGGCACGATCTCCCACTTCGAGCTGTCGATGAGCAACCGCGGCTTCGAGGTGCCCTGCGCCGAGTCGTACGGTGCGATCGAGGCCCCCAACGGCGAACTCGGCTTCTACCTCGTCGGCGACGGCGGGGAGTGCGCCTACCGGGCCCGCTGCCGGCCGCCGTCGGTGTCCCACTTCTCCCTCTTCCCCCGGCTGATCCGCGGCCACACGCTCTCCGACGTGGTGGCCGTGCTCGGCAGCCTCAACATCATCGCCGCGGAGCTGGACCGATGAATGCTTGCGCGGCGGCGTCGACGACGAGGAAGGGGTTGCCCATGCCGTCGAGACGGCGTTGGCGGCAAGCGGAGCCAGGGATGGCGAAGCGCGGCCGGCATCGAGTGAGCGGAGGCCGGGACGGCCGCAGCGAACGTCCGGCGAGGCGGCATGGGCAATCCCTTCCGGAACTCCACGCATGATCGCCCACAAAAAAATCCTCACCGACGAGATGGTGGCGAAGATCGAGGCGCTCGCGCCCCGCTATCCCAACCGCCGCGCGCTCACGCTGCCGGCGCTGCACATCGTCAACGCCGAGCTGCGACACGTGCCGCTCGACGCGGTCGTGGAGATCGCGGCGTTGCTCGGCCTCGCCCCGGCCGAGGTGCAGGACACCCTCACCTTCTACCAGTTCTTCCACCAGGAGAAGCCCCACGGCAAGGTGCGGGCGTTCGTCTGCCGCTCCGTCTCCTGCGCCCTGCGGGGCGGCGACCACCTGCTCGAGCACCTCTGCCGGAAGCACGGCGTCGAGCCCTACGGCACGACGTCCGACGGCGAGCTGACGATCGAGCCGGCCGAATGCCTCGGCGCCTGCGACTTCGCCCCCTGCATCCTGGCCAACGACGACCTGCTCAAGAACATGACACCCGAGGCCGCCGAGGCCGAGCTCAAGAAGCCGCGCGCGAGGGCCACCTGACATGACCACCGCATCCCAGCCCGTACTCCTCGAGGCGGTCGGCGTGCCCGACGGCCACACGATCGCCAGCTACCGGAGCCGGGGCGGCTACGCGCCGCTCGAGCAGGTGCTCGCCGGCAAGCAGCCCGCCGACGTGATCGAGATGGTGAAGTCGTCGGGGCTCCGCGGCCGCGGCGGCGCCGGCTTTCCCACGGGGCTCAAGTGGACCTTCCTGCCGAAGGACCACCCCGGCCCGATCTACCTCTGCATCAACGCCGACGAGAGCGAGCCGGGCACGTTCAACAACCGGATCCTCATGGAGGACGACCCGCACCAGGTGCTCGAGGGGATCATCCTCTCGTCCTACGCGACGCGGGCCTCCACGGCCTACCTCTACCTGCGGTACGAGTATCCGCAGAGCTGGCACCGGCTGCAGGCCGCGATCGACGAGGCGTATGCCGCCGGCTATCTCGGGAAGAACATCCGCGGCTCGGGCTTCTCGCTCGACGTCTATCTCCACCGCGGCGCCGCGGCCTACATCTGCGGCGAGGAGACGGGCCTGATCGAGAGCCTCGAGGGGAAGCGGGCCTGGCCGCGGATCAAGCCGCCGTTCCCGGCGATCGAGGGGCTGTTCCGCAAGCCGACGGTCGTCAACAACATCGAGACGATGGCCTGCGTGGCGCAGATCGCCCGCCGCGGCGTCGACTGGTTCAAGTCGATCGGCGTGCCGGCCGACCCGAACAACCCGCGGGATCCGGGCTCCTACGGGCCGAAGCTCTACTGCCTCTCCGGCCACGTGGAGAAGCCCGGCTGCTACGAGGCGCCGCTCGGCATCACGGCGCGGCAGCTCATCGACGGACAGGGCGGCGGCGTCTGGAAGGGCCGCCGGGCGAAGGCGGTGATCCCCGGGGGCATCTCGATGGGGCTGATGACGGAGAGCGAGCTCGACACGCCGCTCGATTTCGCCGGGCCCGGCAAGGTGGGCTGCCTCGGTCTCGGCACGGCGGCCGTCGTCGTCATCGACGACCAGACGAGCATCGTCGACTTCCTGCACAACTCCTGCCGGTTCTTCGCCCACGAGTCGTGCGGCCAGTGCACCCCCTGCCGCGAGGGCACGAGCTGGTCGCTGCGGATGCTCGAGCGGATCAAGGCGGGCAAGGGGCGGCTGCGGGATCTCGACCTGCTCGCCGAGATCGGCGGCACGATGGGCATGATGCCGGGCAGCACGATCTGCGGGCTCGCCGACGGCGCCGCCTGGCCGATCAAGAACGCCATCAAGAAGTTCCGCGGCGAGTTCGAGGACTACATCAAGCGCACGAATCCCTCGGGCTGGATGGTCACCGACCCCGTTCCCGCTCTCCAGATCGTGGGGGCCCACTGATGCCCACAATCATCGTCGATGGACAGGAGATCGAGATCGGGGCCGACGAACGGCTCAACTGCATCGAGGCCGCGCGCCGGGCGGGCAAGGAGATCCCGCACTACTGCTGGCATCCCGGGCTCTCGGTGGTGGCCAGCTGCCGCATGTGCCTGATCGAGACGGGCAGCCGCGACGCCGCCACCGGCAAGATCACGATGGTGCCGAAGCTCGTGCCCGGCTGCCAGACGCCGGTCAAGGACGGCACGGTGATCGTGACGGAAAGCCAGCTCGTCAAGGACAGCCGGGCCCGGGTCGAGGAGGCGCTCCTCATCGACCACCCGATCGACTGCCCGATCTGCGACAAGGCCGGCGAGTGCCTGCTGCAGGACTACCATTTCCAGCACGGGCAGGCGGAACGGCGGGCCGACCTCCATCCCTTCACGAGCCGGCGACGCGACGTGGGGCCCACGGTCACGCTGTTCGTCGACCGCTGCATCATGTGCACGCGCTGCGTGCGGTTCACCCGCGAGGTGTCGGGCACGGCGGAGCTGATGGTGACCAGCCGCGGCGCCAAGGAGGAGATCGACGTCTTCCCGGGCCACCCGCTCGACAACAAGCTCTCCGGCAACGTCGTCGACCTCTGCCCCGTGGGGGCGCTCGGCGACAAGGACTTCCTCTACCAGCAACGGGTCTGGTTCATGAAGCGGGAGGCGAACGTCTGCGGAGGCTGCTCCGCCGGCTGTTCGATCCACACCGAGCACAATCAGGACACCATCTACCGGCTCAAGCCCCGCGAGAATCCGCACGTCAACGGCTGGTGGATCTGCGACGAGGGGCGGTACGGCTGGCACCACGTCCACGACCCGGCGCGGATCGTGGCCGCCGGTCGCCGCGCCCCGACCGGCGGGGCGTTCACCACCGTCGAATGGCATGACGTCGTCGGCCGCCTTCGCGACGACCTCAAGTCGGCCGGCCGGCTGGCGGTGGCGGTGTCGCCGATGCTCACCGTCGAGGAGGCGTGGATGCTCTGCGCCGTCGCGCGGTCGATCGACCCCGAGGCGTTCCTCGCCGTCGGTCATGTGCCGCGGCAGGGGGCCGACGAGACCTTCCCGGGCGGCTTCACGATCCGCGGCGAAAAGTGCCCCAACCGGCTCGGCGTCGAGGCGGTCGTGGCCCTCTTCGACCCCGCGGTCCGTTCCTGGGACGACCTCGTCACCCACGTCCGCGGCGGCAAGGCGAACGCCGTCTGGATCACGGCCGCCTATCCCGGCCCTTGGCTCGACGAGGCCGCCGCGGCCGCGTTCGCCGGCCTCGATTGCCTCGTGGTGCAGGATCTCTTCGAATCCCCGCTCACCGCCCTGGCCACGTGGCAGCTCCCCGCCGCCGGCTTCGCGGAACGGGCGGGCACGTGGGTGAACGTGGCCCATCGCGCCCAATCGTTCGGGCAGGCTGTGAGGCCCCCCGCCGGCGTCTGGCCGGAGGGCCGTCTCTTCTGGAACATGCTCGGTCGGCGCGGGCTCTACGATCCCGACGCCGTGCGTCGGCAGGTGGCCGAGTCGTCCGCGGCGCTCGTGGCGCTCGCCGGCGAGATCCCACCCCACGGCGTCGATCTCCGCATCGCCCAGCTCGCCTGACCCTCGTCGCAACGTCCGGCCACCGTCGGAACCATCCGCCGCCCTTCATGCCCGCATCCCTCTCCCGCCGCGTCCCCGCGATCGACATGCCCCGTTCCGGCGACCTGACCACACCGACCGTCCCCTTCTCGTGCCTCCTCCCATGAACCTGCTCCCCTCCCTCGAGACGATCGCCGCGCTGGTCAAGATCGGCCTGCTCATCGGCGGGCTGATGACCGCGGCCGCCTACCTCGTGCTCGTCGAGCGCTGGATGGCGGCGTGGGTGCAGGACCGCAAGGGTCCCAACCGCGTGGGCATCCCGCTGACGAAGATCCGCCTTTTCGGACTCGGCCAGCCGCTCGCCGACGGCCTCAAGATCATCCTCAAGGAGGACTTCACCCCGCGGCACGTCGACAAGGTGCTCTACACGGCGGCGCCGCTCGTGATCCTGGCGGCCTCGCTGGCGATCTTCGCGGCCATTCCCTTCGGCAGCGTGCTGCCGCCGCTGGGCATCCCCGGGCTGCCCGACCCCGTCCCCTTCCTCGTGGCCCCGGGCCTCGACGTGGGCGTGCTCTGGGTCTTCGCGCTGTCGAGCATCGCCGTCTACGGCGTGCTGCTCGGCGGCTGGGCGAGCAACAACAAGTACGGCTTCCTCGGCGGCCTGCGGTCGAGCGCGCAGCTCGTCGCCTACGAGATCCCGCTGGGCCTCGGACTCCTCGGCGTGGTGCTCGCGGCCGGCTCGCTCAAGCTCGACCGGATCATGAGCGCGCAGGCCGAGACCGGCGTCTGGTACGCCTTCGCGCAGCCGCTCGGCTTCATCGTCTTCCTCGTGGCCAGCTTCGCCGAGGCGGCCCGGCTCCCCTTCGACCTCCCCGAGGCCGAGCAGGAGCTCGTCGGTGGCTACCACACCGAGTATTCGGGCATCAAGCTGCTGCTGTTCCTCGTGGCCGAGTTCCTCCACATGATCACGGCGGCGTTCCTGATCGTGATCATGTTCCTCGGCGGCTGGCACCTCTGGGGAGTGACCGGCTCCGCGCAGGAGGTGACATGGCTCGGCGCCCTCGTCCGCTTCGGCGTGCTCAGCGCGAAGATCTTCGGGGTGATCCTCTTCTTCATGCTCGTCCGCTGGAGCTGGCCGCGGTTCCGCTTCGACCAGCTCATGAACCTCGCCTGGAAGGTGATGCTCCCGCTGGGGCTCGCGAACCTCGTGACCGTGGCGACCGTGGAGGAGTTCCGGCCGCAGCTCGCGGCCGCCGTCGGACCGGGCTGGGCGCAGGCCGCCGCGATCGCCGTGCCGTGGGGGGTGTTTTTCCTCGGCTGGATCGCCGCCGGCATGCTCACGCCCTCCGGCACCGACAACCGGCCGATCCGTGCGCCCGGCCCGCTCGACCCCGAGCACGATCTCGGCGATCATGCCCCGCGCGACCGCGCCCTGGTGGAGGCCTGAGATGAAGACGACCGACCCCGCCATCACCTGGATCGAGGAGAAGCCGCTGGGCCTGGCCGAGCGGCTCTATCTGCCGCTGTTCGTGCAGGGCCTCACCACCACCGCCCGCCACCTCGTCAGCCCGAAGGTGACGGTGAGCTTCCCCGACCAGCGGCCGACCGTGGGCAACCCGCTCATCTACCGCGGCGTGCACCGGCTCAACCGCGACCCGGAGGGCCGCGTGAAGTGCGTGGCCTGCTTCCTCTGCGCCACCGCGTGTCCGGCCCACTGCATCGACATCGTGGCCACCGAGAGCCCCTGGCCCGACCGCGAGAAGTATCCCGAGAGCTTCAGCATCGACGAGCTGCGGTGCATCTTCTGCGGGATGTGCGAGGAGGCCTGCCCCGTCGACGCCATCGAGCTCACGAGCCTCCTCGACCTCACCGGCAAGAGCCGCGAGGAGATGATCTTCGACAAGGAGAAGCTGCTGGGCGTCTATGACATGACCAAGGACGCCGAGCCGATGAAGTCGGCGAGCCTGGGAGGGACGCTGTGAATCCCGTCCCCCTCGCCTCCGGCGGCCTGCTGGCCGGTGCCATCGTCGCCACCGCGGCGAGCCTCTGGATGCTCCTGCCCAACGGTCGCGAGTTCCAGTCCACCCGCCGGCTGGGCCTGCTCCTCGGCGCGGCCGCGATGCTCGCCTTCGTCGCCGCGGGCCGTCGGCTCGGCGGACTCGGCGAGGAGGCGGTGTTCCTCCTCGTGTCGCTCGTGGCGGTCGTGTCGGCGGCGGCGACGATCGTCTCGAGGTCACCCGTGTACGCGGCCATCTGGTTCGCCCTGTCGCTCACGGGAGTGGCGGGCGTGCTGCTCGTGCTCGGGGCGCAGTTCCTCGGCGTCGCCACCATCGTGGTCTACGCCGGTGCGATCCTCGTGATGTTCCTCTTCGTGCTCATGCTCGCACAGCCGGCGGGCCTCGCGCCCTACGACCGCGTGTCGAACGAGCCGTTCCTCGCGGCCCTGGCGGGCGCGGTGCTGCTGGGCGTGCTGTCGCTGTCGATCGGCCGTCTCTCGGCCGGCGTGCCCGCCTGCTGCGCTCCCCCCGCACGGGCCGCTGCCGCGGCTGATGCCGCCGGTGCCGCCACCGACGCCCCCACCGCTGCGGACACGACGCCCGCGGCCGCCGCCGACCTCGCGGCCGGCCCGCCGGCCGCCGTCGCCGCCGACCCCCTCTCCGACAACCAGGTCGCCCGCCTCGGCGCCGAGCTCTTCGGCCGCCACCTCGTGGCGGTCGAGGCGGCCGGCGTGCTTCTGCTCGTGGCCCTCATCGGAGCCATCGCCATCGTGTCCCGTGGCGAGGCGGCGCTGGCCGCGGAGGCCGACGCCGCGCGGGCCGCCGACCGGAGGACCAGCCGATGAACGCCGCCTCGCTGCCGCTCCTGCAGAACGCCCTCACCGTGGGCGCGATCCTCTTCAGCCTCGGGCTCGTGGGCATCCTCACCCGCCGCAACCTGATCGTCATGTTCCTGGCGGCCGAGATGATGCTCCAGGGCATCTCGGTGAGCCTCGTGGCCTGGAGCCGCTATCACGGCGATTTCGGCGGGCACGTGCTCGTGATCTTCGTGCTCACGGTGGCCGCCTGCGAGGCGGCGGTGGCCCTCGTGTTCGTGCTGCAGGCCTTCTCGCGGACCGGCCGGCTCGACGCGGCCGCCTGGCAGTCGCTCCGCGAGGCGACCGTCGGCCGCACCATCGACCGCGAACTCCCCGCGGTCGACACCGTGCCGCCGCGGTTTCCCACGCTCACCCCCGCCGGCGTGCAGCCCGCCACCGACGCCGACGACGCCCTCGAGCGCGAGCACGTCTGACGCCCGTCCCCCCCGCGGGTCGCCACCACTCCGACCAGCCTACCCCCATGAACAACCAGAGCCTCTCCCTGCTGCTCGTGCTCGTGCCGCTCCTGCCGCTCGTCGGCGCCGTCGCCACGGTGCTCCTCGGCCGCCGACTCGGCCGCTCGGCGCACCTGCCCGCGGTGGCCGGCATCGGCGCCGCGGCCGCGGTGGCGATCGTGCTGCTCGGCGTGACGGCCCGTGACATGTCGGCCACGCACGGCCCGGTGGAGACGATCTCGACGCTCTGGCAATGGGCGTCGATCGAGGGCGCGGCCGCCGACGCCTCCGGGGCCGACGCGGCGGCCACCCGCGGACTGTCGATCCCGGTGGCGGTGCGGCTCGACCCGCTGACGGCCACGATGCTCACGATCATCACCTGCGTCGGCCTCCTCGTGGCCATCTACTCCACCGGCTACATGCACGGCGACCCGGGGTACCCGCGGTTCTTCGCGCTCGTCGCGATGTTCGTGTTCTCGATGGCGATGCTCGTGATGGCGAGCAACTTCCTCCTCGTCTACGTCTTCTGGGAGGCGGTGGGCGCCTGCAGCTACCTCCTCATCGGGTTCTGGTTCACGAAGCCCGAGGCCGCGAAGGCGGCGAAGAAGGCGTTTCTCGTCAACCGTGTGGGCGACTTCGGCCTGGCCGTGGCGACCTTCCTCATCTGGATGAGCTTCGGCACACTCGACTTCCACGACACCCTCTCGCCCCAGGGGGTGATCGTGCCGGGCGTGCTCGGCCAGACGAGGCTCGCCGATCCGGACGGCTATTTCCTCCCCGCCGCCGCGGGCTTCAGCGGGGCGGCCGTGGGCACGGCGATCTGCCTGCTCCTGCTGCTCGCCGCCTGCGGCAAGAGCGCCCAACTGCCGCTGCACGTCTGGCTTCCCGACGCGATGGAGGGGCCCACGCCCGCCAGCGCCCTGATCCACGCGGCCACGATGGTGACGGCGGGCATCTATCTCGTGGCCCGGACGGCGCCCCTCTTCGTCGCCCACCCGGGCGCGCTCACGCTCGTGTCGATCGTGGGGGCGACGACCGCCCTCGTCGCCGCGCTCATCGGCACCGTGCAGAACGACCTCAAGCGGGTGCTCGCCTACTCGACGATCAGCCAACTCGGCTACATGTTCGCGAGCCTGGGCACGGGCACGCTGCTGGGCTTCACAGCCGCCATCTTCCACCTGCTCACCCACGCCTGCTTCAAGGCGCTCCTGTTCCTCGGCGCCGGCTCGGTGATGCACTCGATGGGGGGCGTCATCGACATGCGGCGGTTCGGCGGCCTGCGCCGGGTGATGCCGATCACGGCCGCCACGTTCCTCGTCGGCTCCGCGGCCCTGGCGGGCGTGGCCCCGTTCGCCGGCTTCTTCAGCAAGGACGAGATCCTCGCCGCGCTCCACGCCAAGGGCTGGCCCGACGCGCACGGCGGCCATGCCGACCACGACGACGCGGCACCCACCGATGGCCGGGCCGCCGTCGGGCGGCCCGTGCGGCTGGCCTCCGTCGGCCCGGTCTCCTTCAGCACGGCACGGCGATCGCCGGCCGCCGCGGGCGACGCTCCCGCCCGGGATCTCCCCGACGCCGACCGCGACGCGCTCGCCCTCGTCGCGCCCTCCGCCGGCGGCCGCGACCGCGGCGTGCCGCTCGACGCGCTCGACACGCCGGCGACCTGGCGGCTGCTCTTCTGGATGTCGCTCGTCACCGCGGGACTCACCGCCTTCTACACCTTCCGGGCGGTGTTCATGACGTTCACCGGCCCGCTCCGGCTGCCCGAAGGGGCCGGGCACGGCCACGGGCATGACGATGGCCATGCCGCCGCCCACGACCACGACCACGCCCCCGCGCACGCCCATGACGGCGGTGCCGGTCACGGGCACGGTCATGGCCACGGCGACCATGCGCACGGGGCCGACGGCCACGGCTCCCTCGAGTCGCCGCCGGCGATGACGCTGCCGCTCGTGGTGCTGGCGGTGGCGTCGGCCGGCATCGGCTGGCTGCTCTTCGCCACCAACTGGCTCGCGCACTTCCTCGCGGCCACCCCGTCGCTCACCGCGTCGGCGGTGGCCCGCACCGCCGTGCCGCATGTCTTCCATTGGGATCTGGCGATCCAGGGCACGCTGGCCGCGGTCTGCGGCATCGTCGTGGCCGCCATCGGGCACCTCGGGCGGCGCAGCGACGGCCCGCAGATGGAGCGGTTCCTCGGGCCTCTCGGCACGCTGTTCGCCAACAAGTTCTACGTCGACCAGATCTACGCCTGGTGCATCGTCAGGCCACTGGAACTGCTGGCCGCGGTCGCGGCGATCTTCGACCGCACCGTCATCGACGGCGCCGTCGACGCGGTCGGCGGCATCCCCGGCGCCATCGGCGGCGTGCTGCGGCGCAGCCAGTCGGGCCTGCTGCAGCGCTACGCGCTGGCCGGCGTGCTCGGCGTGCTCTCCATCGTGGTCCTGCTCGCCTGGCAGCTCCGCGGCTGACCTTCCCTCCCGTCGGACCGACTCTCCCCATGAACGGCCCCTCCCCCGGCATCCACCTGCTGCTCGTGATCGCCACGCCGCTCGTCGGCGCCGTCGTGGCCTGGGTGTTCGGCGGCCGCGGCCTCTCCGCCGTGCGGCAAAGCGCGGCCGTCACGGCGCTGCTCACGCTCGTCGGCGCAGGCTGGCTCGTGCTCCGCTACCTGGCGAGCCCCGAGGCCGCCGCCGGGGAGCCCTGGGCCGTGCTCTCCGCGCCCTGGCTCGTGGGGGGCATGTTCGATGTGCGGCTCTCGCTGGGCCTCGACGGCCTGTCGATCTGGATGTTCGGGCTCTCGGCGCTGCTCTCGCTGACCGCGGTGCTCGTCAGCTGGGAGGCCGTCCGCGAGAAGCCCGTCGGCTTCTACTGCCTCCTCCTCCTGCTCGAGGCGGCGATGCTCGGCGTGTTCGCCGCGCGGGACGTGATCCTCTTCTACGTGTTCTTCGAGTTCACGCTCGTGCCCCTCTTCTTCCTCATCGGCATCTGGGGCCACGAGGAACGCCGCCGGGCCGCGGTGAAGTTCTTCATCTACACGCTCGCCGGCAGCGTGCTGACGTTCCTCGGGCTGCTCACGATCGTGCTCTGGAACGCGTCGCATGGCGGCACGGTGACGTTCGACATCGCCGCCCTCACGGCGGGCACGGCGGCCCATCCGCTGCCGATGAGCCGCGAGGGGGGCTGGCTGCAGTGGATCGTGTTCCTCGCCCTGTTCGCCGGCTTCGCGGTGAAGGTGCCGATCGTGCCCTTCCACACCTGGCTGCCGCTGGCCCACGTCGAGGCGCCGACGGGAGGCTCGGTGGACCTCGCCGGGGTGCTGCTCAAGATCGGCATCTACGGGTTCCTGCGGTTCTCCCTGCCGATGCTCCCGGAGGCCTCGGCCGCCGCGGCCCCGTGGCTCTTCGGGCTCGGCGTCGTCGGCATCCTCTACGGGGCGCTCGTGGCCCTGCAGCAGACCGATCTCAAGCGGCTGGTCGCCTACTCGTCGGTGAGCCACATGGGCTACATCGTGATGGGGCTGTTCGCGCTCGAGCCGGTGGCCGTCGCCGGGGCCAACCTGCAACTGGTCAACCACGGCCTCTCGGCGGCCGGCCTCTTCGCGCTGGTGGGCATGATCTACGAGCGGTTCCACACGCGGAGCATCGCCAACCTCGGGGGCATCGCCCGCACCGCCCCGTGGCTGACGGTGTTCTTCATGCTCTTCACCTTCTCGAGCATCGGCCTGCCGGGGCTCAACGGCTTCGTGGGCGAGTTCCTCATCCTCGCCGGCTCCTTCCAGCGGGCCTGGGCGGGCGTGTCGCCGAGCCTGGCGCCGGCCTACCTGACGCTGGCCGTCTCGGCCGTCGTGGGCGTCGTCCTCGGCGCCTGGTACATGCTCTGGGCGGTCGAACGGGTGTTCTTCGGCGGGTCGCGGGAGCCCCCGCGGCCGGCCGGCGGCCATGCGGCGCACCACGATCACGCCTCCGCCGGCGGTCATGGCCACGATCATGGCGGCCACGCCGACGCCTCCGCGACGGTCGGCGACCTCCGCTGGTTCGAGGTCGCGGCGCTCGCCCCGCTCGCGGCCCTCTGCCTGTGGATCGGCCTCACGCCCGGCACTTTCCTCGCGCCGCCGACCGCCGCCCTCCGCGCCGCCACGGCGCCGGCCCGCGCCGCCTTCGACGCCCGGATGCGGGCGAACGGGGCCGCCGCGCCCGCCGTCGTCGCACCGCGGACGCTGACGGGCCGGCCTCTGCCGGCCGCGCATCTTGCCGGCCTTCCTGCCCTCCCCGGAGCGGAGCGTCCATGAGTTCGTCGATGGTTTCGTCACAGACGTTCGCCCTGCTCGTGCCGGAGATCCTCCTGGTGGTGGCGGCGCTCGTGGCCTTCCTGGGGGCCGCGTTCGCGGGCCTCCGCGCCGGCTGGGCGGTGGCATTGCTGGGCATTCTCGCGGCGATGGCGGTGTCGGGCGGGCAGCCCGCGGAGGGCGTCTGGCTCGCGTCCGGCGGCGTCCGCATCGACGCCTTCTCGTCGTTCGTGCGCTGGGCGGTGCTCGCGCTCGGCGGCATCCTCGCCCTCGTGCAGGCGGGCGACATCTTCCGTTCCGCGATCACCCGCGGCGGCGGCTTCGAGCGGTCCGCGACGGCCGCGGGCACCGGGGAGGAGGCGGGAACGTTCCTCCTGCTGCTCGCCGGGCTGTCGCTGGCCGCCGTGGCGGACGATCTCGTCCTCCTGTTCGTGGGGCTCGAACTCGTCTCGATCCCGACCTACGTGCTGCTCGGCCTCAAGCGGACCGACGCCCACGGTCTGGAGGCGAGCCTGAAATACTTCTTCCTGTCGCTCGTCGCCTCGGCGTTGTTCCTCTACGCCGTGGTCTGCCTCTACGGCATCGGCGGGTCGACGAGCCTGACGGCGATCGGCGCCCGCCTGCGGTCGTCGGCGGAGGCGCAGGTGGCCGTGGCGGGCGTGCTCCTGCCGGTGGCGATCGGGATGACGCTCGCCGGGGCGGCCTTCCGTCTCGCCGCCGTGCCGATGCACTTCTACGCCCCCGACGTCTACGAGGGCACGAGCCCCGGGAACGCCGCCCTGCTCTCCACGCTCCCGAAGGTGGCCGGCCTCGTGGTGCTCGCGCGGCTGCTGGGTCTCGCGATCGCCCCCGACGGCCCGGGGGAGCCCGCGGTGGGTGCGGCGGCCATGGCGCACCTCGCGCTCTACTGGCGGGTGGCGGCCGTGCTCGCGGCGGTGACGATGACCGTGGGCAACGTCATGGCGCTGATGCAGCGGAACCTGCGCCGGCTGCTGGCCTGCTCGTCGATCGCCCATGCCGGCTATCTGCTCGTGGGGATCGCGACGGCCGCGGCCGCCGCGGCCGCCCGCACCGACGTGGAGGGCCGCCCCGCCGCCGACATCACCTGGACCTTCGGCCTCGGCGGCGTGAGCGCGTCGCTCTTCTACCTCATGACCTACGCCCTGGCCACGCTCGGCCTCTTCGCGGCGATCGCCTACCTCGGCCACCGCTGGCCCGAGTGGTCGGCGGGCAGCGGGCCGCGGCCGCCCCGGGAGGAGATCTCCTCCGTGGACGACCTCGACGGCCTGTCGTCGACCAATCCCGTGGCGGCGTTCGCGATCACGCTGTTTCTCCTCAGCCTCGCTGGCATCCCGCCGCTGCCCGGCTTCTGGGGGAAACTGTCGCTGGCCGTCACGGCGCTGGAGGTCGACTGGAACTCCCCGATCCTGCCGGGCAGTCGCCGCGCCTGGTTCGTGGCGCTGGCCGTGATCCTCGTCGTCAACGCCGCGATCGCCGCCGCCTACTACCTGCGGATCATCGCCGCGATGTACTTCCGCTCGACGCGGCGGGGCGTGCAGTCCGATGGTGGACTGGCGGCGGGTGTGGCCATGCTCCTCTGCACGGCGCTCGTGCTGATGGTGACGCTGCAGCCCCGCGGCCTGTTCGTCTCGTCCACCCGCGCCGGCTCCGTCGTCGAGCGCGGCTCGCCCTGACGACGCTCCGAGAAACCTCCCCCGGCGGCCACCATGAACACATCTCCCGCTCCGACCGTCGCCGCCGTGACTCTGGCGCTCGCCGACTTCCCCGACCCCGAGACGGGCCGCCCGCTCGCCGAGATGGGGCAGCTCAAGGACGTGCGGGTCGCCGCCGACGCGGTCGCCGTGACGATCGGGCTCACCTCCCACGCCGCCATCCTCCGCGCCCGTACCCGCGCCCGTGTCGAAGAGCGGCTCCGCACCGCCTTTCCCACCGTGCCGAACGTGACGGTCGACGTCGTCGCGCACGACCGGCCGCCGGCGAAGCTCGGGCAGATCGGCCTCGAGGCCAAGAGCGTGATCGCGGTCGGCTCGGGCAAGGGGGGCGTGGGCAAGAGCACGATCGCGTGCTCGATCGCCATCGGCCTGGCGCGGGCCGGCAGCCGCGTGGGCCTCCTCGACGCCGACGTCTACGGGCCGAGCGTGCCCCACCTGCTCGGCCTCTCCGGACGGCCGCAGATCGAGCAGGGCAGGATCCAGCCGCCGCGGCTGCCGATCGGCGACCACCCGCTGCCGGTGATGTCGATGGGCTTTCTCGTGCCGGCCGGCGAGGCGGTGGTGTGGCGCGGGCCGATGCTCCACGGCGCGATCACGCAGATGCTCCGCGACACGGCCTGGGGGCCCCTCGACTACCTCGTGATCGACATGCCTCCCGGCACCGGCGACATCGCGCTGACGCTCTCGCAGCTGCTGCCGCTCACCGGCGCCGTCGTCGTCTGCACGCCGCAGGACGTCGCGCTGCTCGACGCGATCAAGGCGATCGCGATGTTCCGCAAGGTGAACATCCCGCTGCTCGGCATGGTGGAGAACATGAGCTTCTTCGTCTGCCCCGACACGGGCAAGCGGTACGACATCTTCGGCACGGGGGGCGCCAAACGCACCGCGGCGGAGCTCGACATCCCGTTTCTCGGCGAGGTGCCGATCCAGATCCCGATCCGCGAGCACGGCGACGCGGGGCGGACCGCCGCCAACTACGACGACCCCGCCTGCCGCCCCTACCTCGAGGCGATCTGCGAGCGGCTCGTCGGCGACCTCGCCGCCGCCCACGCCGCCCGGCCGCCGCTGCCGGCGCTGCCGGTGCTGTAGGGTTTTTTCGGCGTCGCGGTTGCGTCATGGTGACGCCCGGGGTGTCCCGGTTGGTCGCGCACGGTTCGTTCACGCGTCTCTGGTGACGCCCGGGGCTGCCCGTCACCCCGCTCGCCGGACGTTCGCCTCCGCCCTCCGGGCTTCAGCTCACTCGGAGCCGGCTGCGCTTCGGCATCCTGCCTGCGCGTGCCGCCTACGCCGTCTCACGGGGCGACGGGCAGCCCCTCCACTCGGCTGGGTGCAAACGGGCGGTTCGTGCGTGTCAGGTGACGCACGGGGCTACCCTTCACCCCGCTCGCCGGACGTTCGCTTCCGGCTTCCAGCCTTCAGCTCACTCGGAGCCGGCTGCGCTTCGGCATCCTGCCTGCGCTGGCCGCCTACGCCGTCTCACGGGGCGACGGGCAGCCCCTCCACCGGATTGAAGGTGACGGGAGTGCGGGCGGTCGTCTCGGGCGATCGACGGCATCGCGCACCTCGCGGTCGAGGCGAGGGGGGTCGGCAAACGCTTCCCGAGTGGAGGCCGCCGCGGCCGAACGAGGAGACTTTTGCCGCCCCCCTCGCCGTGGATGCATCACGCCGGGTCGCGCATGCGTTCGATCACGTGCCGGTGCCGTCCGGCGCAGCTCGCGCCGGGTCAATACAGCGAGAGCGTGCCGCCGCGCGGCAGTGTGGCGGCGGGCTGCGGCACGAAGCGGGGCACGCCCGCCAGCGACCGTACCTCCGCGGCCCGGGTGCCCAGCGCCGCCCAGCGGGCGAGCGACGTCCGCCCCGTGGCGGCCGGCGCGAGCCCCCAGGCCGCCACGGCGCGCCGCCAGAGGACGTCGAGGTGGCGGCGGCGCACGTGCAGGGTGTCGAGGCCGTACCACTCCCCCGGCTGGTCGATGACCACGGCGTCGAACTCCGCGGCGATCGCGGCGACCTCCCGGTCGAGCCGGGCGGTCGACTCCTTGATCTCGGCGAGCGACAGCGGGCAGCCGGGCACGAAGAGCGTCTTGAGCGCGCGGTAGCGTCCCGGCCCCACGCGGGCCACGCTGTCGAGCGGCAGCCGGGTGACGGCGATGCGGGCGCGGCGGACCGCGAGCCGCCGCAGCGACTCCCACACCCACGCCGCCACCTGCTGCACGGGGATGCCGTAGAGGATGTCGTTGCCGATGTCGGTGACGAGCCCGCAGAGCGGGCCCGCCCCGTCCGGCGGCGCGGAGAACCCGTGCCGGTCGAGCGCCCGCCAGAGGCCGCAGCGGAGGATCGGCGGCAGCCGCCGCATCCAGACGCGGCTCGTGGCCCCGTACGAACGGCCGTGCCCCGCGGCCACCATGATGTCGACGCCGTCCGGCACGGCGGCCTCGATGGTGCCCACGAGCCGGGCGAGCCCGCGCGACACGTTGCTCGCCCCGAGCACCACGACGCCGCCGGCCGCGCCGGGCCGCGGCCGCGTGCTCAGTTCCAGCGCCGCCACGGGGTGTCCTCGGACAGGCTCTGGAAGCACGAGACCGTGAGCATCGCGAACATGATGCCGAGATAGGGCTCGCCGTGGGTGTAGCCCCACCAGGCCACGAGGCCGCCGGCGACCACGCCGATGAAGGCCGCGACCCGGCGGGCGTCGGCGACGCCGACCGCGGCGAGCCCCTCGCGGACGATCTGGCCGCCGTCGAGCGGCGGCACCGGCACGAGGTTCAACAGCGGCCAGAAGACGTTGACGGAGAGGAGGAAGTAGGCGAGCGCCGCGAGCGGCCGCGAGCCGATCGGCCGCCCCTCGTCGAGCCCCAGCGCATCGCTGACGGACGCGAGCGGGAAGGGCACGGCGTAGCCCCCGGTCCGCAGCACCGCGACGATCGTCGCCGCCAGTGCCAGCTGCGCGAGCGGGCCGGCGGCCGAGATCAGCAGCCGCTCGACGGGGCGGTGGGCGGCCCGCCCGCCCCGACTTCCCCAGGGGTCGGCGATCGCGACGCCGCCGATGTGGTGCAGCACGATGCGGGCCGACTGGCCGAACCAGCGGTAGGCCAGCGCGTGCCCCATCTCGTGGACGAGCAGCGAGACGAGCACGGTGCCGCACCAGAGGAGGAGGTAGCGGAGCAATTCCCGCTGATCGCCGCCGGCGACCGAGAGGCACAGTCCCCAGCCCAAGAGCAGGCTGCCCAGCCAGAACCACGCCGACACCCGCACCGGCACGCCGGCAAGGGAGAAATTGAGGTCGGCCGGCGTCGGATCGGGGACGGAGACGAACATGCCGTCATTATGCCGCATGCGCCGCCGGCCGCGGCGTGGATTCGCCGCGGCGACCGGCCGGGCCGCCCGCGGCCGCCCCCCCCGCGGGGCTGCGCGCGGCGATCGCGAGCACCGCCGCGGCCGCCCGCGACGCCGAGCCCCCCTGGGCCACCTCGCGGGCCACCGCGTCGAGCCGGGCGACCACCGCGGCCCGCGCCGCCGGGCTTGCGAGCCAGTCGACCACGTGCCCCGCGACCAGCTCCGCCGGATCCTGCACGCAGAGGTATTCGGGGAAGATCGACTCGGGATCGGCCGGAGCCACCCGGCTCGGCGGCCACACGCGCCGCCGGACCGGCCCCACCGGCTCCCGCACCGCCAGCAGGTTCACCAGCGTGATGAACCGGGCGTGACGGAACCAGCTCTGCACGACGTGGGCGATCCCGCCGATCCGGTAGACGATCACCGTGGGCACGCGGGCGGCGAGCAGCTCGAGCGACACGGAGCCGCTGACGGCGATCGCGCAGGCGGCGCCCGGCATCAGGCTGCGGGTGCGTCCGGTCTGGATCTCGAGCGCCACCCCCGCGAGCTCGGCCGCGCGGGCGGCCACGCCCTCGCGCACCCGTGCCGCATGCCGCTCGTGGAGCGGGCAGACGACGAAGCGGGCCTGCGGCACCCGTCGCGCCACGGCCGCGGCGGCCCGCAGGATCGAGTCGAGGTTGGCCTCGAGCTCCTGCCCGCGGGAGCCGGGCAGCAGCAATACGACCGGCCGGTCCGCCCCGCCGGCGACGGCGTCCGCGGCGGCGGCCCGGGACGCGGACGGAGCCGCCAGCAGTTCGTCGAAGAAGGGATGGCCGACGAGCGTGCTCGCCATGCCCTGCGCCAGGAACCAGTCGTGCTCGAAGGGCAGCGCCGAGAGCACGTGATCCACGAGCCGTCGCATCTTGCCGATCCGCCAGCTGCCCCAGGCCCAGATCTGCGGCGGGCAGTAGAAGACCACCGGGATGCCGTGCCGCCGCGCCCGCCAGGCGAGCCACCAGTGGAAGCCGGGAAAGTCGACGAGCACGCAGACGTCGGGACGGGCGTCGAGGAAGCTCCGCTCGGCGCGGCGCGCCAGGTCGACGAAGCGATGAAGGTTGAGGAGCACCCGCAGAAACCACATCACCGCCAGCTCGGTGAGGTCGGCCAGCAGCCGGCAGCCGGCGTCGGCCATGCAGGGACCGCCGAGCCCGACGCATTCGACGTCGGGTCGGGCCGCCCGCAGGCTCCGCACGAGCGCGGCGGCGTGATGGTCGCCCGAGGGCTCGCCCGCCGAGAGGAAGACGCGCATGAAAAAACTCCGCACGGGAGGAGGCTCCCGTGCGGAGTATTTCATGCCGGCGGCGAACCACCTAGGCCAGTTGCCGCGTCACGGCCGGCCGTCACTTGGCGGCGAAGCCCTTCTCGATGTTGCCGAAGACCATCGTCACCTGCTCGTCGGCCGAGGCCTTCTCCACCTTGCCCTTGCAGTTGTTGCAGCAGAAGCCCACCTCGGCGTCGCCGATCTTGACCTCGGTGCCGGGCTTCACAGCGCCGCCGCTGAACGGGCAGCCCTTCTGCACGAGCTGGCCGGTCGAGACCATCTGCTGGTGCGCCTTGGCGGCGAACTTCGCGGAGTCGCCCTTGAAGGCGTTCTCGCAGTTGCCGCAGCAGAAGTAGACCTTGCCACCGGCGAAGTCGGCGGCCTTGTCGGGATTGCAACCCTTGCCGGACACCGGGCACTTCGCGTCCTTCGGCTCCTTGGGCGCCGCGTTCACGAAGGCGGCCGCGCCGACGATCGAGGCGACGAGCAGCATCACACCGGCGATACGAAAAGACTTCATGGAATCCTCTCCTGGCTGTTTCGAAAACCCGCTCGGGCGATCCGCGTGGACCGCACTGCGACCGGCTGAGCATACGCCCTGGACGACACCGGGGGCAACGGGCGAATCGGGCCCGTTTCCCCGGTTTTTCGCCCCCGCACGCCGCCTCAACCTTCCCGTGGCTCCGGCAGCCCCCGGGCGAGGGCCGCGCCGGCGGCGATCACCGCGACCCCCGCGAGGAACACCGGCCGGAATCCCAGCCGGTCGACCGCCAGGCCCACCAGCGGCGAGATCACGAAGGGGGCGGCCAGCGCCGCCCCCACGATGCTCACATAGCGCGGGTGCTCCGCCGGCGCCGGCGCCAGTTCGAGGCTGTAGTTGGTGAAGAACTTGAGTGAGAGCGGGTTGACGCCCAGCGGCACGTACGTGAGCCAAAACCACTCCACCGCCAGATCGCGGGGCAGCAGCGACAGGAGCGTGACCGTCAGGGGCGTGACCGCCGAGAGCGCCACGAGCCAGACGAGCACGATCCTCGTGCCACGGCGGTCGGCCAGCGGCCCCGCGACGAGGCTCACGACGCCGGTGGCGGCGTTCTGTACGACCACCCACGTGAGCATGCTGCCCGGATGGCTGCCGAGCCGGTCGCGGGCGAACGCCTGGTAATGGGGAAAGAGCATGAGCACGGCCGAGAAGCAGGCCGCCACCAGGCAGAGCCGCACGAGCGGCCGGTCCCCCGCGAGCGTGCGCCGCCAGCCCTCGATGCCGTCCTCCACGGCCCGCACGCCCCGCCGCCACGGTCCGCCCCCCGCATCCCGCGACGGCGGCGGCACGGCGTCGGCCGGCTCGTCGAGCAGCGCCGGGGCGACGGCCGCCAAGGCGAAGAAGATCGCCGTCGCCGCGAAGATGCGCGGGAAGCCGTCGGCGAGCGTCAGCCACGGCCCGAGGAGCATGACCGCCGCCGCGATCGCCAGCACGCTCCCCGCCGCGACGCTCACCACCATGGCCCGGCCGCGCCGCCCGGCGGGGATCAGCTTGCCCAGGAGCGCGGCGAAGACGAGCTGGTTGAGGCCGATCGTCGCCGAGAACAGGGCGTAGATCACGAGGAACACCATGGCCAGGAGGTCGGGCCGCGCCTTCGCGAGCGGCGACCAGACGGCCGCCAGCGCGGCGAACCACGCCGCCATCACCAGGCTCGTGAGCACGAGCGCCCACTTCTTGCGGGGCAGGCGGGCCAGCGGCCCGGATGCCAGAAGCGGCGGCACGCTCTGGCCGACCCGGTTGAGCACGGGCAGCAGGCCGCGGAGCGAGCCGGAATCGACCACGGCGTCGAGCACGGCCGGCATGATGATCGTCTCGGTCTTGAAGATCCAGCCGATCCGCACGATCACCTGGTAGACCTCGAGCCAGAGCGTGTTCCGCGCCTCGCGGCCGGAATCCGCGGTCGCCGGGGCGTCGGGGCCGGCGGGATCGTTGCGTCGGTCGGCCATGGGGGTACGATTGCGGGCTGGAGCCTTCCGGAGCGGTTTCCCGGGGGCAGCATGAGGGTTTCGTCGTATGGCGTCCATCGTCGACGGGCAGGATCTTCGGGGTTCGTTGACCACACGCGGCCTCGCGCGCCGCGGGTTCCGCGGGTTCGTCGTGGCGGGCGTCGTGGTCGCGGCCGTCGCCGGGCTCGCCTCCCCGCCGGTCGGCGCCGCGGAGGTGGACCGGCTCGTCTGGTTCGGCACCTACACCGGCGGCCCCGCCGGCAGCGAGGGGATCTACGTGTCGCGGTTCGACGCGACCGCGGGCACGCTCTCCCCGCCGGTGCTCGCGGCCCGCGCGAAAAACCCGTCGTTCCTCGCGCTGCATCCCCGGCTGCCGATGCTCTACGCCGTGTCGGAGGTGGCCGATGCCGACGGCAAGCCCGCGGGCGCGGTGCTCGCCTTCTCGATCAATGCCGCCGACGGCACGCTCGCGGCGGTCAACCACCAGCCCTCCGGCGGCAAGGGGCCGTGTCACGTGTCGGTCGATCCCACAGGCAGGGCGGTGCTCGCGGCCAATTACGGCGGCGGCAGCGTGATCGCGCTGGGCGTCGCCGACGACGGCAGCCTGCGGCCGGTGGCGGCGGCCGGCGGCGGGCCGGGGGGCTTCATCCAGCACGAGGGCCGCAGCGTGAATCCGCAGCGGCAGGAAGGGCCGCACGGCCACTCGATCAATCCGACGGCCGACGGCCGCTTCGCGATCGCCTGCGACCTCGGGCTCGACAAGGTGTTCGTCCACGCGCTCGACGCCGCCCGGGCGACGCTCGCGGCCCACGCCCACGCCGCGGTCAAGGCCGGGGCGGGGCCGCGGCACTTCGCCTTCCATCCCGACGGCCGCCGCGGCTACGCCGTCAACGAGCTCGACCTCACCGTGACGGCGTTCGACTTCGACCCCGCCGCCGGCACCCTCGCCCCCGTACAGACGCTCTCCACGCTGCCCGCCGACGTCACCGACACCAAGGGCTTCTCGACCGCCGAGATCGTCGCCCACCCGGGGGGCCGCTTCGTCTACGCCTCCAATCGGGGGCACGACTCCATCGCGATGTACGCGGTCGACGCCGCCACGGGACGGCTCTCGTTCCTCGGGGTGGAGCCGATCCGGGGACAGGTGCCGCGAAACTTCGCGATCGACCCCTCCGGCCGCTTCCTGCTCGCCGCGGGGCAGAAGTCGGACACGGTGACGGTCTTCGCGATCGACCCGCAAACTGGCAGACTTTCCTTCACCGGCCACACGCTTCCCGTGCCCGCGCCGGTCTGCATCCGCTTCCAGCCGGCCCGCCCCGCGCCCTGAGCAGCCCGATCCCCTGCTCGCGCTTCCCCCCACTCACCGCCTCCCGCCCCATGACGATCTGCCTGCTCAAGTCGAAGATTCACCGCGCCACCGTCACCGGCGCCTCCATCGACTACGAGGGAAGCCTCACGATCGCCGCCGACCTGGCGGAGCGGGTGGGGCTGCGGCCCTACGAGCGGATCCTCGTGGGCAACCTCGCCAACGGGGAGCGGTTCGAGACCTACGTCATCCACGGCAAGGCCGGATCGGGCGCGATCGAACTCAACGGCGCGACGGCGCACCTCGGCCAGCCGGGAGACCGGCTCACGATCATGTCGTTCGCGTGGCTCGACGAGCCGGAGGCCGCGCGGCACAAGCCCGCGGTGATCCTCTTGGGCGCGGGCAACCAGATCGTGCGCTGAGCGGGCCAGCCGGCGGCCCCGGGCGTCACCATCGAAGGAGCCCGTGGAAAGCGTAAGGCCACCGCCTGCTACCGCGGCACGTTCTTGGCGAGCAGCAGTTCGAGGTAGCTCCGCCGCTCGGCGTTCGTGCAGCCGAGTTCGCGGGCGAGCGACTCGAGCACCGCCCGCGCCAGCGGCACCTCCCCCTCCCGGGCCTGGATCTCGAGTTCCACGAAGTCGCCGAGCCCGGCGACGGCGTCGATCGCCACGTCCACTTCGGTGCCCTGCCAGTGCACGCGGGCGGGCCGCCGCCGTTTGCCGACCGTGAGCACCGGACGGAAACCGAGCGCGTCGAGCAGCGCGCCCCACTGCCGGATCGTCACGTCCGCCGGAGGCCGCGGGTCGCACGGGTCGGCCGCCGCCGCCAGCGGCAGTTCGATCTCCCGCCGCGTCTTCGTGGCGGCGTCGATGCGCGGTCCTTTCCAGGTGATCGCCACGTCGTCGCCATCGCGGCGCAGCCGCAGCGCCTCGTCGGTGCGGGCGAAATCCCGGCAGGGATGGGCGAAGTAGCGGTCGACCTGCTCGACGGGCTCGCGAAACCGGGCCGCGAGGGCCACGAGCCGCAACTCGACGTCCCGGGGGTCCGCGACGGGAAACTTGATCTCGACTTCGTACACTGGCTTCATTCCCCCGCGATCGTCACCCCCACGCTGCGGTCGACCATGATACCCACCTCCGGCAGCCGCGCGGCTGCGGCGCTCGTGCTCCTCGCGGCCGCCTTGGGAGCGGCGGGCTGCAGCCCGCCTCCCCATCCGGCCGTGGGCCTGCCTGTGGGCAGGCTGCCGCTCGTCTCGCTCGCCGGTCCGGAGCGCCGCGTGCCCGAGTTCGCCGGCCGCGTGACGCTGCTCAACTTCTGGGGCACCTGGTGCATGCCCTGTCGCCGGGAGCTGCCAGGGTTGGCCCGGCTGGCTGCACGCCTCGAAGGAGAACCGTTGTTTCAGCTCGTGGCGGTGTCCTGCGGCGCCGGTGGCGTCGATGATCCCGGCGAGTTGGCCGCGACGACGCGCGACTTCCTCGCCCGGGAGAAGCTCGCCATCGACGCCTGGGCCGATCCCGACGGCCGCACGCGGATCGTCTTTTCGGCGATGTACGGGCTCGCGGCCTTTCCGACGACCTACCTCATCGGTCCCGATGCCCGCATCCGCCGAGTCTGGACCGGCTACACCCCCGGCGACGAGGCGCAGGTGGCGGCCGCCGTGGTCGCGGCCCTGAAGGAGGCGGCGGACGAGCCGACGCGGGCACGACCGCAGACCGGGGCCGTGACGCCGCCCCCGTCCGGCGACGCTGCCGCCGACGGCGACCGCGACGGCGTCACCCCCGCAGCCGTGCCCAGCGGTCGATGATCGTGGCGGCGGCCGCGGCAGGGTCGGCCGCCCCGGTCACGGCCGACGCCACCGCCAGCCGCTCGATCCCGGTGGCCGCCAGTTCGTCGAGCCGTTCGAGCGTGATGCCGCCGATGGCGAAGGCGGGCAGGCCGATCTCGCGGGGCACGGCCCGGAGGAACTCCGGCGGGGCGAAGGCCTCGAATCGCTTCGTCGTCGACGGGAAGCAGGGGCCGACGCCGAGATAGTCGGCACCCTCCTCCACGGCAGCCCGGGCCTCGGCGAGGTCGTGCGCCGTCCGGCCGAGGAGCCGGTGCGGGCCGATCACCCCGCGGGCCGCGGACACCGGCAGGTCGCAGGCGCCCACGTGCACGCCGTCGGCATCGGCGGCGACCGTGACGTCGGCCCGATCGTTGACGATGATCATCGCGCCCCCCTCGGGCAGCCGGCGCCTGGCGATGGCGACGGCCGTCCGGCCACGGTGGACGAGCCGGGCGGCGTCGAGCGTCTTGTCACGGATTTGCAGCATCCGCACGCCCGCCTCCAGCAGCGATTCGACGAGCCGCTCGAACTCCCGGCTCTCGGCGCGGCCGTCGACGAGCACGCAGAGGCTCGTGGCGCCGAGACGGTCGCGGGCCCGCAGGGCCGTGAGCAGCAGGCGCTCGAGCCGGTAGAGCCGGTAGCGGAGCGGCTCGAACCGTCCGGCCACGTGTGCCGCCACCAGCGGCACGCACTCCTCGAGGCTCCGCAGCGACTGCGTTCCGCGGGCCGCGTTGGCGGCGATCACGTCGCCGGGCGACGTGCGGCCGAGCCCCGCGGCGGCCGTCATCCCGGCCCCCACATCGCCGGCGACGTCACGGAGAAAGACACGGTCGCGGAGCCCGGCGGCGAGGGCCGCCGCGAGGTCGTGCCGCAGCTCTTTGGCCAGCCGGGTCAGGTGGGGATCGTCGAGGACGAACCGGGCCACGTCTTCGAGGACGCGCAGGGCCTCCCCGGCCCGGTTGGCGGAGGCGTCGATCGCCCGCCAGACCTTCGTCGTCTCCCCAGCCTGCGTGGAATCGCCCATTTCCTCGGCCATGCCCCCGTTGTACCCCCGTCCGCGGCGGGGAAAAACGTTCCGTCCGGAAAAGCGGCCCGGGCGGGGCGTTGTCCGCCTTGGAAAAACCGGCGGCCGGCGTCTACCCTCCGCCGGCCTCGACCGATGGACGCGGCCGGTCGGATCGCAGGGCTCGGCTCGACGGGGCCGCGAGCGTGCGTGCGATCCGCCGTCGTCCAGCCCGGGTGCGGCGGACGTTTCCACGACCGTCGCCCGGGCATGCCTCCCGTTCCGGAACCTCCCGTCATGGGTTTCGTCCGCTCCATCACGCTCCTCTGGCCCGGGCTGCCCTGGCTGTGGCTGCGGGGCAGCCGCGCCGGCCTCGCCCTGGCGCTGGCATTCGCGCTGGCGGTGGACGTGGCCGTGTTCGCGACCTGGATCTGGACTGAACTGCTCGACGTCGGTCTGCTCCTCGCGCTCTGGACGGCGATCGCCGCGATCTGGCTGGCCGCCACGGCCTCGGCGTTCGCGGCCTTTCCCCGGCCGGTTCCCCGCGGCCGTGACGCCGCCACCGACGCGTTGTTCGTCAGGGCCCGCGACGCCTACCTCAACCGCGACTGGCTCACGGCCGAGACCCAGCTCCGCACGCTCCTCGATCTGTCTCCCACCGACGGTGAGGCCCAGTTGCTCCTGGCCACGCTGCTGCGCCGTGTCGGCCGGCGGGAGGAGGCCAGAACCGCGCTCGAGCAACTGTCCCGCAGTGATTCGGGGGGGCCCTGGCTCAGCGACATCGCCCGGGAGCTCGACCGCGTTCGCGGCGCCGGGCCGGCGGCGGACGTGTCGGCAGAACCTGCCGTCCTGCCGGTGCCAGGCGAGCATGTCGACCAGGGCCGGCTGGACAAAGCCGCCTGACCGACGGCGAAAACGGCTGTTTTTGCCGCTCTCCACGCCCCGCCACAGACAGCCGCGGCCCGGCCTCCTAAAATCTCTGGCCGGCGTCCACGCAGGGCGACCCATCTCCGCGGCGGCCCAAATCCTCCCGCGTTGGCAATCCCGGCGGGGTTTGGCGTAAGGTTTGCACATTGACGTGAGTGTCGGCACGCCCTGCCGCATTGGCATCCCGGCCCGGTCCGGGAGCCGGCGACTCGGGCGGCCGATTCCCGAAGGACATCCTCCATGTACGAGCGTTTCACCGACCGCGCCCGAAAAGTGATGCAGCTGGCCAACCAGGAGGCACAGCGCTTCAACCACGAGTACATCGGCACCGAGCACGTTCTGCTCGGCCTGATCAAGGAGGGGAGCGGCGTCGCCGCCAACGTGCTCAAGAACCTCGACATCGACCTGCGAAAGATCCGCATGGAGGTGGAGAAGCTCGTGCAGAGCGGCCCGGACATGGTGACGATGGGCAAGCTCCCGCAGACGCCGCGGGCGAAGAAGGTGATCGAGTATTCGATGGAGGAGGCCCGCAACCTCAACCACAACTACGTCGGCACCGAGCACATCCTGCTGGGCCTCCTGCGGGAGCAGGAGGGGGTGGCTGCACAGGTGCTCATGAATCTCGGCCTCAAGCTCGAGGACGTCCGCGAGGAGGTGCTCAACCTCCTCGGGCACGGCATGGAAGAGGGGGGCGAGCGGGCCGGCATGGGCGGCCGGCAGCCCGCGGGCGCCGGTGCCGGGAGCGGCGAGGCGTCGCCCAAGGGGGGCAAGAGCAAGACCCCCGCGCTCGACAGCTTCGGTCGCGATCTCACGGAGCTCGCCCGGCAGGGCAAGCTCGATCCCGTCATCGGCCGTGAGAAGGAGATCGAGCGGGCCATCCAGATCCTCTGCCGCCGTACGAAGAACAACCCCGTGCTCCTCGGCGAGGCGGGCGTGGGCAAGACGGCGATCGTCGAGGGCTTCGCCCAGCGGGTGGTCGACGGGAACGTGCCCGAGCTGCTCGCCGACCGTCGGATCGTGGTGCTCGACCTGGCGATGATGGTCGCCGGCACGAAGTACCGGGGCCAGTTCGAGGAGCGGATCAAGGCGGTGATGAACGAGGTCCGCCGCGCCAAGAACACGATCCTCTTCATCGACGAGCTGCACACGCTCGTGGGCGCGGGGGGCGCGGAGGGGGCGATCGACGCCTCCAACGTGCTCAAGCCGGCGCTCGCCCGCGGCGAGATCCAGTGCATCGGCGCCACCACGCTCGACGAGTACCGCAAGTACATCGAGAAGGATTCGGCGCTCGACCGCCGCTTCCAGATCGTGATGGTGGAGCCGGCGAGCAAGACCGAGGCCGTGGAGATCCTCAAAGGACTGCGCGACCGCTACGAGACCCACCACCGCGTCAGCATCACCGACGCCGCCCTCGAGGCGGCCGTCGATCTCTCGAGCCGCTACATCACCGGCCGCTGCCTGCCGGACAAGGCGATCGACGTGATCGACGAGTCGGGCGCCCGCGTGCGGCTCAAGGCGATGACGAAGCCGCCGGACCTCAAGGAGATCGACGAGGAGGTCGAGCGGCTCAACAAGGAGAAGGAGGAGGCGGTCGCCAACCAGGATTTCGAGAAGGCGGCGGCGCTCCGCGACCAGGCCGACAAGCTCAAGAAGAAGAAGCAGTCGATGACCCGCGACTGGCGCGACAAGTCGCGCGAGGCCGACGGGGTCGTCGACGAGGAGGTGGTGGCCGAGGTCGTCTCGAAGATGACCGGCATCCCGCTGACGCGGATGTCCTCCGAGGACAGCCAGCGGCTGATGGGCATGGAGGACGAACTGCACAAGAAGGTCATCGGCCAGGACGCCGCCATCAAGAGCGTGTCCAAGGCCGTCCGCCGCAGCCGTTCGGGGCTCAAGGACCCGAAGCGGCCGATCGGCTGCTTCGTCTTCGCCGGGCCGACCGGCGTCGGCAAGACGCTCCTCGCCAAGGCGGTGGCGCAGTTCATGTTCGGTGACGCCGACGCGCTCATCCAGATCGACATGAGCGAGTACATGGAGAAGCACAACGTCAGCCGCCTGATCGGCGCACCGCCGGGCTACGTGGGCTTCGAGGAGGGGGGACAGCTCACCGAGAAGATCCGCCGCCGGCCCTACGCCGTCGTGCTGCTCGACGAGATCGAGAAGGCCCATCCCGACGTCTTCAACATGCTCCTGCAGGTCATGGAGGAGGGGCGGCTGACCGATTCGTTCGGCCGGAACGTCGACTTCCGTAACACGATCCTGATCATGACCACCAACGCGGGCGCCGAGGCGATCAAGAACGAGTCGGCGTTCGGCTTCCAGAAGCCCGACGGCGACGCCAGCTACGACAGCATGAAGGGCCGCGTCAACGAGCGGATCGAGAAGGTCTTCCGGCCGGAGTTCTTGAACCGCGTCGACGACGTCATCGTCTTCCATCACCTCACGGTCGAGGACCTGAAGAAGGTGATCGACATCGAGCTGGCGAAGGTTCGCGAACGGCTCGGCGAACGGGGCCTCAAGCTCGAGCTCACCGACGAGGCGAAGAAGTTCCTCATCAAGAAGGGCTCCGACACCGACTTTGGCGCCCGTCCGCTGCGCCGGGCGCTCGAGAACTTC
>Ga0209189_1000557_pt1 | contig 30794 bp, 28 predicted proteins | sample C_130820_EF_Meta_FD_187308 | JGI IMG/M metagenome (GOLD analysis project Ga0209189, IMG submission 187308) | Freshwater microbial communities from Lake Croche, Canada to study carbon cycling - C_130820_EF_MetaG (SPAdes) (version 3) | ecosystem: Environmental > Aquatic > Freshwater > Lake... | reverse complement strand
GGACTCGCTTTCGCGCCGACGCATCCCTTCGGGCCTGCTCCGGCTTGTGCGGGCCTCGGCTGGAGGCCGAGCCCCGCGGGCGAGGGCAACCTCGGCTTGCACTCCGCCCGCGACAAGCCCGCCGGGGACTCGCTTTCGCGCCGACGCATCCCTTCGGGCCTGCTCCGGCTTGTGCGGGCCTCGGCTGGAGGCCGAGCCCCGCGGGCGAGGGCAACCTCGGCTTGCACTCCGCCCGCGACAAGCCCGCCGGGGCCATGGATGGCCCGGCGGGCGTGAACTTAGAAGTTCGCGTTGCAGCCGGTATCGACGTCGCCCACCATGTGCAGGTGGTCGTGGTCGATGTAGAGGACTTCCTGGCAGTCCTCATCCACGAGCGTGTGCGGCACCGGCCAGCCGATCCGCTTCACCTCCTGGAAGTAGACCGTGCACTTGTAGTGGGCGTGGTGCAGCTGGGCGGGGCCCGCGAGCGGATAGTGCCGCGGCGGGTCGATGTAGTCGGCGATCTTGCACTTCGTGATCCGCACGTGGTTGCGCTGGATCTCGTAGAGGAACGGCCAGTTGCCCTGCACGGGCCGGGCCTTTTCCAGGGCCCGCATCACCTCGTCGTCGCTCGGCTCGTCGACCGCCTCGCACGGACCGCCGGGCGGGATCGGCCCGAGGACCGGCGACCGCTCGTAGCGCTCGTAGTTCCAGAACTGGTCTTCCTTGTTCTTCTGGATGCCGACCGGCACCGGGATCGGGATGGCCAGGGGGCCGAGGTTCGGTCCGGACGAGGCGAGCCAGAAGCAACCGGTCTGCGTGACCGCACCGGTCGCGGCGACGAGGGCGAGGGCGATCAGCCTGGCGTGGGTCTTCATGGTCCGTTGCACTCCTCTGGCAGCCCGCGAGGGCGGTCGTCTGGAAACCTCTGCCGGTTGTATCGGCACCGGGGAGGGCGAACTTGCGGGATTTTCGGACGGCGCAAAGATGGCGACCGGGACCGGCAGGCCGCGCCGCCGCAGCCGATGGCGGGGGGCTGGAAACGAGAAAGCCCGCCCTCGCGATGGCGGGGGCGGGCTCTCGTGGACTCGGGTCCGGGCGGCGGACCGCGTGCTCAGCGGTGGTGGCTGTGGATGTGTCGCTCGTCGAAGTCGAGCCACCACCAGCCGTCGTCCCACTCGAGGGACACGCGGCGCCAGCCGAGCGGCACCTGCGGATACGGATAGAACGGACCGATGTACGGCCAGGCCGTCGGCGAGTACTGCGTCGGATACTGGAGGGCCGCGTAGTTGGGGTAGGAGGCGTAGCTCGGCCAGGCGTAGTTGGGCATGTTCGGCCCGTCACCCCGCACCGGCACCGCCATCCCGCCGGCTCCTCCCATGCCGCCACCCATCCCGCCGGGGCCGCCCATGCCGCGTCCCATCGGCATCGGGCCACCCATGCCACCGGGTGCCATGCCACCCTGACCCGGCGGGCAGTAGCCGCCGGACGGCCCCTCGGTGACCCGCATCGAGCCCGGCACCATCTGGCCGTCCGTCAGGCCGCCGGGCTGCGAGTAGCCGCCCTGCTCACCGACGACGTAGCCTTCGCCGGAGCCGGGCAGATCGAGGCTCTGTCCATCGACGACCATCTGGCCGCCGTACTGTTTCCTCATCGCCGTGCGTTGGATGCGGCTTCCGGCACCGGTTTGCCGCGGCTGCGGCACGGGCTTCGCGGCCTGGGCACGGATCGGCCTCGGCCCGGCCGACTTCGGCGTCGCCGCGGGCTTGGTCGGAGCAGGCTGCGCGACGGCCTCGGGCTGGCCCACCGCCTCCGCTCGGCCGACCGCCTCCGCTCGGCCCACGGCCTGCGTCAACTCGACGGCCGGCTGGTTCGCCGCTTCCGACTCCTCGCGATCGACGAGCATGGCCTGTTCAGCGGCGGGGGCGGAGGCGGTGTCCGCGGCCGCCGGAGCCGGCAGCCCGACCAGCGCACGGATGGAAGACGGCAACGAGAAGGTGTCGCCGGCCACCGCCTGCGGGGTCACCGAAAGCCGGTTCACGACCCGCTCGACACCGGCCACGTCCTCGGCGGCGGCGAGGGCGGCCTCGATCTGACTGGCGTCGGCGACGGTGCCTTCGAGCCAGACCGTGCCGGCCTTCGCCTTGACGTTCACCCGGTAGCCCTTCAGGGCCCCCGACTCCTTCATCCTGGCGGCGACCGTCGCCGCGAGATCGTCGGCGCGGCCGACGCTGCTCGCCAGCGACAGCACGATCGCGGCCAGCAATGCGGTTCTCGAAATGGACATGGCAGGCTCCTAGGCTCGGCGGCGGGCATGGAAGGCCACCGCTCGCATCTCTCTTCGGCCGTCGGTCGTGCCGAAGGGGAGTTTTTTTCCGTCTTGCGCGGAAACGGCGGTCGGCGCGGCTGCGCCGGCAAGAGAGGCAGGATGGGCTCCCGGGCTCGCCTTACCCGGCTTTCCCGCCATCGAACACGGCGATCATCGTCATCAGCGTGAGCGTCACGGCGCACACGGCCGCCGAGGCCGCACCGAACTGCAGGGCGAAACCACACAGCCCGCCCACGGCCGCCAGGGCGACCACGAGCAGCCACTGGCAGCCACGCTCGTGGGGCGTGCCCTCCGTGAGCCGCGTCAGCCCCGCCGCCACGAGGCCCAACACCTGCACGACGCCCATCGCGCACAACATGGGACTGACGGCCACGGCGAACAACGGCATCTCGAGACTCCGGAAGACGATCGCCGCGCGGCCCTCGGCCCGCGGAGCGGGGGGTGATAGCGGACTCTCCGCCCCACAGCAACTCCGGAACGGACCGCGATTCACGGCCCCGCCCGCCCGGCGGCTAGTTGCCGCCGAGCAGCGCGTCGAGCTTCTTCTCGAGGTCGGTGATCACGAGGTTGCGATCGACCACGTTGCCCTGCGCGTCGAGCAGGAGCATCGTCGGCAGCGTGAGCACGCCGAGTTCCTCGGCCAACCGCCCGTCGAGACCGCCCGCTTCGTGCATCTGCGGCCACGGAATCGGCTTCGATGCCAGGAACTTCGCCAGCTGGGCCTTGTCGGTGTCGAGCACGATCCCGACCACGCCGAACTTCTTCGGACCGTGCTTGGCGTAGAGCTCGCGAATCTGGGCGATGTCCACCTTGCACGGCTCGCACCACGTGGCCCAGTAGTGCACGAGCACGGGCCGGCCGCGCAGCGACTCCACCGAGACCGGCTTCCCGTCGATCCCGGTGCCGGAGAGCGCGAGCGGCTTGCCGACGCTCTCGAGGCGACGGGCCGCCCCGCGGGCCTTCCGCGCGGAGATCGATTCCGGGAAGCCCCTGACGATCGCCTCGTACCGCGCGAGCGCATCCTTCTCGTTGCCGGAGAATTCGTCGGCGATTCCCATCTGGAGCATCGCCTCGGCCGCGTCGGGGGCCTGCGGATGCTTCTCGACGAACTGCTTGAGCTCCTCGAGCCAGGTCGCCTGGACCTTGGCCACGTCGGCGCCGGGCTGCTGCATCGCGGCCGCATAGCGGGCGGAAGCGAGCCTGAACCTCACGAATGCGGCGAGCGCGTCGTCGGCCGAGACCGCGGTGGCCAGTTGCTCCAGCCGGGTGATCCCGTCGGCCAGCGCCCCGTCCTGCACGCCCGCGGCGACGGTCTCGGCAAGCTGCTTCACCCAGAACGGCCGCTCGGAGGCGTCGGCGGCGACCACCACCTGCTCGAGCAACCCGACCTGTTCCGCGGCGACCTGCCTGCGGCCGGCCGGATCGGCCTTCGCAAGCCGCGTCTCGATCTCGCGGAGCTTGGCCAGCAGCGGCTTGAGCTTCTCGCTCTCCTGCCCGCCGCCGCCCGCGTCACCGCGCGTGCCGACCCGCGGCGAGAAGAATCCGGGCACGTCGGCGATCTCTCCCTGCGTGCCGGGCAACTGCGGCAGATCGACGGGCCGCCAGGCGTCGCCGATCCGCACGAGCGACCCGACGTACACCTGTCCGTTGCCCGACTTGCCGTCGCCGCCATCCACGAGCGCCACGACGTTGTCATAGGCGAGCACGTCCTTGCCGACGCCCGCGGCTCCGGCCGCGAGGGTGCCGGGGGGCGGTGCGAGCATGTTGTTCCAGCGCGTCTTCGGCCCGAGCGTGTTCTGCGGCGCGGAAGCGACCTTCGCGAAGCCCTTCGCCGCCGCGGTGACACGGGCCGTGAGATCGCTGAGCAGCGGCTCCTCGAAACCGGCCGCCTGGAGGTCGGCGTTCGTCGGCAAAAGCCGCGTGAACACGGCGGCGTCACGGCTGCGGAGCGCCTCGACGATCTCGGCGGTCGCCTCCTCGGCCGACATCACCTTCCACGCGTCGATGCTGCCGTTTTCGTCCTCGTCCACGCCCCAGCGGCTCCCGCCCGACCCGAGCCAGCGGGCCTGGTCGGCCTTCGTGTTGTGGTTCGAATCGACGTCGCGATAGACCTCGACACCGTCCTTGAAATAACTCCAGCGGTCCACCACGCGGTCGCCGTTGGTGTCGGCGAACAGCCGCAGGACCTCGCCGCGGGGCCCGCGCACCACCCACGCGCTCAGACCGCCCTCCTTCTCCATCTTGATCGTGCAGGCCTTCGCCTGGTCCGCATCGACCCGGTCGTAGTCCACGTTCTTCTGGAAGGGGACGAGTCCGAGGGCGTATTCCACCGTGGGCTGCGCGCCGTGCGTCGTCGTCGCCGAACCGACGAGCAGGATGACGACGGCCGGGAGCAGGGGGGGCTGTGTGCGGGAGACCAGCGTGGACATGGGAATGGATTCCTTCCGGGGAGGAGCGAAAAATACCGGGAATCGATCGCTGCGCCAGCGCCAGTTTGGGGGCCCGGCGCGGTGCGGTGTGGCGCGTGCCCCTTCCGCGACACCCCTGGCAGACCTACACTTCGATCATGCCGGGGATCGGCGGCCCGGTCGCCGCCCCGGACGCACTCGGGCGCGCGTAGCTCAGTTGGTTAGAGCGCCACCCTGATAAGGTGGAGGTCCCAAGTTCGAATCTTGGCGCGCGCATTTCCGGATCCGGTTCGGGCCTGGACTCCGGGCCTGGACCGGTGCGGGGACGTAGCTCAATTGGGAGAGCACCGCCTTTGCAAGGCGGGGGTTGAGGGTTCGATCCCCTTCGTCTCCATACTTGAGGCCGTCACGGAGCCAGCCAAGGTGGCCCCGGACGGGCGGCGGTCGCACCTCCAGGCGACCGTCCCCCGGTGCGGCGCTGCGCGGACGCGAGGTTGGATGGCGACGGATCATGTGACAGGGCTGGCGGCGCGGGGTGACTTCGAGGCGTGGCTTTCCACTCGGCATTCGCTCGCCGGGTTCGCGTTCGTGATCGTGGACGTCGTGGGGCTGAAGCAGGCCAACGAGCGGCAAGGCTTCCTGGCAGGTGACGACCTCCTGGGCCGCGCGGCTCGCCGCCTGCAGGAAGCGGCGCGAGGCGCGGCGCTCGCGGCGCGGCTGGGCGGCGACGAATTCGTGGCGGTGTTTCCCGATGCCACTGCAGCGCAGGCAGCCCTGGAAGCACTCGCCGCCCAGGCCGCCGAACCGCGCCTGCGCGCGGCGATGACGGTGGGAACCGCCGCCGACTCGCGGGAAACGCTCGTCGATCGGCTCTATGCAACGGTGCGCGGTTCCTGAATAATCACGTGTTCCCTCCTTTTCCGCCCCGCCACGAGCCCATGCCTGCCTCCGCCCCCCTCAGCGCCGCCCCCGGTGCCGCCCGCCGCACCGACATCCGCAACATCGCGATCATCGCCCACGTCGATCACGGCAAGACGACGCTCGTGGACTGCCTCCTCCGGCAGAGCGGCCAGTTCCGCGCCAGCCAGCTCTCCGGCGAGCGGATCCTCGACTCCAACGACCTGGAGAAGGAACGGGGCATCACGATCCTCGCCAAGAACATCGCGGTCGAGTGGAAGGGGACCAAGATCAACATCATGGACACCCCCGGCCACGCCGACTTCGGCGGCGAGGTGGAGCGGGTGCTGCGGATGGCCGACGGGGCGCTCGTGCTCGTCGATGCCGCCGAAGGGCCGATGCCGCAGACGCGGTTCGTGCTCTCGAAGGCGCTCGAGTGCCGGCTGCGGCCGGTGGTCGTCGTCAACAAGATCGACCGGCCCGACGCCCGGCCGCTGGAGGTGCTCGACGAGATCCTCGGGCTGTTCCTCGAACTCGGCGCCGACGACGACCTCGCCGACTTTCCCTTCGTGTACGCCTCCAGCCGGGGCGGCTACGCCTCGCACGATCCGGCCGTCCGGGAGGGCACGATGGAGCCGCTCCTCAACCTCGTGCTCGAGAAGATCCCCGGCCCCGTGGTCGATCCCACCGCCCCGCTGCGGATGCTCGTGACCACGCTCGACTGGTCCGACTACGTGGGCCGGATCGCGATCGGCCGGGTGGAGTCGGGCACGCTCACGAAGGGCTCGGTCATCGTCCGCTCGACCGCCGCGGGCACGCTCCTGCCGGCGAAGCTCGTCGGCGTGCAGTCGTTCGACAAGCTCGGCCGCATCGACGTCGAGGAAGCCACCGCCGGCGACATCGCGGCCGTGAGCGGCATCGAGGACGTCGAGATCGGCGACACGATCTGCGACGCCGCCGACCCCCGTCCGCTGCCCCGGCTCACGGTCGACGAGCCGACGCTGGCGATGGTGTTCGGCATCAACACCTCGCCGCTCGTGGGGAAGTCGGGCAAGTTCCTCACCACGCGGCACCTCCGCGACCGGCTCGACAAGGAACTCGAGAAGAACGTGGCCCTGCGCGTCGAGCCGATCGAGGGCAGCGAGCAGTTCGCCGTGTCGGGCCGCGGCCTGCTCCATCTCTCGGTGCTCATCGAGACGATGCGGCGCGAGGGCTTCGAGATCTCCGTCGGCAAGCCGAAGGTGATCCTGCGCAAGGAGGGCGACACGACGCTCGAGCCGTTCGAGACGCTCGTCGTCGAGGTGCCCCACGACAAGCTCGGCCCCGTGATGGAACTCACCGGCTCCCGCCGCGGCCAGCTCGTGCACATGGGCAACCGGGGGGAATTCGCCCACGCCGCGTTCTCGATCCCGGCCCGCGGGCTGATCGGCCTCCGCACCCGCGTGCTCAACGCCACGCAGGGCACGGCGATCATGCACCACCGCTTCGAGAAGTGGGCTCCGATGGAAGGGGAGGTGGCGGGCCGGGCCAACGGCGTGCTCGTGTCGATGGTGCCCGGCAAGGCCGTGGCCTTCGGGCTCGACGGCCTCCAGGAGCGGGCCGACCTGTTCATCGCTCCCGGCGACGAGGTCTACGAGGGGATGATCTGCGGCGAGAACGCCCGCAGCGAGGACATGATCGTGAATCCCACGAAGGAAAAGAAGCTCACGAACATGCGGGCCAGCGGCAGCGACCGCAACATCCTGCTCAAGCCGCCGCGGAAGATGTCGCTCGAGGAGGCGCTCGAGTACATCGAGGACGACGAGCTCGTCGAGGTCACGCCCGACGTCATCCGCCTGCGGAAGATCCTGCTCTCCGAGCACGACCGCAAGAAGCAGAGCCGGCAAAAGTAGCGGCTCCCGCGGCGGCGAATCGGCGGCGGGATCAGAATTCGTAGCCGTGCCCGGGCTGCACGAACTCCACCCCCGGCAGGGCGAGGGCGGAGATCTCCGCGGCGATCTCGGCGGCCCAGCGGGCCTTGCGGTGCACCACGATCCAGCGGACGTCGCGGTCGAGTTTCCGCCGTTCCGCGGCGAACGACGCCGGGCAGAGGTGGCCGGACTCCGCGGCCAGCCACGCCTGCGAGTTCGGGAACGTGACTTCGACGAACACCGCCCTCAGGTTGGAGAGGGTCGCGAGGTGCCTCCAGAGTTGCTCCGTGGGCCCCGTGTCCGACGAGAAGGCCACCGCCGAGCGGCCGTCGTCCACGACGAGGCCCAGCGTCTCGATGCCGTGGGAGACGGGGACGGGCGTCAGGGTCAGGCCGGCGCGGACGACCGGGACGAACGGCTCCAGGCTCGAGGTCTCGAGGAAGGGATCCTCGGGTCGGGAAAGGGCGAAGAAGTCGGGCCAGACGCGGCCGTTGAAGATGTCGGCGTGCAGAAACTCGAGCGCCGCGGCGGAGGCGAGCACCTCGACGGTCTCCGGCCCGGGCTCGTACACGTTTTCGAGGAAGATCGGCAGCGTCGCGATGTGGTCGAGGTGCTCGTGCGTCACGAACACGTGCCGCACCGCCCGCTGCCGCGCGAGATCGACGAGGCCGAGGACCCCCGCGTCGATCGCCACCGCGTCGTCCACGAGGAAGGAGGTGAGGAACTGAGCGTCCGACGGCGGCACGCTCGACTGCAAGAGTTCGATCCGCATCGACCCGGTTCTCCCCTCCGTCAGACCGCGAAGAACTCGCGGATGCGTTGAAAAATGTCATGCACCTCGGGCACGGGCCGCTCCGCTCCGGCGATCGCCTGCGACCGCTCCAGGAGCCGCTCCCGCAGCGCCGATCCGAACTGCTCGACGAGCCGCGGCCGCGCCGCCAGCAGCCTGGCGAACGAGTCGTGCCCCACGTCGAGCAGCCGGGTCTCGACCAGTGCCGTGACGGTGGCCACGCGGGGCGAGCCGGTCATCAGCGACATCTCGCCGAAGTAGTCCCCCGGCTCGAGCGTCGCGAGCCGCACCGCCGCCGTGCCGGGATCGGAGGACGTGACCTCGACACGGCCGTCCATGACCACGAACATGCTCTGCCCGGGCTCGCCCTGCCTGATCACCTGCTCCCCGGCTCCGTACACGCGATCGACGCTCTCCTCGGCGAGCCTGCGGATGTCGTCCGGATCGAGCGCCGCCAGCAGTCCGACGGCCTGCAGTCGCTGCACGCGCCGCTCCACGGCCGCGTCGGCAGGTTCGGGGGGCAACGCCGGCAGTTGCGTCAGGCGGATCGCCTGCGTGGCCACCGGAATCTCGATGCCGTGACGGGCCAGAGCGTACCAGATCCGGTCGCGGGCCATGCCGTCCACGCGGTCGCGCTTGTCGAACTCCGTCGTGAACAGCCGCACCCAGTGCTCGACGCCACGCTCCTTGAAGTCGCTCGTGACGACGGACGGGGCAGGGTGCTCGAGAACGCCGAAGCTGCCGCGGATCGCCTCGAGGATGATCGCCTGCACTCGCTGCGGCGGGACGTCGTAGGGCGTGATCACGAACAGCGACCGCCGCGACCACGGCTCGGGCTTCGTGAAATTCCGGATCGAGGCCTGGGCCAGCTGCCCGTTGGGAATGATGACGTAGGCCTCGTCGAGCGTGATCACCTTCGTCGCCCGCCAGTTGATCTCGACCACGCGGCCGACGTGGGCCGGGTTGGCGTCGTACTGGATCCAGTCGCCGATCTCGAAGGGGTGCTCGGCGTGGATCGCGAGTCCCGCGAACACGTTGCCCAGGGTGTCCTTGAGCGCGAATCCGACCACGGCGGTGACGAGCGCCGAGCCCGCCAACAGTTCGCTGGCGTCGATGCCCGCCTCCCAGAGCGCGACGAGGAGGGCGCAGGCGACCGCGAACCAGTACAGGAGGTCGAGCAGGATCCGTGGCAGCGGCCGGGCGAACCGCTCCCAGATCGCCACGCCGACGAGCAGCACGAGCGACTGCAGCAGTGAGGCGACGGCGCAGAACCGCACGACCGGCCGGACCGAATCGCCGATGGCCGGCATCACCGCGGCGAAGGCCGCGATCACGCCCCCCACGGCCACGAGAAAGAGCGATCCCCAGGCCGGTGACTTGCGGCCCCGGGGCAGGACTGCAAGCACGAAGGCCACGGCCAGGCCGGCGAGGACCAGAATGCTCGTGGGAGGGTACATGGCCGTGGTGGCTGGAAGCGGTCCGGCGACCCGCCGGCGGGCCGCATTGTGCGGCCCGGGGCCGGCCTCGGCAAATGGATCGGCGTTTTCCGCGAGCCGGGCCGGCCGGCCCGGCGTTCTGGACTTCCCGGCCGCGGCCCGCTATTTTCTAGGGCTTCCTCCGAAGCTCACTGTCCCAGGAACCCCATGGTCAAACTCACGGTCAGAGAACGCGAAAGCATCCAGGAGGCGGTGCGCCGCTTCCGCAAATTGGTCGAGCGCAGCGGCATCAAGAAGGAGATGCGGCGGCGCGAGTTCTTCGAAAAGCCGAGCGAGACGAAGCGGCGGGCCCGCCTGCGGGCCGAGCGGCGCACGAAGCGGAACCGGCTCCTCGGCGTCTGACGACGCGGATTCGCGGCCCGCTAGAACGAGTGGGCCAGCCTGAAGAAGAATCCGTCGAGCGACAGGCTCGAGTTCGTGAGCGGCACGCTCGTGACGGGGGTGCCGGTCGGGGTGGCGGTGGTGGTGACGGTCTCGGCGTACCCGAGATTGCCGAAGTACATCAGCATCCAGCCGAACGACAGGCTCGTGCGCGGCCTGATCTGCCAGCTGCCGCCCAGCGACACGTCCACGTTCGGGATCACGATCGTGCCGCCGACCGTCTGACTCTCGAACGTCTGATCCGCGTCGAGCGTCAGCCGCGTGTCGGTGTTCGAAACGCCGCCCACGAGCAGCGATCCTCCCACGGAGGCGAACCCGCTCCACCGCCGCTCCGGACCGACGTAGCGGCGGACCTGTCCCGCGACCCGCGGCCCGACCCCCCAGAAGTTCCGGCTCGTGGTCACGGCCAGGTCGGGAAACCCGGCCGTCAGCACGTTGTTGAAGACGTACGACGAGACGCGGCTGTCGAGGAAGCGAATTCCCGCCCCGGCGGCCGCATCCCAGGCCGGACTGCGGCCGCAATCGGTGGCGACGTCGATCCTGCGGGCCCACTCGAGGTCGTAGACGTTGAGCCCCACGCTCGCGGTCGAGTTGATCGACTCGCCGGGAGTGTCGGCGCCGGTGTTGTAGGGACCGATGACGATCGTGCCGTTGCCTCCGGCCCAGTTGCCCCGGGCGAGACCGACCGACGTCGCCTGCGCGTAGAAGTTCATGTAGGTGAAGCGGAACACGTGGTCGGGCGTGGCCTGGTACCCGAGAAAGCCCCGCACGCCACCGCTGTAGCCGAAGTCGTAATTGACCGCATTCAGTGAACTCGTCACCGGCGTGAAACCCACGAGCCCGCCGCTGCGCGTGTTGGTGAGCATCGCCGTCGAGTTGCTGAACGACGGCCGGAGCAACAGGTAGTCCGCTCCGCCGATCCACCTGGTGACTCGGCCCGGCCCCTCCGATCGCGTCCGCCCGGAAGACGGCGCGGCGGTCCGCTCGACGCTCTCGACGAACGATTCGATCATCGTCGGGGCGGGCTCGGACTCGTCGGCCAGGACGCTCTCGACCCCCGCGATCGGCTCGACGACCGACTCCTCGGCCGGCATGTCGGTCACCACGGCCACGACCGTCTCCGGCTCGTCGGCCGACAGGGCCGACGACACCCCGAGAACGAACCCGGCGACGAGCACGGCGCCGGTGGTCGCCACCCGATGAAGCGACCGCGATCGGCCACAGCCGGGGATGGAACCGCGGAATCTGCGGAAGGTTCCGGGGATGGCCAGCATTGACATCGATGCGCCGCTCACGGGAGGGGAGCGCGTGGGCGACCGTCGCCACGCCTTGCCGCTCCATCCCTTTATCGGACCGGCACAACCCGAAAACGCAGCAAAAGCGTCACTGCCAACCCAGCCTGCCGAGTTTCGCCGGCTTCAGGCCCTGCGGCTTCCCCGCCGCCGCCACCAGCCCGCGACGCCACCGCCACAAACCGCGGCGGCGAGCAGGGCGAGCGTGGAAGGTTCGGGCACGGGCACGGGGGTGATCGTGATCCCGACCTGCTGACCGTAGGTCTTGTACGGGTCCACGACCACGTCGGCCAGGCTGTAGCGGAATTGGTCGATCGCGTTGACGGGGCCGCTCGTCACCGCGGCGAGCGGAGACGCCAGTGCGGCCATCGGCGACTGCGCGGCCCGGGTCGGGTCGTAGACGGTGACGCCGAGCACCCCGAAGCCCGACATGCCGCTCGACCGCTGCTCGCTGAAGATCGGCTGTCCCTGGGCGAAGAAGTTCTGCTGCAGGGAGTAGGTGTTCGCGCCTCCGCTCCGGGGCCCGGTGGCGACGCGGATCGTGAAGCTGTCACCGCTGTCGATCGGCTTCGAAAAGTTGATGTTCGTCGTGTTCGCGGCGTCGATCCACTTCCACGACGAAGCCTGCTCGCCCGATTCGAACGTCACCCCCGTCACTTGGGTGGCGTCCCGATGCCTGAGATCGAGCTGGAAGCTCTGGATCTGCCCGCCGGCCGAATTGTTGGTGACGCGGACGTACGGCCGCGACGCGAGCACCGACTGCTCCATCGCCGTCTGGCGCCAGAGCTTCAACCCCACGGCCGGCTGGTTGTTGCCGATCCAGGCCATGTTGCTCGCGATGTCGATCTTGAAATCGGAGGAGTTGATCGACTCGCCGCGAGCCAGGGAGGGAAGTCCGGCCAGGCCGCCGATGAGGCACGCCATCCCTGCAAGCAGGGCCGGGACCGCCGGGAGCCGCGCGGCTCCGAGGGGCCGGACAGCTCCGCCGGGCAGAACGGGAGAACGACGCGAAAAACCGGATGCGAGGAAGGTCAGCATGGATCGTGCGTGTCATCAGCGAGTTCCTCGAGATCCGTGTCAGTGAGTTCCCCGGTGTCATGCAGGTGCCGCGAGCCGGCACCACCACGAGTGACCGAATGAATTCCGCGCCCGAAAACGGACGTTCGCGGAGAAGTTCAAGCCGAAACGAAACGATCCACCCGAAAAAGAACGGCGTCCAAAAATCTCGGCTCAACTTCGACCACGAACCCGGAAACCGGGTTGACCGCGGTCTGAGGAACTCACGAGCGGACTGCCTGTCGAGTGGGAAAGAGGTGGGTTTCCGCCCACCGAGATGAAAGATACTCAGGCCGGGGCAGGGGTGTCAAATTTTGGGTAGAAAAATTTTTTCAGGGGTTTTTCCGCGGTTTGCGGCCGGCAGCCGGGGGTGCGCCCGCGGCTCACGCCTGCCGGCCACCCGGGGGCCAGTCCAGAGCCACGTCCAACCACGGAGCGTCGTGCGTCGGCCAGCCACTGCTCACCCGATCGACGCCCGATTCCGCGACGGTCCGCACCGTCTCGGGCCGGATCCCCCCCGAGGCCTCCAACACGACCTGCACCCCGACCGCATGCCGATTGCGGCAGTCCACGGCCCGGGCGAGGTCGGACGGCGACATGTTGTCGAGCAGGACGATATCCGGGCCCGCAGGCAGGACGTCGGCCAACTGCCCGAGCGAGTCGACCTCGACCTCCACGACGGTCGCGGCGGCCCGTTCGGGCGGGAACGCCCGCTGGACGAACGCCCGCGCCCGGCGCACCGCATCCGCCGGCCGCAGGCCTGAGGCCGCGGCCGCCGCGAGGTGATTGTCCTTGATCAGGATCGCGTCGTAGAGGCCGGTGCGGTGATTCCAACCCCCGCCCAGCCTCGAGGCCAGCTTGTCGAGCAGCCGCCAGCCGGGAACCGTCTTCCGGGTGTCGTACACGCGGCACGGCAGGTCGCCGACCGCGGCGACGAGTTGCCGCGTCGCCGTCGCGACACCCGACATCCGCCCGATCATGTTGAGCAGCACCCGCTCCGCCGCGAGGATGCTGCGGGTCGGGCCCGCGAGCGTGGCGACGACCGTGCCCGCCCGCACGGCCGTGCCGTCGGCCACCACGGGACGCCATTCGAGTTCGCGATCCGCCACGCCGGCCACGATCGCCCCTGCGGCGAGTCCGGCGATCGTGCCCGGGCGGCGGCAGACCACGTCGAGCCGGGCGAAGGCCGCGCGGTCCACCGTGGCCACGCTGGTCCAATCGCATTCGTGGCCGAGATCCTCCGCCAGCCACTCCCGGGCCAGGGCGGCCACGTGGGCGGCCAGGTGGTCGTTCCACTCCGTCTGCCTGAAGTCGGCGGCGGGGCCGGAGGCGGCTGCGGGCGCGGCGTCTGAGATGGGAGGCCGATCGGGCATGGTGGCGGTATCCTACTGGGATGGACGGAGTGCCGCGATGAGAAACCCGGTCGGCGACACCGCGTTGATTCCCGCCCGCCTGCAGCCGCTGGTCGCCTGCACGACGGCCGCCCTCATGCTCGCGGCCTTCATCGGGCTCGCGACCGGCGACCGGTTGGTGGACCATGACGCCGCGCCGGTCCCGCACGGCCGGTTCACCACCAACGTGAACACCGCACCCGCCGTCGAACTCGCCCAGGTTCCCGGACTCGGCCCCGCCACGGCCGCCCGGATCGTCGCCCACCGCGACGAGCACGGGCCTTTCTCCTCGCTCGACTCGCTGCTCGACGTGCCCGGGATCGGCCCGGCCACCCTCGAGCAGATGCGGCCCCACCTGCGTCCGATCCGCCCGCCGGAGCCCGCGCAGCCATGAACGGCGACCCCGGAGTCTTCGAGCTCGTCAGCCCCTACACGCCGGCGGGCGACCAGCCGGCGGCGATCGAGTCGCTCGTCCGCGGCCTCGACGAGGGCCGGGCGTCGCAGGTGCTGATGGGCGTGACCGGGTCGGGCAAGACGTTCACGATGGCCAACGTCATCGCCCGGACCGGGCGACCCACCCTCGTGCTCTCGCACAACAAGACGCTCGCGGCCCAGCTGTACGCCGAGTTTCGCGACTTCTTCCCGCACAACGCCGTCCACTACTTCGTCAGCTACTACGACTACTACCAGCCCGAGGCCTACATCCCGCAGCGCGACATCTACATCGAGAAGGATGCCGCGATCAACAAGGAGATCGACCGGCTGCGGCTCGCGGCGACCAGCGCGCTCGTGAGCCGCCGCGACGTCGTGGTCGTCGCGAGCGTGTCGTGCATCTACGGCCTCGGTTCGCCCGACGACTACCGCTCGATGGTGATCCGGCTCGCCAGCGGCATGCAGCTCGGCCGCGACCGGCTCCTCGAACAGCTCGTCTCGATCCACTACGAGCGGGCCGACATGGCGCTCGAGCGGGGGAAGTTCCGCGTTCGTGGCGACTCGGTGGACATCTGGCCGCCGTACGACGAACTCGCCACCCGGGTCGAATTCTGGGGCGACGCGATCGAGTCGATCGCGATCATCCATCCCACGAGCGGCGAGGTGGCGGCGAAGAAGGACGAGACCTACTTCTACCCCGCGCGGCACTTCGTGATGCCGGAGGACCGGATCAAGGCGGCCGTGTCGTCGATCAGGGCCGAACTCGAGGCCCGCCTCGAGGAGCTCAAGAGCCAGGGCAAGCTGCTCGAGGCCCAGCGGCTCAACGCCCGCACGCGGTTCGACATCGAGATGCTCACGGAGGCGGGATTCTGCCCGGGGATCGAGAACTACTCGCGTCCGCTCTCCGGCCGGGCCCCCGGCAGCACGCCGACCACGCTGTTCGACTACTTCCCGGAGGACTTCCTGTTCTTCGTGGACGAGTCGCACGTGACGGTGCCGCAGGTGCGGGGCATGTACGCCGGCGATCGGGCCCGCAAGACGACCCTCGTGGACCACGGCTTCCGGCTGCCGAGCGCCCTCGACAACCGGCCGCTGATGTTCGACGAGTGGGAGCGCCGGCTCCACCAGACGATCTACGTCTCGGCCACACCCGGCCCATGGGAGCTCGAGCGCACCGGCGGCGAGGTCGTGGAACAGGTGATCCGCCCCACGGGCCTGCTCGATCCCGTGATCGAGATCGCCCCCGCATCGCAGCAGGTGCCGCACCTCTCCGCCGAGATCGGGAAGACCGTGGCCGCGGGCCAGCGGGTGCTCGTGACCACGCTCACGAAGAAACTCGCGGAGGATCTCACCACCTACTTCCAGGAGCGCAACGTCCGCTGCCGCTGGCTCCACAGCGAGCTCGACGCCTTCGAGCGCATGGAGCTGCTCACGAACCTCCGGGCCGGAAAGTTCGACGTGCTCATCGGCGTGAATCTCCTCCGCGAGGGGCTCGACCTCCCGGAAGTGGCGCTCGTGGCGATCCTCGACGCCGACAAGGAGGGGTTCCTGCGGAGCGAGACCTCGCTCATGCAGACGATCGGCCGCTCGGCCCGCAACGTGGACGCCCGCGTCATCCTCTACGCCGACAGCGTGACCGAATCGATGCGGCTCGCCGTGGAGGAGACCCGCCGCCGCCGCCAGCTCCAGGAGGAGTACAACGTCGCCCACGGCATCACGCCGGAGACGGTGCGGAAGGAAATTCGCGCGGGCATCGAGGCGGAGGCGGTCGCCCGGGCCGTGGCCTTCGAGGCGGTGGGGCAGGGGGAGGAGGAGCAGCAGCGGACGGCCGAACTCGTCGAGCAGCTCGAGGCCGACATGATGCAGGCCGCCGCCGAGCTCGACTTCGAACGGGCCGCACACCTCCGCGACCGGATCGCCGATCTCCGGGAAGGCAAGCGCGACGGCCGCCGCCTCGGCAAAGGCCCGCGCAACCGCGGCCCGGGCCGCATCCCGCGGCCGAATCGCTGACCGCTGCTTCTGCGCGCGTCCCGAACGTCCGAACCGACGCGCCCAATCCGGCTTCGTGCCACCCGCTGCCCCATCGCCGGACGTTCGTTGCGCCCATCCTGGGCTTCACTCACTCGACTCCGACTGCGCTACGGCATCCATGCCTGCGCTTGTCTGCGTACGCCGGCGACCGGGGCACGGGTAGCCCGAATCCTCCTCGCGCAATTGATTCGCATGAGGGGAGGCTCGGGGCTGGCCGCTGCCCTCGAGCGGGCTGTGGAAGCGAGCGCAGCCATGGATGGCGCAGCGAAGCGGACACGCAGTGAGCGCAGGGCTGGAGGCCCGGAGCGAACGTCCAGCGAGAGGGCACGGCCGGCACCGGGCCGGCCTTGGCGCGTGAACCGTGGCAAAACAGGACGCACCCCTACGGCGATCACGCCGTCGGGCCGGCCTGGGCCACGTCGGGCGTGACCTGGCCGGCGTACTGCGCGAAGTTTCGCGCGAACAGGCCGGCGAGCTTGCGGGCCGTGGCGTCGTAGGCGGCTTCGTCGGCCCACGTCTGTCGCGGCACGAGCACCTCCGACGGCACGTTCGGGCAGGCCGTGAGGGCGTGCAGGCCGAAGACGGGATCGGCCGCCACCGGGGCCTGGCGGACCGCCCCGGAATGGATCGCGTCGATGATGGCGCGGGTCAGGCCGAGCTTCATGCGGGTGCCGACCCCGTAGGCGCCGCCCGTCCAGCCCGTGTTCACCAGCCACACCGTCACCTCGTGCCGCCTGATCTTCTCCGCGAGCAGGCCGGCGTATTTCATCGGGTGCCAGACGAGGAACGGGCCGCCGAAGCAGGGGGAGAAGGTGGCCTGGGGCTCCGTGACGCCCATCTCGGTGCCCGCGACCTTCGCCGTGTAGCCGCTGATGAAGTGATACATCGCCTGCGCGGGGGTGAGACGGCTCACGGGCGGCAACACGCCGAAGGCGTCGCAGGTGAGGAAGATGACGTTCGTGGGGTGGCCGGCCACGCAGGGGATCTTCGCGTTGCGGATGAACTCGATCGGATAGGCCCCGCGGGTGTTCTGCGTGATGCTCGTGTCGTGGAAATCGACGTGGTGGCTGTCCTCGTCGTAGACCACGTTCTCGAGCACGGCGCCGAACCGCAGTGCCTGGAAGATGTCGGGCTCGGTCTCGGGGGCGAGGTCGATCGCCTTCGCGTAGCAGCCCCCCTCGATGTTGAAGATCCCGGAGTCGCTCCAGCAGTGCTCGTCGTCGCCCACGAGGAGCCGCTTGGGGTCGGCCGAGAGCGTCGTCTTGCCGGTGCCCGAAAGGCCGAACAGGAGCGAGGAGGCGCCCGTGTCGCGGTCGGCGGTGGCGGAGCAGTGCATCGAGAGGATGTTCCGCTTCGGGGCGAAGTAGTTGAGCATCGTGAACACGCCCTTCTTCATCTCCCCGGCGTATTCCGTGCCGAGGATCACGAGTTCCTTCGACTCGAGCGACAGGTCGATGCTCGTCGTGGAGGTCATGCCGTGGGTGCGGCGGTTGGCCGGAAAGCGGCCGGCGTTGTAGATCACCGCGTCGGGCTCGCCGAAGGCCGCCAGTTCCTCGCGCGTCGGCCGGATGAGCATGGTGTGCATGAACAGGGCGTGGTAGGGACGCGAGCAGATCACGCGGACCTTCAGCCGGTGGGCCGGATCCCAGCCGGCGTAGGCGTCGATGCAGTAGACGATGCTCCGCGTGTTGAGGTAGTCCTTCGCCCGCTCGAGGTTGATCTGGAAGGTGTCGTCGTCGATCGGAACGTTGACCGGGCCCCACCACACGTCGTGCTCCGAGGCGGGACTGCGCACGATCCGCTTGTCCTTCGGCGACCGGCCCGTCTTCGCGCCGGAATAGGCGATGAGCGCGCCGGAATCGGCGATCGCGCAGTCCGGCTCGAGGCGGATGGCCTCGGCGTAGAGTTCGGCCGGCGACAGATTCCGGCGGGCGTCGGCCACGGTGATCCCGTGGCCGGAAAGATCGATGCGCCTCATCCTCTCCTCTTCCTCCGCCGCGCCGGCCGCTACTGCTGCTGGACGTCGGTGTCGGTGCCGAAATCCGGGACGGTGCGGAGGACGGAGTGTACCGGAACGTCGAGCGGGGCGAGTTGGTCGTGCCACGACAGCGACGGCAGCCTGTCGAGCGTGCGGGTGGCCACGCGGACCTCGATCCGTTCGTCCCCGGTTCCCCGATAGATTCCCTTGTTGGGAGGCACGTCGGAAAAATCGCGGCCCACGGCGGTCTTCACGAAGTCCTGGTTCACGGGGCAGCCGTTGGTGGGGTCGAACCCGACCCAGCCCATGTCGGGCAGCCAGACCTCGCACCAGGCGTGGCTCTGCGACTCCTTGTTGGGGCGGTGGATGTAGCCGCTGACGTAGCGGGCCGGCACGCCGAACGACCGGAGGATCGCGATCATGAGGTGGGTGAAATCCTGGCACACGCCCTTGCCACGGGCGAGCAGGTGGTCGATGGGCGACGTGGCGCTCGTCACGTCGCGGGCGTACTCGAACCGGCTGCGGATGTGCTCCGCCACCTGGCACACCCACATGCCCACCCGCATCCGGGGCGCGGGCCGCATCTGCTGCAGGTGCGGCTCGAGCAGCGGCGTGGCCTGCACCGGGCCGCGCAGGGGCAGGTAGTCGAGCGCCTCGAGCGGCAGCTGCCATTCGTCGGCGGGGAGCCCCGCCGGAACCTCCGCCTGGCTCGCGATCGGCCCGACCGCCGCGCTTTCCGTCTCGACGACGCTCGCGGCGAGGATCCGCAGCCGCGTCGGCGGCCTGAGGAGGTTGAAGTGGTGGACGCGGTTGCCGAAGCCGTCGAGGTACTTCGCGATCGCCACCGGCTGCCCGAGCGTGATCTGGAACGAATGGCACCGCTGCCCCCCGTCGCTCATCGGCTCCATCCGCAGCTCGCACATCCACTCGCTCACGGGCTGCGAGTATTCCATCGTGGTCTCGTGCTGCACTTCGAGGATCATCGTCCGGCTCCGCGGCTGGTCGGGTCAGTGGAGGGCGTATTGTTCGTGGAGGAGGTGGCCGATCCTGGCGGTGCGGGCGAGTGCGTCGCCGAGGAATCCGTGCAGCCGCTCTCCGTCGAGCGACCGGCCGTCGAGATAGACGAGGTCGTTGAGCAGGCGGCCGACCGTGCGCTCCACCTCGTCGTCGGACCGGCCGGGGAGGCGGCCGCTGATCGCCGTGAGCGACTCCATGATCCGCGCCAGGCAGAACCGCACCGAATGGGGGAAGTCGGGATTCACCAGCAGGAACTCGACCACGCGCTCGGGCTCGACCCGGCTGATGTAGAGCCGCTGGTAGGCCTCGTAGGCGGCGCACTTCTTGAGCACGGCGCCCCACTGCAGGGCCCGGATCGGGAGATCGACGCCGTCGCCACCCTCGAGAAGCGCGAACTTCGAGTCGAGGATCCGCAGGATCTTGTCGGCCCGCTCGAGGTGGCGGCCGAGCTGGATGAAGTGCCAGCCCTCGTCGTGCATGAGCGTCGCCTCGCACACGCCGTGGAACAGCAGCACGCCCAGTTGCGCCTCCTGGCAGAAGTCGTGGGGCGACTCCGCGACGCGCCCCTGCAGCGACGGATCGGAGAGCCGCCAGTGGAGCTTGTTGAGCTCCCGCCACATCGGCGGGCTGATCGAGCCGCGGATGCTGCGGGCGTTGTTGCGGGAGCGATTCACGCACGACATCACGCTGCCGGCGTTCGCCATGTCGAGGAGGAGCCACCGCTGCACGGCCGCCACCGGATGCTCCCCCTCCGCGACCGGCGGCGGCTGCTGCCGGAGCAGCGTCAGGAGCGCGTTCCACTCGAGTTCCACCGGATTCGCCAGCACCCCGTGGAGATCGAGGTCGAGGTGGAAGGTGACATCCACCGCTCGCGCCAGGTGGTCGGCCCGCTCCAGGTAGCGGCTCATCCAGAAGAGCGCGTCCGCGACCCGGCTCAACATGGCTCGCCTCGCAGCGTCATGGCCGCCCCTCCGCGAGCACCCACGTGTCCTTGCTGCCGCCTCCCTGCGAACTGTTCACCACGAGGCTCCCCTTCGGCAGGGCCACCCGGGTGAGCCCGCCGGGCGTGACGGTCACCCGCTCGCCGCAGAGGATGAACGGCCGCAGATCGACGTGGCGCCCCTCCAGCCGCCCGTCCACGAACGTCGGATGCGTCGAGAGCTGGATCGTGGGCTGCGCGATGAAGTCCCGCGGGTTGGCTTCGATCGCCCGCCGGAACTCGTCCCGCTGCTCCCGCGTCGAGGCCGGGCCGACGAGCATCCCGTAGCCGCCCGACTCGTTCACCCGCTTCACGACGAGCGAATCGAGGTTGGCGAGCACGTGGCTGCGCTCGGCGGGGATCTCCGGCCGAAACGTCTCGACGTTGTTGAGCAGCGGCTCCTGCTTCAGGTAGTAGCGGATCATCCCGGGCACGAACGGATAGATCCCCTTGTCGTCGGCGATGCCGGTGCCGATGCTGTTCGCGAGGGCGACGGTGCCGGCCCGGTAGGCGTTCACGAGCCCCGGCACGCCGAGGGCGCTGTCGGGGCGGAACGTGAGCGGGTCGAGGAAGTCGTCGTCGATCCGGCGGTAGATCACGTCCACCCGCTGCCGCCCGCGGGTGGTCCGCATGAACACCCGGTTGCCGTCCACGAGCAGGTCGCGGCCCTCGACGAGTTCGATCCCCATCCGCTGGGCCAGGAAGCTGTGCTCGAAGTAGGCGGAGTTGTACATGCCCGGGCTGAGGAGCACGGCGGTGGGCTGCGAGGCCGACTCCGGCGCGATGTACTGGAGCACGTCGAGCAGGGCCGCCGGATAGTCGTCGTTGGGCAGCACGTCGTAGTCGTTGAAGAGCGCGGGAAACACCCGCTTGAGCACCTGCCGGTTCTGCAGCATGTAGCTCACGCCGGAGGGGGTGCGGGCGTTGTCCTCGAGCACGAGGTACTCGCCGTCGGCGGCCCGGATGAGGTCGGTGCCGCAGATGTGGATGTAGATGCGCCGCGGCACGCTCACGCCGACGAACTCGCGGCGGAAATAGCCCCCCTGGAGCACGAGCCGGGCGGGCACGACGCCGTCGCGCAGGATGTGCTGCTCGTGGTAGATGTCCCAGAGAAACAGGTTCAGGGCGTTGATCCGCTGCACGAGTCCCGCCTCGATCCGCCGCCATTCGTCGGCGGGGATGATCCGTGGCACGGGGTCCATCGGCCAGACCCGCTCGATGCCCTCCTCGGCGCGGTAGACGGTGAAGCCGACGCCGTCCTGCCGCATCGAGAGGTCGGTCATCGCCTTGCGGCGGCGGAAGTCGTCGGCGCTCGTCTGCCCGAGCCGACGGTGCAGGGGGGCGTAGTGCGGCCGCGCCGAACCGCCGTCGGCGATCATCTCGTCGTAGGCGGCGCCGAGTTCGTAGCCGCCGAGCAGGGAGCCGACCTCTTCGTGCATCGCGGTCGCGTGGATCATGCCGACAGCCTTTCTGCTCCTCCGCCGGTTCCGAGCCGTCCCTCCCGAGCCGTCCGAGGACGCGCGGGATGCGCGGAAACCGGGCAACCCATGCCGCGGCGCGCGGCACCTGCGGACACGGCCCGGTTCGGGAACCGGCCTTTTCCTTGACGAAAGTGCCGCAGCGGCTAGTCTGCGGCTCTCGGCGGAAACTGGCAAGCAAGTCTCGCGCCGAAGGCCATTCCCGGAGTTTGCGATGACCTACTGCGTCGGCATCCGCACCCACGAGGGCCTCGTCATGGCCTCCGACTCCCGGACGAACTCCGGGATCGACCAGGTGGACGTGTGCCGGAAGATGCACACGTTTTCCCTCCACGGCGAGCGGATGTTCACGATCCTGACGAGCGGCGCCCTGTCGCTCACGCAGTCGGTCATGACCCGCCTCGAACAGGAATTCCAGGCGGGGGAGGGGCTCGCGAAGGTCGCCACGTTCTACGACGCGGCCAGGTGCGTCGGCTCGAAGGTGCGCGAAGTCGCCGCGCTCGACCGCGAGTACATGGAGCGCGACCACATCAGTTTCGCCGTCAATCTGCTGGTGGGAGGCCAGATCCGCGGCGAGGATCCGCAGCTGTACATGATCTACGCCCAGGGCAACCCGCTGCGCTGCACGCGTTCCTCGCCGTTCCTGCAGATCGGCGAGAGCAAGTACGGTCGCCCGATCCTGGACCGCGGCATTCGCTTCGGCGAGACGACGCTCGAGCAGGCGGTGAAATACGCCATCATCTCGCTCGACTCGACGATGCGGTCGAACGTGGCCGTCGGGCCGCCCATCGACCTGCTCGTCTACGCCAACGACGACCTCGCCGTGCGTCGCTATCGCAGGCTCACGGCCACCGACCCCGATCTGCTGGAGATCCGCTCCCACTGGGAACGGGAACTCCGTCGGGCGGTGGGCCAACTGCCGCAGATCCGCTTCGGCGAGCCGCCGGCGGAGGCCGAACTCGGCGCGACGTCCTGAGCGACGTTCTCGCCGAAGTTCCGGCGCCCGTCCCGCCGGCCGCGGGGCCGACCTTCGTCAGGCGGCCTTGCGGAGGCCGTCGATCGAACGCCCGAGCCGGCGCCTCTGCCCCGGCGCCACCGCCTGCGATTCGAGCACGGTCGGCCTCTCGGCATCGGCCGGAGCGACGGCGAGCCGCTCACGCAGCGTCTTGGCCAGCGCCGGACCGAGATCCTCCTCCTGCACCCGCGTGCCCACATCCTCGACGGCGTCGGCCAGACCGAGGACCACCGCCTGCCGCACGCCTTCGCGAACCCACTGGAAAAAACTCATCGTTGAAACCTCCCTGGCGTCACCTTCGCGCTCGGTGGGAGATATCGGCCCGCTCACGTCGCGGATTGAATGCCGACCCGCGTTTCGACCACTGCGGGACTCTGGGGAGAGTCTGCGGCGCGGCCGACGCACACCAGGCAGATGTCGTCGCTGCGCACCTGTCCTGCGGCATGCCGCTCCACGTCGGCGAGGATCCGGCGTCCGACCTCGGCGGCCCCGCCGGTCGTGCCCGCGATCACCCGCTCCAGCCGCGCGAGCCCGTATGGTCGATGGGCGTGGTCCATCGCCTCGCTGATGCCGTCGGTGTAGAGCACCAGCACGCTGCCGGGAGCGAACGCCACCTCGTGCGCCGCGTAGGCCTGCTCATGATCGATGCCGAGCGGCAAACCCGCCTCCTCGACCCCGATCGACCGCACCGATCCGTCGGCCGACCGCAACAGCGGCGGCATGTGCCCGGCATTCACCAGGGTGAGCCGGTGCGACTGCGGATCGAGAACCGCCACCACGAGCGTGGCGAACCGGTCCTCCCAGCCGCTGCGGCAGAGGCTCTCGTTGATTCTCCCCACGGCCTCCGCCACGTCGCGCTCGCTCGCGAGGCAGTAGCGGACGTCGGCCGAAAGCGCCGCCATCACCAGGGCCGCCGAAACCCCCTTCCCGGAAACGTCCGCCAGCACCACCGCGGTTCTCCGGTCCGAGAGGGGGACGTAACTGAAAAAGTCGCCGCTGATCTGCCGTGCCGGCTCGTAGAAGTCGAACGATTCGTAGCCCGCGATGTCGGGCGGGCGGGCGGGCAGGAGCCCCTGCTGCACACGATGGGCCAGTTCCAGGTCGCGCCGCAGCTGCTCCTGCGACAACCGTTCCTCGTGGGCCTGCGCCTGCTCGATCGCCCGGGTGACCGTTCCGGCCACGCTCGCGAGGAGGTCGAGGTCGGCACGCTTGAACTGCAACCGCACGTCGCTGCGGTCGATCTGCAGCACGCCGAGGACGACGCCGTCGGCCCGGACGAACGGAACGCACATCACCGACCGGATGCCGCAGTCGGCCACGCTGTTGTTGAGATCGAATCGACTGTCGTCGGCGACGTCGGCCGAGAGCACCGCCTGCCGCGACTGCACCACCCGGTCCATGAGCGACCGGCTGAACAGCAGCGGGCCCGTGCGGGCCGAATCGACGAACTTGCTGGCCCGGAGCAGGAGCCGTTGCGAGCCGGGATCGACGAGGAGCAGGAATCCCCGTTCCGCCTGAGGAAAGATCTCGAACAGGCCGTCGAGCGTGCGGGGCAGCACTTCGTCGAGACCGACCGACGAGCCGATGGCCCGGTCGAGCCCGAGTGATGCCCGCAGGAGGATCCGGTGGTCGCCGGCGCCGTCCTCGGGACGCCGGAGGACGGCGACCTCGGAGACGATCACCGACCCCACCTCGTCTTCGACGAAGTCGGCGTCACCCGGGTCACCGCCCGCCGGCAGACGCTCGGCCGTGAGCGGGGCGTTGGAGGAGAACCGCAGGCGCTGGTCGCCCACGACGACCACATCGGCGTCCGCCAGGGAGCGGCGGCCGGAAATCGGCCGGTCGTCGATGAGCGTGCCGTTGCGGCTGCCGAGATCCTCGATCCACGCCTCGGCGCCTTCGACGGTGACCGCGGCATGCTGTCGGCTCACCGCGACCGCGTCGAGCACGATGCCGCACGACGGATGGCGCCCGACGACCGTGCGGCCCGAGTTGAGACGGAACCGCTTGCCGGCGTGCGAGCCGGCGATGACTTCCAACACACAGGTCGTGCGCACGGTGGGGTCGAATCTCCAGAAGGATCGTCAGCGATTGCCTCTCGCGGCGGCCCGCGGTAGTCTCACGAAGACCCGGGGGGCGGCCGCCGCATTCGACCGCGGCGTGGCCGCCGGCCTGAGGTGAGCAACTGCTTTATTCCTGCATTGTTGTCGCCCCCGACCGCATCGCACAGTCCGCGAATCTCGAAAACACTCGGACACTTGGGGAATGGTGTAACGGTAGCACGACTGGCTCTGAACCAGTTAGTCTAGGTTCGAATCCTAGTTCCCCAGTTTTTTACCTCACGCGCCGGTGGGCTTGCCCTGAAGGACGCGCCGGTGGGCTTGCCCTGCATAAAGCGCCGGTGGGCTTGCCCTGAAGGACGCGCCGGTGGTTTGGCGCAGCTTGACGGAGACTCCGTGGCCAGCCCGCCGAGTACGACCGAACCGCGGCATCGCGTCCTCCTCGTGGACGATCAGCCGATGATCGGGGAGGCGGTGCGGCGGATGCTCGCCGACCAGCCCGACATCGCGTTCGAATTCTGCGGTGAGGCGGCCCACGCCCTCGACACGGCGGCCGAGTTTCGCCCCACGGTGATCCTCCAGGACCTCGTGATGCCGGGCGTCGACGGGCTCGACATGGTGCGCCGGTTTCGCGCCGTCGCGGCCACCGCGCAGGTTCCCGTGATCGTGCTCTCCGCCAGGGAAGAGGCCGACGTCAAGGCCCGCCTGCTCGGGGCCGGAGCCAACGATTACCTCGTCAAGCTTCCCGACCAGGTGGAACTGGTGGCCCGCATCCGGGTTCACTCCGACGCCCACCGCCGGCTCCTGGAGCGCGACGCCGCCTTCGAGGCCCTCCAGCGGTCTCTCGCCGATCTCGAGCGCGAGCAGGAGAAGTCGGAGCGGTTGCTGCTCAACATCCTGCCGGAGCAGATCGCCACGCGGCTCAAGAACGGGGAGGCCACGATCGCGGAGAGCTTCCCCTGCGTCTCGGTGCTCTTCGCGGACATCTCCGGTTTCACCGAGTTTTCCCAGCACGTCGATGCCCGCCACCTCGTGTCACTGCTCGACGAGATCTTCTCCGCCTTCGACCAGCTCGCGCGATCGCACGGCGTGGAGAAGATCAAGACGATCGGCGACGCCTACATGGCGGTGGCGGGGCTTCCCGTGCCCCGGGAGGATCACGCCGCGGCGGTGGCCTCGACGGCCCTCGGCATGCAGGAGGCGTTCGCAGGCGTGATGCGGGCTCGCGGCCTCGCCCTCGACCTGCGGATCGGAATCCACTCCGGCCCCGTGGCCGCGGGCGTGATCGGCCGCCACAAATTCAGCTACGACCTGTGGGGCGACACGGTGAACCTCGCCAGCCGCATGGAGTCGCACGGCGAGCCCGCGCGGATCCACGTCTCGCAGACCACCCGCGACCTGCTCGGCGACGCCTTCCGCTTCACCGACCGCGGCGAGATCGACGTCAAGGGCAAGGGCGCGACGCGCACGTTTTTCCTCCTGGGTCGCTCGTGACCGCCGCAACGATCGAGGCCCGCTGCGACCAGGCAAAACTGCGCCGCATGGATGCGACGCCCTCGGCAGCCGGCGGAGGCCGGCCATGCGAAAACGAGCCGGAGGCTCGTGTTTCGCGTCCAGCTAGTGCCACCGCGCCAGCCAGCCGCGGCGCCAGAAGAACACCCCCATCCCGGTCACCGACGCCAGCATGATTCCCGCGGCCACGAGCGAGCCGTAGCGGTAGTTCAGGAGCGGCATGTTCCAGGGGTAATCCGTGTTGAAGTTCATCCCGTACCAGCCGGTGATGAACGTCAGCGGCATGAAGATCGTGGCGATCACGGTGAGCACCTTCATGATGTCGTTCATGCGGTTGCTGACGCTCGCGAGGTAGATGTCGCGCAGGTCGCTGCCGATCTCGCGGTAGCCCTCGGTGATGTCGAGCAGTTCCATCGTGTGGTCGTAGGTGTCGCGGAAGTGCTGTCGGGCGTGGTCGCCCACGAAGGCGGTCGGCTCGCGGCCGAGCGCGTGGAGCACGTCGCGGGTCGGCCAGAGGGCCCGCCGGAGCGTCATCAGGTCGTTCCGCACGTCGTGGATCCGGCCCAGCAGGTCGCGCGAGGGGTTCGCGATCGCCGCATCCTCGATCTCCTCGAGGCGGTCGCCGAACACCTCGAGCACGGGAAAATAGCCGTCGATGACGGCGTCGAGGAGAAGCGCGCAGAGGTGGTCGGCGCCGAGGTGGCCGTGGCCGAGGCGGGTGCGGCCGTGGCGGATCCGGTCGCGGACGCCCGCGAAGCCGTCGGGCACGGTGCGGTCGTGGAACGTGATCACGTACCGGTCGCCGAGGAAGATCGTCATCGGGTCGGTCAGGATCCCCTCGCCGTCGAGCCGCGCCATGCGGACGGCGATCAGCACCTGGTGGCCGAAGACCTCGACCTTGGGCCGTTCGTCGGGCGTGATCGCGTCCTCGAGCGCGAGGTCGCCGATCTCGAAGATCTCGCCGACGGTGCGGATCGTCGCCTGATCCTCGAACCCGTCCACGTCGAGCCACACGACGGGCCACTTCTCGCGGGCGACGGTGAGTTCCGCCGGCGAGAGCACCGTCGCCTCGTGCACGTGATCCGCATCCGCGGCCGTCAGCCGCAGGATGGTGGGCTGCGGCGCCTCGTCGGCATGGGCTGCCCCGCCGCCGAATGGCCGCCGGCCGACGTGGCCCGGGTGCCTGCGGCGGCGATGTTTGCGTCTCGACACGTTCCTCGGCGCTCCGGGGTGACGGTATCGTAACGGCATGAAGGATCCCTCACACCCGTCCCCGGTCGGCGAGGCGATCGCCTGGGTGTCCCGCATCATGGCGATCGGCCTCACGATGTTCCTGCCGGGGATCGCCGGATCGTGGCTCGACACCCGCCTCGGCAGCACGTTGCTCGGCCCGGCCGGCTTCGCGGTGGGCCTCGGGACGGCGTTGTTCTGGCTCGTGCAGGTGGGACGCCGCGGCCGGGGGGCGGACCGCGGATGAGCCTGCCGTTCCAAGCCTTCCGGGGGATCACCGTCGCCGTTGCCACGATCGGCGTCGCGGCCGGGGCGGCGTGGACGCTGGGCCCCCGGGACGCGGAACGCGGCCGCGTCATCCTGTTCGCGGCGGCGGTCTGCCTGGCGGGGAGCGCGGGGGCCGCGGTCGCCGCCTGCGTTCCCGCGACGACGGCCGCCGCCCGTGCGGCGCTGCCGCTCCTCGGCATCGCGCTCCGGCTCGGTCCGGCACTCGCGGCCCTGGCGTGGCTGCAGGCGGGGGGGGACCGATTCCGGACCGCGGGCGCGGGCCCCATGCTCGTCGGTTTTTATCTCGCCGCCCTTGCCGCGGACGTGGTTCGAATCATCATGTGGGAGCGGGATTCGGGCCGGACGCCCCGCGGCAGCGGCCCGAATTGACGCCGACGGTGGCCATGCCGCACACTCTCGGCCCCGTTGAGAATCACGGTATCGCAAGCCTCCCGGGGCAGGGACCGACGTCCGCCATGTCCGACCACAACCCGATCTACCACCTCAAGGACGCCTACTACTTCGAGGTGCCGAAGGCGCTCTGGCGGCAGAACTGGAAGACGCTCGACGACGTGCCGGCGTTTCTCAGGGCGCCGTTCGAGCCTGACCCGGCGACGATGCCGAGCGTCGAGCAGTTCAACGCGGCACTCGACGGCAAGATCCTGATCCCGCAGCCGTTCGGCACGCTCGACAGCCTGTACGAGAAAAAGTCCGGCTTCTGCATCTCGAAGTACATGCTCCTCGAACTGTTGATCGCGGGCATCCTCCTGCTGCTCTTCAGCCGCCTCGCGACGCGGCTGCAGTCGGGCGCCCCGGCGAAGGGGGCCTTCGCCAACCTGTTCGAGGCGATGATCCTGTTCGTCCGCGATCAGATCGCCCGGCCGGCGATCGACAGCCATGACCATCATGAACACCACGACCACCAGGAGGCCCATGGTCACGATGACCACGGTCATGCCCGCCACGAACAGCCCGGGAGCCCCATGCTCGCGGGCGCCGGCGGTCCGGCCGTGGAAGTGCATCGCGAGGTGCACGACGGCGACCGGTTCGTGCCGCTCCTGCTCACGCTGTTCTTTTTCGTGCTCGGCTGCAACCTGATGGGGATGGTGCCCTGGGCGGGCTCGCCGACCGCGTCGTTCTCCGTGACGCTCGCGCTGGCCGGCGTCACGATGCTGACGGTCATCGTGGCCGGCATGCTGAAATTCGGCTTTTTCGGCTTTTTCAAGAATCAGGTGCCCTCGATGGACCTGCCGCTGCCCCTGGCGATCCTCCTCAAGCCGATGATCTTTCTGATCGAGATGCTGGGGCTGTGCATCAAGCACCTGATCCTCGCGGTGCGGCTCCTCGCGAACATGGTGGCCGGCCACCTCGTGCTGCTCGGCATCATGGGCCTGATCTCGGCCGCCGCGACCTACTCGATGGGCCTGTGGGCCACGGTGACGGGGATCAGCGTCGTCAGCTGCACGCTGTTCAGCATCCTCGAACTGTTCGTCGCCTTCCTGCAGGCCTACATTTTCACCTTCCTGTCGGCGTTGTTCATCGGCGCCGCCGTCCACCAGCATTGAGATCCCCGCTCTGATCGTTCCCCGTTTTCAACCTTCTCCGGGCTAACGTCCGGTCCACCCTTTGCAAGGAGCTCGATTGATGATCCGTTCGCTGTTCTCGACCCGCACCCTCGTCGCCGTGGCCGCCGTGGCCGTCGCCTTCCTGTCCGCCGACGTCGCCAGCGCCCAGGAGGCCGTCGGTCGTTCGCTGATCGACCTGACCTCGGCCTTCAGCGTCGGCCTCGTGGTCATCGGTGCCGCCTACGGCATCAGCAAGCTCGCCTCGGCGGCCTACGAGGGCATGTCGCGGCAGCCGGAGGTGGCCGGGAGCATCCAGACCGCCATGATCATCGCGGCGGCCCTCATCGAGGGCTTCACCTTCTACGCGCTGTTCATCTGCTCGCAGAAGGCCTGACCGTTTTCCTCCCGACGTCGGAACGGGGCGCTCAACCGCGCCCCGTTCCGACGCGGCGGTGCCGTCCGATCGGGCGGGCCGCAGGTTTTTCATCGTTCGACAGACACGCCCGCTTTCCCGGAGCCCTCCGATGCATGCCAAGCTCCTGACGCTGTGCAGGCCGCTCGTTCGCCCGTCTTGGTTCGGGCCGTTGGCGACCGTCGTCGTCTTCGCCGCGGTCGTCGCGGCCGCGACGGCGCTTGCCAGCGACCCACATGGCGCACACGGGCATGGTCCTGAAATCGGCCACAACCTGCCGGCGGGCACGACGAAGGAGGCGTTCGAGAGCCCGGCCTGGTTCCAGACCGATCTCGCCGTCTGGTCGTTCGCCGTGTTCCTGGCCCTGCTCGCGCTCCTGACGAAGTTCGCCTGGAAGCCGATCATGCAGGGGCTCGAGAAGCGGGAGGAGGGAATCGCCCGCCAGATCGCGGAGACGAAGGCGGCCAACGAGGAGGCGAAGCGGATGCTCGCCTCGTACGAGCGGCGACTCGCCGAGGCGACCGACGAGGTGCGGGGGATGCTCGAGGAAGCGCGGCGCGACGCCGACAACACCCGCCAGACGATCGTCGCCGAGGCCCGCAAGGCGGCCGACGAGGAGAAGGCCCGCGCGAAGCACGAGATCCAGCTCGCGAAGGACGACGCCCTGTCGCAGATCGCCGAGAAGGCCGGCCAACTGGCCGTCGACGTCGCCGGAAAGTTCCTCCGGGAGAAGCTCGGCAAGGACGACCACACGCGGCTCGTACGGGAGTCGGTGGCCGGGCTGTCCGGCCGTCCGAGCGTGAATTGAAGCGAGCGTGAACTGCAACTCGACAGCCATCCGTCCCCTGCGAACGACACGATGAACACCGCCGCGAACACCGACACGATG
>Ga0209189_1000556_pt1 | contig 30839 bp, 34 predicted proteins | sample C_130820_EF_Meta_FD_187308 | JGI IMG/M metagenome (GOLD analysis project Ga0209189, IMG submission 187308) | Freshwater microbial communities from Lake Croche, Canada to study carbon cycling - C_130820_EF_MetaG (SPAdes) (version 3) | ecosystem: Environmental > Aquatic > Freshwater > Lake... | reverse complement strand
AGAAGCTTCGTCCATGTCTCCGTCTACGAAAGTTTCTGCAATCAAAATAGGCGCGTACTTGCGAATTTCGAAGGGGCCATCTGCTTGGACGACGTCGTATTTAGGTTCCTCAATGGCCATGGCTCTGAACTAACTGTTTCAACATCGATGGGTGTCATGGTAAATAACGCAAAAGTTACCAAGACAGATATTGTTGCTGACAATGGCGTGATACACGTCATTGACACTGTGATCATGCCTAAGTAAGCGCATAAGTTTTTAAAACTTTTAGTTTTGTAATTGACGGTGGAGAACTTGGTTCTCCACCTCTTTAAATGAATATAACCAATACTAAATAAAAAGAAAACCATTAAGTTGACCTTTTATTTCTGCTGCGTCTCGTTTGCAGGTTGAGGTCATTTGGCTTTTTTGTAACCCAGCTTATAAATCTTGCTATTTCTGTATGGGCTTGAAGCGCTTCAACGCTAGGGTATTGTTTTGCCAACTCGGTTTCGGTAAACAAAGCATGAATTTGTTTGTGGCAAGCGCGGTGCAACAAGACAGTGGCGACACCTCCTTTAGATTTAGGAACCAAATGGTGGGCATCACGAAGCTCTGGAGGAATTTCTCGATTGCATAAAGCGCATATGGAGACTTCTTCAACAACGGTTTGTTTTTCTTTTATGAGAGTTGCTGACCTTAGTCGCTTAACGCGTCCCTGGACCACTGACGTTATCCAAATGCTTGATGAGTTTTAACTTACAGCCCGACTTAGCACTACACCCGCCGTGATGATGTGTCCAAGAGTCAGAACTACTGAAAAGCCGTGTAACCAAATGAAGCGTCTCTTATTGCCTGAATCGGTAGCTTGATTGATTGCAGGCATCAATATTTGCCTTGCAGCTACTGTGGTCAACATAACTCCAGCCATCATTGCCGCATTGAATTGATCAAAGCTCCAATACAGAGCTATTGCCAAGCCTGAAGAGAGAATTACAAACAGGTAAAACGGTGGAAATACTTTTCTAAGCAACATACGGACATCACTGGGAGGCAAGTGCTTAAACAGGAATGCCGCAAATCCTGCTGAAAATAGCAGCATTCCTCCGAATAAGAAAGCAACTAATAAAAGGGCCGCAACGGGCAGATAAGTTTCAGACATTTGACTCTTTCGTAATTAAGCAGAGCATAATTAAAAAAAAAGACTTTGATGGTTGTAAAAAACTTTTTGAATAAATATTGAATAAGTTTTTAGTAATTTTTTAAAGGTTCATCTGAAACTCGTGCTCATGCTAACCTCCATTTACGTAATCAAGCCTCGACAATTGTTGAATTTATTTTTATCGATAGCCACTGCATTTTTAAGCTTTGCTTCGCAAGCGCAAAGCCCAGACAGTCAGCTGCAACGAAATGGTACAAAGATTTATTTGCTTGGTGAAGTACATGACAACCCCAACGGTCACACCTTGCGCTTAGAACTTGTTATGCAGTTGATTAGCCAGAATCAAAAACCTGTCGTTGCAATGGAGCAGTTTGATCGTGAAAATCAACAAGCCTTAGATCTAGCTTTAACAAGCTGCCAAGATGTTGATTGTGTTCTCGCGAAAGTAGCAACACCAGGTTGGAATTGGCTGTTTTACAAGCCTTACGTTCAATTGGCGTTGGATAAAAAAATTACGCTGGTTGCCGCTAATTTATCTAATACCGATGTGCGTAAAGTTATGACCCAAGGGTTTTCATCTGTTTATAGCCCCCTTGAAATAGCTGAATACAAACTCGCTCAACTGCCTATGCACTTGCTAAACGATCAAAGAAAATCGATTCAAGAAGGGCACTGCAACATGCTGCCAATACAGGCAATAGACCCCATGGTCCGAGGCCAAATTGCTCGCGATGTTTGGATGGCTAACGTTGTCAATAATGTAAAAAACAAAACGGTTATCCTGATCGCTGGAAACGGCCACGTAAGAAAAGATGCAGGAGTATTTCAATGGCTTACCCGAGAGAATCAGCTAACAACGCAAGTGCACGGCTATGTGGAGCAGACAGAAAAAAGTGATGCTGATTGGTATGACCATGTCCATGTCATACCAATCATTGAACGTGAAGACCCATGTCGTGTATTTGAGAAAAATCGATCAAAAAAATGATAACGGATCGAAAGAGCATGTCACTTTTTAATTATTTAAATGACTGAGACTGAGGCTCAAAGCAGCTAATTAATGCATGCCATCAGTAACGCTGCTGGAGCCTTCTTTTTCATCGTGATTGCTCAAACCTTAAATTGAGTATCTTGTGCTTTCATGATTGAAGTTGCTCCAGCGTGACGTAATCTAGTGCGCGCTCGTGGGTGCATTCAAGAATCACCTTTGGTGAAACCCCAGCCTCATAGGCTTCTCTCCACCGCAAAGCACACAAGCACCAACGGTCATCGGCTTTCAGGCCTTTAAATCGATGTTCTGGCCGTGGGGTGATGAGATCATTTCCTTGCCGTAGTGAGTAATCTAAAAATTCTTGCGTCACTTAGTAACTATTTTTGATGAGTCCGTCAGGAGCATCGACAAACTCAAGATAAGCATCTTCTAATGTCACAGGTTGAACACTCACTGATCTAACCTCTGCACCTTCTAAAGCGTCAATAACCTCCCGTAGGCTCAAAACTTGAGGTAGTAAAAGACTTATTTGATCTGCACTTTGGCGAATTCGCCACCCCAGACGAGCTGCTCGTTGAATCACTGCCTCGTTGTCTTGCGACTGTACTTTGGCAACTGCTTTGCCAGGTATGCAAAATAACAATTCTGGAATGCTGCCCTCGGCAACAACTTTGCCGCTGTGCATCAAGGCAACCCGACTGCATAAACGCTCAGCTTCGGCGAGATGATGTGTGGTTAACAAGATACTTGTACCGCTATCACGCAAGCCTTCTATTAGCCGCCAAAGGCCCATTCGCGCTTCTAAATCCACAGCAGAGGTGGGCTCGTCAAGCACCAATAACTGTGGACGGTGTATCAAGGAAACTGCCAGGTGAAGCCGTTGTTGCCAACCACCAGAAAGTTGTCCTACTTGGGTACTTGCGAAACTTTCTAATTCAAAAATACCCATTAACTCTGCCACGCGTTGTTTGCGTTCTTTTTCAGATAGACCGTATAGGCGAGCAAAAAAGTTTAGATTTTCAGCGGGAAGCAAATCGGGGTACAAGGCGCAGTGCTGCGTGCAAAAGCCGACCAATCCGCGAGCGCGATAACTGAGTGCGTTTATTGGCTCACCCATCAATTGCACCTGCCCTTCATCGTAGGACAGTAACTTGCAAACAATATTGAGAACAGTAGACTTTCCACAACCATTGGGACCGAGCAGGCCCACAACCTCGCCTCTACCTACCCGCAGACTAAATCCGTCTAGGACATGGTGGCTTCCAAACCATTTGTGAACACTGTCAATTTGTAGTGCTGCTGTCACTGGGATTTATCTCCGTCCAGCAGGTGTTGATAAGACTGGATGCCTAAAGCCAGAGAGAGCCCACAAAATGCAACTAGAAAACTTAATTCGAAACGAAGTTCATTCAAGCCCATGCTATGGGCTGCAACACCTTTGAAGGCCTGATTCATATGCAGCATGGGGTTGATTTGTGCAACCGCTTGCATACCTTGGGGCATGATTTCGAGTGGGAAAAAGGTGCCACCTAACACTAAGAGCGGCACACCAATCGCAGACAAAGCCACCACCACTTCTTCGCTACGCCTTGCAAATCGTGCGCCTAGAAAGAATCCCATTCCCACATAGGAGAAAACGGAGAGCAACAAAATCAATCCCCCAAGGAGAAGGCTTCCCTGGTATTTGGCGCCAATCAACAGGGCGATGCTGTAGAGCATGACAACTTGCATTAAAGCCAACAACATCTGTGCGATGACAACGCCTAGAAAGTAAGCTGCAGGGTGAAGCGGAGTAGTAAGCAGACGGGGCAAAGTGCCACGTTCACGCTCCGCAGCAATCACAGCGACTGTACCTCCTAGGCAGCTAAAAAATAGTGCTGCACCAACTAAGATGCCTGCCGCTGCGGCGTCAAGGCCGGCACGCATGCTGGCGTTGTGTGCATACACCAAACCGAACAGCAGCATCATCGCTGATGGAAACACGGCCCAAAAAATCAAGCCCCGTTTATGCCGCCATTGCTCAAGCAACAGACGTTGCGCAACGGCAAGTGTTTGAATCCACAGAAGATGGCTGCTATGCATTCAACGGTTGCTTAAAGATGGCCGCATCTGGAAGTACTGTCTCCAAAGCTTTTGCGGACATCAGCACACCCGGAATGCCCGCACCTGGGTGCGTGCTGGCACCCACCATGAATAGGTTTTGTATATCTTCGCTGAGGTTGTGCGGTCGAAACCAAGCGCTTTGCAAAAGAAGCGGCTCAAGCCCAAAGGCAGCGCCTTTAAAAGAAAGTAAATTGTCTTGAAAATCTTGTGGGGTCGTCATGAACGAGACCGTCAAGTGTTTGCTCAAATTAGGTAGAACAGTCTCTTCTAGCGCTTTAGCAATGGAGGCGCGGTAAGGTTCCGCGTGGGTGGTCCAGTCGGTGCCGCTTTGCAGGTTGGGTACGGGCGCCAGAACATAAAAAGTATCGCAACCCACTGGCGCCATCGCCGGATCGGTGGCCGTAGGGCGATGCAGATAGAGGCTGAAATCGTCGGCCAGGTAGTTGTTTTTGAAGATATCTTTTAACAATGCTTCATATCGTGGTCCAAGCAGCATCATGTGATGCGGCACGTCGTCAAAACGTTTGTTGGTGCCGAAGTACCAAACAAAAAGACTCATGGAATATTTACCCTTTTCAACCTTAGCGTCGGTCCAAACCTTTCGGTGCTTTGGGTCAATTAGGTTCTTATAGGTCCAAGCCGTGTCTGCATTACTAACAACAATATCAGCTGGAATTTTTTCGCCATTGACAAGCGTTACGCCACAAGCGCTGCCATTATTGACATCGATACGGCGAACTTCAGCGCCAGTGCGTAAATGTCCACCCATGTCTTCAATCAATCTCACTAGGCCATTGACTAAGGCACCTGTGCCTCCCATTGCCCAGTGCACGCCAAAGTGTCTCTCAAGCGCATTGATAAGGGAGAAAACACAGGTCACAGAAAACGGATTACCGCCAATCAAAAGCGATTGCAGGCTCAACGCTTGCCGCAACTTTGGGTGTTTGAGGTGAGTGGCGACCATCGTATGCAGGCTACGCCAGCCTTTCATGCGCACCATAGAAGGCACTGCCTTGAACAGATCGTCTATGTTGACAAATGATTTGCAACCTAACTCCTCAAATCCCAATTTAAAGCAAAGATCAGCCTCGGCCATAAAAGCAGCATATCCCGGCCCGGCTGTTGGATCGATGCGCAGCACCTCCTTAAGCATTCGATCTGGATCTCCGCTGTAATCAAAGTGATCACCATCGTCGAATCGGATTCGGTAAAAAGGGTCGATTAAACGCAGATCTACGTCACTGTCTAATTTGCGCCCGGCCAAGTTCCAGAGCTCTTCCAGTAAAAATGGAACGGTGACGATCGTCGGGCCTGCATCAAAGGTGTAGCCGTCAACATGGTGAACGCGAGCCCGGCCCCCGGGTTCGTTTAATTTCTCGAGTACCTGTACCCGCCAACCTTTGGCGCACAAACGCACAGCCGCAGCCAGACCACCGAACCCGCTACCGATCACCAAAGCCAGAGGGGCGTTGGTATCGGCATATCGCATTGGCTGTTCATTAGTACTAAGGTTAGGCAACATGTAGTTTTTTGTAATTGGTAATGATTGACTATCGACTATCGACTATTGACTATGAACATCGACTATCGGTGATCTTTTATTGTTGCCGCTGGGCAATTACCCCTTGTCCAGAATGTTTTTAAATTTTAGGCGCATTTAAAATCAATACATGAATTTAACAACTTACGCTAGGTTCATTGATGTTAAAACCGGGCATGGTGGTTAGCCATCATGATCGACGTCTATGTAAAAAACCACCTGAGGGTGGTTTTTTTACTTGCTAAGGTAGATAAATCTATTTGACAACTACATCAATCGATTTAGATAGTTGAGGGCCATATGACTGGTGAGCCCAATTCGCAAACTGCATGGTTAACTTATATTTACCAGGAGGAAGGCTTACTTCAGTATCAGTTTGACCTTTGCCGTAATGGATATGCGTTGCATCCGCTGGAACCGCAACACCATTTGGAATGCTTTCAGAATTAATGAGTAAATGATGGTGACCCGAATTGGCGGTCATATCACCTGCAGGCTTAACTGTCATTCCTGTTACCCCAAAAACTACTTTGAATGGGCTAGTAACGGTTGCACCATTTTTGGGCTCAACAAAATCGACTGACTGTGCAAATGCTGAATGGCTAGAAAAAATTAGGAGAGCGCTTGTAAATAATAAAGAATGAAATTTCATTATTAATCCTTGAATTTTGTGGGTTGACGAAAGGTGCACATATTACTAGTTTTGGCAAAGTAAGTTAACTTAACGCACAAAACTAGTTTAAGGATCAAAAATCCCTATTTCTTGTAGATTCCACTTTAGATCTGTCTATATATCAGCGCTTTGGCCAGACAGTACCTTGGCTGCTAGCTACATCACCCATTCCCTTGTAAACAAATTTTTGTAGACGTTTACCTTCATAGGTTTCAGTGATGTAGATATTGCCCTTGGAGTCGGTAGCAATGCTATGTACACCAAAAAACTGACCAGGCTGCCTACCACCGTCGCCAAAGTTGGTGATCTCCATCATCGTTTCACGAACTATTACGCGAATTTTTTCATTAGTACCGTCTGCTAGAAAAATGAATCGCTGCTGAGGATCCTTTGAAAAAGCTAGATCCCAAGCTGATCCAGAAGCTAATGTTTGCCGAGCAAAGTGTGCCTCTTTGATGAATGTTCCATCTGGTTTAAATACTTGAACACGATTTGCCTGTCGGTCGCAAACGTAAACCATCCCGTCATTGCTTCTTTCCACGCAATGGACTGGATTTCTAAATTGTTTGGGTGGAGCAGCGGAAGGATCGTATTTACCTAAATCACCATCGTCAGGTTTGTTGCCATAGGCTCCCCAATAGCGTTTCATTACTCCAGTGTCTGCGTCTAAGACAGCGACACGTTTGTTTTTATAGCCATCTGCAACATAGGCTTCATTGGTTTTTGGGTCAACCCAAATTTTTGCAACACGGCCGAAATTTTCAGTATCGTTGCTACCTTTATTTCCTTTGTGCTTGCCCATTTGCATTAAGAATTTGCCATCGCGCGTGAACTTCAGAATATGGGCATCGTTTTCACCATTGCCACCAATCCATACATTACCTTTATGGTCAATATGGATACCGTGATTGGAGTCAGGCCACTCGTACCCTGGGCCAGGACCGCCCCATGCCTGTACAAGTCGACCCGATGGATCAAACTCTAATACGGGGGGAGCAGAGGCGCAGCACTCGCCTACATTTTTCGTAAGCGCTAATTCGTTGTCATTAAGGGTGGCAGCACCTCTGTGGATAATCCAAACATGGTCTTTCTCGTCCACCCACACACCGATAGCCATTCCGAGCAACCAATGATTTGGCAGGGGCTTGGGCCATAAAGGATCTACTTCAAACACGGGGGCCTTGACAGTGTTTGCTTTAGCGTTGACGGGTTGATCAGTCAACCCGAGCGTTAAGACTAACAGAATAAATACAGCAATAAAAACTGTTGTAAGGAGAGAGGAATGTGCGCGCATTTTCATGAAAGGCCCCTTTATTTCTATCTTAAATAGGTAAGACAGATGAATACTGAATCCCTACTTCTTTAAGGCTAGCATAGGCACCTCTGACTGGCAAGTTGTTCAGATCAAATCTAAATGAGACACTCGAAAACCCCTAGAACTTTGGTGCACGTATTAATTCAATTGGCGTGGGTTTGCCTATTGGCAGGACCTTGGACGTCATTTGTTGCGCAGTCTCATGAAATACCAAACGATGTCCTAGTTCAAACTTTTTTAAAGCAAGATGCGAAACAAATAACGCTCTTGATTCGTGCTCCATTAAGCGCAATGCAGGAAGTTGAATTCCCACTTGTTAAAAATATTTACTTAGATCTGCCAAAAGTTAAACCCGCGCTAGAACAAGCAGCGCAATTATGGTTTACAGACAACTTACGAATTTCACAAGATACACAACTTCTGCAAGTTCCCACGATTGCCCATACGCGTATCAGTCTTCCGTCAGATCGTGCTTTCAGTAAATTTGAATCTGCTTTAGCCCATGTGAGAGCTAAATCATGGGACTTGCCTGATAACTTGGTATGGAGCCAACAATACTTAGATATTGAATTAATCTATCCAATAGTCAGTGAAGAATCAAGCATAGAGATTGACTTTGGTCTTCAAAGATTGGCCCAGCGAGTTGCGATTAACTTGCGGTTTCAGCTGTTAGGTAATGCTGAGAGTGCTTTTGAATTCAATGCCAAAGAAGGTAAGGTATTACTTAACCCTAGTCCCTGGCAAGCCTCTTGGCGTTTTATAAAAATGGGGTTTGCCCATATTCTTAGCGGGACAGATCACCTTTTATTCATTGCCTGCTTAATCTTGGTCGCTACTCAGTGGATGCAATTGCTAGGAGTAGTTACCAGTTTCACTATCGCTCATTCAGTCACATTGATTGCCGCAGCTTTAGGTTACGCACCCAGTGGTTTGTGGTTTATGCCTTGGATTGAATTGGCAATTGCTTTTTCAATTGTCTTTACAGCACTAGAAAACATTTGGAACCCTCAGCCACATCGCCGTTGGATCTTATGTACCTTATTTGGCTTGATTCATGGGTTCGGATTCTCTTTTGTATTACATGAAACATTGCAGTTTGCGGGGTCACATGCCATCTTGTCCTTGATTTCTTTCAATGTGGGAGTGGAGGCAGGGCAGGTGGTTGTTCTGCTCATTGGGGTTCCAATCGTGAGGCTACTTACTTTAAAACCAAATAATCGCATAGTCACGATCGTAATTTCGGCACTCATAGCTCATATTGCTTGGCATTGGATGGTAGATCGCTGGGACTCTGCCGCCAAGTTTTTACCCGCTGCGATGCAGCAAGGATTTTTTTAAATTGTTATTTCCAAATACATGCGCCAATTGCCGGACATGTCTTGGGTTAGTAGATGCGAAGTTGTTCTTAAATCGGAACTTTTGAAAGAAGCGGTAGTTGTTTCTAAAAAGAAACGTCCATCCGCATCTGTCGCTATCTTCGCGCCGCTACCGTTAATTGAAATTATTTGATTTCTAGCAGGGTTTTTATTCGACGAAAGTGCACGTCCAGACAGAATCAAAGGCCCATGGTTGTCGGGTAACCGATTCGAGTTGTTGGTTTTCAATGCATCCCCACTCGATGATTGGAGCCCAAGAGGGGTAGCCCAGGTCAACATCGGCGTTGAGGTAAGGCCAATAGCGACCTTCATAAACGATCGCCTATCTGCAAGCACTGTGTGTTCCATGGCCATGGCCTTCTCCTTATAAGTCCCATTATTGGAAGAATAGGAGTTACCAGTCGATTAGGGTAAACATTACCTAATTCAGCCGATCTTTCGTTGTCTATTCAAGAGAGCTTAACTATTATCAGTTCATCAAAACCCATAACTACTTAGGTGCTATATGAAAATCATGTTGTTTAATGATTACAGAATTGGAATTATCAAAGGACAGGGGGTCGTTGATGTCACCTCAGTCGTTAGCAACGTTCCCCATCATGGAGTGGGGGACTTAATGAATGGGTTGATTGCTTCGTTTGATAAGGTCAGGCCACAAATTGATAAAGCCGTTGCAAATGGAAAGTCTGTACCTATATCTCAAGTGAAAATTCGTCCACCTTTGCCTAAACCAGTCAATATCGAATGCATGGCGGTTAACTACATGGAGGACGGCACACGTAAGGAGCCTGCACTTATCAATGCATTTCATAAGTCACCTGGGTGCATTATCGGTAACGGCGACACCATGGTGCTTCCTGATATTCCTTCTACTATCTTTGAGGGCGAAGCGGAATTAGCACTTATTATTGGCAAAGGGGGTAGCTTTATTTCTGCTTCAAAGGCGATGGATCATATTTTCGGATATGTAAACTTCATTGATGGTTCTGCCAGAGGTGTCAAGCCAGAAAATAACTCCTTTTACCAAATGAAATCGCGAGCAACATTTGCGCCGATTGGTCCTTATATCGTTACCGCAGATGAAGTCAAAGATCCACAGAATCTTCAAGTAAAACTCTGGGTCAACGGTATTCTCAAACAAAACTTTAATACCAATGACATGGCTCACAAGATACCGCGTTGTATTGAGTGGGTCTCCAGTATTCACGCCCTTGAACCTGGTGACATCCTCGCGACTGGAACTAACCACAGAGGCCTTTCCGCTTTCCAAGACGGAGATAAAGTGGAATTAGAGGTCGAGGGTATGGGGCGATTAACTATTGGTGTGAAGGATGATTTAAAGCGTACTTGGGCGAGAGATACGCGTTTGGAGCACGAGCAAAAAGGGCTAACAGGGACAACGCCACAGCTAACAGGTAAATATGCATAGGAGTTATCTATGAAATTCGCCCTTATAGTTTCTGCAATATTTGCATTTACTGCGACAGAAGGTTTTGCACAAGCAAAAATTAATCCTACAGATCCACAGCCTACTTGCCAAATGTGTCCTGGCACATTCATACCTCTTGAAGAGCTAAACGCTTACACACAAAGAGCAATTACTGAGCGTCTGATAGATCAGCAGGTGCGGGATATCAATATTGGTAAGGCGCACATTGGTATTGGTATGGTTTATCGTAAAAAACTAGAAAAACCACAACCTGATTCAGTTGCTGAGCATGATCATGTGAGTGAGGTCTACCATGTAATATCAGGTTCGGGTACTCTAGTCTTAGGACCAGATATTACTAATCGGCAAAGACGCCCAGCAACACAGAAAACAGTTGTTGAATTCAACGGACCTGGCAACAATGGGGCTGAAATAATTGGGGGCGAAACGCGAGTGATTAAAGCTGGAGATGTAATAGTTATTCCAGCCGGTACGGGACACTGGTTCACTAAAATTGATGACCATATCAATTATTTAATGATCCGTATCGATCCTGATAAATTAACTCCGTTACGGAGTGAAGCCCAATCAAAGGATTATCTATCACAGCCTTACGTTCGTTAATCCTAGGACTATTTGTCCGACTCCATAAGCAGATATCTAACTTGGCTAATTAAGAAGCCCGGGAATTGAAAACCGTGGGATATGTCGTGCAATTGGTTTGCATTTCGTAGGCTGGTGGGCTCGATTAATTGGATCGCTTCAAATGAAAAGTGGAATTAACATTTGTGCATGATTAATTGGAACTCCTGTCCTGTCTTAGAACTGAACCCCGAGCTTGTTAGCGGAGCCTGGGTATTTCGTGGTACCCGCGCTCCTATTTCTGCTTTATTCGAAAATCTACGAGACGGATTGACGGTTAGTGAGTTCGTTAATCTTTATCCTGGCGTGGATTTAATCGATGTGACCAAAGCCTTGCAACACGCTGCTAAAAGCGCGAGTTAGTAAATGTTTTTAGAACTTTAAAAGTCTAAGCTTTGACCTAATCAGGAACGATCAATTAATCAGCGGAATCTTCTAAACGTAAGTCAGTTTTTTTAGGAAAAGTCTCTAAATATAGACTTGTAGCTTCTTGTAAATTTCGCAAAGCTTCCTGATATGTTTCGCCTTGAGTTGTTGTTCCAGTTTTTGGATCTACTGCGATGAAGCCACCGTCCTCTGCCCGAGTAATGATTGGTTTTTGCATTTACAAGTTCCAAAAATTTAATAGATCTGCAAGAAATTATTTTGATTCATAACAGCCAACCATAAACGCCATCATCTCCGTGGCATCTTTGTCGAGATAAAACCTAACCATCTTTTCATTGAATTCTTGGACTTTCGCTGCGGGTACGCTGATGGCATCAATTCCTGCAGACATCAATATCCCGTTCATCATGAAGCGGGAAGTTCGCTTATTACCATCGAAAAAGAATTGCTGCAGCGCTCCAAATAAGAAAAATGCCAGTGCTTTTTCAAAGGGATGTGCTACTTGGTTGTTAAGTTCTTCAACACCTTGCAAGAACACTCGATTTAAGTCTGGAGCTCCTGTGAGAGTTGGAAGAGGGGTGTAACGTCCTTGTTCTCCTAGTGCAACATCAGGTGTGTAGGATATTTCCTTGCCTTCGCCTCTAAAGTGACCCCATTCCAACGCTTCATTTCGTGCCACTAGGCTATGCAATTCAGTAAATGTCGCCTTGTCTAATTTGAACTTGCTAGTCTTTACTAACGCCAATAGGTGCTTGGAGCTTTCGGCAAGGTTGAGAACCTGTTCTTGATCAGAAATTTTTCTACCACCAACCGAGACACCATCAAGCAAGGTTTTGACTTCTGGATAGGTAAATGGGTTTCCTTCTAGGACAGATGCATCCCAAACAAAGACGGACAGCATTTGGTGAAAACGAAAGGTAACGCGCTCGATGGAATGCGTTGAAACAGCTTCAAGATTTTCTAATCGATTCCAGTTGAAACCAAGTGCAGAGAAAAGATCCATGGTTTACTTTGTTACTTAAAAGGTCACTGCGAGACTTTAGTAAAAGTGCAGTAGGCAGTGGGCTTTCTACCTTTTTTTGGCTCCTCGACCTGGGCTCGAACCAGGGACCTACGGATTAACAGTCCGGTGCTCTACCAACTGAGCTATCGAGGAATATATTTGGTTTTAGCAAGCCAATTTTGAGCTGTTTTGGTTGTACCAACTGCTACAAGGATGTGCTGTTTTGCTAATCAATTATTGTAACAAATAAATTTAAAGGCACGAAAAAGTTGGCGCAGATGCTATTTAAAAACAACAGCCCCCACTTGGCTAGTCCTTAGTGGGGGCTTTTTTTATGTCTCACTCAAATGCATAGGAATTGAATATTGAATCGATACGAATGGGGTTTCCATTAGTTCTTTAAAACCTGAAATATCACTGCATTTTTATATTCGCTTGGCGTATCAATTTGCCAAATCTTTCAAAATCTTGGCGGTTTAACTGAGTGAATTGGTCAACGCTCAAGTTACCTGGCTCTCCACCTAGACCTTTTAACTTTGCCTGTACATCAGGAAGTTTAATGATCTTCGCTAATTCGGTTTGCAACTTGGCAACTACATCTGGGGGTGTACCAGTTGTAACAAATACCCCGTACCAAGTACTCATCTCAAAACCAGTAACGCCAGCCTCAGCCAGTGTGGGCACGTTTGGTAGTTCTGAGCTTCTTTGTGCAGTTGTAACAGCAAGAGCTTTGAATTTTCCGGCCTTAATTTGTCCCATTGCAGACGACGTTGTGTCAAACATGATTTGAACATTTCCCGCAATCACGTCTAGGTGAGCTTGCGAGCTCCCTTTGTATGGCACATGAATACTTTTGACGCCAGCAGCGATATCAAAACCCTCGCCAGCGATGTGCTGCGTACTTCCAACACCTGATGATGCATATTTGAATTCTTCGGGCTTGTTTTTCATTAACGTCACTAACTCTTTAACCGTATTGGCGGGGACAGAAGTTCCCACAACTAAAACGTTAGGAACAGTTACTACCAGTGCAATTGGAGTCAAATCCTTCATTGGATCGAAACTTAATTTAATTAGATGGGGTGCAATCGCTTGACCAGTATTTGTCGCAACTAAGAGAGTATGTCCATCTGGCGGTGCTTTAGCAGTGAGTTCTGCAGCTATCGTGTTTGAAGCGCCAGGCTTGTTTTCAACAATAAAAGTACCTTTTAGTGAGTCCGTCATTTTTTCGGCCAACATACGGGCAATGATGTCGGTACCACCTCCAGCGCCTGCACCAACCATTAGTTTTACTGGTTTAGTGGGGTAGGTGGTCTGCGCAATCGTAAACGAAGTGAAAGTTAACAAAGCAGCAAGTGAGTAAATAATTTTTTTCATAATTAAATCCTATTTAAGCTATTGAAGTTGATGATTTGTGTTGGTTGTGGTGTTGGCCCATTCGACATGCCAATTCAAAAGCATTAATCATGGCTTGTGGGTTGGCAATTTCTTTACCTACGATGTCGTAAGCAGTGCCATGCGCTGGAGTCGTGATGGGTATTGGCAGGCCACCATGAACAGTAACCCCTTTCTCGAACCCCATTAGTTTCATGGCGATTTGACCTTGATCGTGGTACATAGTTACTACGCCGTCATATCCATTTCCATCTTTGCGAATCGCTCTTACAAATGCTGTGTCAGCAGGGAACGGACCATCAGCAGGAACTCCCAAGGTCTTAGCCAATTCAATACCAGGTGCAATGATTTTTATCTCTTCATCGCCATAGTTGCCGTTATCACCGTTGTGGGGGTTAAGCCCACAAACGGCAATCCTTGGGTCAGGTTTACCTGAGGAATGAAGAGCTTTTGCAATCATTTCAATTGCATCCGCAACCTTTTGTGCAGTTAAGAGGCTACTAACTTCTTTAAGTGGAACATGTGATGTAACACGTGCAGTCCATAAGTCCTCGAGTACGTTTAACTCTCCACAAACACCTTCATATTGAAGAAGATCTTCAAACCAGCGCAATTCGTCCTCTTGCTGCATACCACCAAGCCTTAAAGCGCTTTTGTTCAAAGGTGCGAAACAAAACGCATCTGCCAGACCTTCGCTGACTAATTTCACGCCTTCAGTTAAACCAGCAAGCATGTATGCGCCATTTTTTGGACTAATCTCACTTGGATTGAATTTGGGGGAGTTCAATCCTGACCATGAGTGCCAAGTGACCTTTTTATTTGTCTTAATCAGGTTTTTTTGACTGATTAAAATAATTTCAACATCATTTGTCTTCTCAAGATGGTGCAATAACTTTTGGGTTAGCTCTGGACCAATTCCAGCAGGATCTCCAGAAAATAGAGCAATTGTTAGTTTGGACATTTATATTTCCATAATCCGTAATTACAGATTACAGTATGGTGCTAATTGGCTTAATCCTCTATTAGCTTTTACCCTTGGACACAAATGAATAAAAAAGACCCAATTTCGAGAACCTCTTTACATGCTGAGGTAACCGAACGCGTGCGCCAATTGATTGTGGAGTCGAAAATTCAGCCAGGACAACGAGTTCCAGAGCTAGAGCTCAGTCAGGACTTTGGCGTTTCTCGAACTCCAATTAGAGAGGCGCTAAAGGTGCTTGCCTCAGAGGGATTAGTGGAACTTTTGCCACTTAGGGGCGCCATAGTTAAGAAGTTCAGCGCTAAAGATGCTGCTGACATGCTTGAAGTTATGTCATTGATAGAGGCTTTTGCAGCTCAAAAGGCATGCAAGGCAGATCAGGCTGAAATTGATCATATTTTGTCCTTGCATGAAAAGATGAAATTACTTTACGAAAAAGGAAAAAGACCAGCGTACTTCGATTTGAATCAAAAGATACACGATGGCATAGTGAGTATGGCAAATAACGAAACACTATCTTTGGTTCACGCCACACTCAGCAAACGAATGAGAAGTCTTAGGTACAGTGGTAACAACATCCCTGAGAATTGGAGCGATGCATTGGCTGAGCACGAGGAAGTTGCTCAAGCTCTAGGACTGCGGGACAGTAAGAGAATCGCCAGAGCCATTCAACTTCACTTTGCAAACACCATCAAACGAGTCGCTTTGTAGTTGGGCTCTATCTCGAGTGACGTTGAGCTGAAATTCTAAATTTCAGCCAAATGAACAAGTTTGTTTTTGTTGAGTAAAAAAGCAATGACCAATTGTAAAAGTTGCTTGTCCTTCGGAAAAATTGTAATTTTCAATTTTTGAAAAATCAGTCAAATCCAACTGTGTAATTAGTACTTTATTGGGATAAGTGTTTCTAACCTCATGTTTTCATTAGGTTTTTTCTTTAAGAAAACCGACTAATCGAAATACTAGCTTGTTTTGGCGCTAGAAGTTCAAGCGTGTGACTTTTTACGTTTGAGTGAGTAAAAAATTGCAATTTGCAACTGGTTTTTCATATAGCGGTAAATCCCCTAAAACTTTGGCTAGTTCGACTCCCTAATCCTGTCATTTTTAATAGCTAGAGTGAGCGCAATATTCTTTAACGTCAGGAAATCAACCTTTTCTGTGACCAGTGTGTTGCCCAGAGCCCGCTCATGGAGTTTCCTATATGACTGATAAGTAATTAAAGATAAGTGACTTAGTGTCGATCTACATAGTGCGTGGAATTAAAAACTACTGGAGTTCGGCTGTGAATTTGGCATTTGGAGATCTACAACTTCCCTTAGCGACAGGTAAACCTGTTGCTAGCGAAGCTGTGCCCAAATCTATTTTGTCTTCGCCAAAGGCGGAGGAGGCTGTGAAACCTAAGCCCCAAGAACCCGCTCAACAGATCTCTAAAAAACTAGTGGCTGATTCAACCGACATGAGTTATTCGGTAGATGCAACTGCTAGCGCATTCACCATCAAAATTACTAATAAATCTACAGGCGAGGTCATCAGAAAACTTGATTTCAAAGGGTTTTCGCCAGATGTTCACTCGACTATTAAATTGACTGGCCACTTAGTTGATGTAAAAAGCTAAAAGCATCAGGCTGATGACTAACCGCCACGATAGGACGGTTAGTCAATGTGCAGAGTTAAGTCGCCCCATGCGCTTCAACATAAAGCGCATAGATGGAATGAGAACTAGTCATATAAAGACGGTTTTTCTTCGGCCCACCAAAAGCCAAATTGGCGCAACGCTCGGGCAGTTTAATAAAACCAATGGCTTTGCCTTGTGGGTTAAAAACCATCACACCATCTAAATCTTCAGATTTGCCCTTGAGTTGAAAGACCTTGCGACCATTGATATCTGCTGGCTCTGGTTGTAGGGCACCATTACTTCCCCAACCACACCAGAGGTTTCCGTCTCGGTCGACTCTAAAACCATCGAGCGAGCCTTGGTCTGCAGCATCAACCACTTTTGTCTTATTCGTTAAAGTGCTGTCTGCATTTACGTCGTAACTCCAAATGCTGCGGTTGGGAGTTCCTTTCCATTCGACGACATAGAGTTTTTTCTCGTCTGGAGAAAAAGCCAGACCATTTGGATTTACCAAGTCTGTAATAGCTGCAGATATTTTTCCATCAGAGCCAATTCGGTAAACATTGGTAGTCGCCTGCTCTGGTTTGGCCCGTGTACCTTCCCATTCGCCATTGATACCAAACAGCGGATCCGTAAACCAAATGGAGTCATCTGATTTAACGACCACGTCATTGGGTGCATTCAGGCGCTTGCCTTCAAAGCTATCGGCCAATACGGTAATTTTTCCGTTTGCTTCTGTTCGCGTCACTCTGCGTGTTACGGAGTGCTCGCAGGTAATAAGTCTGCCTTGGCGGTCAAATGTATTACCGTTAGCGTAGTTTGATTTTTCGCGGAAGACGCTGGTCTTACCAGTCGCTTCATCAAACTTCATGATGCGGTTATTGGGGATATCGCTGAAAAGCAAGTATCCACCCTTAGCAGAATAGGCAGGGCCCTCGGCCCATCTAAATCCAGTTGCAACTTGCTCGATAGTGCTGCTATAAATCCTATATTTGGCAAAGCTTGGATCCAATATAAAAACATTGGGATCAGGGTAGCGCTGGTTTGGCAGGAAATTAAAAGCCTGCGCTCCAGCCCCTAAGCTAATTGCAGTAAGACCACCTCCTGCAGCTACTTTTAAAAAACTTCGGCGTGCATTGTTTGATTGGATTTGCATTTTGTCTCCTAATTATTTTTACTTGCATTGAACTGGTATCAATTTTTTAAATGTACACCTTGAAAAGCTAAATTTTTGACACTTGCTCAAGGATTACCCTACCCAGCAATATGTACATAATCTCTCACGACATATTGGAGAAAAGTTATGAATAAATTTTTAACAAGCTTACTAACAAGTTTGTGCCTCACATCTGCATGGGCTTGGCCAGATAAACCTGTGACCATCATTGTTCCGTTTCCTCCAGGCGGTTCAACAGATTTAATCGCGCGAACTCTCGCGCCCAAACTTCAAGAAAAATTTGGTGGAACCTTTATTACCGACAACAAAGCAGGCGCGACGGGAACCATAGGTGCCGCAATCGTTGCCAAAGCACCGCCAGATGGGCACACCTTATTCGTGTCATCTTTAGGGCCGTTCGTTATCGCGCCGCATTTGTTACAAAAGGTTGCTTACGACGCACTTAAAGATTTCGACTACATCACGATTGCTGTTCAAGCGCCCAATGTATTGGTGGTACCAGCCAATTCACCCCATAAAACCATGGCGCAGGTCGTTACTTTCTTAAAGGCAAATCCAGAAAAAATGACTTTTGCTTCTTCTGGTAACGGAAGCAGTGACCACCTCACCGCCGAATTATTTTGGCTTCAAACGGGCACAACCGGTATCCACGTGCCTTACAAAGGCGGTGGTCCCGTCATGACCGACTTATTAGGCAGTCAGGTAGATTCTTCTTTTATGAACGTCAATACCGCCTTGCCACAAATTTTGGCGGGTAAGTTGCGTGCTCTCTCCATCACCAGTGCTAAACGATCGCCATTGCTACCCAATGTGCCCACCTTGGAAGAGTTGGGTATCAAAGAGGCTAATGTGTATTCATGGCAGGCTGTTGCTGCACCCAAGGGATTACCCTTGGACTTGAAAGCAAAGCTCCATGCAGCCATTGTTTCTAGTTTGAATGACCCACAAGTCAAACCAAAGTTACTTGAATTGGGGTTTGAGATTGTGGCTAATACTCCCGAACAATTCACCGCATATCAGGCTGCTGAATTTGTCCGCTGGAAAAAACTCATCGAAACCCGCAACATCAAAGCAGACTAAATATAGGCAGCTGGGTGTCATTTAAAAGTTGGCATCCCTTTTGCTACATATAAAACGATTGGCCGGTTTCTTGACATTCAATTTTTCAATTGAGCTTAATAAAACAGGTCTACAGAGCCAGCCAATCACTTTCTCGCTATTGCTAACAAAAGGAAAAAGAACAGACAGATCAAACTAAAGGAGCCCGTTATGGATACCTCGAATGCATTGCGAATAGATGCCAACTCCCGTCAGTGGGGAGGGCAACACCATGGGTCAGACGACCGCAAAAAGCAGCGCGCGAGCAAATTACAAGCTCTTTTTTCAGCGATCGAATCTGGTGATTTAGAGTTGGCAAAACAATCCCTTGCTGCTTTAACGGTCTTTGACAGACCTAACGCACAAGATGCTGATATGCACAAAATTGCTTCTGCTCTGCAAGATGGCAATATGTATTCAGCCCAATACTTTATGCGTGAGTTGAAAACCAAATTCATCAATGCGCAAAGCTTGAGTGCTTTTAAAGTGCCTAAAAACTTAGCTGCGCCATTAACCCAAACGACGTATGAATTGCCTGGGTTTCATCGGGTAGATGTCAAGGCCTAATTGCTCTCTGAAATGCAATGGCAGTTACCTCGGGTGATTCTGACTCAGTGATTGCTCTCACAACTGCAACTGAACCCACACCGGTTTTGACCACAGCAGGTAATCGTTCAAGGTCTATTCCGCCAATGGCTACCAACGGATAGTGGTGCATTAACTGTGCGTAGCGCTCCAACCTACCAAGCCCTTGTGGCTCAGTGACCATGCGCTTTAGGGTGGTTGAAAACACTGCGCCTAAAGCCATGTAACTAGGTGAATGGCGATCTGCCAACAGCATTTCTGCATACCCGTGCGTGCTTAAACCTAAGCGCAACCCAGCAGATCGAATTTTTTCTACAGGTGCCTCTTGCATGTCTTCTTGGCCAAGGTGCACACCGTAAGCGCCTGCGGCTATGGCTTCTTCCCAATGGTCATTGATGAAAAGTAATGTGTTCGTGCCTTGCGTGGCTGCAACGGCTGCAGTTACTTCTTTTGCGACTGCAGCTTTATCCTCTGATTTAAAACGCAACTGAACGGTAGGAACGCCTGCTTTGGCCATTCGCGCTATCCATTGTGCGTTTGGCAAAACTGCATAAAGACCTAACTGTTTTGGACATGATGCAAAAGTAATTGCTCTTGGGAAAGCAGACATACCAAAGTCACTTGCGTTTGTTGGCCATAGCGCGATATCAAAAGCACCCAATCGCTCACTTTGAGTTTGCCACGCATGCACGATGCATTGGGCATCGTGCTCTACAAAACCCAACATGCGGCAACCCACCAGAACGCCTTGCATTTCGATTGAAAGTGACGGCATATTGGGAATCAGCGTTGAATCGCCTGAGCACTGCGAATAGCTGAGTACTTCACCCACTTTTAAATGGGCGTAGCGCTCTGCGATGCCATGTGCGATAGCAGACGCAGAGTTAGGTGTAGGAGTGGTGTTCATGCGTGGTGCCAAAAAGGTGTACCTAAAACAGGGGTGCTTGGCTGTGCCGTATCTTGCGCTTGCATAGCACCTGCCAAGAATGCGTTGTGGCCTGCTTGAACTGCATCAGCAAAAGCGCCCGCCATAACAACAGGTTCTTGTGCCAACGCTACAGCGGTGTTGAGCAAAACAGCGTCGTAACCCCATTCCATGACTTGGCATGCGTGTGAGGGAAGGCCTAAGCCTGCATCAACGATCAAGGGAACGGAAAGGCGTTCTCTCAGCGTCCGCAATGCTGAGGGATTAACCGGTCCTTTGCCCGTGCCTATAGGGGCTGCCCATGGCATAACTGCTTGGCAACCGACATCTACCAACCGTTGGCACAAGACTAAATCTTCGGTGCAATACGGAAGTACTTTGAATCCAGCTTTGATGAGCCGACTGGCAGCTTCAGGTAAATTTAAGGTGTCGGGTTGCAAGGTGTAATCGTCACCAATCAACTCGAGTTTGATCCAGTCGGTATTAAAAACTTCACGCGCCATTTCAGCTGTTGTAATCGCCTCTTGCAAACTATGACAGCCAGCAGTGTTAGGAAGTACAGGCACCTTGGCTTCGCGAAGCAAGTTCCAAAAACTTTGTGACGCTTCGCCACCAGCACCTGTTTGACGACGCAAAGACGCTGTCAACATCGCCGGTTGTGCGCGCTCGACGGCAGCGAGCAACACACTAGGAGAAGGGTAGCGTGATGTACCCAAAAGTAGACGGCTTGTAAAAGTCTCGCCATACAGCGTGAGAGGTGAAGAAGTAGACATAGGTGATTCCATGGACATTAGCCGCCCGTAATAGGCGCGATGAGTTCTATCTGATCATTTGGATGCAGCACATGGCATGCGTATTGCGTTTTCGGAACAAACTGCAGATTGACCGCAGCAGCAAATGGCGGTGCAATACCTACGCGTTGCAAGGCATCTGCCAAAGTGGCATTGGCTGGCAGATCGTGTGGCGCTTGGTTGATAAGCACTTGTATCGTGGCGGGTTCAGGCATGTTCAAACTTCAAAGAAAATTGTGCGGCGAGTGTTGTATTGTGTGACTGCACCCACTCCAAAACGATATCTAACATGGCCGGCGCAATTAAAAAACCATGTCTGTACAAGCCATTGATCTGCAAGCTGCAGGGACCAATTTGTCGAATTCCCGGCAGGTTGTTGCTCAAAGTAGGCCGTGCTTGTGTGCTGATTTCTAAGATACGCGCTTCAGCAAAACCACTGTGCACGGTGTAGGCAGCACTGAGCAACTCCAAAGTTGAGCGCACACTTGCAGGTGACAGATCTTCTGTTTCAATTTCAGTGGCACCGATCACAAATACATGGTCTGGCTTAGGCGCTATGTAGATGGGGTAGCGCGGATGAATCAAGCGCGTTGGTCTTTGTAATGTGACTTCGGGTGCGTGTAAGCGAATGACTTCACCGCGAACGCCTCTTAGTGCGCTCCATTCTTGTCTTGCGCCCAAGCCCCGGCAGTCAAACACCCAGTCGGGTTGGCCAGCATTACCAGGAGAAAAATCTTCGGGTGATTTGGCGTTATTCCAATGCAGGCCGACCTGTTGTGTTTGAAGGCTGTCTAGTAATGAAACGAGAAGTTGGCGGTTATCTAACTGTCCTTCTTCGGGCAAGTAAAGAGCATTTTGAAAACGGTCTTGTAATGCCGGCTCCTTTTCTGCAAGCGCTGTGTTTTCCAAAGATTGCAATGCAGGCAAGCTTGGTAATTGGGTTTGTGTACGCGCAAGCAATTGCGCAAAGCGTTGTGCTTCAGAGGCATCTTGGCGATGCCAAACGATCAACGTACCGTTTTGTTGAAAGAAAACAGGTAGTTGAAGTTCGTGCAGTAGTTCGGGCCAACGTTTGAGAGCATGTTGCCCCATGCGCACCACTGGCAATTCAGTGATGGCCGACTCTGCAAGCGGTGCCAACATAGCTGCGGCTACGCGGGCAGCAGAACCTAAAGCGTCTGGACCTTGCGCTTCGTATACATCCACACGATGCCCTAAGCGTGCCAAGCTATGGGCTAGTAAACGTCCCATCAGTCCAGCACCTAAAACAACGCAATGCGATACGCTGCTCATAATTTTTCAGACCCCTGCAAAGAATTTTCAAACCTTTGCGCATAATTCAAACTATGAATATCCAACCAACTACCCCTTTGAAGCATTACCCACGCGTTTTGACCATCGCCGGATCTGACAGCGGAGGCGGTGCAGGTATACAAGCCGACTTGAAAACTTTCGCTGCCCTTGGTTGTTATGGCATGACTGCCATCACAGCGTTGACTGCACAAAATACGATAGGCGTGCAAGGTATTCACGGCATACCAGCCGAGTTCCTCAAAGCACAAATTCAATCTGTGATGGACGACATTGGCGTTAACGCCATCAAGATCGGCATGTTGCATGCCCCAGAAATTGTCGACGTTGTCGCTTGGGCGATTGACCATTACCAGTTGAAAAATGTGGTGCTGGACCCCGTGATGGTGGCTACCAGTGGTGACCGCTTGATTGCCAGCGAAACGGTGCAAGTCTTGGTGCGAGAGTTGTTTCCTCGCGCAACCCTTATCACCCCCAATTTGGATGAGGCTGTTTTGCTGTTGGGTCGCGAGATATCGGACGCTAGTGCGTTGGAGCAGGCAGGACGCGATTTGCTGGCGATGGGTGCGCGTGCTGTTTTGCTCAAAGGAGGGCATTTGCGGGGTGACGACGTGATGGATTTGCTGGTGCAACCGAACTCGCCTTCTGAGCGTTTGGCTTCGCGTCGTATCCAAAGCCGCAATGTGCATGGAACTGGTTGCACCTTGTCGTCTGCCATCGCCGCGAATTTGGCCTTGGGCTTGGGTTTGTCTGAGGCCGTGCACTGCGCCCGCCAATTTATTGTGCAAGCGATCGCGCATGGCGCAGACATCACCACGGGCCACGGTCATGGACCTTTGAACCATGGGTTTGCGCCCGTGCCACTGCATGCTGTGCATGGTTAAGCCATCACCAATCCACCGTCGACAACCAATACTTGTCCGGTCATAAATTGGCTCCAATCCGACGCTAAAAATAAAACAGGCCCTGTAACGTCTTCTGGGGTGGCGATTCGTCCTAATGGGGTCTGAGCGATCAGCTTATCTTTGACTGCTTCTTTGGTGTGTGCGCTAGAAGCAGTAGGGCTGACCAATCCAGGTGCTACACAGTTGACTCGAATGCCATAGGGACCTAATTCAGTAGCCAAGTTTTTACTAAAACCCACCAAGGCAGATTTGGCGGTGGTGTAGTCGTTATAGGCAATGCTAGGTCTGTAGACCAAGTCACTCACTATATTGATGATGCTGCCTTTAGCGCGTTGGCGCATTTGCCCAATCACAGATTGGCAGACGTTATAAGTAGCTTGCACAGCACCGTCAAACTGTGTTTGGTAGTCGGACCAAGGTGTTTCCCAGAAGCGTTTGCGGTTTTCTGGGTCAAACGCGTAGGGACTAAATGCGTTGTTCACCAGAATATCGATACGGCCAACTTCATGCATGGCATGGGTTGCCATTTCTTTTACGGCCAATGGATCACGCACATCGGCTTGTAAGGCAAGCGCCGTACCACCTAATGTTTCACAGGCTTTCACCACGTCATTGGCTGCGTTTGTATTGGCAAGGTAGTTGACCAAGACACAGGCACCCTCAGATGCAAATGCTTTAGCAATAGCCGCACCAATGCCACGGCTAGCACCCGTGACCAAAACAGTCTGGTTATGAAAACGCTTGGAAGCCATTAATTTTTACCTGGTAGCAAGTCTTGGCTGATGACATCCGCAACTTTGACATCACGTTGAATCAAGCCAAATGCTTTGTAGGCATTAGCGCCTTTTTGGATCACACCCATGTCAAAAGCACCTAGCCCTTTTTGCTGGGTCATGGGTGACACGCTAGAAGCATTGCGCATTTTGATGACTTCTAAATTAGCAGATTCATTTTGGCCATCTAAAGCAAATTTCACAGCAAGCTTTGCTGCTTCTTGGGGGGATCGCATCATCCATTCAGCGCTGTCTTGGTAGGCTTGTAAAAACCGCTTGAGAACATCTTTCTTTTGTTGGTAGGTTTCTTCTCGCACCACAAAAAAATCGCTGGAGATGTTCACATAATTTTTAACTTCCATCACATTCACATCGCCCAAGCCTTTTTGTTTGCCAACCAGCAAACCTGTGTCTGTGGCGGCTGTGGCATCTACCTGGCCTTGCATCAAGGGCAAGAAGTTCAACAAGCCAGTCACAACAATGGTGACATCAGCTTCAGTGAGGCCTGCTTGGTGTAACAAAATTTGTAAGTTTTGCCGCGTGCCGCTGGCTAAGCTGTAGACGCCAATGCGTTTGCCTTTGAGGTCAGAAGGCTTGGTGATATTTTGAGATTTAAGAGACACCAAGTTAAAAATATTTTGTGGGTAAATATCGTAAATAGCTCTTAACCTCTCACCCTTATCGATGGCGGTGAAAAAAGAAGCAGGGTCCGTAAATGCCACATCGGCTTGGCCGGTCAACAAATTGCGGATGGCATCTGCACCGCCAGCCCCAGGAATAAAGCCCATCTCAATACCTTTGGCTTTGAAGAAGCCTTTGTCTTCCTCAACCAGTAGATTAGTGATTTCAGTAATGGGTTTGCCCCATCCGGCAATGACAACTTTGTCGAGCTTTGCGGGGGATTGGGCATGACCAGTGAATGGAATGAACAATGCCAATGCACAAGTTATGGTGCTGGCGATAGCCAACCGGATATTGATAAACGCGCAAGACATGAAAATACTTTCTGGAGAAATGAAAACTAAGATTTGAAAAACCGCTGCTCAATGGTTTGAACAGTCCAATAACTAGAAATGCCAAGCACCGTGATGACCACCAAGACAGCAAACATCAAAGGTGTGTCCATAGACCCTTGGGCCGCGATGATGAGGGCACCAAGCCCCTTGCTTGAACCAATGAATTCACCCACAACGGCACCCACCCAAGCCAGTACCACAGCAACCCGCAGACCTGCCATGATGCTCGGCAAGCCAGAGGGAATTTTTAGACGCCATAGCGTTTGCCACCTGTTTGCACGCAGCATTCTGAAAAGCTCTAATTTTTGGGGATCTACTTGTTGCATGCTGGTTACTGTGTTTTCCAGTAGCGGGAAAAAACAAATTAATGCAGTCATGACGATGGTGGGCAACACCCCAAAACCAAACCAAACAATGAACAAAGGGGCGAGTGCAAGTTTGGGTACAACTTGACTTAAGACCACATAGGGCATGAGTAGATTGCGTAAACGACTTGATTCACCTAAAGCAATGCCGCCAATACACCCCATCAATCCACCCAGCAAAATTCCCCAAAAAACTTCTACCAATGTTTGCCAAATATGTGGCCACAGATAACCGTTATGTAAGCTTTTCAATAAAACATCTGCAATTTGTGTAGGGGCTGGCATGACCAATGCAGAGGTGCCTAGATAGCGCACCAGAATTTCCCAAGATAGTAAGAAAACCACACCTATGCAGCATGTCCAAACATACGACTTTGATTTCATGCCGCACCCCCCATGGCATGGCGCAGACTTGCACTGTAGTGGTTGAACTCTGGACTATGGCGTATGGCGTTATGGCGTGGTTGCGGTAAGTCGATTTTTAGTGTGTGATGAATCTTTCCTTCCACCATCACCGAAACTTGGTCACCCAGATAGACCGCTTCGCCTATATCGTGTGTCACAAACAAGATAGAGGTTTTGTGTTGTGCACAAATTGTCATCAAATCGCGTTGCAGTTCTTCGCGGGTAATCGCATCTAAAGATGCAAAGGGTTCATCCATAAACAAGATGCGTGGACCGGTTATCAAAGCGCGAGCAATCGCAACGCGGCTTTGTTGCCCGCCCGATAGTTCTGTGGGTTTGTTGTGGAGCTTGTTTCCAAGTCCAACGCTTTGAAGTAAATCTTTAGCCTTGTCTAAGTCTGGAGTTGTAATTTTTCTGTGCAACGCAACTGGCAACAATACGTTGTCTAAAACATCTAACCACTCAAGAAGAGTGGGGCTTTGAAATACAAAACCCATTTCGCTTTGCGGAGCATCCAGTGGTTTGTTATTCCAAACAACTTCACCGTTTTTGGGAAGAAGTAGGCCGGCTGCCAATTTGAGTAAGCTGGTTTTCCCGCAACCGCTGCGCCCAATCAAGCAATGGAATTCGCCGGGCGCTAAATCAAGGTGGATATTTTGAAGTGTTTCAACGCCATCTAGGTAGGAGAAAGACACTTCACGTAGTCGCAACAAATGCAGCGCCTTAGTTTCTTGTTCGGTAGTGACTGAATCAGAGTTCATAATCGGTCAACTGATTCGCTGTAACTTCCGTCGATGCTTCAATATCGACCATATTTACTAAATCGGACAAGCTGAAACGTCCATCATGGTGCCAACCGGCGGCAGGTGAGGTCATTTCTCCAATGGCACAAATGCGTGTAACGCCTGCTTGCGCAAGTGCATCTCCAAGTGCTAGCAATGTTTCTGGATCTGTTGCCAGACCTACCGTTTGTAAATAGGAACGTTGGTCTTTTAGCAAGGGCATGACGTCCAACAACGAATCTACGGCAACCACGGTGACGCAGCGATTGAGTGGACTGGGGTTGAGTGACACAGGCACATCGCTATAAACCACAACAAACGCGTCTTTCTTATCTCCCAGCACCTGAACCGCAGGGCTTTGCAGCATCGCAAATTCATGCGACTCACGCCAAGAGGCGATATGCGAAGCTTCCTCTATGGAGAGACTGCTTCTTGGATATTTGTGGGCTAATGCGGCCATTTCACCGCAAAGTGTTTGTGCAAATTCTTGGGGACTCACTTGTGCGCCACGTTCTACATAGAACATTTGCGGTGAATAACACCCTTGTTGTTCGTAACGAACGATGTCCAATGCTGCATGGGCGGCAATATGTTTGGCGCGAACAACTGAAAGCGCAGACGCAGACACCATGCCAAAACTCAGTTTATGCCCGTGCGGTAAAAAGCGTGTGGTGACAGGTACTTGGGCTTGAACTGCAGCGAGCGCCATATTTCCACCATAGGCAAGCACTATGTCTGATTGTTGAAATAAATGAATGGAGGTGTTCGTGTCTTCATTGGGCCACCAAATAATCGACAGGCAGTCTGCAAGTCGAGGTTCTATGTCTACCAATACTTTTGCAAAGATGGATGCGCAAATAGGTTCGGCACTGGAAACTTTGCCAATCGTTCCAGATTTGACCAATAGCCCCGAAATCAAACTCCATAAAGGCAAACCTGGCACGTTACCCGCCCAAATATGCGTGATGAGTTCTGCACCTACCGCCTTGGTCCAACCACCGGTAATGCGCGGCTGAAACTCATCCAACATTTTAGGATTGCTGAAGTCTTCTGCAATAAAGCGATGCAATTGCAGCGCGCGAAAAGTTTGTAAATATTGACTGAAGTTGTGGCGCAACATCGTTGAGTCCATGCCTGTAGCAATGGGTAACAGCGTATCTATGCGTTTTCTATCTTCATTATTTACGTCAAGCAATCTCAGAATCGCTTGATCAATGACACGCACGATCTCAGAAACATCCATTGTTTTAATTTGCGCGTTACAAGCATTTTTTACACTTTGCGTCACCACTAGCATTTGGGCTGGCATCAAGATGGGGACTCTCACCTCCAACCGGGAATCTTTATCGCCATATTCCAAGGTATGCCACGCAAGTTCCTCTTGCGAAATACCTGGAACGTAACCTGCGGTGAAACGCAATATGCTCATATGCGTGCTGCTTGTAGAAATTCGTCAACTGCCAAAGAGCAGCCTTTGGCTTGCGAGCCTTGCGCTCTGCCGAGTAATACGAAGCCTTCGTCCGTGGCAATACCAACATCTTCTGTCAGTATGGTGGTGACCGAGTTGTAGTTGGCTAAGTCTGTATGCGCCAAGATACCGCGTTCACCTTGAGACATTTCTTGTCCGCTGATCGGATCAATGACTCTCGTGCGCAGCCAGTGTGGTCCGCGTTTGACAGATGGGGTTGTGTTGTTTCCTGCGTCATATAACTGGGTACTGAGTTCAGTCATGCCATACATATTGAAACAGTGCGAGCGTGGCACGCCAAATGTGTTGGACAGTTGTTCATAAAAACTATTGGCTTCAATCTCACGCGATTGGCCTTTAAAGCCGCCTGTATCAAACAACCAACTTGAAGTGGGTAGTTTGAAATTAAGACCAGTCGCATTCAAGGCATCCATAGCGTGGACCAAGCTGTAGCTAGCGCCCATTAGCGCTATCGGCTCACCAGTTTGCTGAGCCTCCTTCAAGGCTAGCGATAGTCCTTGTGTGTCTAAACCGCTAGGACCCATGAAGTAACTGCTGTCTTGGGTTCCAAAGTGCTTAAGTGATAAGTTGAGGTAATGCGCAAGAGACGAGTTGGGCATCATGTCCACAGTTGGAAAGAGAATCCCCATCCGAATCTTTGGCAGTTTTTGCATCAAGTGCTGCTGAAAATTGAGCCGCATTGACGTGTCGTATACCAAAAGGGAAGGGTGGTAGTGCCGGCCTTTGATATCACCGCGCGTAGTTCCACTGGTCATGAAGACGCGCTCACAGTTTTGGGTAGGCGTACATGTCAGGTCAAGGTCTTTGAATGCATTGATCGGTACTGCTGGAATATCGTGCCAATGCGTGACAGTAAGCGGCGTTTTGCCTCGCATTTGGCAAAAGCGTTGAAACGGCAGATTGAATTGCGCTTGGTACTTAAAAAGGCGCAAAGCCATCGCATTAAACGCAGAATCATCTACCTCTTGCAAATGCAAGAAAGCCATTAACTCTTCTTCAATACTTGACGCGTCGTGTGCCATGTTGTCCATCACTACAACGGCAGGGGGCTAACGCAGATTCGGAGTGTGTGGGGTGTTAACCCAGTTCCGGTTCTTAAAACTAGCTTCCCTGCGCGAGTATTACCTCAATCAGGTTCAAAGGGACTTTCTCAGTCAATGCCACCTTATTGGCACCAACACCCCTAGCGGATGCGCTCAACTAGTGAGCACTTTCTGATTCTAAAGCATCTGACCTCTAAAGGGGATTCCTTTGGCCTGCTTTTAAGGTGCAAAAAAATAGTCAACGATTTTTGATATTTGTCCGAGCATCATTTCTCTTCCGCGAACTACTTGGCATCCGCAGTTAACGGCTAGTGTTAGCAAAGGGGTGTTTTCTGGCATAACGATAGCGTCAAAAACAATCAATTCCTTTTTGAACGTTTCAACGTCCAAGGGTAATCGAGAGTCGCTCAGCATACCTACTGGTGACGCGTTGAGCAAGATATCAATTCCATCAGCGTGAGGCGTTCCAACTTCAACCACAGTTTGTGGGCTGATGGTGTTCACTATCTTGACCATGCGCTCAGTCGTTTGGGGGTTGATATCAAAAAGACGCATCAACTTCGGTTTTTCATATGCCAGTGCCACGCAAATAGCCGATCCGGCGCCACCTAAGCCTATTAGTTGTAAACGTTTGTCGCGTATGGGAATGCCACGGCGTTTAAAAGCTTCTACGCATCCCACGCCATCAAATATCTCCCCGCTCCAATCACCATTGCTGTGTTTTTTGAGGGCGTTGATAGCGCCAATTTGCGCAGCCTGCAGGCCTAAGGTTTTTGCAAACGTAATGGCTTTAGCTTTGAAGGGAATGGTAAAAATCAAGCCATCTAAATTTTGTATGCGCATGATGTTGGGCATTACAGAATCAAATTCTTCGCGTGCAATATGCATGGGAATCAGCACAGCATTGTGGTAGCGCTTTTGCATTTCCCAAGTGACCATTTCTGGAGATCGAACCTGCTCAATGGGGTCACCCACAATGCCATAGACACGGGTTTTTCCATTTACAAAATTAACTTGATCCATAGGCAAACTGGTTTTCAACGGATTAATATAAATTTAGCAATGGACTTTCAAGTACGCTTGCATGCGAGAGTGTGCTTGATCTGGATTTATAAATACACCTGCTTTGTCGGCCAGCACAAATAAATCGCATAAATGCTGCACAGAGCGTGCACTTTGTTGCCCACCGACCATCGAAAAATGCGATTGGTGTCCGTTGAGCCAAGCCATGAATACCACGCCAGTTTTATAAAAGCGCGTGGGTGCTTGAAAGATATGCCGCGAAAGCGCCAGAGTAGGTTCTAGGGTTTGAATAAATCCATTGGAATTACCAAGAGAAAGTTGCTGTAGCGCATTGCTAGCCGTCGGAGCGATGGCATCAAAAATTCCAAGTAAGGCGTCGCTTTGCTGGTGGACTGTTTCTGCACCAATGCCATCTCCAGCAATCAACTCGGGGTAATTGAAGTCATCACCTGTATACATCCTCACGCCTGCCGGTAGACGTCTACGCATGTTGATTTCACGGTGTTTGTCTAAAAGTGAAACTTTGATACCGTCTACTTTGTTTTTATAGGTGAGAATGATGTCA
>Ga0209189_1000555_pt1 | contig 30894 bp, 26 predicted proteins | sample C_130820_EF_Meta_FD_187308 | JGI IMG/M metagenome (GOLD analysis project Ga0209189, IMG submission 187308) | Freshwater microbial communities from Lake Croche, Canada to study carbon cycling - C_130820_EF_MetaG (SPAdes) (version 3) | ecosystem: Environmental > Aquatic > Freshwater > Lake... | reverse complement strand
CTTTTTGAGCTAAACCGGGCCAATCATTCAACCCTGATTTTGGTAACCCACGACCAGGCCTTGGCGGATCGGTGCCAGCGGCAATTACATCTTCAGGGCGGTCGATTGGTGTAGGCAAAACCTTATAATCTAGGGATGCCTTTTTTCCACTTTTTGCCTGGCGCTGATGCGCTTTCACCCTTCCGCCAACAGCGACTGTTAGCCACTTTGGCGGCTCAAGGGATAGATCTTGAGTTTATCGAAGCTCAATACCTCCATTTTATCTGGTCTGAGGCTGAACTTAGCCCCCAAAACCAAGATATCTTAGCTAGCTTGTTGACCTATGGGCAGCCTTTTCATTTCAAAATAAATCCTGGAAAGTCTTGGTTCGGCAAAGGTAAAGCGGAAGCCGAATGTGCGGTTGTCATTCCTCGACTGGGAACGGTTTCTCCATGGGCCAGTAAAGCCACCGATATTGCTCATCAATGTGGATTGGATGTACTGCGTGTCGAGCGCGGCGCCCAGTTTTCTTGGAAAAGTAAAAAAGAACTGACTGCTGAGCAAAAAGCATTAGTGCTCGCAGCGGTTCATGATCGCATGACTGAGACAGTGATTGAGTCGTTCGATGCGGCAAATGCTTTATATCAATCATTGGAAGATAGGCCGTTGTCACGAATCCCTGTCATGACGGAGGGCAGAGCAGCGCTGGATAAGGCTAACCAAGTATTAGGACTTGCCTTATCCGATGATGAGGTGGCCTATCTTGCAGATAGCTTTACACGTCTGCAACGCAATCCATCTGATGTCGAGTTAATAATGTTTGCGCAAGCAAACAGCGAGCATTGTCGACATAAGATTTTTAATTCTAGTTGGACTATTGATGGCGAAGATCAAGAGCGCTCATTATTCGCCATGATTCGCAACACGCATCAACTGCAGCCTGAAGGCACAATTGTTGCTTACTCAGATAACTCAGCCGTGATGGCTGGCTGTGAGGCGGAAACTTGGATGCCTCAGGGCGATCATCATCGCTACGAAAAAGACACGCATTTAGTACACACCTTAATGAAGGTGGAGACCCACAATCACCCAACGGCGATTGCACCATTTCCTGGGGCATCTACAGGTGCTGGCGGTGAAATTCGTGATGAAGGTGCCACTGGTATTGGCGGTCGCCCAAAAGCAGGTTTGACTGGTTTCTCTGTCTCTAATCTCAATATTCCTGGCACAGATTTTCCTTGGGAGGGTGAAAAATACGGCAAGCCTGAGCGTATTGCTACCCCATTGCAAATCATGATTGATGGCCCCTTAGGTGGAGCTGCGTTTAATAATGAATTTGGTCGCCCGATCCTCGGTGGATATTTCCGTGTCTTTGAGCAAACTCTAGATGGCACACGTCGCGGTTACCACAAGCCAATCATGATTGCTGGTGGTATTGGTAGCATTGACGCAATCCATACTGATAAAAAAGCGATTCAAGCGGGTCACTTGTTGATTCAGCTTGGTGGTCCAGGCATGCGAATCGGCATGGGTGGTGCTACTGGTAGCTCTGTATCTACTGGCACAAACACGGCTGATCTTGATTTTGATTCGGTGCAACGCGGCAATCCAGAAATGGAGCGGCGTGCACAGGAAGTCATTAACGCCTGTCGCGCCTTAGGCAAGCACAATCCCATTGTTTCCATTCACGATGTGGGTGCCGGCGGATTATCCAATGCATTCCCTGAATTAGCGGATGGTGCTGGTCTTGGAGCTAAATTTAAATTACGTAGCGTGCCACTTGAAGAGAGTGGTATGAGTCCTGCAGAGATTTGGTGTAACGAATCTCAAGAACGTTATGTTTTAGCCATTGATAAAAAAGATTTAGAGCTCTTTAAATCCTTTTGTGAGCGTGAGCGCTGCCCATTTGCGGTAGTTGGTGAAGCAACTACAGAGCGGCAGTTGCAATTGAGTGACTCTAAGCAGCCTTCAGATGCTGATGCAGCTCTCCCAATTGATATGCCTATGGAGGTGTTGTTAGGTAAGCCGCCCAAGATGCATCGCAATGTCACAAGAGTTGCTCAAGAATTTACAGAATTAGATGTTACTGACGCAGATCTTGCGGAATCCATTGCTTGGGTACTGCAGCAACCAACCGTTGCAAGCAAATCATTCTTAATTACGATTGGGGATCGAACTGTTGGCGGCCTCAATGCCCGTGATCAGTTTGTTGGTCCATGGCAGGTCCCCGTGGCGGATTGTGCTGTCACCATGATGGACTACAAGGGCTACCGCGGTGAAGCCATGTCCATGGGAGAGAGAACGCCTCTGGCGGTAATAGATGCCCCTGCGGCAGCGCGGATGGCAGTCGGTGAAGCCATTACCAATCTCTTAGCTGCGGATATTGAGAGTCTTTCGGGTGTCAAACTTTCTGCCAACTGGATGGCAGCATGTGGCGCTCCTGGAGAAGATGCTAAGTTGTATGACTCTGTCAAAGCAATCGGCATGGAACTCTGTCCAGCGTTGGGGATTTCAATCCCCGTTGGAAAAGATTCCTTATCCATGTCTACCGCATGGCAAGACGGAAACGAGGCAAAGAAAGTAGTTGCACCAGTCTCTTTAATTATTTCTGCTTTTGCAGCAGTGCAGGATGTTCGTAAGACATCTAACCCCTTACTACAACTGAAGCACAAAGATGGATCCCCACAAGAGACAGAACTGATTCTGATTGACTTGGGTTGCGGTAAGAATCGCATGGCTGGCAGTATCTTGGCTCAGGTGTTAGATCAATCCGGAAAATCAGCTCCAGATATAGATCATCCTGAAGATCTCAAAGCCTTCGCTGCCGCCATTATTGAGTTGCGTAAAGAGAATAAGCTTTTGGCTTATCACGATCGTTCAGATGGTGGTTTACTAGCGTGCGTTGCTGAAATGGCCTTTGCGTCTCATTGCGGTATCTCGCTAAACGTGGATATGATCGCCATGGATTCTGGGCAAGAGCCTGATTATGGTGATGCCAAGAACTGGGCACAGCAGGTTTCCGGACGTCGCCATGAGCAAACTATGCGCGCTCTGTTCAATGAGGAGTTGGGTGCAGTAATTCAAGTTCGCAAGAATGAGCGCGACGCCGTATTTGCCGTATTGAGAAAGTTGGGCTTAAGCGCTTATAGCCACGTCATTGGTAAACCTAATACCAATGGTCGCATTGAAGTGTGGCGTGATGCGAAAAAGATTTTTGCAGAGCCGCGTGAAGTGTTACAAAAGATGTGGACGAATACGAGTTATCAAATTGCCCGTCTACGCGATAACCCAGTCTGTGCTGACAGTGAGTTTGCCCTTTTGGACAATATCTCTGATGCTGGTATGAATCCTCGGCTGACATTTGATGCTACAGAAGATATTTCAGCACCTTATATTGCTAAAAACGCACGACCTAAGGTGGCTATTTTGCGAGAGCAGGGAGTGAACTCCCATGTGGAAATGGCTTACTCCGTTAATTGGGCTGGCTTTGATAGCTATGACGTACATATGTCTGATCTACTCAGCGGTAAAGCCAAGCTAGATGACTTTAGGGGCTTAATTGCCTGCGGTGGCTTTAGTTATGGTGACGTGCTGGGAGCCGGTGAAGGCTGGGCTAAAACTATTCTCTTTAATCAACAGCTACGCGATCAGTTCTCCGCATTCTTTAATCGTCAAGATAGTTTTGCTTTGGGCGTTTGTAATGGCTGCCAAATGATGAGTAATCTCTCAGGAATTATTCCAGGTGCAGAGGCTTGGCCTAAATTTACTCGCAATCAATCTGAGCAATATGAAGCACGCTTAGTCATGGCTGAGGTGATGACATCGCCCTCAATCTTTACTCAAGGTATGGAAGGCAGTCAGATTCCGATTGCAATCGCGCACGGTGAAGGGTTTGCCAACTTTAGCCAACAGGGCAATTTGGAGCAAATTCAAAAGCAGGGCTTGGCTGCATTCCGCTTTGTTGATCATCAGGGTAACCCAACTGAAATCTATCCAATGAATCCCAATGGTTCACCTGGCGGTTTAACTGGTGTTACTACTCCAGATGGTCGCTTTATGGTGATGATGCCGCATCCTGAGCGTGTATTCAGAGCTGCGCAAATGAGCTGGTGTCCACCTGAGTGGTTAGATTCCCCAGATGGTGCCAGCCCATGGTTGCGCCTATTCCGCAATGCCCGCCGTTGGGCAAATTAAGTTGTCTTCTGAGCAATTAATGGAGCCAGTCACTTTTTCTGAAAGTGGCGGTATTCGCTATCTTCATTTTGGTTCTGAATTAATTCAAGGTGCTATGCGCATCCGTGATCCAGATGAGATTTACTTGGAATATAACCAGCAAATGATGGCGTGGTTACTGTTCTTAGAGACAAAGCCTGGAATGCGGGTTGCGCAATTGGGGCTTGGCACTGGTGCATTAACGAAGTTTCAACATCGTTACTGTCCAGCGGTAAAAACTACCGTGGTTGAGTTAAATCCGGCAGTAATCGTTTCTGCTAGATCGATGTTTTTTACTCCCGATGACGATCGCAAGCTTGAAACCTTGCAAACTGACGCAAAGCTTTTTGTTCAAAATAGAAAGTATCAAGAGCAGTTTGATGCAGTTCAGGTGGATTTATATGATGCGATCTGTGATGGACCTTCTGCGAGCTCTTTAGATTTCTACAAAGGATGCTTCAATATTCTCAAGAGCCCGGGAGTATTGACTGTGAATCTTTTTTCCAGACACAAAAGCTTTAAGCTGAATCTAAAAAATATGTGCGAGGCATTTGATAATAGAGTGTTGTTATTTCCGGAGTCCCACGATTGCAATGTCGTTGCAATTGCCTTTAAAGGCCCCAAGCTTGAGGCTGAATGGAAAGATGTTTCTAAGCGCGCAAAGCTGATTCTTGAAAAGACCGGCTTGCCAACGAATCAGTGGGTTTCTGGTATTAGCCGTGAAAATGCCCGTCAAGAATCAAAGCTCTCTATCTAATTAAATACGAGTTAACAAAAAAGGCGATCATACGATCGCCTTTTCTTGATTCTGCACCTCAAAGAAGTGCAAAAGTTAAAGCTTAGATTGTTACGGTATCGGCAACATCGCTAAATGACTTGAGCTTGTCAAAACTCATGTATTTATAAACATCGCCAGCCTTAGCATCCAGCGCCTTCACTTGCTCTAAGTACTCTGCAGGTGTTGGTAGACGTCCTAAGAGAGCTGCAACAGAAGCCAGTTCAGCAGAAGCCAAATACACGCGTGTATCAATTCCCAAGCGATTTGGGAAGTTTCGTGTTGATGTTGAAACAGCGGTTGAACCTTTGCGGATCTGCGCTTGATTACCCATACAAAGTGAGCAGCCTGGGCTTTCCATACGGGCACCAGCAGCGCCCAACATGCCGTAGTAGCCTTCTTCCATCAACACCATGGCATCCATCTTGGTCGGAGGTGCTACCCATAAACGGGTTGGCATATCTTTCTTGCCTTGCAATACTTGACCAGCTGCGCGGAAGTGACCGATATTGGTCATGCATGAGCCAATGAATACTTCATCAATCTTGTCGCCCGCAACTTCAGATAAGAATTTCACATCATCTGGATCGTTAGGGCATGCAAGGATTGGCTCTTTGATTTCATCGACATTGATTTCGATAATTTCAGCATAGTCAGCATTTTCATCTGCCTTGAGTAATTGTGGGTTTGCAATCCAAGCTTCCATAGCCTTGATGCGACGACCAAGAGTGCGCTTGTCTTCATAACCATTTGCAATCATCCACTTCATCAAAGTAATGTTGGATGTCATGTACTCAATGATGGGTTCTTTGTTGAGGTGAACTGTACAGCCACCAGCAGAGCGCTCAGCAGAGGCATCAGACAATTCAAAAGCTTGCTCTACCTTAAGGTCAGGCAAGCCTTCAATTTCAAGAATGCGGCCAGAGAAAATATTTTTCTTGCCTTGTTTTTCAACAGTCAATAACCCTTTTTTGATTGCATACAGTGGAATTGCATTCACTAGGTCACGTAAGGTGATGCCTGGTTGCATTTTGCCTTTGAAACGCACCAATACAGACTCAGGCATATCCAATGGCATGACGCCGGTGGCAGCGGCGAACGCAACCAAACCCGAACCTGCAGGGAATGAAATGCCGATCGGGAAGCGGGTATGGCTATCGCCACCAGTACCGCAGGTATCCGGTAGCAACAAACGATTTAACCAACTATGGATCACACCATCTCCTGGACGCAAGGCAACTCCACCACGATTGGTCATGAAGGGAGGTAACTCATGTTGAGTACGAATGTCTACCGGTTTTGGATAGGCTGAAGTGTGGCAGAAGGATTGCATAACGAGATCAGATGAGAAGCCAAGGCAAGCCAAGTCTTTCAGTTCATCACGTGTCATAGGGCCGGTAGTGTCTTGTGAACCAACGGTAGTCATATGCGGCTCGCAGTAAGTACCAGGGCGAACGCCTTGGCCTTCAGGCAGACCACATGCGCGACCAACCATCTTCTGGGCCAAGCTAAAGCCTTTTTTGTTATCCACCGGGTTTACTGGTAAGCGGAATTCTGTAGAGGCTGGTAAACCGAGGGCTGCACGCGCTTTCGCAGTCAAGCCACGGCCGATGATCAAAGGAATACGACCACCTGCACGGACTTCATCCAAAATCACCGGTGACTTCAATGCAAAGGTGGTTATCTCAGCACCATTTTTAAATACTTTGCCTTCGTATGGGCGAAGCTCAATCTCGTCACCCATATTCATTTGGGAGACATCTAATTCGATTGGCAAGGCGCCTGAATCTTCCATGGTATTGAAAAAGATCGGAGCAATGTTGGTCCCTAAGCACACACCACCAAAGCGCTTGTTAGGCACAAAAGGAATATCTTGACCTGTCCACCAGAGAACAGAGTTCGTGGCAGATTTGCGTGAGGAGCCTGTACCAACTACGTCACCAACGTAAGCAATTTGATGGCCTTTTTTCTGGAGGGCAGCAATTTGTTTCATTGGACCGCGTACACCAGACTCATCAGGTTCAATACCAGGACGTGGGTTCTTGAGCATGATCGTTGCGTGCAATGGAATATCGGGACGGCTCCAAGCATCTGGTGCAGGAGATAGATCGTCGGTATTGGTTTCGCCTGTTACCTTGAAAACGCTAAGCTTCATGCTTTCTGGAACAGCGGGGCGACTTGTAAACCACTCTGCATTTGCCCAGCTTTGCATTACCGCTTTAGCATTCGCATTGCCTTTTTCTGCGAGCTCTTGAACGTCATTGAAGTAATCAAACATTAAGAGTGTTTTCTTCAGCGCCTCAGCTGCGGCTGCTCCACAATCTGCGTCAGAGAGTAACTCTACTAATGGCTTGATGTTATACCCACCGAGCATTGTTCCCAACAATTCAGTAGCGCGAATGCGGGAAATCAAAGGGGACATTTCTGTTCCTTTAGCGATGGCATCTAAAAATTCAGCCTTGACTTTAGCTGCCTCATCTACACCTGCAGGAACACGATTCGTAATCAATTCAACGAGCTCAGCATCTTTGCCGGCCGGTGGATTTTTTAGCAACTTAACCAATTCAGCAGTTTGATCTTTGGTCAAAGGTAGCGCTGGAATGCCAAGGGCTGCACGTTCGGCTACTTGGGCGTTATAGGCTTCTAACATTGTGTTTCCTATGAGGTAAAAGTGGTCAATAGAAAGGCCAAAAGGGAATTCTCTCTCGATTCTTCAAATTATAGATGTTTATTTAAGTCTTATATAAGACTTTAAACCTCAAATTTCCATCAAAAATGAAGGATTTAAGAAAATGTTAGGGTTTTTACGAGGGTTATCAGAGCTCAGAGCTGGATTTCTAGATCATTTACAAGACCTGCTCATCTTTCATCGCCCAAACGAGGGCTACTACCCATCCTATAAAAGACCAGCCCAAAAAGAGATTGAGGGCAAAAATAGCTCCAGAATTAGCCCTTTTCTTATTGAATGCAATTGCAAATGGCAATAAATAGAAGAGTGAAAGTAGGGTAATGAGAATGGCGAATAAGAGGCGCATATAGACAGAGAGGTTAGGTTAGACGATCGTTCTTGTCATATTACCGAATTTAGAATTGAAATCTAAGGGTTCTATGTCGTTATAATTACTTTTTCCAACAGAGCTTAAGCGATGACCAAATACGTTTTTGTCACTGGTGGTGTGGTTTCTTCTTTAGGGAAAGGAATTGCAGCTGCCTCGCTTGCCGCGATTCTCGAATCCCGCGGCCTGAAAGTCACCCTCCTAAAATTAGACCCCTACATCAACGTTGACCCTGGAACAATGAGTCCGCTTCAACACGGTGAAGTTTTTGTAACCGAAGATGGCGCCGAAACTGACTTAGACTTAGGTCACTATGAGCGTTTCGTTTCAGCGAAGATGCGTAAGAGCAATAACTTCACCACTGGTCAGATTTATGAATCTGTTATTAGCAAAGAACGTCGTGGTGAATATTTGGGAAAAACAGTTCAAGTTATTCCACACATTACTAATGAAATTCAAGCTTTTGTAGAGCGAGGCGCAAAAGCGAGTCATGATGGCAATGCTGATGTTGCTATTTGCGAAATCGGCGGCACCGTAGGTGATATTGAATCACTCCCATTCCTAGAAGCTGCAAGGCAGATGAGTTTGCGCTTACCTGTGCATGATTGCGCTTTTGTGCACCTGACTCTCGTGCCCTATATCACCAGCGCCGGAGAGTTAAAAACTAAGCCTACCCAACATTCAGTACAAAAGTTACGCGAGATTGGCATCATGCCAACTGTACTGCTGTGTCGTGCAGATCGACCTATACCCGAAGATGAACGGGCGAAGATTTCACTCTTCTCTAACGTGCGAGAAGAAGCGGTTATTTCCGTATGGGATGTAGACACCATTTATAAGATTCCTGAAATGCTTCATGCTCAAGGCATGGATGATTTAATTTGCCGCGAACTAGATCTCAAGGCTAAACCAGCAGATCTTTCTGTATGGGCTAATTTAGTCTATGAAATGGCTAACCCACAGCATGAAGTTACTATCGGTATGGTCGGTAAATATGTGGAGTTAACCGAATCTTATAAATCACTGATTGAAGCCTTGCGTCATGCTGGTATTCATACTCATACTCGTGTCAACATTAATTACATTGACTCTGAGGTAATTGAAAAAGATGGTGTCGATTGCTTGCAAGATTTGGACGCTATTTTGGTTCCCGGCGGCTTTGGTAAGCGGGGTACAGAAGGCAAGATTGCTGCCATTCGTTACGCCCGTGAAAATAAGGTTCCATACTTAGGTATTTGCCTGGGAATGCAATTGGCAGTGATTGAATTTGCGCGTCATGTAGCTAAACTTACCAAAGCGAATAGCACAGAATTTGACTCACAAAGTGAGCAGCCTGTAGTAGCACTCATCACTGAGTGGCTAGATAGAGAAGGCAATGTTGAGAAACGATCAAATGACTCTGATTTAGGCGGAACCATGCGTCTTGGCTCGCAACGTTGCCCAGTGAAAGCAGGTACCTTGGCACATCGAATCTATGGAGCTGAGGTAAATGAACGTCACCGCCATCGTTATGAAGTAAACAATAATTATGTGCCGCAACTGGAACGGTCTGGCTTAATCATCTCTGCTAGAACGCCGAATGAAGAGTTGCCAGAGATGATGGAGCTACCAGCATCGATTCACCCATGGTTCTTTGGTGTTCAATTTCATCCAGAATTTACTTCAACACCTCGTGATGGCCATCCCTTGTTCTCTGCATTTATTAGCGCTGCACTTGAGCATCAAAAAATAGCTGAAAAGCAGGCGGCATAAAGGAAGAATATGAGTGCATTTAAGCTATGTGGTTTTAACGTTGGTTTAGATCATCGCTTCTTTTTGATTGCCGGTCCCTGTGTGATTGAATCTGAGCAATCTGCCATTGATATTGCGGGCCAATTAAAAGAAATTACTGGTGCATTACAGATCCCGTTTATTTATAAGTCATCATTTGATAAAGCAAATCGTTCCTCAGGTACCTCCTTCCGTGGCTTAGGGATGGAGAAAGGCTTAGAGATTTTGGCTAAGGTTAAAAAACAGGTTGATGTGCCTGTCCTAACCGATGTTCATGACATCAGCGAGATCACTGCTGTAGCTAGTGTTGTCGACGTGCTACAAACGCCAGCTTTCTTGTGTAGGCAAACCGATTTCATTCGTGCCTGCGCGCAAAGTGGTAAGCCTGTGAATTTCAAGAAGGGTCAGTTTCTTTCGCCCCATGAAATGCTGAACGTTATTGAAAAGGCTAGAGCAGCTGCAACCGAAATGAATCTTGCTGATCAATTTATGGTCTGCGAGCGGGGTGCATCTTTTGGGTATAACAATTTAGTTTCCGATATGCGTAGCCTTGCTATCTTGCGTGAATCTAAAGCGCCAGTGGTCTTTGATGCCACTCACTCAGTACAGTTGCCTGGTGGACAAGGTAACTCCAGCGGCGGTCAACGAGAATTTGTGCCAGTGTTAGCGCGTGCTGCTGTAGCGGTTGGAATCAGTGGCCTCTTTATGGAAACGCACCCTGATCCATCAAAAGCACTATCAGATGGTCCTAATGCTGTTCCATTAGACCGTATGAAAGACTTATTGGAATCATTAGCGGCTATAGACAGCGTGGTTAAATCCACGGGATCATTTTTAGAAGACAGCTTTAAGTAAGTTGAAGTTAAGCAGTTCAATCCATTTCATATTGTTTTAAGGAGAAGGTGCATGAGCGCCATTGTTGACATCATCGGTAGAGAAGTTCTAGATTCCCGCGGCAACCCAACAGTTGAGTGCGATGTTTTGCTTGAGTCTGGTGTTATGGGTCGCGCAGCTGTACCTTCAGGTGCGTCTACGGGCTCTCGTGAGGCGATTGAGTTGCGTGATGGTGATAAAACGCGTTATTTAGGTAAGGGTGTCCTTAAGGCAGTTCAAAACATCAATATCGAAATTGCAGAATCTATTCTTGGTTTGGATGCCAGTGAACAAGCCTTTTTAGATCGCACTTTGATTGAATTAGATGGCACTCACAACAAAGCACGCTTGGGTGCTAATGCAACTCTAGCGGTTTCTATGGCGGTTGCTAGAGCTGCTGCAGAAGAGGCAGGCTTGCCTTTATATCGTTACTTTGGTGGCTCTGGTGGCATGCAATTACCAGTACCCATGATGAATATTGTCAATGGTGGCGCACACGCTAATAATAGTTTAGATATTCAAGAATTCATGGTGATGCCGGTAGGCGCTGAAAACTTCCGTGATGCTTTGCGTTGCGGCGCTGAAATATTTCATGAGTTGAAGAAGATTCTGGGGTCACAAGGCATGCCAACCACTGTTGGCGATGAAGGTGGTTTTGCGCCTAATTTCAAGAGTAATCATGAGTGTCTACAGACCATCATGAAGGCGATTGAAGGTGCTGGCTATCAAGCGGGTGAAGATGTTGTCTTAGCTCTTGACTGCGCAGCAAGTGAATTTTATAAAGACGGTAAATACCATTTGTCAGGCGAGGGCCTGCAACTGAGCTCAAGCGAATTTTCTGATTACCTCGGTAATCTGGCTGACCAGTTCCCAATCGTTTCGATTGAGGACGGGATGCATGAAGGTGACTGGGATGGTTGGGCTGATATCACCCAAAAATTGGGCAAGAAAATTCAATTGGTTGGTGATGATTTATTTGTTACCAACACACGCATTCTCCAAGAAGGGATTGATAAGGGTATTGCCAACTCGATTTTGATCAAGATTAACCAAATTGGTACTTTGACAGAAACCTTTGCCGCAATTGAGATGGCTAAACGTGCAAATTACACGGCAGTGATTTCGCATCGCTCTGGTGAAACTGAAGATAGCACTATTGCTGATATTGCTGTCGGTACTAATGCGGGTCAAATTAAAACGGGTTCTTTATCCCGATCTGATCGTATTGCTAAGTACAACCAGCTCTTGCGTATTGAGGAAGATCTTGGCGATGTGGCAACTTATCCAGGTAAATCTGTTTTCTACAACCTCAAGCGCTAAGTTTGAGTCAGTGCTAAACCATTAATTAGTTTATGCGGATCGTCATCTACTCTATGCTGGTATTGCTGATAGCAATTCAGTACCCACTTTGGCTGGGTAAGGGTGGATGGCTTAAAGTGTATGAGATGGAGCGTCAAGTGGAGCTTCAAGAGGCTAAAAATAGCCTATTAGCTTTGCGTAATGCAAAACTTTCTGGCGATGTAAAAGATCTTAAAGATGGTACGAGGGCGATTGAAGAGCGGGCTCGCGTAGAGCACGGCTTGATTAAGGAAGGCGAGTTTTTTGTGCAAATATTGCCAGCAGATAAAGCATCAGAAGCTCAGCCGACTAAGCAGTAATTTCCTAATGACCGCTAGATGGCGGTCTTGTAGCGTCACTCAATAAATCGGTTTTAAAGACCTGCAAGCAGTCAACTGCATCAAAGCGATAGGGCTTTGCACAAAAATCACAAACAGTTTCCACCACACCTTGTTCCTCAAGAATGCTTTGCACCTCTTCCTCGCCAAGCATGCGCAAAATATCGGCAACCTTAGTGCGCGAACATCGACAAGCAAAACGGATTGGGCGGGCAGGGAAACTCCGAACCCCGTTCTCTGTAGACTCTTCCAAAAAGAGGCGCCTTAGGATGGTTTCCGGTGCTAGGGTGAGCAGTTCCTCGTCGGTAATTGTCTCACCCAAGGTCTGAATACGAGACCATCCTTCAGCGGCAATCACTGGATCCAGATGTGCATGACCCCCAGAATTGGGTAAGCGTTGTAGTAATAGACCCCCGACATGGGTATCGCTCGATGCCAGCCAAATACGCGTGTCTAGTTGCTCTGAGTTTTGCATATACAAAGCAATGGCCTCAGCAGCGCTGGTGACGGGTTTTATTACTGCGCCTTGGTGGTCCTGTAAAGCTACTATTCCCTGATACGGTGCCTGTCCAGGCTCACGATCAGACGGGTCTAAGGTAATAACCAATCTACCGCTGTTGCTGACATCCAGTAGTTCAGCCAAGGTCGCTTCTGCCGCTATTTCAGATGGGTCTACAGACAGCTTTACTGTAGCGCGCATCGATAAATCCGACTTACATTCCACTACAAGTAGTTGAATTGGACCCTTGCTTTGTGCCTGAATAATGAGCGTGCCATCAAACTTCAGGCTGGCACTCAAAAGCGTAGCGGCTCCAACAAAATCGCCCAAAATCTGACGTACGGCAGGGGGGTCGTTACGGCGCTCTAAAACAGCCTGCCAGGCACTACCAATGGAGACAATTTCCCCACGGACTGGGGCGCCATCGCACATAAAGACGAGTAATTCATTCATAAGCCAAAGTATCCCCTTTTTTTGAGTTTTAGTCCCAATATCCCCGACCTGAGATAATGTAATTTATGCATATTCGTACACGTTTCGCCCCAAGTCCCACGGGCTTTATTCATCTGGGAAATCTTCGCAGCGCTCTTTATCCGTGGGCTTTTGCTCGCCACAATAAGGGCGATTTCATTCTTCGAATAGAAGATACCGATCTGGAGCGCTCTTCGCAGGAGGCGGTCGATGTCATCATCGAAGGAATGGCTTGGCTTGGCCTCGATTTAGACGAGGGGCCTATTTATCAAATGCAGCGCATTGATCGATACCGTGAAGTTGTTAAGCAGATGTTGGATTCGGGGTTGGCTTACCCATGCTACATGAGCGAAGAAGAGCTTAATAGGCTGCGTGATCAGCAAATGGCCAATAAAGAAAAGCCTCGTTACAACGGTTTATGGAGACCGGAGCCTGGCAAAACATTGCCACCCGTTCCTGAGGGAGTCAGTCCAGTCATCCGCTTTAAAAATCCTATTGGCGGATCAGTCATTTGGAATGATGCCGTTAAGGGTCAAATTGAAATTAGTAACGATGAGCTTGATGATCTTGTGATTGCTAGGCCCGATGGCACGCCTACTTATAACTTTTGCGTAGTGATTGATGACATGGATATGAAAATCACCCATGTCATCCGCGGCGATGATCATGTCAACAATACGCCTAGACAAATTAATATCATGAAGGCCCTGGGTGGAATTCCACCGGTTTACGCTCATCTACCTACCGTCTTAAACGACTCTGGTGAAAAGATGAGCAAGCGCAATGGGGCGATGAGTGTAAGAGACTATCAGAAGGCTGGATATCTTCCCGAAGCAATTCTGAATTACCTTGCAAGGCTAGGGTGGTCGCATGGCGATGCTGAAGTATTCACTAAAGAACAATTTGTTGATTGGTTTGATTTAGAAAGTTTGGGGCGCTCACCAGCGCAACACAATCCAGAAAAATTGCTATGGTTAAACCATCAATATATTCAGCAAGCTGATTCTGCTCAATTAGCGGCTGCGACAAAACCATTTGCCCATGAGTTGGGTATTGATACTGAATCTGGTCCAGACTTTGTCCAAGTGGTGGGACTTCTAAAAGATCGTGCAAATACCTTAATTGAGATTGCCGAGGGTGCCAAGCTATTTTATTTACCGGCCCCGGATTTAAGCGTAGCCCAAATCAAAGAAAATATTGCCGAATCCGCTATCCCTGCATTGAAAGATTTGATTGAAGCAATATCCATTATTGAGCCAAGCAAAGAGGCTTACGCTGCTGCATTTAAACAAGTTTTAGCCAAGCATCAAATGAAAATGCCAGCCTTGGCAATGCCTGTCAGATACGCATTATTTGCTACCACTCAGACCCCAGCCATCGATTCTGTATTGGTTGTTTTGGGCAAAGAGGAGGTCTTGAAACGGCTCTCCAAGGTAATCCAGTAAGGAATTTGCGCGCCTGCACAAAAATAGGATAAAATCTTGGATTGTTTTGAATGTCTTGTAGTTTTATCGCGAGATTTCGGGGGTATAGCTCAGCTGGGAGAGCGCTTGCATGGCATGCAAGAGGTCAGCGGTTCGATCCCGCTTATCTCCACCAAGCATTTAAAATAGAAGTATGTTGTAGTCCAGGTCCCCATCGTCTAGAGGCCTAGGACATCACCCTTTCACGGTGAGTACGGGGGTTCGAATCCCCCTGGGGACGCCAGATATTTTGGTGGCAGTAAAATGTAGTTTGTGATGTTTCACTCGATGTATTTTGGAGCGGTAGTTCAGTTGGTTAGAATATCGGCCTGTCACGCCGAGGGTCGCGGGTTCGAGTCCCGTCCGTTCCGCCAAGTCAATAGGTATTACAAGGGTTTGTAGAGATACAACACCCTTGTTACCAAAAGTGTTACCAAAGCCATCCTTCGGGGTGGCTTTTTCTTTTGGCGCTGATGGATCGTTACGGCCTTTAAGAGATTTTTGAGTTAGCTAAAGATGCGCCCTTCTAAGGCGTAAGTCGCACGTTCGAATCGTGCTGGGCAGGCCAAAAATAGCTAAAATCAATGCTTGAAACAGATTTCTAAGCGTATTTATCAGTCTTTAATCGTTGTGATTAGTTTCATCAAGTAACCGAGTGTTGACTATTAGCCAGAATCAGCCAACTCTGTTCTGTAGAAATAAATTTAAAATTTCATTGCTACTTGTGCGCATACACCACTGGAGCTTAAAGCCTAGAGCCAGAAAATCGAGGGTGTAACATAGACACATAAACTAAAAAGCTATATTTTATTTTGATTATAAATTGGGCTACGTTGTGGATGCAAAGGCTACTATGAATATGAGCGAGCATGATTCTAACGCTCCCTCCCAGAATGGGACTCAAAGTATAGGCAGAACAATAAAAATTATTAGCTATATTGCTTCATACAACGTAGAGGGAGTTCGTCTCGTTGATTTAGCCGGCAGCTTGAATTTATCTCGCCCTACAGTTTATAGAATATTACAATTTTTAGTTGCTGAGGGTTGGGTTATGCGCCATCCCAATAGTCAAAAGTATTTTTTAGGGCACTCCCTTTTTGAGCTTGGATTAACGGCTGCTCCACAATTTAAATTCCGCGATCTTTGCCAGCCTTCGTTAGAAAGAATAGCTCGCAAAACTCAATATGTTTCTTTTCTAACTATAAGAAGTGGAGTCGATGCAATTTCTATTGCTCGATCAAAGGGCATGAGTTTTGAATTACCTGCTTTACAGGTTGGCGTTCATCGCCCACTTGGTATCGGTGCAGGTAGTTTAGCCTTACTTATGAATCTGCCTGATGAGCAAGTTTCAAGTATTGTGATGAAAAATGCACGACGTTTAAGAAGTTTTGCTGACGTAAATATTGCCACTCTCCTTGAGAGTGTCAAACTTTGTAGATCTCAGGGTTTTGCTTCGCATGATGAACGTCTTTTGAGGGGTCATAGCGGCGCAGCCGTACCCATCGTTGATGTAGCGGGCCATATTCTTGGTGCAATCAGTATTACTGTGGCCTCTCCGCGCATTTCCCAAGAAGAGCTTTATGAAATAGTTTCCATTCTTCAGAAAGAATCAAAAAATATTAAATCTCTTTTAAGTGGTGATATTGGGTACGCAGCTGAACGTGTCCGGCTTCTAACCCACCTTTAATTCTTTAAGTTTTGCTCTTACACCATGTTTTGTAACCCTAAACCAGTGATTCCGCCTTACTAAAAGTCCACATTATGGAACTTTATTAAGCTCAGATTCCTCCGTTTTTAGATTGAATCGCTGTAATCTAGAACTGTATTTTTAATCATGACGTTCACATAGGAGGAGTTATGAGCAAGCGCAATCAATTATTTCTTTTTACGGCAAAGAGCACCCTAATTAAGGCTTTAGTTGTGGCTACGGGTGTAATTACATCTGTTTCATCACAGGCTCAGCAAGCAGAGTCTTGTATTGGAGCGTCTGTACCTCTTACTGGAGCGGCCTCATTTGGTGGAGAGGCGATCAAGATGGGTGCTGAAATTGCAATCGATGAGATTAATGCAAAAGGTGGCGTTCTCGGTAAAAAGCTATCTTTAATTGCATACGATGATTCTGGTCAGCCACCAAAGGGTGTTGACAATGTAAGGCGAATAGCCCTTTCTGATAACTGCATCGCAATGCTTGGTGGTTACCATAGCGGAGTTCAGTTAGCCATGAGAGATCCTGTAGCTCAGGTTGGCATTCCTTATGTAGGAACTACAGCCGGCGCCACTGCAATTATTGAGCAAGAAAACGGTCAAAATAAATGGATGTTTAGGGTTTCAGCAAAAGATAAGTGGGTAGCTCAATTTCTTGTAGAGCAGGCAGTAACAAGATCTAAAAATAAAAAAGTTGCCCTACTATACGAAAATACTGGTTGGGGTAATGGAGGAAAGCCAGATGTTGAGGCTGCGATGAAGGCTAAGGGTCTAAGCCTGGTATCTCTTGAGACATTTAACTGGAATGATGTGGATATGACGCCCCAACTTTTGCGCGTCAAAGATGCCGGTGCGGATACTGTAATTATTTGGGCACTTGATCGTGAAGGGAATCAAATATTGCGTGGCATGGATAAGATCGGCTATCGTCCCGCAAATATTGTTTCAGCATGGGGTCTAGCTGGAAATCTCGGTGAAATAGCCGGAAAGCTTTCTAATGGCGTTTTAGTGTTTCAGACCTATATTTGGACAGGCAAGCTAGATCCTAAAGGTGAGGCGGTTTGGAAAAAAATCCAATCTAAGTACAAACTTAATACACCTCAAGATATCAAAATGGGAAGCGGTATTGCCAACTCATATGATGCGGTTTATATACTTGCTCAGGCAATTACTAAAGCAGGAAGTTTTGATAGAACGAAAGTAAGGGATGCCTTATTTCAAGTTAACTATGATGGTTTAGTGGCTAAGTACGAACCTGCTTTTGAGAAAACGCAAGAGCGTCAAGATGCAATATTGCCTAAGTACTATAAGCTTTCGGCCTGGCACGATGGAAAGCTATTACCACTCTCTGAAACACCTTATAAATAGAGAATTTTTGTTGTTAATTGACTGAGTCTAGCTACTTCATGTGAGTAGATCTAGATTTAGTCAATCTATGTAATTTTTAAGGAGCTTTAATGAGTGCAATTGTTCAGTATTTGCTGAGCGGAATTTCAATAGGAGCTATCTATTCTCTTATTGGTCTCGGTTTTAGTATTATGTGGTCCGCAAGTCGGGCAGCAAATTTTGCACACGGTGATGTTGTAATGCTTGGCGCTGTTCTCGCTGTAGTTTTTGTTGGTCAAGGCATCCCTTTAATCGGAGCCATTCCTTTCGTTATTCTAATTTGCATAATTTACGGCGTTCTTATAGAGCGATTTGCAGTTACACCATTTCTAAAGGAAGTGACAGGGATTGGCTGGATGCTTTCAACAATCGGAATTGGAATTATGCTTGAAAGCTTTGTAACTATTACCTTTGGATCTTTTGCAAGACCACTAGTAACTCCATTGATAGAGAAGCCAATAAGTATCCTCGGCGCAGGTATTTATCCGCAAGAATTACTAATCCCAGTATTTGCAATAACTTTTTTACTTTCCCTTGAGCTTTTTTATCGTAGAACTCTTATTGGGAGAGCGATCAGGGCGGTTGCTTTTAATCAAATGGCTGCAGGTCTTATGGGTATAAACGTAAAGCTAATGACAGCTATATCTTTTGGAATTGCAGCTGCGCTTGGAGGTGGTGCTGGTATCTTAATTGCCCCTATAGTTCAAGCCTCATCAACAATGGGACTTTTACTTGGCTTAAAAGGTTTTGCTATTGCAATCATTGCAGGCATTACTAATGCTCGCGGCGTCGTTATTATGGGATTGATTTATGGAATTATGGAAAAATTTATTGAGGGCTTCATTAGTAGCGCTGCTAGAGAAGCAATAGGTTTTACAGTAATTATTTTTCTGTTATTTATCTTTCCTCAAGGAATCTTTGGTAAAAAAGAGATGGTTAAGGTATGAGCCGTCAGATTTTTAAAAACTATTTTTCATGGCTCTTAGTGGGGCTAATTATTGCAATTATCCTTTTGCCATACATACTTAGTAATGCCTATCAATTACGAGTTTGGATGCTTCTATTAATCTATGCAGTCGTAGCTTTAGGCCTTAATTTAGTAGTTGGACTTGCTGGGCTTATTAGTCTTGGACAGGCAGGATTACTAGCTATTGGAGCCTATACAGCATCGATACTGGCTACGAAATTTGGTTTTGAATTTATTCCAGCAGCCTTAGCCGCAATGTGTTTAACGGGGATTTTTGGTGTAGTACTAGCTTATCCTACGCTTCGGGTTAGGGGAGTGTATTTAGCTGTTATTACCATTGCTTTTGGAATTATCGTAGAGAATATTGCCATCGAATGGTCTAGCATTACCGGTGGTACAACTGGTATTAGCAATATTCCAAAAATTGATTTTTTGGGGCATGCTTTAGACGATATTGGATTTTATTACCTTATTGGAATAATTTTTTTAGTATCGTTTGTCATTCACTACAACATAAAAAAATCTCGCTTTGGTAGATCCATGAGAGCAGCAACACAAAGTGAAATTGCTGTGCGTTCAGTTGGCATTAATCCTATAACAGCGAGAACTTTAGCATTTACATTAGCAGCTGTTCTAACGGGCATTGCAGGCGCTTTATATGCCTATCTGAATAGTTACGTTAACCCAGATACTTTTCGTTTTTTAGATTCATTACGATACCTGTTGATGGTGATTTTAGGTGGCTCTGGAACAGTTTTAGGTCCATTACTCGGTGCCGCCATACTGACATATATACCGGAATTTTTTCAAAAATTTGGCATCTGGCAGCATTTTGCCTATGGAGCATTACTTACGATAGTAATTTTCATAATGCCTCTTGGTATCGTTGGAACGATAATTTTTTGGTACAGCAAACTTCAACCAAAGCGACTTTATAAGTCAAATCAATGGCCAGCATTAGAGCCTTTAGTTGACCAGTTGATTAGGCAACCAATAGAGCAATCTCAAGTTTGCTTAAGTGTAAATAATTTAACTGTTAGATTTGGCGGTTTAGTTGCAAATAATGATATTTCTGAGGCTATTAGGCCCGGTTCAATTCATGCAATCATTGGTCCAAATGGCGCTGGGAAATCAACTTTTTTAAATTGCATTTCTGGTCTGTATAAGCCAACTGACGGAGCTATTATTTTTGATGATAAAAATATTTCTGGATTGCCAATGCATACTTTGGCGAAAATGGGAATTGCTAGGACATTTCAGAACACTGAGCTCTTTGGTCAGATGACTGTTTTGGAGAACGTTTTAGTCGGATTTCACACGAAATATAAATCAGGCCTCTTGGCAACAATAACTCGTTGGCCCACCTTCACCAAAGAAGAAAATCATTTTCATGATTTAGCTAACTCCTTGCTGCGCTATGTCGGACTTGATGATTATGCTCATGAAGAGGCTCGAAATCTACCATTTGGCCACCAGAGGCGACTCGAAATTGCTAGAGCATTAGCAATTTCGCCTAAAGTTTTATTATTGGATGAGCCAGCAGCTGGATTAACTCATACGGAAATAGAGGATTTAAAGCGACTAATTAACTCTCTTTCAGAAAAAAATATTACGATAGTTTTAGTTGAGCATCATGTTGAAATGATCATGGCCTTATCTAATGCTGTCACAGTGCTTGACTATGGCATTGTCATTGCCTCAGGCACTCCAGATGAGGTACAAGAAAATCCTATGGTTATTGAGGCTTATTTTGGTTCACAAGGGATAGCAAATGCATAATGCACCCCTTCTTGAAGTAATAGATTTATCGGTTGTCTACGGTCGTGTAGAGGCAACTAGAGATGTTTCTTTAAAAATATATCCAGGTGAATTTGTTGCGATTATTGGATCAAACGGAGCTGGGAAAAGCTCAACACTGAAAGCCATTGCCGGCGTCATTCGTCCATCAAAAGGCAGTATTCTGCTAGAGGGAATGCCTATTCAAGGTTTACCAAGTCACGAAATGGTTAAAAAAGGAATTGTTCTGGTTCCAGAGGGCCGTCATGTTTTTGCAGATCAATCAGTTGAGGACAACCTTAAATTGGGCGGTTACTTAAGAGATAGTCGTGATGTAAGCAATGGAATAGCAGAGATTTACGATCTTTTTCCGCGATTAAAAGAAAGAAAGGATCAGCTAGCTGGTTCTCTATCTGGCGGTGAGCAGCAAATGTTAGCTATTGCTCGTGGAATTCTAGCTAAACCAAAATTGTTAATGATAGATGAGGTATCTCTAGGATTGGCCCCCAAAATATTGCAATTCTTATTTCCTGTTCTCACATATTTAAACAAAGCAGGACTATCAATTTTATTGGTAGAGCAATTGGCTACCGAGGCTCTTGCGGTAACAGGTCGAGCTTATGTTATGGAGGGTGGTCAAGTGACAATTTCTGGTAATTCAACAGACTTAACTCATGATCCAAGAGTTATGGAAGCGTATTTAGGTAAAAAAAATAAATAAAAAAGTTTCAATCGTTGTTTAAATCAAAAAGGGAGTTTATATATGTCTAGAATTGTTGATCTTACCTTAACCTTGGCAGATAACATGCCAGCACATAAATTATTTCAGCGTCCAATAGTTACGCCTCATTGGACTCATGAAAAGTCAGCAGCGCTTGGGCTTGGCGTGCCCGGTGATCCAATGACGTTTGCAACAACTTTTATATCTACACTAGACCATATTAGCACTCACGTAGATTCCTTTTATCATGTGAGCCCAAAAGGTTTATCCGTAGATAAGATGCCTTTAGAAATGTTTATGGGTAAAAGTGTTTGTTTTGATTTACGCCATATTGAGGATTTAGCCGATGTTGATGTGAAGGATTTAGAAGCTGCCGAGAAAAAATCGGGAGTTAAGGTTGATGGTCATATCGTCTTAATGTGTAGCGGTCTTCACAATAAATACTTTCCAAAGCCAGAAGTTGTATGGAGTAATTGGGGATTAACTGCAGATGCAACCCACTGGTTAGCAGATCGTGGATCAAAATTGCATGGAGTAGAAGGTCCCTCTACGGATAAGCCATCACACAACTTGTTTCCTAGTCATCGCATCTGTCGAGATCGTGGTATTACGCATTACGAATGGTTAGTTAACCTTGAGGAATTGATCGGTAAGGGTGAATATATGTTTTATGGTCCCCCACTGAAGATTGACAATGGTAGTGGTTCTCCTGTTCGAGCATGGGCTGTTTTAGATTAAATCATGTCTGATATTAATGAAGATGGGCGTATACCAATTACTCTATTAACGGGGTTTTTAGGAGCAGGGAAGACAACTATGCTTAATCGTCTTCTTAGTGACCCTGATAGCGGCCAAATAGCTGTCATAGTTAATGAGTTTGGAGAAATTGGTATTGACGGCGATTTAATAGTTCGTCGTGACGAAGAGATGATGGAGCTTTCTAATGGCTGTATTTGTTGTGAAGGCAAAGATGATCTTGTAGGCGCTCTTTATTCACTATATAAAAAAAGGCTAGGCTTAGAGAAGCCAAAAATATCGTTTGATAGAGTTGTCATTGAAACAACTGGACTTGCTGACCCAGCTCCCCTAGCCCAACTTTTTTTTACTGATATGAACTTATGTTTAACTTTCCAAATGGATGCCATAGTAACTATGGTTGATCTCGGGAATGTTATTACCCAAATTTCGCATTCCGAAGAAGCAAAAAAGCAAATAGCAATATCCGATAAAATCATACTAAATAAGCGAGATTTAGTTACTCAGGATATGTTTGATAATGTTTATGCAAAAATAAGAAATCTAAATCCTTTATGCCCAATTGAAATAACAACATATGCAGATTTGAAAGCCTCCGAACTTTTAAATTTAGGATTATTCAATCCTATACAAAAAGAAGCTGCTATTCATACTTGGCTAGGCGCTGAAAATTCAAATGTAAATCCATTACATCATGATCATCATCATAACCATGGTGAATCTTGCGATGTTTGTGACGCCGAACATAAAAATCATTTAGAAGATATTTCAGCAATTTCTATACGAGAAGAAAGACCATTATCTTATGATAAGTTAATTGAAATGCTATCTCAGTTACTAGAGATATATGGGGATAACTTATATAGAATAAAAGGACTGGTGCGTTTTGCAGATCAGGATCGTCCTGTGATTGTTCAAAGCGTTCAAAAAATATTCAGCCCTCTTGCACTCGCAGAGCAGTGGCCAAACAATAAACCTGAAACAAGACTCGTTTTAATTGGGAAAGGATTAGATCGAGAGCTTATTAATAGACAATTTTCTACTTGCATAGCTCCTGAAGTGCCAATCTTTGATAGATCATCCGGTGCAATTTAAATACTTTTGGGTCGACTTATTAAAATAAGGTGAATGATGAATGCTATAGCTAATGGTAGATCTGCAATTGAATTAACTAAAGCGATTACAAAAAAAGAAATTTCTCCAGTTGAATTAATGAAGGAGACTCTCGATCAAGCAGAGGCTTTGGAGTCTAAACTCCACTGTTTTGCTACTTATACGCCTGAAGTCGCGATGCATCAGGCAAAATTAGCGGAGCAGGCGGTGATGAACGGCTCTCCTCTCGGTTTATTGCATGGACTTCCTGTCTCGGTTAAAGATCTAATATCAGTAAAAGATATACGTTTCTCCTCAGGATCAAGAGCCTTGGCTAATAATATTGGCCTATATGATGCTCCATCTGTTGAGAGGCTTTTTAAGTCTGGCGGGTGTTTAATAGGTAAAACGACTACTAGTGAGTTTGGATGTAAGGCGGTGGGTGATTCTCCTTTAACTGGAATAACTTGCAACCCATGGGATCTCAGTAAAACTCCTGGTGGATCAAGTGCTGGAGCAGCTGCGAGCATTGCTGCCGGTATTACAACTATTGCTCTTGGAACTGATGGGGGCGGGTCAATACGTATACCTGCATCTCTAACAGGTATTTTTGGAATTAAAGCTCAGTTTGGTCGGGTTCCTATTTTCCCTGTATCCGCTACTCCTACGCTAGCACACGTTGGCCCATTAGCCCGCACTGTTCGTGATGCTGCACTTTTATTAAAAGCTATTAGCGGTTTTGATAGACGCGATCCATTCTCTTTATCTGAGGCTGTGCCTGACTTTTTGGCCTCATGTGATAAGCCTGTTAAGGGTATGCGGATTGCTTGGAGTAAGACGCTTGGATATGCTTGTGTTGATAAAGAGGTTGCTGCAATTTTAGAGAAGGCAGTTAAAATTTTTGAAGGCCTAGGTTGTGATATTATCGAAATTGATTCAATTTTCGAGTCTGACCCAATTGAATTGTGGATGTCGGAATTTTATGCCGGTGTCGGAGTTAGGTTAAAAAATACGTTAAGAGACCAGCGTGAATTACTAGATCCAGCCGTAGCTAGTGTTTTAGATAATGCTCTAAGCCAAACTTCGGAAGAATATTACTCTAATGTTTTTAAAAGATATGAGTTTAGAGAAAAAGTAAGAGTTTTCTTCGAAGATTTTGATTTATTACTTACTCCAGCAACACCTTGCGCGGCATTTGATGCCGGTCTTAACACCCCACCAAACTTAATGGATAGAAATATAGTCTCTTGGGTTTATTACACCTACCCATTCAATTTGACTGGGCAGCCTGCGGCCACAATTCCTGCTGGATTTACCCAGGCCGGATTACCTGTTGGGTTGCAGCTAGTTTCTAAGATCAATTCTGAGACTGATATCTTTAGAGCCGCCTCTGCTTTTGAGGCGGCGCAACCATGGATTAACAGCTATCCAAAGCACTTTTGACTGCTGCAACTATTTCAACTAATTAAGCCCAAATATTCTCTTTTAAAGCTTCTAAGGTGTAGGTCGCATGCTCGAATCGTACTTGCGGAGGTAGCGTCCGCCTTCCCGCTTGATTTTATATGCCTTAGGCACTATTAAGCACTTCGTTACCAATAATTGTTACCAAATTTAGCAATAAATTTCCGTTATTCTATTTCGTATGGAACGGCGAAAAAAGCTTCCCAACGGGTATTGGAACAGTTTAGACAATTGTTTAGCTGAGGCACGTAAATACCAAACTAATTCTGAGTGGCAAAAAGGCAGTCCGCTTTGTTATCGATGGGCTTGTAAGAATAAGTGGCTTGAAAAATGTACTGCTCATATGGCCATATCCAGGGTTCCAGATGGTTACTGGACTCTTGAGCTCTGCAAAGAGGCGGCGAGGAAATATAAAACTAAGGTTGAGTGGCGGGCTGGGGACAGGGCTTCATTTTCAGCCGCCAATAGACAAAAGTGGATCAGAGAATGCTGCGAGCATATGGAAACTGGGGGTATGTGGTTTGGGCCTGCCTCTATAGCTGAGGCACTTTTATCTCACGACATTCCATATGATACCGAATACCGATTTAAAGGTGATCCAGAGATTGCAAGGAGGCCTTTTGATTTTTACTTACCTAGTTTGAATCTAATTATTGAATTTCATGGTGAGCAGCATTTAATTGGCTGGGGTAGGCGAGACGAGGATGCAATAAGCATTCAAGAGAGAGATCTTTTTAAGCGTAATTGGGCACTAGAAAATGGCATTAACTTTCTAGAAATCAAGCAGTGGGAAGTTTCCTCCAAGGAGGAGATTGAGAAACTGGTATTGGCTGCCGTAAATGAGATCTCTTCTAATGAGGGAAATGAATTAGCCTTAAAGAAGCGCTCGTTAAGCGACGCAGAATCAAAAAAGATCAAGACTAAACTTAAATGGACTCTTGAAACTTGCAAAGATGAGGCTAAGAAATACCCCGGTATAAAAGAATGGCAGACTGCTAGTGCAGGAAGTTATAACGCTGCATTCGCTAAAGGCTGGTTAGAGCAATGTTGCGCCCATATGGATAGAAAACTCTTTTCTCGAAACCATTGGACTCTGGAGCGATGTATTAAGGATGCCAGGAAATATCAAACTAAGACGCAGTGGGCTAGCGCAAAGCGAAGCGGCTATACGATCGCCTCTAGGAATGGATGGCTAGAGCAATGTTCTTCGCACATGAATGCTGATATGCGGAAGGTTGGTGTTCAGAGAGTATGGACTCGGGAGAAATGTCTAGCGCTTGCTAAGTCATGTTCATCCCGCGCTGAATTTAAAAGAGCATCTGGATCGGCATATCAAAGAGCAAGAGTAAAAGGATGGCTAGAAGAATGCTGTGCTCATATGTCTCAGGGTAAGTAGCAACATCTTGTTCTAATCAATATGCGGTATTAAAATTGCTTTATGCCTAAATGCCTAGCAAAAAAATACTCTGGTGGCTTATGCCTGAATAATGCCATTACTGGTCGCAATCGCTGCAAATACCACGGTGGTATGAGTCTTGGTGGTGAACAGCACTGGAATTATCAGGGAAAAGGCTGTAGCAAAGAAGATAGAATGCGCGCTAAAGAATCAAACGCCCACATTCGATTGCTTGAGTCTGTTGCAATACAACTCGGGATGATTCCAAAGAAGAGATAGCAGAAATATGATGTTTCGCTGTTTCCACGTATCTTTCCGCAATATATTTCGCTTGTCATGAAGGCCCTAGATTAACTAGCAATATAGGGGTTTGAGATATTCCTGTTTTGTACCTATTAGTAGGTGATTGGCGGAACTTTCATCTGTTGTATTCCGCAGATATGTATGGCTAAGGCGTCATATACGGTAATTGTTACCAAATTTATTACCAAGATAAATAAAAGGGAGGGGTACCCCATTTGATTTTCCAAGAATCGAGACCCCACCCACCGGGCACCCCCTTAAACGGGCAGAGCAACACCCATAGGGGTTAGCTTAGCATTCTGCGCATAGGGAGAGGGTGGTATTCCATCTATATGAACGGGAACATAAGCATTATTTATTTTGAGGGCAACCTCAAGTCCGTCTATTGCAATCGGTCCAACATACAGCCACGTCCGCTCCGCCAAGTAAATAGGTTCTACAAGGGTTTGTAGAGATACAACACCCTTGTTACCAAAAGTGTTACCAAAGACCACCTTCGGGTGGTCTTTGTCTTTTGCTCGTTTTAAAACTGTTTATTTGAAGCGATATGCAATTGCCATGAAAATATTGTCCTGAAACGATCTATTAAGGACCGGGCTATTGTTAATTCCATTTCCCATCCATTTACGTTTCGCATATATATTGAGATACCACTCATCTACTACAGGGATCTCAACCATCATCCCGGCATAGAGATTATTAGTTGCTGATGCGGAGTAACTAGCATATCCAGTTAATGCCGATTCGCCTGGAGTTATTCCGTAGTAGTAGTTTGCGTACTGCGAGGATTGCCTTTCAATACCTACTTGAGGATAAATCACTATATTTTTGTATGTTTCAATTTCGCCAAAATAAGAGAGCTCGTAGAGCGCTCCTTTTGATTTGCCAAAGTCGTGATAGGCATTTACAAAAAATCCGCCAATAGGAGTTTCTTGAAAAGTGCTAATGCCTATTGGAATGGGATCGCTCTTATTAATTGAGTTACCAGTAATCTGGGATTTCACCTTATAGCTATCAAGGGTAACTTTTCCGCTAATCTCGAGATATCCAAAACCCAATTTTAGGGTTTTAATGCCGAACTGATCTATACGGGCAAAAAAGCGTTGGTAGTCGAAAAAGGCATAAGGGAGTGCTAACGATTGCGTACCTTCGGAGCCAATATGTAAGTTCGAGCTATAAAGTGCAGCACCAATATCTCCAACAATATGGTCAGGAAGTCCATCGGGAAGATCTTCCGCTCCATAGGACGGTGATGCTAAGGACAGCAATAAAGAGATGATTACCGGCAAGACTTTTATATTTGGATGGGGGTTGGAGTCATCCAGATTCACACAAATCATCCTTGAAATAGACCTACAAATCACCAGCTAGTCGATCTCTTATCACTAAAGATCGAGCTTCATCGCTGTAATTTAGGTAGCTCTTTTTAGAGTCAAATGAGAGTTGAATGAATTCGGCAGCTTCATTTGTAACTACCTCTCGTTCATTGTCGAGTGTAATGATGTGATAAGAATTCCCTAGCCAAATTAATTTTTTTGTAATTGACTTAATGTTCGATTGGAGCATGGTGGCGGTATGTGGCGAAACAACATCATCATCAACAGCGCTGATAATTAAAATATCTGCAGTTAAATCTTCCAAACATGCTTTGCCATGAGCTATTAATTGCAATCCTTGATGGAGATGCTCTGAGGATAGAGAGGATGAGCCTATTTCGGTTACCTCTTGGGCCAAAACTTTTTTTTCTACCCTTCGGCGTATCTCAGGGTTCTTGAGTCCAAAGGGGTGTGATTCTTTGAGACTCCAGCTTCTAAGCCCCAGCCTCACCATCAAAAAGAGTAAAGGGGTATACCAAGGGACATTCCAGCCATCGTAATCAAAAACTGGAGCAAGTGCGACTATAGACCTACATTTTTCAGGGTGCATGCTGGCATACGTTATGCCTAAGGTAGCACCCATACTTAGGCCGACGATGGAAATATCATCGTGATCCACTCTGAGCAGGTCAACGATTTGGTCGACTGAATCTATCCACTCTTGATAATTGCTAACCCCCGTTTGTGCATAGTAGCCTTCTATCTTTGGAAAGCACACCGAATGCCCTAGATTTTGAATTAATTTGGGTATAGACCCCATTTCAAGGTGGCTGCCACATAAACCAGGGAGGAATATTACCGCCTGACGTGTGTATCCCAATGTAAACTGAACGCTAAGAGGTAGAATTAAATCAGACGACATTATCTTCCTGGTGATGAATCTTTGAAAAGGCAACTTCTAACAGATGTTAATCAAAAACTCTAAGAATTGGGCTGAAAATACATACAAAGCTTATCTGATCGCAGTTTTAGGCGTAGGAGTTGCATGGTTTGTCCGTTTACAATTGCACCCTGTATTGCAATCAAATCTTCCCATCATATTTTTTATTATCAACACTATCTTCATAACCTACAAATATGGCTTCAGACCGGCCATCTTAACTGTACTTATTTCAATTCCATTAGGTTACTTCTTTTTTATACCACCTTTTAACAGCTTTGAACTAAACGATCCAATGGATATGCTCACAATCTTTATCTATCTTTTATTTTTTCTGGTCACTGTTTTTATCATTGAAAAATTACAAAGAGAGCGTTACCGAGCCGCTCTAATTGCACGTGTTTGCGAATCTCGCATGCATATTATGGCTAAATTAAGTTCGACTGCTAATCGTCGAATAAATAGGGATGCTGCTCTTTAGCATTCTTCTACTTCGGTCATTTTCTCCTTATTTTTGGACTTATATTGTTGGTAATTGAAGCAGAACTGGGTTTTGCCAGGACAAAAAAAGCCCCCTTCGCAGGGGGCTTTTTTATGCTTAAGATCGGTTGCTTTACTTCTTCTTAGGTGTTGTGATTGAAGCAGCCATTGCATCAAAGTAAATTACCTTTACTTGCTCGCCTACATTCACATCAGCTAACAGGTCTGGGTTCTTGACGATGACTGTCGTGATCTTGCCGCTTGGTCCTTTTACTGAAACCAGCTTTTTCTCACGATTCACTTCGACAATATCAGCAATGATGGTGGTTTTATTCGTGATCGTCTCAGACGGCTTCTCATCGGCTTTGGATTTAGTTACTGTATTCGTTTCAACCTTAGAGCGAATGCCATCACTTTTGGTTTTAATAAGCTCAATAGCGACTGCTAATTCATAATTGACGTTAACGCGGTCACCTTTTTTGATCTGTGCAAAATTAGTAATCTCTGGACCTGCAACGAATTTAGATTCACCATCTTTATTCTTAAATGTAATTGTGCGAGTCTTTTTATCAACCTTTACCACTTCACCTTCATATAGTTGATAGGTGTTGTCTGTAACAGCAGCATCAATAACGGCTGGCTTGGATGGGGCAGATTGGGCATAAGCTGCGGTTCCACCGATAAGGGTGGCAAGAATCAAGGCAATTGGTGCATATTTCATATTCATTATTTTCCTTATAGATAAAAAACTGCTTATTAGAATCTTAGCCTACTTTTATAGCCAAAATGACCTATTTAACCTTTTAATCTCCATATTCCAAAGTCAGACTTAAATCAGTATCTTTTGTTAATATATTCCATCTCTTTGATTTACTTGATTTTGTCTAAAAGGATTTGGAATGCCACAGTTTGCAGCTAATCTCACTATGCTTTTTAATGAATCGCCATTTATGGAGCGCTTTGAAAAAGCAGCTAATTCTGGATTTCAGGCGGTTGAATTTCTTTTCCCTTACGCCTTTACTGCAGAGGAAATAAAGCAAAAACTCGATCAAAATAAACTTCAGTTAGTTCTCCATAATTTGCCTGCGGGTGATTGGGATGCTGGGGAGCGCGGAATTGCATGCCATCCTGATCGGGTAGAGGAGTTTCGCTCTGGAGTTGCCAAGGCTATTGAGTACGCAAAGTTTTTAAATGTGCGCCAACTCAATTGTTTAGCCGGAAAAATTCCTGCCAATGTTGATGCTGGATTTGTACGAGAAACTTTTGTAGCAAACTTGCGCTATGCAGCTGCGGAACTTAAGAATGCAAATATTAAGCTTCTGATTGAGCCAATCAACACGTTCGATATTCCTGGGTTTTATTTATCTAAAACCCAACAGGCGATTGACATTATGGATGAGGTTGGCTCAGATAATTTGTACATTCAGTACGACATTTATCATGCTCAACGAATGGAAGGGGAGCTTTGCAAAACACTAGAAATAAATCTTGCAAAAATTGCCCATATTCAACTGGCAGATAATCCCGGTCGCAATGAGCCCGGTACTGGTGAAATCAATTACACGCATCTATTTAAATTCATCGATAGCATTGGCTACAAAGGCTGGATTGGCTGTGAATATAAGCCAGCATCTAACACCGAGGCTGGTTTAGGTTGGATTAAAGAACTTAATAACTCATCACTGAATATAAAAACGGAGACACAATGAGCAATAAACTCAAGTTAGGCTTTGTTGGCCTAGGTATTATGGGCGCCCCAATGGCCGGTCACCTGGTCAATGCGGGCCATGAAGTGTTTATCAACACCCGCACCAAAGTGCCA
>Ga0209189_1000554_pt1 | contig 30904 bp, 43 predicted proteins | sample C_130820_EF_Meta_FD_187308 | JGI IMG/M metagenome (GOLD analysis project Ga0209189, IMG submission 187308) | Freshwater microbial communities from Lake Croche, Canada to study carbon cycling - C_130820_EF_MetaG (SPAdes) (version 3) | ecosystem: Environmental > Aquatic > Freshwater > Lake... | reverse complement strand
TGTTCACAATTGCTAACGTGTACGCAGTCAACCCACAGACCCGTGAGTCAACTGGTTCGCTTCAACAGTTCGTTGTGACCGCTGACAACAGCGTGACCTCCGGTACTGCAATGACCTTGGCAATTTCTCCGGCGCTTTACACGTCGGCAAATGCTTTGGCTACCATTGATGCGTTCCCAGCTACCAGCGCGGTTATCACGTTTGTTGGAACTGCATCAACCCAGTACCCACAGAACTTGGTCTACCACAAGGACGCAATCACGTTTGCTACGGCTGACTTGTTGCTGCCGCAGGGTGTTGACATGGCTGCTCGCGCAGTTCACAACGGTATCAGCTTGCGTGTGGTTCGCCAGTACGACATCAATAACGACCGTCTGCCATGTCGTATTGACGTTCTGTATGGCTTCTCAACGATCCGTCCACAGATGGCTTGCCGCCTCTGGGGTTGAACCTCTTTTTAAGGAAATATCATGGCTCTCCCTAATGGCGCAGGTGGTTACCAAGTCGGTGACGGCAACCTGAATGAAGTTATCCTTGGCTACCAAGCCGCTCCTCAGTCTGTTACCGCTACAGCAACCCTGACCGCCGCTCAAGTCGCCTCTGGCGTCCTGTTGGTTGGTTCTGGTGCTACCGCTGCCCAGACGTACACGCTGCCCACCGGAGCGTCGCTAGACGCCCTAGTGTCCAGCGCCAAAGTCAACAGCACCTTTGAATTGGTGTTGGTGAACTTGGGTACATCGTCTGGCACGGCAACTCTGGCAGTTGGTACTGGCGTGTCTGATGGCGGCAATGCTCTTGTGGCAGTTGCTGTTACGTCTAGCGGTCGGTTCCTGTTCCGTCGCACGGGCGATTCGACTTACGTCGTTTACCGCGTCTAAGTCTAAGGGGAGGGCCACAAGCTCTCCCCTTTTTTAAGGAATTACTATGCCTAATACGCAAGCAGTTGGGGTCGCATATAGCGACCCAGAATTCACGACCTGCTACGCAAGCCAAGAGATTGGCTATAGCGCGGCTGCTCAAGGTGCCGTTACGCAAGCAACCGACAAATCAACGGCAGTCACGTTGAACAAGTCTGCTGGTCGCATCACAATGAACAATGCGGCTTTGGCTGGATCTACTGCGGTTTCGTTTACGTTAAACAACAGTTTGATTTCCACCAATGATGTAATTACTGTCTGTATCTCTAGTGTTACCACTGGTAGTACCGCTGGTGCGTACACTTCTTACGTTTCTAATATGTCTGCTGGTTCTGCTTCAATTACGTTGCGTAATTTGAGCGGGACTTCATACTCTGAAGCGGTTGTAATTAACTTCTGCATCATTCACGGCGCAAGCTAAACGGCGGGGCTTCGGCCCCGTCTACTGAGGTTTACGATGGCAACATATTCCGCTGGTGAGCAGATCAACCGCGCCTTGCGTTTGTTAGGTGTCCTAGCAGAAGGTGAAACAACCTCGGCCTCGGTAATGCAAGATTCATTGACTGCAATGAATCAGATGATTGACAGTTGGAACACGGAAAAACTGTCAACCTACAACACTCAAGACCAGACATATCTTTGGACGCCCGGTCTGATTACTCAGACGCTTGGGCCTTCTGGCGACTTTGTTGGCAACCGTCCAGTCTTGTTGGAAGATTCAACGTACTTCCGTGACCCGTCAACAAACGTGTCGTATGGCATCAAGTTCATCAACCAGCAGCAGTACGACGGCATTGCGGTCAAAACGGTGACCTCCACGTATCCACAAGTGATGTGGATCAACATGGAGTACCCCAACATTACGATGACGATCTACCCCAAGCCCACGCGGGTTTTGGAGTGGCATTTCATCAGCGTTGAAGAATTGGACAAGCCAGCTACGCTGGCAACAATCATGGCTTACCCGCCAGGTTACCTGCGGGCGTTCACTTACAATCTGGCGATGGAGATCGCGCCTGAGTTTGGTGTTGAACCATCAGAACAGGTCAAGCGTATTGCCATGACCAGCAAGCGCAACCTCAAGCGCATCAACAATCCTGACGATGTAATGGCGATGCCTTACTCGCTGGTTGCGACTCGCCAGCGGTTCAACGTCTACGCCGGTAATTACTAATGAAAACGCCGATTCTGGGGTCGGCATACGTTGCTCGGAGCATCAATGCTGCCGACAACAGAATGGTCAATCTCTTTCCTGAGATTATTCCCGAAGGCGGCAAAGAACCAGCATTTCTAAATCGAGCGCCGGGGCTAACAAAACTAGCCACCGTTGGTACTGGTCCCATTCGTGGGCTGTGGACGTTTAACGGCATTGGCTACGTTGTCAGCGGGTCTGAACTCTACAAGATCACTAGCAGCTACGTTGCTACAAAATTGGGCGACGTATCCGGCACGGGGCCGGTCAGCATGGCTGACAACGGCGCTGTGTTGTTTGTTGCGTGTAATCCAGACGGTTACACCTACAACTCGCTGACAGGCAACTTTCAAAAAATCACTTCAACTGATTTTGCTGGCGCTTCAATCGTTTATTATTTCAACACTTTTTTTGTTTATCTAGAACCAGGGTCGCAACAGTTTTATTGGGTAACCTCAATCACAGTTGACCCAACAACAAACGGTGTTGCGTATGTCTACCCGCTGGTATTTGATTTAACAAACGTAGGGACCGCCGAGGGATCATCAGACGGTCTGGTTAGCATGATCGTTGACCATAGCGAGCTATGGTTGTTTGGAACCAATTCGGTTGAAGTTTGGTACAACGTAGCAGATACAGACCAACCATTTCAACGCATCCAAGGTGCGTATAACGAGATTGGTTGTGCGGCGACGTTCTCAGTAGCCAAACTAGACAACGGTCTGTTCTGGTTGGGCGCTGACGCTCGCGGGCAGGGTATTGTCTACCGCGCCAATGGCTACACCGGCCAGCGGGTTAGTACGCACGCAATTGAATACGCGATTGCCCAGTACGGAAATATTAGCGATGCAATTGCGTACACCTACCAGCAAGAGGGTCACGCCTTCTACGTTCTGACATTCCCATCGGCTAACGCAACTTGGGTGTACGATGTATCTACACAAGCGTGGCATGAACGAGCGGCGTTTTCTAACGGTCTGTTCTTGCGCCATCGCAGCAACTGCCAGATGGCGTTTAATAGCGAGATTGTTGTTGGCGATTTTGCTAATGGCAATTTGTACGCTTTTGACCTAGACGTTTATGCCGACAACGGTAGCCCGCAGAAATGGCTACGCTCTTGGCGGGCGCTGCCGACTGGTCAGAATAACTTAACCCGCACGGCGCACCATAGCCTACAACTAGATTGTCAAAGCGGCGTCGGTATCAATAACAGCGCGGGGACTGACCCGTCTTTTCTGACTACCGAAGACGGCTTGTTTCTAATCACAGAAAGCGGCGATTATTTGCTGGCTGTTTCTGGCGATTCGTTCACGATTGGGTTTGATCCACAAGTGATGTTGCGCTGGTCAGATGATGGCGGTCACACTTGGTCTAATGAGCATTGGGCAACGCTTGGCAAAATTGGCGTCTACCAGCAGCGCGTGTTCTGGCGGCGTTTGGGTATGACGCTTAAACTGCGTGATCGAGTGTATGAGTTATCTGGCACAGACCCCGTGAAGATTGCCATCATGGGGGCAGAACTGCACGCAAGCGGAACAAGTTCTTAATGCCGGTCATCAATAACATCACCCAGATACCCGCGCCTCGGGTTGATTTTATTGATTCGCGCACCGGATTGATGTCGCGTGAGTGGTACAGGTTTTTTTTAAATCTGTTTACGCTGACCGGATCTGGGGCCAGCGATACGGCAGTTGAATATCTAAACTACGTCCCGTTGCCGCAACCATCTAGCCCAAGCATCAACGACTTGTCCGTTGGTCAACCGGCAATCCAAGACATCTACGCGCAACTTAATGATCTGTCTTTGGGGCCAGTTGGTCAGCCAGCACCAGAAAGCGGCGTCATTCAAGTCAACACAGGCACAGGGCTAACTGGTGGCCCGATTGTCAAGACCGGAACGATTGCGATAGCAAACACCGCAGTCACGCCTGGTAACTACACAGCAGCCAATATTACGGTCAACGCCCAAGGGCAGTTAACCGCCGCCAGCAACGGGTCGGCTGGAAGTGTTACGCAAGTCGATACTGGGACCGGACTGGCCGGTGGGCCGGTGACAACAACCGGAACCATCTACATAGCCAACACTACGGTTGCCGCTGGTACTTACACTTCTGCCAACATCACCGTTAATGCTCAAGGCCAGCTTACCGCTGCAAGTAACGGTGCTGGTGGTAGCGTCGTACAAGTTAATACCGGCACGGGTCTAACGGGCGGGCCGATAACAACGTCTGGCACGGTCAGTATTGATAGCACGGTTGTGACGTTGACTGGCACACAAACGCTAACCAATAAGACCATCACGGGGCTGGCAACTGGCTCCACGGTCAACGACAGTAGCGGCAACCCTTATGGCTTTGGTTTCCGTACCATGCCGCAGTCTGGCAACACCAGCGGCACGTTGGTTTTGTCAGATAGCGCCAAGCATTTGTATCTAACCGGCAACGTCACCGTGCCGCCCAACAGCAGCGTAGCGTTTGAAATTGGTACGGTTATCAGCGTGGTGAGTAACGCGACCGCGTTAATTATTCAAGCCGGATCTGGCGTTACGCTCAAACTGGCTAACTCAACATCTACTGGCGACCGATCTGTTGCGTCTAACGGCGTAGCCACAATGATTAAGGTCGCAACAAACACTTGGTACGTCTTCGGTTTGGGTGTGACATGAGTGGCTTTTTCGGTGCTCTTATTTATGGTTACGGAGCTATACCGCCACCAACGCCATCTGAATACATTGCATATTGTGGATCGGCAACCGGAGGAAGAACTGTCGGCGTTTTTCCTTGGGACTCTACAACTGGTTTTGGAACGGTCTACAGCAACCCATCGGCTATAACATCTGTCACCGTACAAGAAATTTCGTTTGTACGGGACAACTCCGTAATTTCGGCATCGTTTTCTACGTCTCCGTACATCTATGCGTGGCCTTGGTCTGCCTCTGGATACGGGACACGTTACGCAGACCCGTCTAGTCTTTTAAGCCCAACAGGTACGCCAGTAGGGTTTACTTGGACAAACGCAATAGACGCAATCCTTACGTTTAACCAACCGGCTACATCATATCCACAGGCATGGGCGTGGAGTTCCGGGTTTGGAACCAAATATTCTAACGGTAGTTCCATCACGACCAGCGGGGCGACTTACGGAATTTCTCTGAACGGCGACAATACGTTGGTGGCGTTTAACTTTAGCGCAAGCCCGTATGTTGCTTTGTATCCTTGGTCATCCTCGTCTGGGTTTGGCACTCGATATGCCAACCCTGCAACTGCGTATACCGGCAACGCCATACGGCAAACCATTTCGTTTAACAAAGTCACAAACGATTTGGCAGTTGGTACTGGAACCAACCCATACATTGCTGCTTACGCAGTTAGTAGCTCTGGGTTTGGTTCAAAATATGCCAATCCAGTATCTGACGGGTTCATAAAAAACTCTATAGATTTCAACTTAGACGGGACGTATTTAGCAACTGGAACTGGTTCTGGACTTCCTATTTTTGTGTATCCTTGGAGTTCTGGTTTTGGGACCAGAATTTTTAGCCCAACTTCCGGCACGGCTTTATCAGTAAATTGGTCAAGCACGGGAACGGAGATCGCTAAAAGCGCCGGTCCCATTAGTGTGTGGCCTTGGAATGCAGGTTTTGGTACGCAGTACGCAGACCCAGCGTTCGTCGCAAGTATCCCCAATTGTGTCTCTTTCTCTAACCAATCAAGATGATTACTGACAACGAAAAACTAGCTTCCACAGTCATGAACGCCTACTTTCGAGAGCTTGAAATCTACTCGTATCAGGTGAACATTGACAACTATTCTGCTATGCTACTTGCATTTCCTTCGGGCGACTGGCCGCAGGACTGGGTGGCATTTAAGGGCGTCAAGATTGACGAACTGCCGCATTCTTTGTCGGATGACGAAGCCCAAGCGATTAGCGATTACCAGTACCGCGACCGTCTGCGTTCGTTGATCAGAACCGAAAGGGCAGAGCAAAGCAAAACCATCAGGATTCGGGACGTTCTAAAGGCGCAGATTGGCGATAGCTATGACGCGCAGATCTTAGCTTACAAGGCGACGCAACCATGAGTGTAACCGTAAGAGTCTTGATTCCTGCGAAGCTGGCCGAGTCTAGCCAAACGACTCAGTACACCGCCAACGGTGTGACCACGCTTATTGACAAGTTCACCGCGACCAACTTTAGCGGGTCAGCGGCGACAATCAGCGTTAACTTGGTCACGGTTGCAGACTCGGCTGGCAATCAGAACTTGATCGTCAAAACCAAGACACTCCAGCCGTCAGAGACGTATACGTTCCCGGAAATTACCGGCGCTGCGTTAGGCCCAGGCGGGTTCATCAGCACCATCGCAGGGACGGCATCGGCGATCAACATCCGGTCTAACGGGCGGGAGATAACATAATGGGTTGGTTTAGCAAATTAACCGGCGGCGCGTTTGATTTTATTAGCGACCCGTTAGCCAAAATAGACGATCAAGTTCGAGAAAACATTCCCGGCGGTTGGACTCTTCCTGCACTTTTGGCGGGTGGTTACTATTTTGCTCCTGAGATTGGAGCGTTCTTTAATCCTGCTACTGGCGCATCTGTAGCGACGGCAGAGGTTGCTGGCGGGCAAGCCGCAATTGATTCCGCGTTGACTAGCGGGAGTCTTACCGGAACCAACGCGTTGGCGGGTGGCGAAGCACTTAGCACAATCCCAACAAATTATCTTGCTCCCGGCGCGGGAGGTATGACATTAGGTGGCGATGTGGCGTCGTCGGCTTTCCCCTTAACGGGCAGCGCAGGGCTTCCCGTAGGCGCAGAAGCGACAGGACTAATGTCTTTCCTTCCATCCGGCATTTCACCTAGCACCGCGCTTCTTGCGGGTAGTTCTGCGTTGGGTGCGCTTGGGTCTATTGCCGGTGCTCGGGCGATGTCTAACGCCAATCAATCAATAGCGGATTCAAACTACAGAATTTTCCAAGAACAAAAAGCACTCCAAGAACCGTGGCGCCAGGCGGGTATAACCGCGCTTAACAAGTTGCAATCGCCTGAAATGCAGTTTACGCCCTTTTCGGCTGACAAATTTCAGACAGACCCCGGCTATGCTTTCCGGTTGTCTGAAGGCATCAAAGGTCTAAACAACGCTGCTGCTGCTCGTGGTGGGTTGCTGTCTGGCGGCACTTTGAAAGCAACACAACGGTTCGCGCAAGGACTAGCGTCGCAAGAGTACCAAAACGCCTACAATCGGTATAACACCGATTACAACATGAGACTTGGACCGCTACAGACGTTGGCGGGGTATGGTCAAGGCGCTACCAATAATTTGGCTGCGACTACTGGCGCATACGGTACAAACCAAGCTGAGACGTTAGCCAATACTGGCAACATCAAAGCATCTTCTTATTTAAACGCAACCGACGCTTTGGCTCGCGGAGCAAGTCAATACTTGAGAAACGAAAGCGACAACGCTCTCATCGCCGCATTACGGAGGCCTTGATATGCCGCTGAATACTAACCTTCTCCGCGCCCCCGCAGCAATTGAATTTCCCGACCAAATTAACCGTCTGGCGCAGTTTTCGCAAATCCAAAGCGCTCAGAATCAGAACGCGCTGGCGCAGTATCAGTTGTCTGCAGCTCAACGTGCGGAAGAACAACAAAATGCTTTTTACCGACAAGCCAGCCAGCCGGGGTTTAAACTAGACGTTTCGACGGCGCTTCCGTTTGGCAAAACTGGCTTAGAATTTCTTAAAGCGCAACGTGAAGCAGAAAACGCTGGGCTTACAGCTAAAAAAACTCAATCGGAAATCGACTCCGCAGAATTAAAACGCCGAGGAGATATTTTAGAAAATATTTCCGGCGCGTTTGTACCGTTGGCGGCAGCGTCCGCACAAGGAACACCAGTTTCTTTAGCACAAGTACAGGGCGCGGCGCAATCTTTGTTTAGGCGCGGATTGATAGGCCAAACAGAAATAAATGAACTCCCAAAGTCTGATGCGGAAGTCCCAGATTTTTTAAAAAATTTGGTTACTGGTTCGGATAAAGCGCGCAAAGCACTTGTAGATGCAATGCCAAAAATAGAACGAGTGGATACGGGCGCTAACATTACACCAGTTCAAGGAAATCCATTACTGTCCGGGTATGGTCAAACAATGACTAACGTGCCAGTAATATCTAAAACCGCCGCTCCTGCTGGCCCGTCTGATCTTTCGCGGCTGCAATCTGAACGGGCAGCTTTAATAGCCAAAAATCCTAAAGACCCGTTAATTCAAGAATACAATCAACGTATTGCAACTTTGACGACCCATCAACCGGCGTCAAACACAATTACAAACGTAAACGCTTACGCGCCCGCTAGTGTAACCGCGCAGCAAGAGTTTATGAAAGCAACACGGGAAAACTATGAAAAATTAAGAGACGCGGCGGGAGTGCTTGATAATATTGACAAAGCCAAAAAGTTAGTTGGCGGGGCCAAAGGATTTATGGGTCCTGGCGGCGAATCTTTACAGCAAGCCGCAAGTTTCTTAAACACTCGTTTGGGGACCAAAATTGACACCAAAGGTGTAGCTGACGCTGCTGAACTGCGGTCTAGGCTATTCTTTGGGATTATGGACAACTTGAAAAAGTTGGATTCCCAACCTACAGCGCAACAGCAAGATGCGCTTCAGGCTGCTTTGGGAAGTCTTGGTACAGACCCGAGCGCGCTTCCGCGTGTGCTTGATGCTTTTGGTGATTCTGTACGCAATAGAGTGGAACGCCACAATCAAGAAGTTACCGGCGCTGAAACACGCGGCGTTAAATTTCCTTACGATCCAAAAATTACGTTGCCAGAGCGAACCGCAGCGGCGACTGCGGCTGCTATACCAGCCGCCGCGATTGAAGCGTTAAAAGCTGGTAAAGGTAGCGCGCAACAGTTTGATGAAATTTTTGGTGCTGGCGCGGCGGCTAAAATTTTAGGTGGAAAAAAATAAATGGCTGACAATCCGTTTGCCCAATACGCGCCGCAACAAAACCCGTTCGCGCAGTATGCTATTACTAGCGAAATACCAATCGCGCGCCGTAGTTACTCTTTGGCTGAAGTGCCTATTGAAGCGGGGAAAAACCTACCCAAAAGCGCGGGCGCGTTTGTAGGTGGGATTGTTCAAGCTGTACTTAACCCGCTCACAACAATTGGTGACATTTTAGATGTTGGCGCGGGCGCGTTAAGAAATTCCTTACCAAAAAATGTTGTAGCCACAATAGACAAAGTTGACCAAGTATTTGGCGCGGATCCAAAAGCAGCGCAACGAGTGTCAGACAAAGCCAGCGCGGTAGGCGGCGTTATTAAAGACCGCTACGGCAGTTATGACGCAATTAAACGAACAGTTGCTGAAGACCCAGTAGGCGCGGCAGGTGATCTGTCTTCGTTGCTTACGGGCGGCGCGGGAACTGTTAAGGGTATAACTACCGCTGCTGGCGGCGCGGCTAGAAAAGCGGGCGTATCTGCCACTACTGCGGGTCGTATTGCTAACGCCGGTGATGTGTTTGCACCCGCTGCTGCGGTAGGCGAAAAAATTAACCCTTCTCGCGTAGTGGCTCCGATAATAGAAGCGCCTTTTAAGTTGGCTGGTAAAGCGACGGGCGCAATATACAACGCGCTCGACCCAAAATCAGTTGCGTACATGACTGCAACAGAAGGGCGCGCGCCGCAAATTCTAAACGCGCTACTAGATCCTAATGTTCAAATTGTTCCGGGAAGTATGCCTACAGCAGCGCAAGCCGCTGCACCTGTAGGAGCCACTCGTTTTTCTGCAATGGGTGAATCGGCTAAAAAAACTTTACCGACGCCGTATTTTGAACGTGAAGCTCAACAAAAATCAGCCCAACTAGGACAAATTCAATTTGTTGGTCAAGATGAGGCAGCACTTGCTCGCGCGGAAGCACTTAGAAGTGGTACGGCGGCAACTAACTATCCAGCAGCGTTTGCAGTACAAACGCAAGCAGACCTTGCGTTAGCACAATTAACAAATAACCCATATTTTAAGGACGCTATACCAGACGCTACTAAATTAGCAGAAGCAAAAGGTATTACGTTTAGAAGTAACCCAATTGAATTTTTACACGGCGTTAAATTGTCTCTTGACAAAATGATGTCAAAAACAGGCGATACCGCTCTTGCGTCTACTGAGAAAAAACAAGTTGTAAATCTACAAAAACAACTTGTTGGATGGATGGAAAATAAAGCGCCAGAATATAAAGTAGCAAGGGAAACTTTTCAAAAACAAAGCGAACCGATCAACCAAATGCAAGTCGGTCAGTTCCTTGAAGGAAAATTAAAACCGGCACTTGGTCAAGATACAGCGGCGCTTAGGGCCGCAGGGTACGCGGAAGCGTTAGAAAACGCGCCAGCTACAATTAAACGCGCGACAGGGCAGTCACGATTTGAAAGTTTACGCCAGATTCTTACGCCGCAACAAATTGCTGCTCTTGAAGCGGTGCGAGACGATCTTGCCCGCGCTAAATTAGCAGAGCAACAAGCGCGTTTTGCGCGAGGGGCAGGCCCTGACGTTAATTTGTTAGGTACTGAAGCTATCGGACAAATACGCGCGCCTAACCTTATATCCCGCGTAGCTACTGTTGCTAACGATATTATGCGGCGGCTGCAAGGCAAACTAGATCAGAAACTTGCTATCGAACTAGCTACAGAAATGTTAGACCCCGCAGCGGCGGCTAAAGCATTAGATAAAGCGATCAAGCGTGAGGCCAAGGGTAAAAAAATAGCCGCACCGTTTCAGACCGCCGGTAAAATGGGGTCAAAAATTATCCGTACTCCCGCAGTTATCAACGCGCTTGTCGCGGACCGCGAAAACCAAAACCAACTGGCTCCATGATGGTTACATTATCTGAAGTTGAACACAAAATTGATGCCCACGTTGACATCTGCGCGATTCGGTACGAAGGTATTGAAAAAGAAACGCGGGGTATCCACGCCCGGATCAAACGCCTAGAGCAGATCTTGGTCACCGGCTGCGGGTCAATCATCCTGCTGTTGCTGACCATACTGACTAGAGGTCATTAAAAAGTCATCATCAGTTCGTAAACTTAAGATTCCTTTTTTTGGAGCCTGACATGAAAGACGACATTCTTGACGCGATCAATGACTCTGAGCCAGTTGATGCCTTGAACGCTCTGTTCTCGGTGGCGTTCCTTGTTGCCAAAGCATCGAACATCAACGAGTTCACCTTGTCCTCGCTTTTCTCTTCAACCGCCGACGCTCTCTTCCAAGCCCACGCTGAAGACGAAGAAGTGGAAGAAGTTGAAGCCGAAGAGGTTGACGAGCAGACCGACGAGTAATGCTCAGACCCCCCGATGACCTCGGGGGGTCACCCAACCGCAACAAAACTGTGCTATTTGATGTGGTTCTTCTAATAGGATGAAGAATGAAGCCACAAAAAATAAGCGACGAAGAGTTCTTGCGGCTATGGGAAGAGCATAAATCACCTGTCAAAGTTGCCAGACTGACGGGAATTTCTGAGCGGCGCGTTCATTCTCGGCGTCGTTCTTTAGAAAGTAAGTTGAGCCTAAACTTACTAACTGGCAAACCAATCCACATTCAGAAAGCCAGACACGAAGCTGGCCTGACTGATGGCATTGCTATCATTTTCTCTGACGCTCACTTTTGGCCTGGGATCAGAACAACTGCCTTCAAGGGCTTGTTGTGGGCGATAAACGAACTTAAACCGCACGTTGTGATTGCCAACGGCGATATTTTTGATGGAAGTTCAATCAGCAGACACGCCAAAATAAATTGGAGCGCGGTTCCAAACGTGAAGCAGGAACTCGACGCTTGCCAAGCGGCGCTTAAAGAGATTGAAGACGCCTGCGAAAAGGCTCGCCACCACACCCAACTAATCTGGCCGTTAGGTAACCATGACTCGCGTTTCGAGACGCGCCTCTCCGAAGCAGCGCCGCAGTTTGAAGGGGTCGGCGGCACGGCGCTTAAAGATCATTTTCCCAAATGGCATCCCTGCTGGTCTTGCTGGCTGTCAGACAACGTAGTGGTCAAGCACCGCTACAAGGGCGGCGTTCACGCCACCCACAACAACACCGTCAATTCTGGCGTCACAACCATCACCGGCCATTTACACAGCCTCAAAGTCACACCGTTTGGGGACTATAATGGGACTCGATGGGGCGTTGATACTGGGACGCTTGCTGAGATTGATGGGCCACAATTCATAGACTATCTTGAAGACGGCCCGGTCAACTGGCGCAGCGGGTTCGCGGTCATAACGATGAAAGACAGCAAGCCACTCTGGCCGGAACTAGTCAGCAAACACGCTGAGGGTATCATTGACTTCCGTGGTCAACTTATTGATGTGAGCAAACTATGACTGAAAAGTTGGAAGCCAAGTCGCAGTTGATTGAGAAGACCGCGTTTGCCGTCTTGCCGATTTTGTTTACCTGCGTTGTCTACCTGATGAGCGCGTTGGACAAGATCACGCATGATGTGACGGTCCTAAACGCCAAGATCAGCCTTGTGGTCACCAGCGACAACAAGCAAGCCGCCAACAGCGGCGCAGAATTGGCACGGGAGAAGTTGCGCCAAGATCTAGAAAAGCAGATTGGTGAGAACCGGGAACTGATCCACCTAAACCGAGAGCGGATTGTCATTCTTGAGCAGAAGGTGAAGTGATGGATGCGTTTGAACTTATCCTAAAGGCGTCGCCAGCGATTCTTGCGCTGATCACGTTGATTGTTGTCCTAGCCAAGCTCGACCTGCGCGTCGCGGTGCTTGAGGAAAAGGTCAAGACGCTCTTTGACCTCATCAACAAGAGGCCACACAATGGCTAACTTTGAGCAAGCCTTTGAAAAGATGATCGCCGACGAAGGCGGTTACGTTCTACACACTATCCCCGGCGACACGGGTGGGATGACTTATGCAGGTATTGCACGAAACAAGAACCCCAACTGGCCCGGTTGGAATCTCATTGACCATGAAGCCATCAGCAACCCGCTCCTTACTGGAATGGTGCGTAACTTTTATAAAGTTGAGTTTTGGGATCGTATCCGAGGGGATGAAGTTACGAACCAAGTTGTTGCGGAATCGGTTTTCAATTTCGGCGTAAACACCGGAATAGGCGTTGCGGTCAAGCTCGCGCAGTTGATCGTGGGTGCTACGCCAGACGGCGCGGTTGGTAATGTGACCTTGCAAAAGTTCAACAATGTTGAACCCGAAGCGTTCAAGAAAGCCTACGCGCTGGCAAAGATCACCCGCTACGCTGACATCTGCAACAAGAATCGTACCCAGTCCAAGTTCCTCCTTGGTTGGATCAACCGTACATTGTCCGGACTAAAGTAATGGATCTCATTGGAATCGGGAGCATCATTGAAGGCGTGGGCAAGGTCGCGGGCGACCTCATTACGACAGACAAAGAACGCCTTCAAATGGCGCTGGAAGACCGCAAGCTCGACTTGGAAGAGAAACGTATCGACCAAGCCACCGATCTTGCGCAAGTGGACATCAATAAGATTGAAGCGGCGTCTACTAGCGTATTTGTCTCTGGCTGGCGTCCTGCTGTGGGTTGGGTTGGGGTTGCTGGCTTGGCTTACCAGTTCCTCGGCTACCCTCTGATGCAATGGTGTTGGGCGTTTGGGCAAGGCGTGGACTTGATCCCGAAGGGCTTGGCCGCACCGCCAGACCTCCAGGTTGAACAGTTGATGACCTTACTCGCCGGTCTTTTGGGCTTCGGCGGGATGCGTAGCTTTGAGAAATCCAAGGGAGTCGCGGCGAAGTAGGTCGCGGTAGGCGTTAATCGCCGCTTTTAAGTCGGCGTTTAGCGCGTCAATCTCCGCGTTGAGTAGGTTCATACGTTCAGTTGATTCCTTGGCGAACTGCACAAGGTTCTCATAGCGCCACGCGCCAAAATCAGTCATGGTTGTTTAGCCTGTTGAAGTAGTTCAATACGTTCGCGCGATACGCGCAGCACGTTATAGCGTTGGTGGATGCGGCGAAGGATGCTGGCGCGGCCCTCAGTCGCTAACTCGTGGTTCAGCATCTCCAGCACCATCTGCTCGTCCAACGTCTTCAGAGCTACGTTTAAGCCCCGCCAAGTGTGATTCAAGTCGCACCTCTAAATCTTTAAGGGTTTCAATAACGCGGTTGTAGTTGCGTTGCGCTGCGGCCAGTTCGCGCTGGCGAATTATAAGTTCTTCCCGCGCGGCAATCAGTCTGGCTCGGATTAGTTTCATCGGATTACCTTTTCTAGTAGTGTGCGGGCCAGCGGTTGCTTACCCAGTAGCCAGGATTGAACCCGGCCCATGTCCCACGTGATGACGCGGAACTGGTTAGGGCGCTGGTAGCCTGTTGAGATCTGGCGCTTGTCCCAGTCTTTTACGATCTTGCCGTTGACAATCAAAACAAAGCCTCCGGCACGTTAGATAGATCCAGCTTCGGTTTGCGCTGGCGTTTGATTTTCTGCACGATGTGCGGGTACGGCGGCAGATGCCAGACCCACCGCACCACGTTGCCTTCGTCATCAAGGATTCCGTATTTCATTTTTTTCTCGCATCTAACATTGCGTCTGCAAGATCATAGGCCGCACCTGCGTACACCGATGGGTCAGGGATCATTTTGGTTTCTCGGGTTATCAACGCTTGCATAGCCTGTCCCGCAAAGTAATCGCGCAAGGTCATGCCTGAAATTTTTTGACCTACAAAATTTACATGAGGAAATGCGAATTCATTCACCGTTTTTCTCCTTGAGTTTGGCTTCTACATCTTTAACTAATTTAATCAAAGCCGGAGCGTCTTCGTAACTAGGCCACCAACTAGGCAGGGATTTAATTTCCTCATCCGTCAGCCCGACCCATGATCTATTTTGGGAGGCGACAAGGGCGGCGAAGCGTTCAAGTCCCGCTATTAGCGTCAACTCGGTATGCGCGGTGTACACCCCAGCCTCCCGCGCCATGCGGATGATGTTGTCGCGGTTCATTTCAGCGCCTCCATAGCAATATCAGACACGGCGCGTTTGTCCTGAAGCGCCGTCCAAATTTTTTCGTCAATTGTCTTCTGAGTTGACATAATGTAGACCCAGACGTCGTGGCGCTGGCCGCTACGATGAAGCCGCCCGACAGTCTGCTCAAACAACTCCAGCGACCACGGCAGCGACACAAAGACCATCTTGCTACCGCCGTGCTGAAGATTCAGACCGTGACCGGCAGACTTAGGATGGATTGCCAGCAGTTCAATCTGACCGGCGTTCCAGCGTTCGATGGCGTTATCATCGTCAAGCGTAACTAGATTGGAGTAGCGGCGGTGCAGTTCTGCAAGTTCTTCCTGGTACTGGTACACCAGAATTGTGTTGGCGTGTTGGTTCTCGGCCAGCAGATCGTCCAGCGCCTCAAACTTATGTTTTGAAAACCAGATCGGCGTCTGATGCGTGATGAACTTGCCCTTCACAACTTGATCGGGCGTCTGATGCGTGTCGTACACAAACCCAGAAGCCATCTGTTGCAGCTTGCCCGTCACCACGCCCGCGTTGACCGCGACGATGTTGTCCAGCACAAACTCTTTCTTAAGTTTGTTGTAGTGATCCATCGGCATCTCACACTTCACATGGACGATATGGATCGGCGGTAACTTGTCGCTGTACTCACCCGGTTCAAGGACGTAGGTGGCCGGTTTGATACGCTCCATGACCTGTTCCAGACTGCCTACGCGCGGCGTCCATTGGCCGAACTCAGGGTTTATGGCAATGAAGTATTGCTGCAAGAACGCGCCTTTAGAGCGCCCGAGTAGCGTCTGGTCGATGATCTTGCATTGCCCGTACACATCTTCCAACCCGTTGCTGGTGAACGATCCGGTCAAGCCCCACCGGATTTCAATGTGGTGAATTAACTTGGCGAGCGCCTTGAACCGCGCGCCGTATGGGTTCTTGAGCCGCGTCAGTTCGTCAAAGATAATGCAATCAAAGTCAACGTGGAACGGAATATTTTCGTAATTAGTCACCACCACCTGCGCGCCAGACTCAAACGCTTTCTGGCGCTGCTTTGGTGTGCCGACTGCGACCGCGACGGTTAGCTCAGGCGCCCACTTCGCGGCCTCGGTCGCCCATACGCTTTCGGCTACCCGTTTGGGCGCAAGCACTAAGGCGTTGCGTTTGATCTTCATCAACGCTGACAACGCGGTCAACGTAATCGCCGTCTTGCCAGCCCCCACGGGCGCTAGGATCATCGCGCGATCTTGTCCGTACAGAAAGTCTGCGGCTACTTCTTGGTAAGGGCGCAAGTTCATAGCAGCACCCCCCATTGTGCAGCCATCGCGTCGGCGATACCTTGATACGTCTTAGAACGTAATTTCCACCGATCTGGACCTGGCGACAGGTAGTGCAACCGCTGCCGTTCGTTGTCGGGCAGCAGTAACATTTCCGCTTTGACGTTGTTGGTCGCCGTCAGCAGAGGCAGATTCTTCAACCACAAACAAGTTCCTTTTTGTTCCATGTGGCCGAACATCCACGGTTGGACAACTTGGTCTTGCTTGCGGTTACCGATGCGCTCTTTTGCGTACTTGTGCATGATCGGGTTTTCAACGGCAATCCGGTTTACTGGCGCGTCCAGCAGCAGATTAAAAAACGCGGAGGCGTCATTTAACAGCGCCCATCTTGCGGGGTCTTTGTGCAGCCAACTAACGCCGCTGTTGGTCATGTATGTGCAGGGTGGGTGGGCGATCAGCAGATCCCACTCATCGTCCAGAACATACTTAACGTCGCCTTGATAGTGCGGCCCCGCCACGTCCGTTGGCAACAGGTCGCAAGACATCGCGTCGTGTCCGGCTCTTATAAATGCGTCGCGTACAGTCCCGCTGTACTCGCACGCTACAAGGACTTTGCCCATTGTGCTACCCCTTCTAGGTTCCAGATTACTGTGTAGTTTTGATTGAGTTGGCGCATGATTGCGCCGAAGTGTTCCTGTAGTTTGCTGAGTTTGCCCCCCTTGGTTTTAAGTTCTACGAACCACACCGACCCGTCTGGCAGACATGCCACACGGTCGGCCACGCCCCGCACGCCGGGGCTTGTAAACTTGTACGTTTTGCCGCCCATCGTCTCAACAGTCCAGACGAAATGGCGTTCGATTTCGCTTTCTTTCATGCCGCCATCATATCTTGCAAAAAAGTTGTTGACAAGCAGATTGTGATCGGGCAAAGTAGCGACTCCAACCACTTCACTAAACGGGAATCCAAAGTGAAAATCATCCTAGATCGCGAAGAAGTCCGAAACATCCTCATCACCTACCTTGAATCGCTGCTGCCTAGCGCGAAGTTCAACAAAGTCGAATTCGATTGTGGGTACTCCACAATGCACAAGGTCACCATCAGCTTGGAAGAGGACGAAGCAGAATGATCCACATCATGAAAGACGACAACGGCGACTTTGAGCCGTTGGACCTGACCCCTGTGTTTTACAAAGGCAACCTGATGTGCGTACCGCATTGGCGCATCAAAAACACTTGGGTCTTTCCCGGCGGCAAGACCTACACCACGGCTGAGTTGCTGGCCCTTGGCGCTAAAGTGTCGCTCTCGCTGCTTTGGCAGCGCGGGTGGGTCACTAAAATGCTTGGGCGTCACAACCCTGCGATGCTGTCGCAGGAATCATTAACGAACCTGATCAAAGGGAAAGCAAATGCACTCTAATATCGTTGGCGGTTCGACCGCCAAGCGCGTCGTCAACTGCCCCGGCAGCGTGGCGCTTGTGCAGAAGATGCCCCCGCGTGTAACGGGCGACGCCGCCGATCAAGGCACGCTATGTCATAGCGCGATGGCGATGCTGTTAGAAGATCCTAGTCTGGAGATCAAGAGCGTACTTGGCATGACCGAGAACGACCAGACTATGACCGAGGATTTGATCGACGAGAAGATCGTCCCGGCAATGGCCGCGCTAAACGAGATCGACCCAAACGGCGACATGGAGTACAATGTCGAGTCGCACGTTAACTTCGGCAAACTGCTTCCCGGGGTGTTCGGGTCTGCTGACCTAATCGGCCGGATCGACGACCGCGCCGTCATCCTTGATTGGAAGTTTGGGCGCGGTGAAGTAGACGTCGAGGAGAACGAGCAGTTGCTTTTCTACGCCGCTGCTGCGATGCGGACCAAAGGTCTGGAGTGGGCGTTTGATGGCGTGTCTGAGGTCGAGATGGTCATCGTCCAGCCGCCAGCGGTCAAGCGTTGGACGACCACGGTCGCGCGCGTTAAGCAGTTTGAGCGTGATCTAGTACACGCCGTCACCGCGTCACAGAACGCCGCCGCGCCGCTTAAAGTTGGCGACCATTGCCGTTACTGCCCTGCCAAGCCGATCTGCCCGCAGATGACCGGCGCGGCCGAGCGCGCGCTGAAGGTGCAGATCAAAGACCTAGACCCCGCTAAAATTGGCGAGTACTTGGCGACTGCCGATCTGGTCGAGAAATGGATCGGCGACTTGCGCGATCTGGCGCACCAGATCCTTGAGTCCGGCGAGCCAGTTCCGGGTTACAAGTTGGTCCCTAAGCGCGCGCTGCGCCAATGGGTTGATGAAGACAAGGCTTACGCTGCGCTGACTAAGCTAGGCGTAGACCGCGAAGAATTGGTGGAGACAGCCCTGTTGTCGCCCGCCAAGGTTGAGAAGATCTTGAAAAAGAGTAAACTCAACCTCCCCGATGACATCGTTGTTGCGGTGTCGTCGGGAACCACAATCGCCCCGGAGAGTGATCCTCGGTCAGCGGTTGTGTTTCTTCCCGAGCAGATGAAAACTGCTCTTTTTAAACTTGGATGAAATGATGTCAAATTTAGTAGCCTTCAATAAAGCAGGTCTTCCCGCTCTCGCAGCAATCGCAACGGCTATCAAAACCGTTGCATCGCCCGCCGCCTCCGCTGGTTCGGTCATCCTGAAAATGGACAAGACTGGTCATTGGGTGTTCGGCGCTGATCAGACTGAAGTTGAGTCTGACTCGAAATGGGCGGTAAACCCGTTCAGCTTTGTACATGGTTGGATCGCCTGGGGCGACGGCGTTGTGCTGGGCGAGCGTATGGTCGCGCTAACCGATCCGTTGCCGGACACGGACGACGCGCCTCCCCACGCCGCTCGCGGTTGGGAAAAGCAAGTCGGGTTCTCGCTCAAGTGTTTGACCGGCGAAGATAAGGGTCTTGAGGCGCGCTATACGACGACTTCGGTCGGCGGCAAGCGTTCCTACGAAGCCTTGGCAAGCGCGTTTGCGAACCAAGTGTCTGTAGATGAGTCGAAGCCCGTGCCGGTTGTGCTGCTCAAAAAGGAGCATTACCAGCACAAGTCTTACGGTCGCATTTACACGCCGATCTTTGAGATCGTCGAGTTTATGTCGATGGACGGACCTGAAGAGGTAGAGGAAGCCCCCCAGCCGACGCGCCGCCGTCGCGCAGGGTAAGTGATCCTTTGGGTTGACTTTGAAACCCGTAGCACCTGCGACCTTCGGGTCGCGGGTGTCTATAACTACGCGCAGGACTTGGAAACCGAAGTCATCTGTATGTCCTACGCTTTCGACGACGGCGACGTCCAGACATGGACGCCCGACCAACCATTCCCTGATTCGATAAAGAATCATAAAGGTCAGATAAGAGCGCATAACGCCGCGTTTGAGCGTCTGATCTTTTGGTATGTGCTACAGATCAATTTCGATCTTGAGCAGTTTTATTGCACCGCAACACAAGCCCGCGCTAACTGCGCGCCGGGGTCGCTTGAGGACGTCGGTCGCTTTGCTGGCGCTGACATGAAGAAAGACCGCCGGGGCGATTATCTTGTGCGGCAATGTTGCGTGCCGCCTTACAATGACAAGCTCATTCCAGAACTCATCGAATATTGCGAGCAAGATGTGCGCGCTATGCGCGCCGTGAGCCTCGCCCTGCGTCAACTATCTCAAGATGAGATGACTGATTACCACGTCAACGAGCGCATAAACGACCGTGGCGTCAAGGTGGACGTTGCACTATGCAAGGCCGCTATTCGCTACGCTGACGCCGAACTAGCTGAGATACAAGCGATTGTGACCGAGATCACGGGCGGTCTGGCCGTGCGCTCGCCACGTATGCGCGAGTGGGTGCTGGCGCGGGTGACCGACGAGCAGAAGAAGTTGATGTGGGTCGGTGAGAAGTACAGCATCGACAAGGCCGTTCGCGCTAATCTATTAGCGTGTGATGACCTAGACCCGGATGTGCGTGAGGTGGTGCAATGCGCGGACGATCTATGGGCGTCCAGCATCGCAAAGTTCAAACGTCTACAGGAGTTGGCCGATGTCGAAGATGACCGAGTACGAGGCGCATTTGTTTTTGCTGGCGGATCTGCGACGGGGCGAGCCTCTTCTTACGGCGCACAAGTCCATAATTTCACCCGCAAGACCGCCAAAGATCCCGCTGCCGTTAGAGACGACATGGTCGCCGGTCGAGCAATTGTCCCTCTTCACGGACGAAGAGTCACAGATGTGCTCAAGGGGATGCTTAGACCCGCGCTCATTGGTAATTTCGTAGTCGCTGACTGGTCGGCTATCGAGGCGCGCGTCAACCCGTGGCTATCTGGCATGGGCGACGAGAAGCTCAAGCAGTTCGACCAGGACATTTACAAGATTAACGCCGCCGCTACGTTCGGATGCTCGGTCGATCAGGTGACCGACGATCAGCGCCAGATCGGCAAGGTTCAGGAGCTATCGTGCGGGTACGCCGGAGGCGTAGGCGCGTTCGCTGCTATGGGCCGCGCATACGGTATCCACCTACCCGAAGCCGATGCCAAGCGCATGGTAGACGCTTGGAGACGGTCTAACCAATGGGCGGTGCGGTTCTGGTCAGAACTTGAGCGGGCCTATACGTCGGCTATGCACACGCCTAACGCCGAGTTCAGCGCGGGTCGGGTGACTTATCTATTCGACCGGCAGCATCTCTGGTACATTCTTCCTTCGGGCCGCGTTCTGTGTTACCCGTTTGCAAAACTGGAAGAAGATGGCATTTCATACTGTAAAGCCGCCTGGAAGCCCGCCGCTGACGCTAAAGAATGGCCGCGCGCTCGACTGTGGAAGGGCTTGGCTTGCGAGAACATCACGCAAGCAGTCGCCAATGATGTGCTGCGCCACGCGCTACGCCAGCTAGATAACGTAGTGCTCCACGTACACGATGAGATCGTCCTAGAGGACGGTGACCCCGACGTATTACGCCGCGTGATGTGTACGTCGCCGCCGTGGGCGGCAGGTTTGCCCCTAAAGGCAGAAGTTAAGCAGATGACCCGTTACGGTAAGTAACAAAAAAAAGCCCGTCGTGGGGACGGGCTTGAACTAGGAGAGCACATGGAACTCGTGGATCATATCATAGCCCTCGCGCCAGAGGGTGAAGTTGTACTATTCACTAAACAAGTCGAGCGCGATGGCGGCTACGCCTATCCTGCGTTTCGCAAGCCGCGCGGTGAAGGCGCTTGGTACGTCAATATCGGCAGCTTTATCGAAAGTCGGTTCGACGGCCAGCGGGTCAGCGCGGGCGCTGCGTTCTGCGAGAACGTGTGGTGTCTAGTGTTAGATGACGTCGGGACTAAATCGAAGACGCCAACGATCAGACCTACTTGGATCATTGAAACGTCGAAAGATAACTACCAATGGTGCTATGTCTTCCGGCTAGACGATCAGCCGCATAAGTCGGTCTATAGCGCCGCGATCAAGGCTATAGCCGCTGCGGGCTATACGGACCCCGGCGCTATTAATCCGGTTCGCAATATCCGCATTCCAGGCTCGATCAATTTAAAGCCTGGGCGCGACCGTTTCGCCGCGCGCTTAGTCGAGTTCAACCCGTCGCGCGAGTTCAGCCTCGAAGAGATCTGCGGCGCTCTATCGGTCGTCCCCGGCGCGGCTGAGACTACAACATTTCGTCCCGGTAACCTAAAGGACGACGGATCGGATGACGTGCTGGCGTGGCTTGTCGAGCGCAAGGAAGTCACACAAAAAGGTAACCCAGCGGGCTGGTGGGGTGTCATCTGCCCTAATAGTGCGGAACATTCGGACGGCAACCCAGAGGGCCGCTATATGCCCTCTACGCGGGCCTATTGTTGTCTGCACTCGCATTGCGTTGAGTGGGACTCCGCGCGGTTTCTAGCATGGGTTGAAGAGCAAGGCGGCCCCAAGCGGACCTATGGTCTACGTAATGAGCTTCTCGCGTCGGTCATGGGCGGCGCGTTGTCTAAACTGACGCCTACGGAGATGTTCACCGATGACGCTAAGGCCGTGATCGCCCAGGTTGAAGCGCGCGAGCGGGCGCGGGTAGAGCGGGCCGACTGGTTTAAGCGTTTCGCCTATGTGCAGTCGGATGACGCCTATTTTGACCTAGTGGACCGTGTGCTTATATCGCGTCGGGCGTTCGACGCGACCTATCGCGGGATCATGTGCCATTCGCTGCACAATAACGGCGGCAAGGCGCGCATTATCAACCCGTCGCTCTGGTTTGACGAAAACCGAACGGCCGCGGGCGGCCATATCCTCGCGGGCTTGACCTACGCTGCGGGTGAGTCGGTTCTAGCCGTGCGGGACAATCTACCCTATGCGAATCGTTGGGTCGACGCGCGGCCGACGCCTATAGCGGGGCCTATACAGGCGTGGATTGACCATTGCCGCAAGCTAGTCCCGGTACAGTCGGAACTAGACCATATATGGGACGTTATGGCCTATAAGGTCCAGAACCCGCGCGTGAAGATCAATCACGCGATTTTGCACGCGTCGGATGAAGGATCGGGCAAGGACACTATGTATGACCCGTTTATATGGGCCGTCTGCGGGGGCAATAAGCATAATTTAGGCTTGGTCGACAATGAGTCGCTCACGTCCCAATGGGGCTATCAACTAGAGTCAGAGATTCTAGTGATCAACGAGCTAAAAGAAGCGCTGGCGGCCGATAGGCGCGTCCTGGCCAATAAACTGAAGCCTATCATCGCGGCCCCGCCTGAGGTTCTGGCCGTGAATCGGAAGGGACTTCACCCCTATATGATGGCAAACCGGGGCTTTGTGCTGGCGTTCTCGAATGATCTATTGCCTATAAGCATTAGCGCGCAAGATCGCCGTTGGTTTTGTATCTGGTCCCATGTGGGCCGTATGTCAGACGCGGATGGCGCGGCCATATGGCAATGGCTGAGGACGGGCGGCCGCGCGGCCGTTGCCGCTTGGTTGCACGCGCGCGACGTGTCGCGCTTCAATCCGGGGGCCGCTCCACCTATGACTGAATTTAAGCAAACTATGACCGAGAACAGCCTATCGGGTGCCGAGTCTTACATTCTCGAACTAATGCGCGCCCGCAAGGGTGTCTTCACGCGGGGCGTTATCGCGGCCCCATTGCAAGCTGTACTTGACGATCTGGCGCGGTCGGCCCCGGCCGGTTTGAAACTGTATCAGCAAGCGTTATTGCAAGCGATCAAAGAGGCCGGTTGGATTGATTGCGGCCGCGTCGCTGCGCGCGGGTTAGAGTCTAAGCGCCACGTTTACTGCGCGCCCGATTTAGCGGCCGTGGGCGCCTCTACGCTGCGTCGGATGGTAGAGCCGGATTATCAGTTAGGGCAATGAGAAACGGCCCTTTCGGGCCGTTCTCATAAGTCTAGGATGATCACTAGGATGGCGGCCAACACGGCCGCAATCACTAACGACACAGCGCCGCGATAATCGCGTCGGATAGGATGACGCTACACACGATAACCCATCCGATTAACGCGGCCGTTGCATAAGTTTCGAGTTTCATTGTGTTCCCCCTTTAACGCGCGCGATATGCGGGCCGATATCGTCGGGGCCGTAGCATTGGAAAACGATGCCGCCACCATATTGTTTATTGTGATACTTGCGCCCGCCAATCTGGCGCGCCAGCGCAAGCGCTGCCTCATAAGTATCGGCGGCCGGTTTGAACGTCAACCAATGGCACACCCAACGAGAGTTGCCGTTAACGTCGCTTTTAACACGTATCCAATCCATTATTAAACCCCTTTTTTTGGTAAGCGAACCCATGCGAGCGACCCATTGGGCAGGTCGCCTGACACGTGATCAAAATCCCATCCAAATTTCGCGCAGAATGCGACGGCCGCGACGCGATGCGCGTCAAGCGTATCTGCCCCGCTTTTATATGGGACCGTTACACTTCCAGCGGCCGCCGTCGCCTTGATACGGTCGCCGCGATGATTAGTCGGGCCAATCCATTTTGTGACGATTGCTTGCATGGCGTCATTCTCCGAAAGTGACGAAAACGACGTGGCAAATACCGGCCGGATGGATGGCGATCAGGTCGCCCATTTTTTCGACGCGTGAGCGGATGCCCGAAAGGCCGGCCCAGGCCTTCGCGCGGCGAACGATAGCGCGGTCCGATAGCGCGTCGGGCGCGTCGATTGTCTCGCGCCGTACCCATGAATAGTTAGACTCGCCCGCGAACGTGTCGGTATGCTCGAAATTTAGTTTCATGTCGTTTACCTCAGTTTAGTGTGATCGGACAAAACGCCCGCCAATGCGCCCGTCGGGCGCATTAGCTGAAATTTTGTTAAGCGATGAAATCTGGGTGAGTGTCGAGCGCCATCCGCGCAGCAATCGCGCGCAATTCGTTTGCGCTGCGGGTAGTACGCGCGCTGCGGATCAGCGTAGCGATTGCGCGCGCTGCCATGTCGCGCAGCCCGTGTGCAATGTAAAGGTCAAGGCGGGAAACTTCGCGCTGTTCTAATTTGGTCATGTCGTTTACTCCAGGTTATTGGCGCTGCGTTCTGCGTCGCCATGTGAGTAATGTACGCGCGCGATCTTGCCTTGTCAACAAATTTTTGACTAGGGGAAACCCTAATCTGAGAGTGTGGACACTTTGTGAGCGTTTTGTGAGCGTTTTTTGATGGGCAAGTGTCCACACAAAATGGCGTAACCGTGCGGGTTTGAGGGCTGTACCCGGATGTTAGCTAGTCTACTTTTAAAAAAAGTTGAATTTTATATATAGGGGATTTTGCCGGACGACGGCCACCAAATCCGCGCGCGTTTTTCCCAGCGCAATTTTTTACCCGGCTAAAAACCGCTCACATGTGGGTACACGCTCACACACTAAAAAATAGAACGATTAATGTAGGCCGCTCACATGCGGGTACATGCCACTCCACTTTATAACGGTTTTTTAGGACGCTCACATGCGGGTACATGGCAAACAGCTAAACGGACTTTGTGGACATGGCAAACATGCGGGTACAAAATGGCCGTTTGGCCGCGAGGCCCCCGGGTAGGGCCTTGGCCTGGCCGGTCACGGAAACGCACCCCCCGCAAACATTTTTTAAAATTTTTTTTGATTGCTAACATTGCCTACATTGCCTACACTTCAGCCATGTTCAAATCTTTGCCACTAACTGTCAGAAATGTTCAGGCAACAGAGGCGCGTCTTCAGTCGATTTACGACGCGGCGAAGTTAGGTCTGAAAGGTGACTCGCTGGCGTTGGCTGCTGGTATGCTGCCCGCTGAGTACCGGCAACTGTGTCAGCTAGATCCGTTAGCGGAAATGGCTGAACAGAAAGGTCGCGCTGACAATGAAAGAGAAATCTCCCAAGTTCTTAATAACGCGGCGTTAGGTGGCGACGCCAAGGCCGCATTAGAGATCCTGCGTCATCGTCACGAGTGGACGGCTAAACAAGAAGTTAGTGTTGATGTATATCAACGGATCAGCATCACACAGGCGCTAGAAGCCGCGCAAACCAGAGTGCTAGAGAATGCAAAAAACGATCTATACATCAGCCGAAGAGCAGACATTGATGACGCGGTTGTGGTCACCCGCGATAGCGAACGATCCTGAAGCGTTTGTACTGTTCGCGTTTCCTTGGGGCCAGCCCAATACACCGTTAGCTAAGTTCAGCGGCCCGCGCAAATGGCAGCGCGAAATACTGCGTGACATTGCCAAGCACATTAAAGTCAACGAAGGTAAGGTCAACATGGACACGCTGCGCGAGGCGGTGTCTAGCGGGCGAGGGATTGGTAAGTCGGCGTTAGTTAGCTGGCTAATCCTGTGGATGTTGTCCACGCGGATCGGTTCGACGGTCATCGTGAGCGCCAACAGCGAAGCGCAATTAAGGTCGGTCACTTGGGGTGAGTTAACCAAGTGGCAAGCAATGATCATCAACAGCCATTGGTGGGAGATCAGCGCAACAAAGATTGTTCCGGCGCAATGGCTGACCGAACTGGTCGAGCGGGACTTAAAGAAAGGGACGCGCTACTGGGCAGCGGAAGGCAAGCTCTGGTCAGAAGAAAACCCAGACGCTTACGCCGGGGTACACAACCACGACGGGATGATGTTGATCTTTGACGAGGCGTCTGGTATTGCTGACGCGATCTGGTCAGTCGGTGCGGGGTTCTTCACAGAAAATATTCTGGACCGCTATTGGTTTGCGTTTAGCAACCCCCGGCGCAACAGCGGGTATTTCTTTGAGACGTTTAATAGTAAGCGTGATTTTTGGCAGACGCGCCAGATAGATGCGCGCACGGTCGAGGGGACGGACAAGCAGGTCTACGAGCAGATTATTGCGGAGTATGGCGAGGATTCAATCCAGGCGCGCGTAGAGGTGTACGGTGACTTTCCAAGCGCGGGTGAGGATCAGTTCATCTCGCCAATGATCGTCGAGGACGCATTTAAGCGGCCTAAGTACAAGGACGAAACCGCGCCTATAGTAATAGGGGTCGACCCGGCGCGCGGTGGTCTGGACTCAACTGTGATTGTAGTTCGCCGGGGCCGGGACATTGTGGCGATCAAACGGTACAAGGGTGAAGATACGATGTCAATTGTCGGTCGTGTCATTGACGCGATTGATGAATACAAACCGACGCTAACTGTAATAGACGAAGGCGGTTTGGGCTACGGTATACTTGACCGATTAACAGAACAACGGTATAAGGTACGGGGGGTGAACTTTGGTTGGAAAGCCAAGAACCCCGTAATGTGGGGCAACAAACGGGCTGAAATGTGGGGCGCGATGCGCGAGTGGTTAAAGACTGCCAGCATCCCGCAAGACAAGATGCTCAAGGATGATTTGGTTGGGCCGATGAAAAAGCCCAACTCAGCGGGTACGATCTTTCTGGAAGGCAAGAAAGAAATGAAGGCTAGAGGACTGGCATCACCTGACGCAGCCGACGCGCTGGCGGTGACATTTGCTTATCCTGTAGCGCATCGTGAGTACGTCGAACGGCCTCGTACTCTTACGATGAATCGTGACGCAATGGCCGGATCTTGGATGGGTGCATAAATGCTTAAAAAGTCTGCTTCACCAAAAGCCTTCAAAGAAAACATTAAAACTGAAGTAAAGGCCGGTAAGCCGGTCAAACAAGCAGTTGCGATTGCATACGCAACCAAACGCGCGGCGGCAAAGAAATGAGTAAGCCAGGTTTGTACGCCAATATTCATGCCAAGCAGGAACGAATTAAGGCTGGTTCTGGCGAAAAAATGCGTAAACCCGGATCTGCCGGAGCGCCAACCGCTAAAGACTTCAAAGAGTCTGCAAAGACTACCAAGAAAAAGTAGATGGCTTCTAACGCGTTAGCCCCAAGAGCAAAGAATGCACTTGTGCAAGATCCACTACAGGAACTGCTAACGCGCGCGGCTGCTTATCCTCAGTACAATGATTTGGTTAATTTTTTGATGTTGCGTCAAGCGATGCCTCAAATAAAGCAGGAATATTTAGGGCCGTTTAGAGCGGGGGAATTTGTCTATAGCGGGTTTGACGGCCCAGGTACGATTGGCCTAAGTCATGGCGCAGAACCAAGTACGGTAGTACATGAGTTAACCCATGCGGCAGATCGTCAACTAGGGAATATGTCGTATGATTTAGAAGAGCGTCACCGTAGAGAGACGTCTTTTCTTGACAGGCTTATGGGTAAATCTTCACTTACGCCTGAAGAACAACGCTTCGTATTGGCTAGAAAAAAGTTAGATTTTGATGTTAATAAAGATAGATCAAACCCTAACAGATTTCCAAAACAAGAGTTTGTAAATAGATTAGCGCCAGAATGGGCTAAAAAACACTATGATTACAGGGCAAACGACAAGGAATTAGCGGCGTATGGCATGGGTGGTACAGTTAGCCCAAACGTTTACAACGCTGCGCCCGCGCATATTGACCCCACAATGGCTACAGAATTTTCAATCATGTTAGACTTGGCGCAACGCGCGCAAGCTAAAGCGGGTAAAAAATGAAGAAAGGCGTATCGTTATCGGTCGGGCGTGGTGAGAAGTTGCCAGCCAGCAAAGGCGCAGGTCTGACCGAGAAAGGGCGTGAGAAGTACAATCGGGAAACTGGTAGTCACTTGAAAGCGCCAGCGCCTAACCCAAAGACAGAAGCCGATAAAGGCAGGAAATCTAGTTTCTGCGCTAGAATGGAAGGCGTTGTAGCCCATGCTTCTGGCGATGCAGAGCGGGCTAAAGCGTCACTTAAACGCTGGAAGTGTTGATGGCTGACTCTCATCCCTTGGTCTTAATTGGTTTAAGCAGAGATGGCTGACTACACCGGAATTAACGCTGTTGGCAACGTCGCGTTGGGTGGCAAACCACTCAAAAGCGACTCGGATGTGCTGTCAACAGCGCGGGATCGCCTGTCAATGGCAATCTCGGCGTATTCCGAATCGCGTGAAGACGAGCTAGACGACCTGCGTTTTTACGCTGGTAGCCCTGATAACCAATGGCAATGGCCCGCCGATGTGCTGGCAACCCGTGGTGCGGTGCAGGGGCAGACGATTAACGCGCGGCCCTGCTTGACGATTAATAAGCTGCCGCAGCACGTCCACCAGATTACCAACGACCAGCGCCAGAACCGGCCTAGCGTGAAGGTCATCCCGGTTGATGACAACGCTGATGTTGAGGTTGCCGAGATTTTCAACGGCATGATTCGGCACATCGAGTACATATCAGATGCTGATGTGGCTTACGATACGGCTTGTGAGAACCAAGTGGCCTACGGTGAGGGCTATATTCGGGTTCTGACCGAGTATTGCGACGACGATACGTTTGACCAAGACATCAAGATTGCCCGCGTTCGCAATAGTTTCTCGGTCTACATGGACCCGCTGATTCAAGACCCGTGCGGCAGCGACGCCAAGTGGTGTTTTATCACCGAGGATCTGTCCAAAGAAGAATACGGTCGGCTTTTCCCGAATGCTTCGCCTTTGTCTACGCTTGAGACGCTTGGTGTTGGCGATCAGAACCTAAGTCAATGGTTAAATACCGATACGATCCGGATTGCGGAGTATTTTTACTGCGATTACGAGCGCAAAACGCTGAATTTGTACCCCGGAAACGTGACTGCGTTTGAGGGTACGCCGGAAGACAAGCAGTTAAAGGCGGTTTACGGCAAACCGAAGAAAACGCGCCAAGCGGATATTAAGAAAATCAAGTGGTGCAAAATCAACGGCTACGAAATCCTTGAAGAACAGGAATGGGCCGGTGATTGCATCCCTGTTGTGCGGGTGATCGGCAACGAATACGAGGTTGAGGGACGCATTTACATCAGCGGGCTGGTCAGAAACGCTAAAGACGCCCAACGGATGTACAACTATTGGACTAGCCAAGAGGCAGAAATGCTGGCGCTGGCTCCAAAGGCCCCGTTTATTGGTTATGGTGGGCAGTTTGAGGGGTATGAAACCCAATGGAAGACCGCAAACACCCAGAATTGGCCTTATTTGGAGGTCAATCCAGATGTAACGGACGGCCAGGGTGCTGTATTACCGTTACCGCAACGTGCGTTGCCGCCAATGGCCCAAACTGGTCTGATTCAGGCCAAAATGGGGGCGTCGGAAGACATAAAATCGGCAACTGGACAGTACAACGCATCACTTGGGCAGCAATCAAACGAGCGTTCTGGCAGGGCTATTCTTGCCCGCCAGCGTGAGGGTGACGTTGGTACTTATCACTACCAAGACAACCTAGCGCGGGCTGTACGGCACATTGGTCGGCAATGTGTTCAGTTGATCCCAAAGATTTACGATACGCAGCGCATCGCCCGCATTATCGGGTTGGACGGCGAGACGAAGATGGTAAAGATTGACCCGACGCAACAGGAACCTGTGCGTAAGATCCAGAACCAAGAGGGTATTGTGATCGACAAGATCTACAACCCTTCAGTTGGCAAGTACGACGTAGTGGTTGCGACTGGTCCGGGCTATGCCACCAAGCGCCAAGAGGCTCTTGAGGCGATGGCGCAATTGCTGCAAGGCAACCCGCAGTTGTGGGCGGTCGCTGGCGACTTGTTTGTCAAGAATATGGACTGGCCTGGGGCGCAGGAGATGGCAAAGCGGTTTGCCAAGACGATTGATCCCAAGCTCATGGGTGACGCCGAGGATAATCCTGGTTTGCAAGCAGCGCAGCAGCAGATGCAAGCGATGGCGGCAGAGTTGGATCAGTTGCACAATATGCTGCAAAATGTCGGCAAGTCAATGGAAGCGCAGGACATGGAGCGCAAAGATTACGAAGCTAAGATCAAGGCGTTTGACGCTGAGACTAAGCGTATCGCAGCGGTTCAAGCCGGTATGTCTGAGGAGCAGATCCAAGACATCGTTATGGGTACGCTGCATGGCATGATTACGAGTGGCGATCTGGTTGGCGAGATGCCGGGTCGGGAAACAAACGAAATGCTGCCGGAATCGGCTGAGTACGCACCACAGCAAGGAATGATGCAATGACGCAAACAGAAGCATTCGCTTTGTTTGAGTACAAAGACGGTAAACTATACTGGCGCGTAAGGCCATCCCGTGGTGTTTACGCAGGAGACGAGGTTGGATCTATTTGTTCAACTGGCCATCGGCGCTTGATGTACAAACGCAAACTTTATTCAG
>Ga0209189_1000553_pt1 | contig 30923 bp, 33 predicted proteins | sample C_130820_EF_Meta_FD_187308 | JGI IMG/M metagenome (GOLD analysis project Ga0209189, IMG submission 187308) | Freshwater microbial communities from Lake Croche, Canada to study carbon cycling - C_130820_EF_MetaG (SPAdes) (version 3) | ecosystem: Environmental > Aquatic > Freshwater > Lake... | reverse complement strand
AACTTTACTTTTGTTTTGTCGCACATTCTATTTGCAATGTACATAGCTTTTGCTACACAGCTCCACCATCCAGTACACTGTCTGTACTGCATTGAACAACAGCCGAATACTCTGAATCGACATGTCCACCTTCTAAGAATCGACGACATCCATTCACGATACCTGCATCAAGTGTTGTATTGCTTGACGATCCAACTAAAGTTTGGGCGATTCTGTGGTTGGGTTTCCTCCATCGAATGCAGGAATACATGCAGAGACACACCCTGCATCGAGGCGAATATCTGTATCGCATGATACAGATGGACATCCAGCAAACACTTGACAATGTTCGGATGAAGGTTGACCTCCGTCAAAAGAAGGAGGAAGAATATCGGAATCCAAACATCCTACGTCTCCTCCTACACGAGGTACTCCTCCGCCATACTCATCACCACCTTCTATAATATTGCACACTTCTGTACTGTCAAATCCTGCATCATACATATACACTTCCACAGGAATCGGGGGACAAATTGCACTTATGAAAAATGTTTCAAGTGCTCCAGTCGCAGATCCAAATTGAGTTCGAGATTCTTTGAGATTCTGTATATTGACCCGTCCACTTGCTTGAATTGTTTTCCGTCTGGATCGTTCTATGAACATAGATGCATCACCTGTTTTCGACTGTATTTGTTTCGATTTTCCAGTATCTTGTGCGACTAAGAAACTGGGAATGCCTTGTGGTGTAGATACTTGGACGCTTTTGTAGACAACGTATCCACTCAAGCACGCAAGAAGAATTCCAAGACATATCCATAGAATACTCATTATCAATTTCCATCCAGAATTACCTGTGATAAATCCTTGCATTTCTTAGTGATTCAAAAGATTTCGAATATATAGATAATATGTCTCAAATAGAGATTAATGTTTTGAAACAAGGACGTCCATCTAGAAACGTACTCACTTGCTCATTCTTTACAATGGAAGATTCGTATCGTTCATTTGAATGGTATCAACGATACTGCAAAAATTTTTATATCAGGCAAGAAAAATTGTAGGATTTGAATTGAGAATATATACAGACGATACTGGCAAAAATATTGTTTTAAAATTAGTTGAACATGATCCACATATATCTGTGTACCACTTCAATTGTCCTCTGTTTCGTCAAGGAAAAGGACACATTGGAACATTTGGTACGATGGTACGATTTCTGCCATTTTTTGAAAAAGGGTTAGACTATGTTTGGTGTTCAGATATTGATGTTCCTGATTTTTATCTTACAATGAACGATCTGAAAGAAGTTAAAGATAACAAATGTGATATGAGAATATCAACACACATTTGTTATGAAAGAAAAGTATATGGAAGACAGTACACAATTATAGCAGGACGACTTATTTCTCGAGTTCAGTGGCCAAAAGTTATATTGACTAAATTTCTTAACAAATTAGCAGATGGTGGTCTTAAAAAAGAAGTAAAGTTATTAAATGATTCAAACACACGAAAAAACCCATCCAAGATTCCGTACGGAATTGATGAATATTTTTTAAATTTCAATATGTACGATTGGATGAAACGAAATAATTTTAAAGTACTTGTAGATCGCGATTTGTTTTTAAATTCAATGCTTTCATACAATACACCTATTTCAGCCGAAGAATCTGCAATGTTAGACAGATATTATAAGTATCCTGACAAGAAAAATATTCATGCTGTAAAAGAAGTGTATACGAAACATATTCCACGTATTCTAGATAAGTACCCGTGTACGAAAGAAATATTGGATAAATTGGATTCATTCAAAGATTTATTTGAAGAAAAAATAGTTGTAAAAAGTTCGGATATGTAAGTCTTATACAATATCATTGGAAGGTTTTAAATCCCCGCTCACTTGAATTGCCTGAGTTGGAATTTGCGAGTATGCCCCGCCTTTTCGGTGACGACGTTTATGTGTGCGTCGCCGATGTTTCCGTGAATATTTCCGCGTTTTTGGCATTTCTTTACTTTGAACAAAGAGAAGAATGATGTTGATCGTGGGTATTCTTCTATGTATTGCAGTGTTGGTATACTTGCGATCGACGCGAGAAGGTATGACCAATAAAGATTTGTTGGATACGTTGAAGACATTTGGAACGAAAAGCAAAGAGTCTACTCCATTGAATCAGGAGCCACTCTATGGTCCAAAAACTACAAAAATTGAAGAACCAAAACCATCGAGTTCGAGACATGGTGATGATGATAGGAATGTCTACCCAGATATTTATGGTCCGGAGATTGCCCCAATACCTGGGAAGAAACAATGCACGAAAGGGAAACATCAATCCGATAGTGCGTGCGGGGAAGCATATGAATTCAATCCAGATTTTGCAAAAGCATTTCCAAGAGAAGAGAATGAACCACAACCGTTTTTAACAGATTTCTCTAAGTTTCAACATTAAAGAGAATGTTCGGACTCCACAACTTTCGAGGAAGTTGTTGGGTGAATGCATGCTTGCAGTGTCTGTTTCGAATTCCAGAGGTTCAGAGTCGATACAATAAAGATGAACATGATCCTGAGAACAAAATTGATGTGTGTTTATCTACGATATGGAAATCAAAAGGTCAGGAAGGGTTAAAAGATTTTTTTGAATCCGTACGTACGGCAACTATGCCGGCCGGACAAGGAATTGGAGATTCTCATGAACTTCTTTGCTATCTTTCGGACAAGCTTCCATTTCTAGAAACACTTATGCGATTCAAAACTGCCGATTCAATTCAATGTATACATTGCGACTACAAAGAAGTGAAAGAAGATAGTGTCACTGAATTCTCTATTTCGACAGAGAAGAAATCTGCACCACTCATTGAATGTATTGGAGAAATGGTGAAACAGTATTCTGTCTCCGAATGGAAATGTGAAAAATGTGGACAATTTGGGTGTTCAAAGCAACAACTGATTGGTTCGTTTCCACGAGTGATTGTATTCCATTTGCTTCCTTTGCATGGATGGGTAGATTACTCCAGTATATTGGTATTGAATGAGAGGTCCTATGCTTTGTTGTCTGTTGCATGTTTCAATGGTGGACATTGGTGGGCATATGGACGAGATATGCCTCCTGGTTCCTCATGGTTTACCCTCAACGATACGCGTGTCCAAGAACATGGTGCGAAACAGTTTCCAGTGTCTACAAATATGAGAGTACTGATTTATTATCGCTTAGAGAATTAACAAAGATGCCACCTGTTCCTCTCCTATTTATTATAGCATGTGTAGGACTTGTATTGCTAGCTATAATTATTTCAATCGCAGTTGGGTTTATTCCTGCTTTAGCGATTGTAGCAATTATATGTATTTTGGTGTTTGCCCTTGTTCAACTTGGAATTCTTCAACTATATTTTGGTCCAGCAAATGATGCGAAAGGAAATCAACTTGTGACAGGAAATTGGTATGATTCAGGGCCTGCTCCTGCTCCGCCCTCCATTCCAGTCTTTAAACACATTGAGAAAAGTGAAGTATTCTATGTTGGAGGCAATGAATTTACGTATGATGAGGCGGCAGCAGTATGTGCTGCGTATGATGCAGATCTAGCAACCTATGACCAAGTAAATCAAGCATACAATGAGGGAGCGGAATGGTGTGGGTATGGTTGGTCACAAGGCGGAATGGCGCTGTTCCCGACGCAAGATTCGACATGGGAATCTCTGCAGCAAGAAAGTGATTCTTCGAAACGTACAGGATGTGGACGTCCTGGAATCAATGGTGGATACTTTGATCCCCAAAATAAATTTGGTGTCAACTGTTTTGGCGTCAAACCAAAAGGAAAGCATATGAAATATCCTTTGCCTGTTCCAGGTACAGATTCCGGAAACTTTAACAAAATGGTCGATAAGTTCAAAGGAATGATCTCGAAGTTTATTGTGTCTCCTTTTAATCGTGATGGATGGTCGGCATGGAGCCTGAATGCACATGAAGTTTCTCTTCCATCAATGTAAATGAGTAACTATGCATTAGACACTCCCATACTCAAAAACACACCTGTTACGGATTGGGACATTCCCTTTGCGCCGGCATACACTCCTCCACATTCGAATCAAATGGATCAATCGCATCGCCGCATGAACTGGTTGTTCGATGCTCGACAGCACACGGTCGCACATCAAAATCATCCAAAATCCGCGAGATTAGACAAGAAAAAGTAATCCGAAGATACAAATGATTGAACTAATTCTATTAGCAGGATTGGGAGCAGTAGGATACTTGCTTGCAAAAGATACTATGAAAGAATCATTTCAGGCAGCCGTTCCCCGTCTTGTGAACCAGCACCAAGATGAAGTATATCATACGCAGGAACACAAAGGGCACAACAATGAAGTCCCATACTTTGGTGCAAATGTGACACAGAGTATGTACTCAGGCGCAACGGACCATATTCTAGATAACCACACGGGTGCAGGAAAAGAGTACTTCCAGAAACGAGAAGTACAGTCATTCTTTGATGCAAAAGCAGGAACAGGAAACCCATTTGGAAATCAGAATGAGTCTGACTTTATGCAATCGCGAATGGTGACAGGGCAGCAAATGAAGAATGTGTTTCCGATCGAGCAAGTTCAAGTCGGACCTGGAGCGAATGATGGATACACGAATATTCCAAAAGGTGGATTCCAGCAAGAACAGTTGAGAGATTTCGCGCTTCCACCGACGACAGATGAACTTCGTGTGGTGACAAAACCGAAGCTTTCATATGAACCTCCTGTGATTCCTGGATCAAATGCAGTGACACTCCCTGGTATTCAGGCCGAAGTAAAAAGGAATCGTCCGGATCGATTTGCGATTCTAGGTATGAATCGCGTGAATACAGCGGTAGGAGCCCAAACGGCTCCTGCAATCTATCCTGAACAGCCTATGAAGACGCAAGCACGTGAAACGACTGAAAAAGAGTATTTTGGTTCGATTGGTGGAACGATTGCGATCTTGGCTCCCTACATCCGTGCATTCACGGAACCGTATCAGGAATTCATGAAGTTGACAACAGAAGGTCGCCCAGGTCCTGCAGGTGTTCCTGCAGGAGGAGGTATCTCCGTTGGTTCGGAGAGTTACTCGGCCGTGTCAAACCGTAATGAACAAGCAATCATTGATGCTGCACGTATGAATGGAGGTGCAAATGTTGTAGGATCTCCGGTCACTGCAGAACACTTAGGTTCCTACCGCTTCTCTCAACCTTTGCAAGAAGATATCCATGTCCAACGCAACCATCCATCCTTGCTGAATGCATTCCATTCCAATCCATATTCTAAGCCTCTGAATGCATTTTAAAAACGAATGATCTACAATGTATATACATAGATCACATGGTATACACATCGATTGATTTATTTTCAGGAGCAGGCGGACTGACTCAAGGATTTGTTGATGCAGGATATACTGTTCTCTTTGGAGTCGAGCATGATGAACATGCTGTGAAAACATATACTGCAAATTTTACACATCCAATGTTCCATGCAGATATATGTACATTGGATGCAGCCAGTTTGGTTCAGACGTATGGAAAAGTTGATGTCGTGTTTGGAGGACCTCCTTGCCAAGGATTCAGTATGGCCGGAAAACGAGACAATAAAGATCCACGCAATAGTTTGTTTATGGAGTATCTTCGTTTTGTGGATGCGTTTGAGCCAAAATATTGTGTCATGGAGAACGTTCCAGGTATTCTAACTATGAAAACAGAGAGTGGAGAGTATGTGAAAGATATTTTGAAACTACAGTTCCAAAACTTGGGATATACACTCAAGTATGAAAAACTGTACGCTCCGGAGTATGGCGTTCCTCAAAAGCGACGACGTGTTATATTTCTTGCATGGCGCGTCGATATGCAAGAACCTGATTTCCCTGCGCCGACACACACAAAAGACACATTTGTTCCGATTCGTACAATTCTAATTCCAAAAGAGGAGGTCGATGCAAAATACTTTCATAGCCAAAAAATGATTGATGGATTCTTCACGCGTCTTCAAAAGAATAAAGAATCAGGAAAAGGATTCGGAGCACAGTTTGTTCGATTGGATGAACCATGTTATACGATTTCTGCAAGATACTACAAAGATGGATGTGATGCACTTGTCAAGTACTCTGACACAGAAATACGGAAGTTAACAGAAAAAGAAGTTGCACGTGTGCAAACGTTTCCAGAGACGTTCAAGTTTGTTTGTTCAAGTATTCAAACATACAAACAAATTGGCAACGCGGTTCCGTGTATATTAGGACGAGAGATTGCACGGAATCTCTTGAAATTTCTTGATCTCTGAAAAGTATTTCTCATAGGACCACACATACTCGGAATCAGACGCGTTCGGATACACTAGAATACAACGGTATCCCACAATCGTATCTATTTTTTTTTGTTCTGGGATTTCCTTGGTTAGAAATATCACTGCCTTGCATTTTCCAACAAGATCTAGATCTTGTCGATACCGTTCTCGCAAGGTTGTCTTTTTTGACAGAACATACATTTGAGACATATCTTGACACTCTAGATCCGGAGGAACTAAAGTATCTATTTTATGACAACTTGTTTTTGGTTTCTTGGTTGTAAAGTTTCCATCGCAATCAATATAAATTTGGTTGTATACATGTATGCCTAGATCTGCATGTTGTTTCGCGATTGCAAGTTCAAACGATTGTCCGGCTCTCGCTTTTCGAGATTGAAAGATAGACATGCACATGTTGGCAAGATGTCGTTTCCCTTGTTTATCGGAATGCTCTGAATACCATACACGTTCAAATTCTTTTTCTGACAGAGGACTCTGTAGTATATCTTTGCAAAACATGTATGCACGTGCACACTCTTCTTTTTTTTGAGACTCCCAATCCGAGAAGGAAAGAATATATTCATCCATGCAGTGTTGCATTCGTTTACACATGGATTTCGTTTTGAATGTATGGACTTATTTCGCGAGCAGTGCATGTACACAAACACTCCTATCACTATGTGTATGAAGACACTCACTCCGCATGAACAGTATGAATGTATACGTATTTGTATGGAGAGTAAGACTACCGTGACAATTTGTACACATTCATCCGTCAACTTGTTCGTGGAAACTCTTCTGAAAGACTTGGGGGTTCCGGTTGTACATCACTGTGAATCAGAAATCCCGCGTAGGCAGATGCAAATCCAGCAATAGAGACAAGTGCAATCGAAATAGCATAGACTGTGCTTAAAGATACCATTCTTCCTTCTTATGAATTCATAAGATGTTTCATTTAGTGAAAGATACGTCGTCTGAAATTGAAAACAATTTAATAAATGTTCGATACCTTCGCGACTCTATATTTTCATGGTGGTTAAACATTGTGTTGCTGGTTGTGGTTGTGGGATCGTTCGGGTACTTTTTGTATGCGAGTTATGGAACTGCAACACCGATTGAACTTCAAAAAATTCCATTTGAACCGAATCTTTGGCAGAACGCGACAAGAAATGTTCCAAGTACAGAATATGGACAAATTCCTCAAACTGAAACTGGATCTAGTGTACAGGGGTATTCCCGTCGAACAGGCGCAGCGGGACTTTAATGCATTACAAGAGGCTCCACCTGCACCTGTTGTGAAACGCCGACTAAGAATTAAAAAGGCAGTACAGTAATGAGAACTGCGGCGGCATACACGTACAAAGCAAAAGTGAACGCCCAATCGAGACTGACAAAGGTGCAGTATCCATCGGGAGTTGCATACACAAATACAACCCTTCCATCTGCGAACTGTCGTCCGAATTATGGTATGTTGAGTTATGTCCGGAATATTTGTTGTAAAAACGTTACAAAACCGTGTGTTCCTTTGCATGTGGCCGGAACATTGCAAGGAGGAAGCCCTATGGATTCAGGCACATACATATTGTCCGGATCTGCAAATGGAATCGTGTATGATGCTGGAGGCGTATATTGCGAAATGTGTCCCCCTATTCTTCAACCGATTCTTGATGGAAATTTTTCGTCGGGAATTCGTTTGGACGGAAACGGAGGACCAACAATTTTAGACGGGAATAGATAAATGACATCGTATGTGACATTCAAGCTTCGTAGAAATACACAAGCAAACCTAATGAATGTTGTTCTTCAAGAAGGAGAACCTGCATACTCATTGGACACCCATATCCTAAAAATCGGAAATGGATCTCAAACATGGGCAAATCTTCCTGCATCGTCAGGATCCGGAACAGGTTCCACAGGTCCCACAGGTTCCACCGGTCCCACAGGTCCCACAGGTCCCACAGGTCCCACAGGACCCACAGGTCCCACAGGTTCCACAGGTCCCACAGGACAAGCATCGACTGTCACGGGACCACAAGGTCCTGCAGGGGTTTCTACAGGTGCACTGTATTATTTCAACTTGAGTGGAGCTGCAGGTGCAACTTTATCTGCACCTATGTCTCCAAGCATTGCAGGAGTTATGTCCAAACTACATGGTGAACTAGTTGCTAACAATACATACTATACTGGCGCGTTGTATCAAGGATACTTTACTCAGTCAACGACTCCATCGGCAGATCCAATTGCAACATTTGAAACTGTAGTAGCAGATCCAAACACAGATCATGTTCCTGCTGGAATCTGGACATTTTATGTCAATGCGTATTCATTCACTCAGAAAGTTCCTGCAACAGATCCACCTACAGATGCAGTTGCCTCTCACATTTGGGCAACATTGACTATTGGATCTGTATCTCCAATCCAGTCACAGAAAGTTCCAATTCAGGGACTCAATGATGGAAACATTTTAATTTCAATTGTAGTTCCTGAACTATCTATTTCTGTGTCGGATCGTATCCTTGTAAGTTTTTACATGGATCCTCCTGCATCCGGAAATGCAATTGAGTTTTGGACAGAAGGAACATCTGTAAGTTATACGATGACTTCATTGACACCCGGAGTAGGTCCTACTGGTCCCACAGGATCCACAGGTCCTACGGGTGCCACAGGTCCCACAGGAAGTATTCAAACTCCAACTGCAGATGTTAATTTTGGAGGATATGCATTGACAAATGCATCAACTGTTTATGCAACGGGACTATATGCATCGGGCGCAACAGACGTATCTCCTCAAATAGGAATATTCAATACAAAATCAACTGGGCTTTACCAGCAATATAAATTTAATAATTCAACAACTGGAGACGGGGGATATACACAGGATCACTTACAATTATTTTCGTATTCGAATGATCCAAATTATACTACAGGTAATAATGGCATATTCTTTTGTCTAGATATAAGTCCCAATGGAACTGTTACAATACCACGGTCGTTGTATACACCATATGCAAATGTGGGCGGTCGCATTGATGCACAAAGTGTAGCAGTATCTCAAAATATGTTTATACAAGGTAATCCTGTGACAGCTCTTCCAACCAATCCATATGCAGTCTTCCATACTTCAGTTAACATATCTGTAGATGGAGGTACTAACTCATACCCATCTCCTGCAAATGGAGGCTATGTGAATTCTTGGGATCTATACCCCGATCATCCTATTGTTCGGTCAGGAGTCAACGGTAGTGATACTACAGCATCATTCTTTTATCCACAAATCACAGGTCTGTATCAAATAAATGTAACACTTCCAATCAAAAGCGTATATTTTGATGATGACCCACTGTTGGGGTTTATTCAGACTTCTCCTAGTCTAGCACAAATATTTTCATTTCGATCGTCTGGGTCTATGTGTACAGTCCTCGAAGCAGGGTCTACATATCTGATTTGTGGATACTCATTTCAATACGGTGGTATATCATATAGAAACACCATTGGTGTTGGTGCAGGAGGAACACTATCCTTTGCATTATTAAGTACGAATGTGTAGGCTAGTATATAAAGAATGATCTCTGTATTTTGGGGATTTGTAGGATTTCTAGTTGGATTATTAGTCACATCTGTATTCTCTCCTCCTCTTCGTAAAGTTCCAACAGTTCCTAATCCGCTGGAACAAGAGCCACTGCATACAGACTCTGGGTGTGTATCGTTTACGTCCGAAGAAGTGCCTTGTACAGAGAGTGCAACATCAATGAATGTTCTCGCAGTCAAACATAAATGAATATTGTCCCACGAGACAGTCTTCCACTTTTTTCGTTTATTATTGGATTAGGGGTCGCGATTTGTTTATTCCGTAAACCATTTTATATTCAAAAAACACTGGCAGTTCCACTCGATACTGCAGAATCAAACATTGTAAAAATGGATGGAAAGTGTTTTCGATACCATGCGCAAGATACTCAGTGCAAAATACTTTCGTCTAAGTAAAAATGGCAGACGGAGCAACGGATCTTAGTGAGTTATTGGGAAGTGGACCCGTACAGAATCCATCGTTGCCACAGTCAACTACCTTTTCTCCTATTGTGACAGGCGGAGTAGACCCATTTATTGCTCCTCAAGTATCGTCCAGTAAACCAAGTGTGGACAGTTCGTCGCACATGTTTCACTCTATTCGGCACTCGTTCAAGCACCTATTGACATTCGTTGGGTTTTTTGTAGGAGCATTTGTTATTTCTCTCAGCACGCCTAGATCACTCATTTTGCAGTACATTCCAAACACATATACGTCCGGAGGAGTTCCGTCGTATCTAGGTTCAGCCATTCTAGGAGGCGCGGCAGTACTGATTGCATACGTGACAGGAACACTATTGAATGCGTTGTTCTAAGAGTCTTGTGCAACAAGTATATCTCCTTGATACGAATGAATGATCGCACGGTTGAATCCAGTCAGGGTATGATCGAGTCGGTATTCGATAAATTGTCGTGTTGTTCGCGACTGAAGAATCCACTCTTTCGCGGTATCATAGGAGAGAGTAAAGAAACAATCTTCCAAATCAATACCGTAGAGCGGAGCGCACAAATAAATTGGAAATGGTGTGACTCGCATTTTGTTAATATGTGTTGACTGTAAAAAAGATTTCGTTTTTTGGTTACGAATATTCAACACGTCGAAGCCCGTACTTATCCATGCATTTCCTAAGAAATTTCTTGCAGTCCGCACACGGTTCCGAGTTCATACACTCGCCGCTGTTATTCAGTCGAATGACAATCAAAACAGCTCCACGTAGTTGTGAAAGGTCACCCAAACGTTTCACAACCGCGCGTTCTGCGTGTATTGTGTTTTCCGACCATCCGCATCCTCTCGATCGAGATCCAACTCGATTCCTTGCTTCTGCGATAATCTTTCCACGCAAACGTATCTCTGCAAGGTGCAGAAATGTATTATGGAACCTGTTGGAAGGCATTTCTTACAGTTTCAAGATTTACTCTGTAAAAATTCGTTTTGAAGAAGTAATGGCAGATCTTGGATCCAATTCGATGTGGTCCGATATTTCTGGATCCACAACCGATATTTTGGGACCTGACTATAGTTATGCAGACAATATTCAAGGACCCTCTGCACAAGGTGTAGGTTCCGATGGAACGTTTAGTCAATTAGGAAGAAATGCAAGCGCAATTGCATACTATGTCCAAACGTTAATTACAGGAGATCCACCACTTGGAAATCAGTTTTTTGTGAATACTGGAGGAACATGTACTGCATCTGACGGTCAACTACGATCAAGATATAATTATGTGAACAATATGTCTTCGGGATCCGCTGCCCTTCCTGCATCGATGAGTGAACTTGGATCGGACTTTAATGGATTGATTCCAGGAGTCGTGGATGATATTGAAGGATTGAATCCGACCTACTTGTTTTCTGCAATGACTGCAGATTCATCTCCATCATGTGGATGTTACAAATGCAATGTTACATCTGGAACCCCCTATCAATTTTTAACTCCTTCGCTAGATCCTGATTTTTCGTCTGATCAATGTCAAGAAGTCGATATTTCAAACTGTTCTCCTCCATCTACAGAATCGTTCGGAAACCAATGGAACTATACGCTTCCGGTCGCAATTGTTGGTATTCTTGCGTTACTTGTATTTTCAGCGAAATAATTGAAATACTTCAATGGAAAACGTGTTTCGAATTAAGAAGAGCAGAGATGGGCCTGCAAAGTCTAAGCAGCAGGATTCTCTTGGAACTCTGGATTCGGTACATCAAACGATTGTCTCGTCAATGAGAGAGAGTCGAATGAACATAGATGAACTACGAAAACGCAAAGAAGAACTTGAAGATCAAATGGATTCTCTTGAGAATGTACATATTGCAACAAAAATCCAAGAAGAGTTATCCAAAGTCACCAAACAACTACTGCAAAAAAATCCAGTCGAAGATTATTACTTGAAAAATGCAGATATTATGTTGAAATATTACGGAAGCTCTGAAAAAGCTCAATCCATGTCTTCAACACCCTCGGATAAAAATACATTTGTCAAGTATTTGTACTTGCAGCCACAAGAGAATCCGTCTGTTTCCAAAAAAGAACTATATAATGAATTCACGAGTCGAATGAAAGTAAATAGACACACTGTAGATGTGATTAAAAGCGTTTCTGATCACTGCGATAAATGCAATGTTCCGCGCGAACAATTGGACGATGAAAGTCTTGTGTGCCCGAAATGTGGATCGGAAGAGTACTTACTTGTTGTGTCTGATTTTCCATCGTTTCGTGATCCTCCCAAAGAACGAAATAATTACGCATACAAAAAAATTAATCACCTGAATGAAATCCTAAATCAGTTCCAAGCAAAAGAATCTACAATTATTCCAGAAGACGTTATGAATGAAGTTGTTCTTGAAATTAAAAAACGACGAATTCAAAATATCGCAGAACTTACGGAAACAGGAATGCGAGAAATTCTAAAGAAACTCAATCGATCAAAGTATTATGAACATGCAACTCATATTTTGTCTCGCTTGAACGGAAACCCTCCACCAACAATCACTCCTGAAATTGAAGAGAAGATACGAACTATGTTTCAAGAAATCCAAGCGCCGTTTTTGCTCTATTGTCCAGATGACCGTACAAACTTTTTATCGTATTCATACATTTTATATAAATTTTTTGAGTTACTTGAACTTGATGAATATAAAGTCTACTTTCCTTTACTGAAATCAAGAGATAGACTTATTGCACATGATCAAATCTGGAAAAAAATCTGTGAGTACTTGCGTTGGCAATTTATTGATTCTGTATAAATAAAAAATGGATTTATTATTTTTACGTTTGAATACAATACCAAAGGTGAAATGGATCATGCAATGACGATTATCCGACATTCACCTATCGGATACCTTCGAATTTCGGGACTTGGACTTACAGAGCTTCCGAAAATTCCGGAAGGTACTACAGAATTGAGTTGTACTCATAATAGACTTACAAAGTTGCCAGATAATCTTCCAAAGAGTTTGAAAGTATTGTATTGCTATTATAATCAACTCACTGAACTTCCAAAAACACTTCCGGAAGGTCTTTACCTAATAGACTGCGGAAACAATCGTCTCACAACCCTTCCGGACACTCTTCCAAAAAGCATGGAATACTTGTACTGTTCAAACAATCAATTGACCATGCTTCCGGAGACTCTTCCGGCAAGTATTAAAATCTTAGGTTGTGATCAGAATCGTATTTCCAAACTGCCTGATGTTATCCCTACCAGTCTCTCTAGACTTTGGTGCCAAAGCAACCGTTTGGCATCACTTCCAGAGACTCTTCCGGCAAGTCTTGTAGACTTATATTGTTACAACAATATTCTAACCAGACTTCCAGAGACTCTTCCTCCTGCAATTGCGAAGTTAGTATGCGATAATAATAACCTCACTCTATTGCCGGAAAAACTTCCGAAATCTCTCGAGCTACTGAATTGTGCCAAGAATCGTTTGACACGATTACCGGATGTTCTTCCGGAATCTATTCAAATTATAAATTGTTGTAGCAATCACTTGAGTTGTTTTCCGGATACTCTTCCTGCAAGACTGAGTGAAATATTTCATACGGATAATTATCTTCTTCCGATCCGTGAAAGTAACGAATCTATTCGTGAGTATATCCACCGTGTCAATGCCATCTCAGAAACACAAAGTAAAGAACGCATTACAGAACGATGTGCTGTGTTCTTTGAAGAGTTGGCAAAGAAGATGTGGCATCCTTCACGGGTGGAACGACTCATGCTGGCAGGAATAGATATGGAGGAGATGTGAAAAACGGATGTGAATTATTTTTCGATTCAATATCAAAAGATGTTTCGCAATATTGGTGTGATTGGTCATATGCTCACTTTTGAATACTATGCGTGGCACTCTAGCTACAATACGATATGTGTTCCACTATCTATGGTGAGCCTACGAATGGGGAATCGGTCGGTGTATGTCAGTACTCCAGAGTATGGATGGCGTTCTGACTACGATGAAGAACCGGACGCAAAAAAAGTATTTCGTGAGTTTCTTGCATGTATTCAGTCTGCCCAACGCAAGCATGACTTTGACTCCATATCTGTAGAATCGTCAAGATACTCTTCTAAACCCATACACTCCGTCGGGAACTATGACGCAGTGCTTAAAGCCGCCATAGCCCACGTGGAAGCAGAAAACAAGACGTTGAAGTAGCCTGCGTAGGATTTTTACATCATCCGTATCAAGAACATAATGGAAGTAGCAAAAGAACGCATCCGTAACTGGAAGTCCGGTATGCTGGATCTATCATATCTTGGACTTACGGAACTGCCTGAACTTCCTGCGGGTCTTACAAATTTATATTGTTATGAAAATCAGCTGACCAAGCTACCTGAAACTCTTCCTGTGGGTCTTATTGTGTTAAACTGCTGTTACAATCAACTTACGACGCTCCCCGATACTCTTCCCACGAGTCTTAGACATGTATATGTGTATAGCAATCAGCTCACCACGCTACCCAATACTCTGCCTGCGGGTCTTATTGAGTTAAACTGCTGTTACAATCAACTGACGACGCTCCCCGATACTTTTCCGACGGGTCTTCATATGTTAATGTGTGCCTTTAATCAGCTGTTGTCGCTACCCGATACTCTTCCGGCAGGTCTTATTGAGTTACACTGCGATTATAATCAACTGACGACGCTCCCCGATACTCTTCCGACGGGTCTTCAACACTTAAGCTGCTCCCACAATCAACTAATGACACTCCCAAGAACTCTTCCGACGGGTCTTATAGAGTTAAGCTGCTTCCACAATCAACTGACAAAGATACCCGATACTCTTCCTGCGGGTCTTATGGAGTTATGTTGTTATAACAATTGTCTGACACAGCTACCTGATACTCTTCCTGCAGGTCTTCAATACTTAAGCTGCTCTCACAATCAACTAATGACGCTCCCCGATACTCTTCCGGCGAGTCTTGTAGGGTTATACACAAGGGGTAATCACCTTCCAGACCGCCCCGAAGATGAATCCATTCCAGACTATGTCGCCCGTGTGAAAGCCATCGCAGAAACACAAAGTAAAGAACGTATCATTACACGTTGCGATCTTATCTTTGAAGAGTTGGCGAAGAAGATGTGGCATCCATCACGTGTTGAGCGTCTTATGTTGGCAGGAATAGATATGGAAGAAATGTGAAACGGATTTTCGTACTCTAGTCGTGGAATCAGTATCAGGAATACAATGGAACAAGCAAAAGAACGTATCCGTAACTGGACTTCTGGTCTGCTGGATCTATCGTGGCTTGGACTCACGGAACTACCTGAACTTCCTGTGAATCTTACGGAACTATGGTGTCATAACAATCTGCTGACCCGGCTACCCGAAACTCTTCCTGCGGGTCTTACGGAGATACATTGTTACAAAAATGATCTGACCAAGCTACCCGATACTCTTCCAGCGGGTCTTACCGAGTTATATTGTTACCATAATCGGTTGTCGTCGCTTCCTGAACATCTTCCAGCAGGTATTAGAGACTTATGTTGTGATAATAATCAATTGACTACGCTACCCGATACTCTTCCTGCAGGTCTTACCGAGTTATATTGTCACTGCAATCAACTGACAAAGATACCCGATACTCTTCCTGCGGGTCTTACAAAGTTAGTGTGTTGGGAAAATCAGCTGACCACGCTACCCGATACTCTTCCAGCGCTTCTTACAGAGTTACAATGTTCGAACAATCGTCTGTTGTCGCTTCCTGAACATCTTCCAGCGCTTCTTACAGAGTTACAATGTTGGAACAATCGTCTGTTGTCGCTTCCTGAACATCTTCCAGCGGGTCTGAAAGAGTTATATTGTGGTGAGAATCATCTGGCTACGCTGCCCGCTACGCTTCCAGCGGGTCTGAAAGCGTTATATTGTTTCGACAATCGGCTGACCAGGCTGCCCGAGACTCTTCCTGCGACTCTTACATATATAAATTGTGATGGTAATCAGCTATCTAGGCTACCAGAGACTCTTCCTACGAGTCTTAGACAGTTAAGGTGTTGCGACAATCAGCTGACCATGCTTCCTGATACTCTTCCTGCGGGTCTTCTATCGCTACATTGTTATAAAAATCAGCTGACGACTCTTCCTGATACTCTTCCATCTGTTCTTACAATATTCACTTGTTCCAACAATAACTTTCCAGATATGGAAGACGATGAATCTATTCCCGATTATGTAGCCCGTGTCAATGCAATCGCAGAAGCAGCCAGTAAAGAGCGTATCGTTACACGATGTGATCTTATCTTTGAGGAGTTGGCTCAAAAAGTATGGCATCCATCACGTGTTGAGCGTCTTATGTTGGCAGGAATAGATATGGAGGAGATGTAAAAACGGATTTTTATTCTTGACTCATACACTGAGTATCAAGAATATAATGGAGATCGCAAACGAAATTATTCGCAATTGGAAGTCAGATGCACTCGATCTATCCAATCTTGGACTCACGGAACTCCCTACACTTCCGGAGGGTCTTAGGATACTCTATTGTTCGAACAATCGGCTGGACAAGTTACCGGATACACTTCCAAGTAGTATTCGGTTAATAAACTGTTCATACAACCAATTGACTGCACTCCCTGAGACTCTTCCTACGAGTCTTCAATTCTTGAACTGTTCGTATAACTATCTGCTTCGGTTGCCTGATCCTCTTCCGGAGGGTCTTCTCGAACTGTACTGTAACAACAACCAGATAACAACGGTTCCGGAACTTCCTCCGAATCTGACCGAACTAGTCTATGCCTACAACCCCATGACTCTCGTTCCTCGGATTCATCATCGCGGATCATCCATTAGATGTTCGTCACGGTTGGAGGAGAGGGATTTTTTACACGCATATATCACCGCACATATTGCAGAAATGCAAAAACATGCGATAACAGGCATAGCAAAGTATAAGTTTTCGTGCATATATGACATCAACACATTCCATATAAATCGCCAAGTAACTTGCAATCTCCGGATGGACATTGTTCGGATCCGTGTGGGCATGGTGGGTTTTCATGTGTATTCGGCTTTGTTGGCGCGGCTGTCACACTATCTTCCCTAGAGACTTTGATAGACATGTACACAATAACGGCAAGAGCTCCGAGTCCTAGAACGATCGGAATCCAGAAACGTTTCAAGAAGTGAACACTCATTTATTGAATAGAAATGACTTTAATATCCCGTGTATGGGCTATAGGTTGCCTGTCCAACAGGAACGCAGTCCGGTCCATTTCCTTGATTCGTTCCAACGACATATCCGTTCGGGCACGGTGCTTTGGGGGATCCATAGTTTCCAAAGAATTCAAAGATTCCTGTCCAATAGTAGTGCATGGTCAGTGAAAGAACAAGACCAAATAGAACTGCATGAACAAGAACCTGAGTCATATGCGGAGATCCTTTTGGAATAGTCAATACAACACCTGGTACAAACGCAACAAACAGTGCGACAGCAAGCAACAAACTCCCAAGATTCATTTATTACTAGCTATGCAAATTTATTACTTCAGACCCATACGTCTGCACACATAATGGCTAACTAGTTTCTTCACAACTGCGAATAGTACTGCGTGCACTGCATAGATCTGCCACTGTGGGGCACCTACAGATGGTAGGGTGACAAAGACACCTGGGATGAACGCTACAAATAACCCTGCGGATACCAAAAGCATACAGATATTCCACTTCATTTGTGTCTACGAGATGTTTTTCTTTTTTGGATGTTTTTCAAGAATTGAGCTCGACGACGAGTTATAAGAGTATGTTTCGTTGGGTGTTTCAGCACATCCAGCGCGTATTGCTGAGGAGTCATACTGTGACGTACCGCAGACTTCGTGAATGCTCCTTTCTTCATGTGAGACACAACCTCTTGAATCCACTTCCGAGTGGGCATTTTATTCTTACGTCTGAACATCTTTGTTGTTAGGACATGATCCGCAAGGAACCTTGATTGTATTCATCGTGGTAAATACATACCATACAACTGGAATCAGTAGGAGAAGTAGCCACCACATTTGTTATGGTAAAAGAGTTTTCATAGTCCTATAGAACACATAAGTATGGGCATCCCATTTTATTTTGCGACCTTGATGAAGAATCATCCAGAGATTGTAGATATTGTGAAAAAGATGTGTGCAATGAATGTGGATGTATTTGTCATTGACTGTAACTGCCTTATTCACAGGTATATTCAAGATGAACACCCAATTGACTCCGTTGTGAATGCGTTGGAGTACATTCTTCAAAACATTTGCAAACCGGTTCAACTTATTATTGCTATGGACGGTCTTGTTCCCTATGCAAAAATTGTACAGCAAAGATATCGCCGCATGCGGACTCCTGAACATACATCTGTATTCGACAGACACCAAATTTCTCCGGACACACCGTATATGCGAGATCTTGAAATTGCATTTCGATCGAAGTTCCCCTACGCAATTATCAGCGGGACATCTGTTCATGGAGAGGGAGAACACAAGATGATTTTCGAGTTACAAAAAATACCTGTGAACAAACGACGATCTATTTGTGTATACGGATTGGACGCAGATTTAATTCTGATTTGTCTTCAGAACTCAAGTCTTTCAAATCCATATTCATTCTGGTTGCTTCGAGAAAGCGGGGAATTCAATGATCCAAAACTCAAACATGCTGAGTTTGCGACTCTTTCTGTGTGGAAACTTCGGAAACATATTCCTATGCCGATGGAAGAATATATGGCACTCTGTATTCTTTGCTTTGGGAACGATTTTATGCCGAACCTTGGAATGTTTTCGTTACGAGAAGATGGGTATATGCGTGCACTGTCTCTGTATCAATCTGCAGGATCGCCGAGCTTACTGACAAAAGAAGGTCGCAAGAAATTTCTGGTTCATGCTGAAGACCATGAACTTGCAACATTGAAAGAACGCATTCGTATTCGTAAACATCCCGAAGAAAAAGCTGTCTTAGGGAGAACAGATGAACTATTTTCGCACAAATATAACCTAATGGTTTTGGATGGAGTTACAAATCCAAAACCAGTGGTCGACGCATTTTGGAAAACATTTCATTGGACTTTGGAGTACTTTTCGAAAGGAGTTCCTCCGAATTGGCAATGGGTGTATCCGTACTCCGATGCACCTTTACTTTCCGATATTTGTCTATATGAGGAAACAGAGAGTATTGAGTCATCTCCACTCAATTTTACAGTAACAAATCAGCTCCATTTTATTCTCCCAAGTACTTCGATTCGAAAGGCTCGCAGGAGAATCATGTTTCCGGATGAGATATATACAGAAACAAGACACCCATGGATGAAACGTCACGAATGGGAAGCAAAGCCTAGAATTTCACTGCCATGGAATCCACAATATTCACTTACAACGGTTTCCCAAGTATCTTTCGAAGATTGAACGCCGGTCGTGAAGGATTTTGAGCTTGAACAGAATTAGAAAACGATAATACATCTGACTCTGGGAACGATATATCTCCATATCCAACCTCATGTGAATTCCAATATTCAGTATTTATTTTCCGAAGAGTCGCTGCATGCGTAACTCCAACATGTCCATCTCCCGAAAATCGATGATTGTACCATTCTCTCTCTAAGTATTCTATATATTTCTCTCGGAACGTACGTGGAGATGTATAGGAGGTTGCATTCTTTAAAGACGCGATACATTCCGAAACTGTTTTTGGGTACGGTTTCGATAGACGTTTGTTCACAGCATTATGCATTCGGCATATTGCAAGAAACAGATCTTGTTTCGAAGAATTCCATGACGGGACTTTATGAGTATACTCTCGGAACATAGTTAGGAAATGGCTTTTGCAAATATAACAACTAATAGATCCCCCGAATGCATTCATGAACTCTTGTACGATCACTTTATCAATTTCACTCGGAGAATCTGGATAACAAATAGAAATAGAATGCAATGTCATCCATCCCATTGGTCCCCATATTTTCGTCATTTACTTAGTTGTCAGAAATGAACCCTGTTACCATTCCGCCTTCTACCATTTGTCGCAATAAAGAAATCGGTGCTTTTCCTTTGGACAGTCCTGATCGAATTGCTATATCACGAACTTTTTTATCCGACATTTTCTCGACACGTTTCTTGATATGCGATGACGTTTCTGTGCGAATACGAATCATATGACGTTTCGTTCCTTTCTTGAATGGAGGAGGTTTCGTTGGATTTTTGACACCTTTTAGGATTCCTCGAGGGTACGTCTTCTGAGTCTTTTTGCGACCGGCATATTTTGGGTTGTTGTCAGAAGGAAATGCACTTTTGATTTCCTCCAACGTATGTTTTGGCTCAACATCCATCTTGTGGATCGTAACTTTCGACATCTCTATTGTAAAAACGAATCATAATCTATTTACGTCGAAAGAGCAACATACCAGTACCGATGGAGTGGCAAGCAATTTCAACATATTTTAAAAATCAAGGAATTTCGAAACTCGTGGATCACCAGATCGAATCCTTTGAGGATTTTATCCGGAACAAGATTCCACTCATTGTATCCTCGACGGCTCCAATCGTTGTATGGCACGAGCAAGACGAGACACTCAAGAAGTACAAATACGAGTTTCGTCTGAGCTTTGAAAATATTACCTACATGAAACCGCGCATTCAAGAAGCATCCGGTCGTGTCAAACCAATGTTTCCTCAGGAAGCACGTGCTCGAAATTTCACGTATTCTGCACAGATGTTTTCGGATGTACGGTTTACAGCTCGAGTATACAAGGGTGACAAGCTAGAGAATTACGACGAGCATACCAAGATATTTGACGGTGTTTCGCTTGGTAAGATTCCAGTGATGCTAGGTTCGTCTCTATGTATTATGAAGGACTACCCATTGAGCAAAGAAGAGATGGGTGAGTGCCCATACGACCCATTTGGATACTTCTTGATTCATGGATCGGAACGAACTATTCTGTGTCAAGAAAAGGTGGCAGATAACCGAATTCTTCTGTTTTACAACAAGAAGTCATCTGCAAAGTACACGTTTTCTGCAGAGATGAAATCTCTCCATGAATCATTTACAACTCCTCCAAAAAAGCTAGAAATTCGTATTTCCACGAAGTTCAATGGAATGGGGTATCCGTTAACAGTATGTCTTCCAAGATTCCGAGACGATATTCCTCTGATGGTGATGTATCGTGCATTTGGAGTTGAACATGATGAAGATATTGCAAATCTTGTAGGCACATCTATTGATTTGCTCGGAGCATCCTTTAAGGAATGTGCAGATATCAAAGTGTATACGCGAGACGATGCAATTGAGTACTTAGTCAACCATTTGCAATATGGAACTACATCCGATGATAAACGAGGATACGTTATTTCCTTGCTTGATTCGGAGTATCTTCCGCATGTCAAGTTTGGTGGGGATACATCATCCCAAGAAACACTGTATTCACGCAAGATGATCTTGACATCGTGGATGGTGTCTCGCCTCCTTCTTGTATCCGAAGGTATGCTTCCAATTGATGATCGAGATTCATATCCAAATAAACGGGTGGTGACAACAGGAGCACTGTTGACTCATTTGTTTCGACAGCTGTTCCAAAAAGTATGTAAAGACGTTCGGAGCAAGTTCGTGCATGAGGTGAATAACGATACGTGGAAGAAGGGAGATACTCCTCGACCACTGGAGATATTGAATGTGAACAATCTCTACAAAATTTTGAAAGTATCGACCATCGAAGGAAAGCTGAAACAAGCACTTGCAACTGGAAATTTTACAGTCCAAGGTCTTGGAACAAGTTCAGTGTCCAACGCGACCAAAGTTGGAGTTTCTCAAGTTCTCAATCGGTTATCGTATTCTGCAACAATTTCTCATTTACGACGAATTCAGACTCCTGTAGAAAAATCAGGAAAGCTTCTAGCTCCTCGAAAACTGCACGGAACATCGTGGGGATACGTATGTCCTGTAGAAACTCCGGAAGGACACTCCGTAGGTATTGTGAAAGCAATGGCAATGCTTACATCCATTACTCAACATACTCCATCGTGTGTTGTCATGGAGTGCCTAAAAAGCGCATCCGATATTGAATGGATTACGAAGGTGAAACAATACGAGGGAACGCGGATTCTCTTGAATGGAGTGATTGTTGGATATACAAAAAATCCTGTTCATATTCACTCTCTTCTTCGCAACGCCAAACGTAATTTCTCTCTTCATCCGCATACTGGAATTGCATGGAATATTCGTGATTACTGTATCAATATTGAGACGGACAGTGGACGCTTTGTTCGTCCCTTGTTTCGAGTATTGGATGGTGTCGTGTGTGACCCACCGAAACAAATGGATTGTTGGAATGACTGGATACGTACAAATTTGGAATATATTGATTCATGTGAATCCGAGTCGATTCGCGTCGCGATGACTCCAAGTGAAATAACGAAACGACATACTCATTGTGAGATTCATCCTACGTTAATGCTGGGACATATGGCATCCAGCATCCCCTTTTCAGACCACAATCAGTCTCCACGAAACACGTATCAATCTGCAATGGGGAAACAAGCGATGGGGATATTTGCAAGGAATTATTCGAAACGGCTAGATAAGAATGGATACATTCTATGTTCTCCTATGCGTCCATTTGTCGAAACTCACTCCATGAAAACATTGCATGCACATGAAATGCCGTCCGGTGATAATATTATTGTAGCGATTGGATGTTATGGTGGCTACAATCAAGAAGACTCGGTTATATTGAACCGAAGTGCTGTCAAGCGTGGATTGTTTCGCACAATGTACTACACGATGTACAAAGACGAAGAGCACCGCAATATTGCGTCCGGAAAAGAAGAGAAGTTCATGAAACCGCGACGAGAAAATACGCGTGGATTCAAGGCTTCGTCCTATTCTGCTATTTCGGATACAGGGGTTCCAATACTTCACTCGATTCTTCGTGAGAATGATGTTGTCATTGGAAAAGTGACATCCGTAAAAGGTGAAGGACTTCCATACCGTGATTCATCAACAACTCATAAAAATTCAGAGTCATGTCGCGTGGATGGAGTGTGGCAAGATAGGAACTCGGATGGATACCCGTTTATAAAAGTACGAGTTGTATCAGAACGTGTTCCGGACGTTGGAGATAAAGTTTCATCACGACACGGACAGAAAGGAACATGTGGCATCATGCTGAATGAAGAAGACATGCCGTTTTCTGCATCTGGACTTAGACCTGACTTGATTATGAATCCCCATGCAGTTCCATCACGTATGACAATTGCACAACTTATGGAAACTATGTATGGAAAAGTGTGTGCAGAACGAGGAACACTTGGAGATGGAACGCCGTACTCCCATCTTCCTGTAGAAAACATTCGTGAACAGCTTCTTCAACTTGGAATGCATCCGTACGGCAACGAAGTATTGTACAATGGTCAGACAGGAGAAATGATGGATGTGGAAATCTTTATGGGACCTACATTCTATCAACGGCTGAAGCATATGGTGATTGATAAAGTTCATTACCGTGCACGTGGCCCGATCGTCAGTCTCACTCGGCAGCCGTGTGAAGGTCGTTCTCGAGATGGAGGATTGCGTGTAGGAGAAATGGAGCGTGATTGTATGCTTTCGCACGGAATATCGATGTTCACAAAAGAACGATTGATGGATGTAAGTGATCCGTTCACAACAGGATTCTGCAAAGGATGTGGAACATTAGCAGTTGTCAATCCTGTCGAAAACATTTATAGTTGCGGAACATGTGGTGTTCAAACACAGTTCGAAACAAAAACAATTCCATATGCAGTGAAGCTTTGGTCCCAAGAGCTTGAAGCAATGCATATTGTCCCACGATTAGCCTTCGAGTAGATGTTTATACGCTGGGTACGTGGTGTATACAATGTCACTTGAAGTTGTCGTGGGACCTATGTTTTCTGGGAAGTCAAGTTATGCAATCTCTTTTGTGCGTAGACAGAATGCAATTGGACGAAAAGGAATCGTAATTAAACCAAGTATTGATTCAAGATACACGAAGAGTAATTTTTTATTCACACACAATAAAGATTCTATTTCGTGTATGGTATGGGATGTGAACACTCCACTCTGTGAGTTTTCGGATACAACCTATGATTTTTATGTTATTGAAGAGTCTCAGTTTTTCAGTCATCTGTATCATTTTTGTAGTGAACTTCTTTTCAAGTATAAGAAAGATATCCTAGTTGTGGGTCTGGATGGATGTGCAATGCAAAAGAAGTTTGGAGAGATACTCGATATTCTTCCTCTTGCGACATGTGTCAAGAAACTGAGCGCATACTGTTCTATATGCAAAGATGGAACTCTCGCACACTATAGTAAAAAACTAGACGAGTCCGATCAACAAATCGATATTGGAGGAGCCGAAAAATATGTCGCTGTTTGTCTACGTCATCTATTAAATGATGAAGTACTTGATTGAGTGCATGGGTTGTGTGACAATCTTGTATGCAAAGTCATTGACAGACGGTGACCCTGCTGTGGTTGGATTTATATACTTTGCAATGCTATTTATTAGCAAAGGAATCACGACTGGCTTCTTTACGCCACTTGGAAGTTTTGTCTCATGGGTTCTTGGACAAATGCCAAATGATGAATTTATCTACAACTTAATTGCACAATTTTCTGCTGCAGTTCTTGTTGCGGTGACATTTCTCCCGATAACCGCTTACATGCATCACTTTCAATAGATACAAATGAGTTTGTTTATTTATGTAGAGAATCCTCAACTTCGTGAACTGTTTCGAAGCCATCTTGCAAACAAACATCGCCCAACGGATTCTGGATTTGATCTTCTAAGTCCATCACTCACTATTGATTTCTCTACGCAAACATTTGGAGCGGAAATGAAACTTGGAGTATGGTGTGCTGCGCTTACTCAGCAAGGGTACCCTGCACCATACCTTCTTCTTGCACGATCATCTACATCATTAACTCCATTTCGTATGTCGAATCAAATCGGTCTTGCAGATTCAGGATACCGTGGAGAACTTATTGCACGCGTAGATAACATGGACGGATCTGTAACATCCTATGCAGTTCAGGAAGGACGCCGTTTGTTTCAGCTAGTTCAGCATAATTGGCTTCCTTGGAGCACAATTCATATTGTTGATTCACTCAGTAATCTTCCATCTCCGCCGGATTCACGAGGATCCGGTGGACTTGGAAGTACAGGAGAGTGAAAAACTGATTTTTAATCATCAAAAAAGTAGGTGTTGAAATTCACCGCGCTCGAGATGGGTGCAATGCAGACAAAGGACGCAAAGCTAGATCAGCTGAAGCACGACGTCTACATTGCTACACCCCATCTCGTGTTATCAAAACGGAGCGAGTTAAGCGAGACTGTTAGGAAATTTGAGGCTTGCCTCAAAGAGGCACAGGAGGCCTTGGATGAGTACATGTTGATTAAGGATCATGTGTTTGTGAACACGACTGGAACCATTCAGTAGATGTATGTCTGTATATGTTGAGTGATTTATTTTTTTATTGCAATAATCAGAAGAGAGACGGTATCATGAAGAATTGCTCCCCAGTATGCTTGATACCATGATGTTTGGAATCCCAATATCATGATAGCAATCACTACAATTGACCTCAGAAATGTATTGATTAATAGATTCGAAGTAGGTATTTGAAGAACTTCCATTACTTAGAAGGATGAAAAACGGATTTTTAAACATCAAAAAAGTAGATCCTAAAGTTTCGATTTCGCAGTGAAATGTCGACGTTGTCCTTTGTTAACCCCATTTCTGTTAAGCAATGGGAGATGAAAGTGGACTACGCTCTGGCTATGCATGAGAAGATGTTGATGGAGGGCTCTTTTGAGACGGCTGAGAAGCACCATAAGCGATTTGTGTATTTAATGCAACAGTTCATTGACTGCTATCAAGTGTACACGGACCTATGCAGGTCTATGGGAGTGCGCGAGTAGTGCGGTGAACATTCTATATGTGACTGTTTATAACCAAAAAAAGAAAAAACCAAACAAAAAAAGAGAAACGCTTTTTCATTGTAATTTTGACGACCTCGAATGTTCTTTTGAATATTTTTTTTGTTGCAGTCTATTAAAAATGGGTGGTGGTCTTATGCAGCTTGTCAGTTATGGCGCTCAGGACGTCTATATTTCCGGTAATCCCCAGATTACCTTCTGGAAGATTCTGTACAAGCGCCACACGAACTTCGCGCTGGAGTCTATTGAGGTGACGTTCAATGGTCAGGCCGACTTCAATCGTCGTGTGACTGCAATCATCAATCGTAATGCAGATTTGATGTACAAGACGTATGTACAGGTTGTACTTCCTGAGGTTTCACTAGAGGGAGACAATACGTTCCGTTGGGTACACTACATTGGTCACCGCCTGATTAAACAGGTTGAGCTAGAAATCGGTGGTCAGCGTATCGATCGCCAGTATGGTGACTGGATGCAGATTTGGACGCAGGTGTCTACGGAGGCAGGGTCTATCCGTGCACTGAATGACATTATTGGTCACAGCCCCGATCTAGTTCTACTGAAAGACGGCCATGGGCAGGCTCTGGATGCTCCTTGCTCCTCCACTCAGCTGACGTCAAGCTGCGTTGGCCGTGCAGGCACCCCTGCCAAGACGCTGTACATCCCCCTCCAGTTCTGGTTCTGCCGCAACCCTGGTGTAGCAATCCCTCTCATTGCTCTGCAGTACCACGAAGTTCGTATCAATATTGACTTCGAGACCCAGCAGAACTGCGTGTACCTCCCCAGTGGAAGCACGGTGACGGTTCCTTCTCTTGCAGCCGCGTCGCTGTACGTCGACTACGTGTACCTCGATACGGAGGAGCGTCGCCGATTTGCTCAGCAGAGCCACGAGTACCTGATTGAGCAGGTCCAGTACACGGGTGCCGAGAGCATCACGTCTTCGTCGAACAAGATCCAGCTGAACTTTAACCACCCAGTGAAGGAACTGTTTTGGGTCGTACAGCGTGACTCATTCGTCGACTGCTCTCCTACTGGCGCAGCTGCCAGCTTCTTTGGTATGCAGCCATTCAACTACTCGGATGACTGGGATGTATCCGTTGGCGTTCTCTCCGGCATGACGGACTCTGCATCGGACGGCCCAACTACGTCAGGAGGCCTCACGACGGGTACCTCGACTGCCGCCACGAACTCGAGTGCCGGTTACCTCCTCGCAAAAGTACTACTGGACTCCGAGATCCGCTGCGAGGGCAAAAACCCAACGGAAGTTGCCAAGCTACAGCTCAACGGTCAGGACCGATTCACGGAGCGCGAGGGTTCGTATTTCGACCGCGTCCAGCCTTACGCCCACCACAGCCGCACCCCATCTCACGGTATCTGCTCGTACAGCTTTGCTCTGCGCCCTGAGGAGCACCAGCCATCCGGCACGTGCAACTTCTCGCGTATCGACAAGGCGACCTTGCAGCTCACGGTATCCGTCAACACGGTTACTGCTCAGAACACTGCACAGGTCCGCGTGTACGCGCTCAACTACAACGTTCTGCGAGTCATGTCCGGTATGGGTGGTCTAGCATACAGCAACTAAACACATAGTATATTAAATATTAACATATAGGAATTGAAAAGTTTCACAATTGAGTTCAGATCTCTGACTTCAATTGTTGACACTCGTAATTATTTATAGCCTTCGTCTTGGATGGTCGAAAGGTTGTCTAGGGATTTTTAGGTTCGGTTTTACAATAGAAATATCTTCAGTATTGGTTGAAACTCTCGATTTTTTCAATAAATTAGTCAATCCTTCCCATTTTTTCTTCTTTACAATTGGTTCTACATTGAGCAACTGAACAGGATGCATAGAAGAATGAATAAAATGTACTGTATGCCCAATTTTTGAACTCCATTTATCTTTAAAATAATTCCAGTTTTTTTCAAGAAGTGAAGTTAATTCCTTATGGCTTCCACTTCCACCCCACTTGTGTTCTAATAAACCTATTTGAGGAATTCTCCAATTTACTTTACCTAGTTCTAAAACTTGTAGACAAAAATCTGTATCTTCGACCCAGAATTTTCCATAAAATGAGTCTAGCTTAACTCCTAGTAACTCTAAATCTTTACGAAATACTTGGCAGCATCCTGCTACATGATCTACCTTGAATGAATGTATATCGTTATCATTTGTATCACTTTGTAAATTTAATGTTAATGTTTCTTCTAAAAAAGCACCAGAAACACCAACAATACCAATTTCTTCCGAGTACAGTAAATGAATACATTTTTCAAAAAAATCTTCAGAAATAAGCTTTGCATCAGAATCTATACTCGCAATAATATCTCCTTTTGCTTTATCAAATAAAATAGTTCGTCCACCACAAACACCTAAATTTTCCTTACTATATATTACTTTTATTTTTGAATGTAATGATTCAAAATATTTTAAATAATGAACGAGTGTCTCATCACTATTATTATCTAAAATTATAAATTCTTCAATATAATCATTGTCTAAATATTTTAAATAACTGTACAAACAATCAATCGTGAGTCCTACTCGGTTGTACGTCAACATGACAATGCTTATTGTATTTTTTAAGAATTTTCTAGCAAAAATATTGTACACGGTATTTTCTCTTAGAATCCTTTCAGAGGTAAGTGTTTTTAGATAATTGTGATTAAACGTATCCCATAAATGAATAGAATAACTATTTTTAATTAAGTGTGTATATTCTGATACGTTTATTGTTTCATTAAAAAGAATATCTGACATAGAACCCCACAATGGATAAAAAAGTTTTGTTGAATTTAATATAGTAATGAAAGCAGGATAAGTTTTTGATAACTTGAATGGCAATATAACGCTATGTTCATCCCAATATTTATCTCTCCCTAAAGATCGAAATGTTTTATATTTGTTCATCCATATTAATCCAAATTCAGAATTTGGTTTAGCCAACATAGTAGCATTACACAATCCATAATTATCACCTTGAATTCCCATAACAAAATCATTCATCAATAAATCGGTAAATGGTTTCAGACATATGGTATCTATATCCAAGTAAATTCCACCAAATTCATTTAATTTTTGTAAACGAACAATATCCGCTGCGTGAGCATAATGTTTAATAGGGTTTCCAAAAATTTCAGTAGGGATTGGAGTTTTTACTAATGTAAGCCGTGGCTTTATTTTATTCCACCACTGTCCGAATGGTTCGTACCAGTAATAGAAATAAATCGTATCAGGTTTATTCACTTGATACGCTGATTCAATAGCTATATATTTGTATAGATCAAACTCTTCAGTTTGTTCTTTGAACCCATACACAAAATGAAAAATATTCGGAATCATTCTTATATTAATTGAATATTTTAACTTTCTATTAAAACAGCAATATCATGATAGCCATTATTTGCTAAACCTAATCCTATTATTTTAGGGCTATGATTTACAAGAAGTTCATTTACAGCATCAAAAACACCATAATTATGTTTTTCTATAATACTGTAATTTGTATAATCATTAAATTGTATTATTGCTCTCTTCTTTATTTTTTTCATAGATTTTTCTATATCTAATTTAACATGTTCATACGCATGACCTGCATCTATATAAATAAAGTCAACTGTATTATCTTCTAGAGATTCAAGGCCGTCCCACGATAGTGCTTGAATTATATTTACATTCAAGTTATGTTTATATTTATTTTTTATGTAAGAAAGATGCTGCTCTTTTTTAAACAAGTAATTCCATGTATCATCATGATAGTACGTATCAATTAAGTGCAGCATTTTAGGTTTGAATGTTTGTAAGAGTTTGTCTGAGAATGCGCCTTGATAAACACCAACTTCTACAACTGTAGGATTTTCCATATTTAATATAGAAACACACTCTTCTAGTAATTTTTCTCTAGACCCAAAAAGTTTAGATCCAGAAAAGCATTTAGGATTTATACTAGAAATATCCATTTATATTAAGATAATAATATAATAATAAATGTTTGAATTTATTGAAAAAGTTGTATATATTAATTTGCAACATAGAACGGATAGACGACAAGAAATTGAATCTGAACTTTCAATATTTCCTTCTGATAAAGTTTTAAGATTTAATGCTATTCAAGAAAATTTTGGTGCTTTAGGATGTACAAAATCTCATATTGCAGTTTTAGAAATGGCTATTTCAGAAGGATGGTCTAATTATCTTGTTATTGAAGATGATGGAATGTGGTCATCATTTGATATAAGTTATCCAATTCTTGAAAGTTTATCTAAGAATCTATATGATGTTATTGTTTTAGGGGCAATTGCTCCTGTATATGATAGATGTACATATAAATTAAAAAAATCACGAACTACAACTTCATTTCTAGTAAATAAACATTATTATATAACTCTTCTTCAGAATTTTAAAGATGGAGCACGAAAATTAACTTCAACTAGATTACGGTTTATGTATGCTATAGATATGTATTGGCAAAGAATACAAGCTCGTGATAATTGGTATTTAGTAGCTCCTGCGTTAGTAGTCCAACGTGCTTCATATTCTGATATTGAGAAAAAACAAGTTGATTACATAAAAGAGTTTATTTAAAGTCTTGATTTGAAAACATCTTCTTATATATACAATGTGGGATTTTATTGACAAAATTATCTATATAAATCTTGATCATCGTGACGATCGACGAAATA
>Ga0209189_1000552_pt1 | contig 30979 bp, 36 predicted proteins | sample C_130820_EF_Meta_FD_187308 | JGI IMG/M metagenome (GOLD analysis project Ga0209189, IMG submission 187308) | Freshwater microbial communities from Lake Croche, Canada to study carbon cycling - C_130820_EF_MetaG (SPAdes) (version 3) | ecosystem: Environmental > Aquatic > Freshwater > Lake... | reverse complement strand
GAAGACCAAAGGATTCAGAAGTATCTGTAAGATCAACGTCAGTATTGTCATAGCCACCTCGAGTAGTTTGAGTTGCAGAAAGAATAGGAACATTATACTCTACAGCAAGACCACGAAGTTCTTCTGCAATAGACTTAATGTAAGTATAGGAATTTACGCCAGCACCGTGCTTCATACGAGATGACGAACAAATATTAAGATAATCAATTACAATTGCATCAGGTGTAAAGTTACGTTTCATCTTTAATTCTTCGAGCAAAGATTTAAAGTGACCAGCATGTGCTGCAGCAGTTGGATATTCTTTTACAATTAATTTACCAGCAGTCTTCTTAATGATTCTACCAACACGTGTTTCATAGATATCTTTATCAACTTTGCCAAGTTCTTCCATTGTCATATTCAGAAGGTTTGCATCGATACGTTCTGCAATACGTTCTTCTGCCATTTCCAATGTGATATACAATACATTCTTACCTTGCATAAGAATAGATGCTGCATAGTGACACATGAATAATGACTTACCAACACCAGTGCCGGCAAGAATCATATTTAGAGTTTTACGCGGTAGACCACCTTTTGTAATCTTGTTGAATAGCTCAAGATCAAACTCAAGCTTTTCTTCTTTGCGATTATAGAACTCATAACGAGATGCAAAGTCTTCAAGATAATCATGACCAATTGAGCTATCAAATGATACAGCAAGTGCATCTGATAGCATCGATGGAATAGCATCCTCAGTAAACTTGGCATTCTTACCTTCAATGATTTCAAACGAATCAATGATTGCGCTGTAAACTGCTTGCTTCTTACAAAAGCTTTCAGTGTTACTTAGCAACCAAGTTTCGTTATCAGTCTTAAAGTCGAGATCATTGATGTATTTTTCTATACCATCAATCTGATCTCGATGTAGTTTACGCTTGCCAATCTGAATTGCAAGAATATCAAGCGATGCTGGTTTATTGTATAGAGTAAAGAAGCTGAGCACTTCTTCTGCAACAATTCTTTCGAACTGATCATTAAAATACTCAGGCTTAATGAAAGGAACTACCCTACGGCAGTACTCCTCGTTGTGAATCAGGTTGGAGAGAATCGTCTTCTCGAGTTTTGCTGTCATCAATAAATCCTAGTATATCACGTTCTAGACCATAATAAAGAAGCTCAACGATAAAATCGCCAATTTCTTTTTCAAAGTCTTTTTTATCAAAATCTTTTTTATCTTCTGGGACTTCATGAATTTCATATTCAAATCCGAGTCTTAACTTATCATTGTCAAGATCTTCATTGAATGTAATATTTGAATAGCTAAATATGATTCCAGCATATAAACCTTCTAGAAGAGTTAGGGCATGAATATCTCCTCCATACCCGCTTCTACCAAGAACTTTATGCGGACGCAGTGGTGTCGTCTTCATATGTTTCCATTTCTTCTAAGATTTCATGATCAGTGATGATCTCACCGTGAGAAACTTGATAGCGTTCTTTTACCCAGTTACGGAATGTTGCGTCCATAAGAATAGAACCCCAGAATTCTTTACTTTCAGTATCCTTTAAACGATACTTCTTGTCTTCAACTTCACCAGTCGTGTAATCAACTTTTGAATACCAACCATTACTTGGCTTTACCACATGCTTAGATTCAAGAGCCATGTCAAGGAGACCAGACCATTTGCTTAGTCCACCTTCAAACTTAACACATACTGGAATCTTAGATTTTTCACGAACATAGCGTGATTTTTCAACGTTGATAATGAAGTTATAACCGATGATGTCGGTTCCATCTTTTTCTTGTTGACGGCCAAGAATAAAAATATTATCTGCAGATAGATAAACACCAGTGCCACCGGAAACGATTGCCTTTGGATACAAACCTTGTTCCATATAGATGTGATTAACAGCAACCATAGGAATGTCAAGACGATTCAAATAAGGAGTAATCATACGGAAGATAGATTTCATTTGCTTTGCACGACTCATATCTTGCACAGACTTACCTTCGATAGCATCTTCCATTTCTTTCTTAGAAGACATATTGCCAAGTGAATCAACAACAAAGATAACACGATCGCCACGATCTAGATTTTCAAGTTGCTTAATGCAATCAAACTTGAATTCTTCCATGTTCATTACTGGAACGTGTAGGATACGATTAGTATCAATCTGTAGTGATTCAAAGTATGCAGTAGGAGTACCAAACTCGCAATCATAGAAAATCATCACAGCATCAGGGTATTTGTCCATGTAGGACTTAGCCATGATCAGTGAGAACATTGATTTGAAGTGTTTAGATGGACCACACCATAATGTAAGTCCTGGGACGAATCCGCCATCAAGTTCGCCACTCATTGCGACATTCATTGCGGGGATTGCAGTTTGAATCATGTCCTTCTTGGTGAAGAACTTAGACTGAGACAGAATTGCTGAGTCTTTAATCGTAGTATTTTTCTTAATTTTATCTAGTAAGCTCATAGTATTTCCTAAGTGTAGTGTAAGTATGTTGACAAAATATATTTGTTATTACTGATTGGCTTTTTGCCTCTGTGAGGAAACAAAAGAGAAGGCGGGAATACTACCATTCTACCACACACAGGTTTAACTGTAAATTCTTTATCTGATACGAATTCAGTTTCACCACCTTCTTCAACGTCATTTAGATATGTGAACATCACAAGATATCTACTTGACGATGGTTTATCTCCAACATCAACATGCCAACCAAACTGTTCGTAGTCATCGTTTAAATACCTCTTCATTCTAGCGTCTTCCAACGAGAATGAAGATGGGAAGAATTCGTTATCTACTACTTGTTTATAATGATTATAGACTTGTCGTACACGTGCATAGTAAGGATCTATTAAATCCTTAAACGATTCGTCTGCTTTAATATTCACTTCTGAAAAGCGTCTGTAATCTTGTTCCCAAGAATAATCCGATATTCGCATAGTAGGACTATTGTTTGGGTCTATAGATTCAAATCGCTGTATCAGTGATTCACAAAAATCAGGCTCAAATACATCGTCATATACTTTAATATAGTTTGATAAATTTTTCATGAAAAGAAATCCTCTAGTGATGCCTCTTCTTCTGCTTTCCAGCCAATAGCATTTAGAATGATTTTAGCAGGATCTAGAAATGATTTTTCAAATTGCGTCGTGTTATCAATATAACGATGTAATCCAAATTCAGGTGGAAGAATTTGCGAAAAGGCAATTACGTCTTGGCGCATTGGATTCTTTGGATTAAGATAAATGTACTTGATCTTTTCACCTTCCTTGATGGCTTCATATTTATTCTCAAGTTTATGCTGCTTAAGAAGACTGTTATAAAGAATAGCTGCTCGTGAATTGATAGGAGTACCTTTTCGGTAAATAGTCTTGCTATCCATATATTTCTTTATGGACGATACACCACGGGGAAAAGCCTTCTCTTCTGGCGGGAGAGCGTCAAAGGTATTCCTAAAGCTTTGTATGTATTGTTGAGTTTGTTCCTCTGTGCCCTTAATGAGAATCTGGAAAAGTTCTTCAAAAGCCTCTCTACACGGCGCCGGAGTAGACGATTTGATGGCCTCAATGCCCATAATTTTAAGCTTTGGTTTTGCATAACGAACTCCTTCATTGTCCCATACATTTAAAATATATCGCTTCTTTGCAGTCCAGATTCCACGATCAGAGATACCTTCACGCTTCATGCTAATCCGTTGCTTATAAGCGTTACAGGTTTCCTTTAGTTCTTTGAATGCAACATCAAGAACATCCTTCTCAATCTTATCACAGACTTTATCAAGAAAATCTACTTTCTTTTCAGTAGTGCCATTGGGAATTACTTTATTAACTAAGTCACCTAGTCCTACATAAACTGAATCAGTATCGATCGCAATAACATAATCTTTTTTATTGTTTAGAGTTTTATTTAAGAAAGCATTGACATGTTTTTCTGCATACTTAATGATGAACTGACCAGTGATAGTAATACCTTCTGCAATTTCCATCGTAAAGTAACGGAAGTACTTATTGCCAAGTGCGCCATATAGCGAGTTCAAAAGAATCTTAATTGCAAGTTGTTGATTTTCAAAGTGACCAATATCACGTTCAATGCGATACACTTCTGCTTTGTTATCCTTATCACATGCTTCAAGTTCTTTCTTCGATTCAATCATTCTTTTCTTAATGACTGTGCGTTCAGCATACATTTCTTCAATGATCTTTGGCATAAAGCCTTGCTTCTCATTAGAGAAGTATTGACCTGTTGCAGCCATAGACATATCTTTGGTGTTCGTATAACCTGCCAACATTCTATCAACTGTGATTCCAGGTTCAACATTACCTTTCATAATTGTTTCAGGACTCATGTTCCATTGTACAATAATGTTAGGATATAGTGAATTCACGTCAAAAGATGCAACCCAGTCATGCACTCCGCACTGAGGTTCTTTAACGTAGCCACCTTCATAGTCAGACTTAAAACTATCATTGTTTGGTGGAATGATAATGTTTTGTTCGATTAGAGTCTTATGAATCAATGAATCCCAGATGCCAACAGTTCCCATCGTATCAGAATAATTGACACCAGCTTTATAAGCCATTGTCATTGTCAACGTAATCATAGCAATCTTGTCTTCCATTCGGTCAACAAGATCTACGTCTTTAATGTTATAGTCAATAAACTTTTGATGATCAGTTTGATACAGAGTATGAAGTGTTCCATCATATGCAAGTTTACGATCACCAAGAACAACGCTAGCAATGTGATCTAAGCGATATGATTCTTGTGGACCAAAGGAGTATCCAAACTTTTGGAAGATGTCCATGTAATCAATCTGTGCAATGCCAATGATGTCATAGATTTGAACCATTCCTTTCTTCATAGTAACCATACGTTCTTCAACGAGGCCCCACGGAGATAGCTTCTTTACTTCATCTTGACCAAGAACACGATTGATACGATTTACGAGATATGGAATATCAAAAGTACGAATATTCCAGCCAGTGAATGCATCAGGACATGTATGTTCTTCGTGCCAGAATTTTACAAGTTCGCGTAGAAGTGTAACTTCATCTTTACACTTTGTGTAAATGACTTGCTTTTCTTTCATGATTGTTTTGCTTACGTCATAGTCACCTAGAGCCCATACAAAATATGTATCTAGTACGCTATCCAAAATTGCAATGGATATTACTGGGTGCTTTGCTTCATCTGGTTCAGGGAAACCTTCATCTGAAGCAACCTCAATATCAATGTTATGAATGCGAATCTTATTACGTTCAAACTTAATTTCACCAGGAAATTCTTCTGCAATGAATTGAGCAATGTAGTTTGTATTGCCATAGATCTTAAAGTTTTCTACGTCTTTATATTTTTCAATGAACTCCTTTGCATCACGCATTGAATCCATCTTGATAGCATCTACATTTGTGCTATCTAGTGCGGTGAATTTAGAATTGCCTTTACCTTTGACATAGAATGTAGGTTTAAATGCAATCTTCTTTTTAATTCTTCGACCGTCTTGATAACCTCTGTATAAGAGATTATTGCCATACCTTGAAATGTTCGTATAAAATTTTGTCATAGTACAAATAAAAACAGGATATAACGATTATATCCTGTTTATGGTTAAAAGTACAATTCTATTGAATAATAGATTGCGGCATTTCAGCTGCTGATGCAACTATAATTCCAGATCCAAAAATTCTATTGTACTCATTAATCATTTTGACATCAAGTTCCATCTCACCTGCTACAAAATCTTTATAGATTAGAACCTTATTGTCTTTTGCGTATGGAGCAAATGGAGCAAAAGCTGCACCGACTCTTCCGTTTTCAGTTTGTTGCATCATGATTTGAGCTGGGTTATTAAAGATATAACCTGTGCTATCAATTTCGGCATCTGTAATGATGTCTTCACCACTTATAAGTCTGTACACTTTTACTGTCATATATTCTCCGTGTTAAATCATTCCTCGGCGCTGAAGATTTTGCATTCTTCGTTCGAGGTCGTAATGGCTAACTGACTCAGCAAGATATTGTTCAATTTCTTTTTGATAGTCAACTGTAAAGGTTCTTTGAACCCAAGTCAAAAAGGAGTTATAACCTTGAAGCAATTTCATCTTTTTCTTCCTCTGTTAAAAATGTCTTTTCGCCTTTAGTATTAATTGGCACTTTCTTTGGCTTTGTCTGTTCAGGTACTAGACGCTCAAGAGCAATCTTTAACATACCATTAAACATTTCAGCATTCTTTACTTCGAACTGATCATCAATTACAAAGGAACGAGCAAAAGCGCGATTAGCAATACCTCTAAAGATATAGTCATTTGTATCAGTATCTGCAGAAACATTACCACGTACTATGAGCTTATCACCATCAATTTCAATATCAATTTCGCTTTGACTAAAACCTGCAACTGCCAATTCAACAGTATAGGTATTATCTCCGGTCTTACGGATATTGCATGGAGGATAGTTGGGAATGTTTTTAGTTACATCGGCATGCAGTTTCTGAATGCGATTTACTTGTTCATCAAATCCAACAAAGAATTTTTCAATTTCTTTGAATTGTGGAAGTTGAGCCCATAGAGATGGGATTTGTTGCTTAGTCATAAATTTCTCCTGTTAAGCGAGTTTAAAAAAATAATACCCCGAAGGCGTATCTGCTGGTTACTTTATCCAGCGCCTACTAACGAGAGGCAGTTCAATTGCTCGGACGCCCAGATAGTGGTAAACCAACTATCCTAACCGTTTACGTCTACGGTCCTAAGGTGGATCGTGGCAGTTATTTACTAGGGTGCCGCCTAGTTCCCATCCCTGGGATTTTTATTCAGCTACTGTCGCTGCTTCAGCTTGATCTTGTTCTACAAGTTGTGGCTGTGCTTGTTCGCGCATCTTGCCGATCAAACCTGCAACTTGTTCAAAAGGTGCTTTACCTAGTGCACCAAGAATTAGATTAGCTTCGTCAAAGGTCAATTCAAATTTTAGCATAGTTACTCCATTCATTTAGTTGGTTTTTTGCCAATATTATATTTGGCGGTTAGCGTCCAGTCAGCTTTCTCTTTAAAAGAGACAACTTTAATCTGCGACAACGAAACACGTTGTTCTGCTTTCGCTGGAACAACGATCTTTAACAATCCCCAATCTAATAATAGATTGGCGATAGTATTTCTACGTTCAATATCTCCTGAAGTTATGTTAGCCTCTTTACCGTCGAGCGCAAACAACTCTTTGAAGTGAACAATAAAGTACCGACCTTGCTTATGCAATATATGGCATGATTGGTACAGAGTTTTATCTTTTCTGGAAGCAACACCGATGCGTGTTAGAGTTTCACGAACCTTTAAGAAATTATCCGGTTCAGGTAACGTCACTTCAAGCATTGAATCTGGCGACCAATCGTAATATATTAATTCTACAGTCATTTTCACAAGTCCTTGTTATTATTGTCATAATATTGAATTAGACCATAGTATTTATACGCTTAACGACCTCCAGTTTTGTATTTCTCCTGCAATTCTTTTATTTGTTTATCATTAAGAAGCTCTAAAGCCTGCACTGCTTTCTGTGCAGAGTACCCATACTCTTTCATGATAAGCGCAATCTGATCAGAATCTTGATCACGCTTATGCCATTTTGAGAAACGTTTCTTCTTTACAACTCCTATTCGATAAAAATCAAATTGCCAGTTCTTTGGTATGCTTGCATGACTATTCATTTCATTTGCAAACATAATCGTATCAGGAAAGTAAGACAATCCTCGATTAATCATAAAAGGAATGTAATCTTTTTCACTATGAGGATCTTCTTTAATAAGATCTTTCTTAGTTTCATTGATTGCGTTTAAAAAATCAAAGAAGTTCATCGCGTGTTTAACTTCTTTAGATCTTCAGGAGTTGCATTAAATCTCTTGCCTGGATATTTTTCATTAAGAATATCTTCTAACTTAGTCATGTTTTCACCGTGAGCAATATATGATCCATCTTCTTTCTTATAGACAAAGAAAGTACCATCACTGTCTTCTACTTTAATATTAATCACGTCTTTTTTAAGAGATTCTATGTATTCTTCTTGGTACTTTTCAACTACAATTTTTGCATGAACTTCGCGTGCTTTCCATCCCATAGCAAAAAATATAAGACCAAAAATCAGATAGACAATTACTAATTCCATTATTTAAACTTCAGTTGAGCCATGATCTCGGTAAGTGCAGCCATAGTGTTGATTTCACGATCTGCTACGAATGCAGCCTTATATTGATATTCGGCTAGGATTAAAACGAGTTGAGGAATAGAACCTTGCTCCATAATATCAACAGCTTTATCATAAAGCTTTCTGAATAGTTCTGTTGATTCTATATCACTATTCTTTCCAACCCACTTACGAATCTCGGTAAAGTTTTTAGCTTTAAGATTCTTAACAAGTTCTACATAGGACTCATCGCCTAGATTAACAAGAATTCCAGAATCAATAGAACCACTTACAGAGTAACGCTGGATTTCATTTAGGATACGACGATAGTCAGGAAAGTATTTAGAGACTAGTTCTACAACAACTTGAGGTTCAAACGTAATGTTTTCAGCTTTAAGGATTGCAACTACACGCTTATAGAATGCACCCATAATTGCGGGCTTATCTTTATTCTCTACTTTGAATTCGACCACTGCACATCGAGAATGCAAAGGCTCAATGATTCGATTCTTAAAGTTACAAGTAAAGATGAACCGACAGTTATTACTAAACTCTTCAATGAAACCACGAAGAGCAGGCTGAGTAGAATTAGGATTCAGATAGTCTGCTTCATCAAGAATAACAACCTTCTTAGCATCGGTTAGAGATACTGAAGATGCAAAGCTTTTAATCTTATTACGAAGAACATCGATACCTGATTCTTCAGAACCATTAATGAAAAGATATTCAGCGCCAATCTCATTGCATAGTGCTTTTGCAACTGTAGTCTTACCTACACCTGCGCCACCACAGAACAAGAAGTTTGGCAACTCTCCAGAGTTAATAAACTCATGGAAAGTCTTCTTCATAGATTCAGGTAGAATACATTCGTCAATCGTTTGAGGACGATATTTTTCTACAAACAAATACTGATTACTCATCGTAGCCTTTTCCAAAACCAACGTAAATCACAAAGAATCCTACTAACAATGTAATAGATAGTGCGTGAGGGAATCTATCAACATAACACGCCAATCCAAATCCCTTGGTTGCACTAATACTGAAACGTTCTCCTGATCCCATTTAAAACTCCGAATCAGCTTCAACAGCAATGTAGTATGTCAAGTCAGAAGCAGTATGCTTAAAACGAGAGATCTTCTTCTTGGAGATTTCGACTGTATAATCATTAGGCAACATCTTCAAGTTTTCAATCTTGAGATATGCTTTAAATGTTTCATCAGTTGTACCTAGCACATGGTTATATGCATTGGATGTATCGTTCTTTTTATCTGCAACGATAACTGTAAGGTTTGTACCATCACCTTGGATAGTAACATCACTTGCTTTCAATGCACCTGCAGTACGTTGAATCATTGCAAGTTGTGCTGCACTTAGTGAAAAGCTTACATCAGGAGTTGGGAACTTGATCGTGCTTGGTGCGGATTTAACTACACCTTCGCCAGCAGCAAAGAACTTAATACGAGAATTTGTATTAGTTGAATCAGTAATGACTGCAAACTTTTCTTTGAATTCAATAGAAGCATTGTCAAACAAAGAACATGCACTCAAGAATTCAGTTAGATCATAGATGCCGAAGTCACTTGGGAATTCTTCAGCAATGGTTGCTTCGGCCATGACATTCTTGCCTTCCGAGATGGTAGCCAATTTATTGCCTTGCTTAAGCATGAGGCTTCCATTAATACCTGCAAAGTTCTTAATGAGAGCGAGAGTTTCTTTTGATAATTGCATTATTTGTCCTTAGAGTATTTTACGTCGTGTTCATAGAGAAAAGCTAAGCAACACATTGCGTGTGCTAAGTGATGGATACCAGATTCTGGATCTATTTGTTCGCCCATCTTCCATGCCCATACGTGGCGTTCTAGCGCATCAAAATATCGAGACTTAGATTCTGGAACATTCTTCCAGTTATCTGGTTCATATTTTTCTGCACCAAAGGTAAGCACTTTTACCATTTCGGCTTGTGCCAAAGGTGGAATCAATCCGTATCGAAGTTTGCCACCATCAAACTTCCTGCCACCTGTTGTAGCATTTTGTGATTGTTTAATTTGTTCTTTAGTTGCCATAGTGTAAAAATAAAAGAGGACCTGAGTATATTATACCCAAGTCCTTCTTTCAAGTACAATTCAATTTAGTTGAAATAACCAAATGCATGAGCAAGTTTTACCATGTTCTTGCTTGCTGGTCCAACTTTATACTTCACAGTACGCTCACCAGTCTTAAGGGTTGCAGTATTTGTATAGATGCAAAGACCTTTATTACGCAATTTAAAGATTGCAGAAGTTGGGTTCTGCAATCCAAACATACCAGTAATTTGGCGTGGTGTTGCAGTTGCACCGGATTTCAAATACGCTTCAAGGCGAGAAAGTTTAGTCATAATAACTCCATAGTTAACGAAAAAAAGAGCATGGAGTTAACCATGCCCATCAAAGAGAAACGCTTTTAAGCTGTTTCCAAGACACCGTGTTCTTGTAATTCTGCAAGGAATTCTTTATCTTCTTCAGATGTTACAGCAACTTTCTTAGCTTTAGTTGCCTTTGGCTTATCTGTAACAGTGTCATCAGCATCTGCATCAAATTCTGGTGCTGGGAATTCATAGATGCCGCGACTCAATTTGTCACCTTTCACAAGCCACATTGGGTACCCGATCTTCTCACCTCCAGTTGCACGGGCTTCAAACAAGATTTGAAACAGTTCTTCTACTTCTGGTCGAGTAATAGTAACCTGTTTTGCAAGTGATGGCCGAACCTTAACGAAGGCATCAATGCAGCGCTTTTGGATTTTGGTGAGTTCAGAATAGTTCATAATATAGTCCTAGAGTTTCAGATTGAGAATTAATTATATCACAAGTACGATTTAATGTACAGGGTTTTAGAACGGAATTTCAACATCTTGTTCTTGTACATCAGGAACAGGAGCAACTTCCGGTACAGATACCTTCTCGAAAAGATTGTTAAATGCATTTCGAGTGATATCGTCAAATCGATTGATACACAATTCAACAGCTTTCTTCTTGTCCTTGAAGATAGAAAAAGCTCTAACAATGTGAACCAATCGGCGAGTAGTAATTGTTTCATCTACACCGCCATCTGCAAAAGTCCTACGAATTGCATCAGCCCACTTAACAAGAGTAGATGCAAATTCCTCATCTTCACACGAGAGGGACTTCATTAGATTCATAACAATCTTACGTTCAACATTAGCACTTGGATAGTCCTGATTAAACGTGATTGCAAAACGTTCTAGGAAAGCTTCGTTCAGAACGTTAGTACCAATATATCGACCATCATCGCTTCCCTTACCTTTAGTGTTCGCTGTAGCAAATACAGTGAAACCCGGTGCTGGATAGATGAGTTCGTTAGTCATCTTAAAATAGTATGGCTTACCTTCGAGGATAGGCTGCAGACATAGAAGTGTGTTAGCAGAACCTGCATCAATTTCATCAAGCAAAAGAGGAATACCATTACGCATTGCAATGATAACTGGACCTTCAACAACTTTTACGTTACCATCTACAAGAGTCTTAGAGCCAATCAATTGATCTTCATCAGTCATCATGTTCAAGTTAACACGAATCAGAGGGCGTTTATTCTTAGCACATGCCTGTTCAACAGTAGTAGACTTACCATTGCCAGTAGGTCCACTGATATACGCAGGATAAAACTGCTTAGACTTGATGATAGTATCAATGTCTTTGTGATTACCAAACGGTACATAATTGGGATCTACCTTTGGTACTAGAGATGAAGTGTCTTCTGTATTCACTACTGGGCTTTCTTGAGTTGGTGTATCTTCTCGACCAGGAATAACGTATAGACCACGAGCAGCTTTGTGCTTCATGAGCCAGTGTGGATATTTAGTCTGACCTAGCTTCTCCATCGTACTAACGATCTGTGCACGACTAACGTGACCAGATGTTTGTACATCAGGAAATTGTTGGAACAGGGCGGAGAGGAATTCAGTTTGTGTGTTCATAATTAATTATATCAAAAGGACGATTTATTGTACACCGTTTTTTTCAACTTTATGCAGCCATACCAATGAAACTACTCAAAACAACGCGAGAACTTTTACGTGATGTGAACATCTTTGTGAGATGTTTAGAGATCTGACTAGCGCTCATATCCTGAGTAACGTCTTCAATGTCATCATCTTCAATCTTATTAGTGGAAGCAAGAAGATAAAGTTCATCGCGACCTGGAATATTCTTAATTACGAGTGACTTTTCACGGCGTAATTTAGATTGCAAGTTGAGCGCTTCAGAATAGACATCAGCACTACGAGATAGTTGAGCCATATTATTCTTAACAAATCTTCTAACATCATCTAGTGTTGCAGAAAGAATATGAAAACCAACTGAATTGATTCCATAACGATCACGAATAATATTCAATAGAACAGAAGTTTGTTGTGATGGCAGTTCGGTAATACCGTATTCTTTACGAGTCATATGATCTTGTATAATACTTTTAGCGTTAACCCTGACACGACTACCATGTTCTGTAATTGTTGTACTTCCATTATTGATACCATAAACTCCATGTGAACAACCATTCTGAGAAAGACGATTACTTTCACCATCAGTCAAAGTAATGAATGTCATCTTCTCAGCTTGATTTTCTTTCATAAACTTTCCAATATAGTCAGTCATGTAGAGAAGTGAATCATTCAATGGAGTTCCATTCAGACTATAGTTGTGATGATTCCAAGGTCTATTGAGTAACTGTTCAATCATTGCGTTAAAATCACGAGTATTCATTTTGTGATTAAAAAATTCTAGTAAAGAGAATGATTGCATGTTGCCCAAGCCATTTACATTCTTAGTAGAAATACATTCACGCTTATGATCATAACCATCACTAAATGCAAACACTTGGAATGGAATGTTGATCTTTCGACAGAACATTGCTAAGTTGATAACTTGCTCGAGCGTCTCATGTATGTACCTATTCATAGAACCAGACCAATCCAAGAGAAAGATCATTCCATGCTTTTTACCTTCTTGAACTGTAGCAATCTGTTTAAAGATGTCATCTTTAAGAGTATATGCAAACAACTTTCGAGTGTCGAGTTGACCAATTCTTGAAATTTTAGTACGCTTATATGCAGAAGCAGATTTGCGCATTTCAAATTCTTTTACAAGGTAGTTGACAATGCTGATGCTTGAAGCTTTGAATTCATTTGCTTTTGCTTTAGCAAGAGGCTGATCATAATTAAACCTAGATGCGAGTTCTTCAAAAACTTTCTTATAGCCAACAATAGGACTTTCAGTTTCAACTTGAAACTTGGCATCATAATAATAAGTACGAGATTCACGATCTTGCAAGTCTTCTAATTTATCATCAAAGTTGCTCATTGTCTGGGGTGCAAGACTTTCATCATCTTCAATATCATTAGTTTTGCCACTAATGTCACCATCAAAGTCACCATCTTCAGCATCACCAAATTCATCACTGGACTGATTGCCAGCTTCTTCTTTTTGCTTCTTTTTCTTTTCAGCTTTGCTATATGCAAAGATTTCCTCAGCGAGATCAATAACATCTTCTTCAGTTACGCACTTATCAGCTTTCTGAACAAAGACATACTCTTCAGCACTGAAAGGAACTCCAGCGTTATAGCCTACTTTGTAATAGATGTTGATCTTATCGATCAGAAGTACATTGTTTAGGTCTTTGCCTTTTACACCAAAGAAGTCTTTTTCATTAAGCTCGGTGTAGCCAACATTGAAAGTTTTACGCGAACCAGGATAACGATCCTTCATCTTCTTTTCGATGCGAACGTCTTCAATTACATTAGCGTATTCTCTTAGATAGTCACGGTTATCCTCATAGAGCTGACCATAGACTTCTGGAGTAGTGTATAATGCGTGACCAACCTCATGCAAGATGAGCATTTCCTCAACTTCAGGAGTTAGATCCTTCCATCGAGGAAGTCGTAGTACACGGTTTTTGATGTCAAACGATGCCGTCGATACGTTTTCTCGAATGACGGTTACGTTCTCGGTAGCTAGCAGTTTTGCTAGAATATCGTGGGTTTGAAATTTGTTCATGATTGTATTGTATCACAACCACGAATTAATGTACACCGCTAAACGATGGCTGAAAAGTCGTTTTTCTTTTCAAATTTGATCACAGAATAGAATTTGTCAAACAATTGATCACCTTTGTGAGAGATGACAAAGATGTTAGAGTTGTCTCCAAGAGCATTCATGACCGATAGGAAGTAATCTGTACCAGCGTTATCAAGAGAAGAGTCAAAGATCTCATCAAGAACTAGCAAATTAGTATTAACTGAATTCTTCATCTTAGCAATTTGACGCCAAGTGAATAGAATTGCTAAGTCAATACGCATCTTTTCACCTTCACTGAATGAAGCGTAGGTGAACTCATCACGGTGACGTGATTTGATAACTTCATTGAATGATTCATCTAATTCAAAGTGAACATAGAAGTCCATAGCAGTTAGATAGCTATTGATTAGTTTATTCATGACTGGAAGATACTCTTTAATGATAGCAGTCTTAATGCCAGTATCTTTAAGAAGAAGTGATGCTACTTCTTGAACATTACGTTCTGCAGACAATTCATTCTTCTTTTCAATCAATAGCAATGCAGCATCTGCAATGTCTTTTAGTTTTTTCTTTTCATCATCGATGTTACCAGTATCTTGTGAAGTAGATTCAATTTCTTGTTGCAGCTTTTTATTCTGCTTGATCATAAGAGAATCTGCTGTAAAGATCGCATTACATTGAGAATTCAAAGTAAGAAGTTGCTTATTGATTTCATTTAGTTTTGTTTGACGCTCTATGAGTTTAGCATAGGCGTCTTCAACAATGCTCATGTTAGATTCAATCTCGCCATTCTCTTCATTCAAAGTACTAATAATATTAGTCTTATGTTCATGAGGAATTCCTTGAGAACATGAAGGACATGTTTCGTTGTCTTGAAAGAATGAAAGATTCTTTTCAGTCTGTTCTTTAAGATGAGTAAACTTGTTTTTAGCCTTTAGCGCAGCAGCAATCATATCCTCTAGCTCTTTACCATTGTCACAAGAAGCCATAAGAGCATTCATTTGATCTGAGAGTGCGTCCCTGCGTTTCTCATTTGATTCAATCTCTGCTTCATTATCCTCAATTTGTTTACGTATCTGTGCCACCTGATCCCGCTTAGAATTAACCAATGTCCCAATAAGTTTTTTCTGAGCCTCAACATTATTTTTTGCCGCTTCGATTTTAGTGTCAATTGTCTGGAGTTGATCTTTGGTTTCATTAATGCGTTCTTTAAGAATGCTATTCATAGTAGAGAAGACACCAATATCGAGAATGTCTTCAATCACTTCACGTCGTTGCCAAGCAGGTAGTTGCATAAATGGCACAAATGATGCAGAGCCAAGGATAACTACCTGAGTAAATGTCTTATAGTTAAGACGTAAGATCTGCTGCTCTAGAAGTTTCTGATAATCTTTGATTGCAGCATCTTGATTCATCATAGTGCCATTCAACCATATTTCAAAAATGCCTGGCTTGATTCCACGAACAATCTTGTATTCGCTGGTTCCAATATCAAATGTAATTTCAACTACACAATTCTTGCCATTAATGCTATTAATCAGTTGTGGCTTATTGATATTGCGGAATGGTTTACCAAAAAGAGCAAATGTTAATGCATCAAGCATTGTAGATTTGCCTTCGCCATTACGACCAATGACTAGAGTACTTGGTGACTTGTTAAGAATAATCTTGTTTGGAGTATTGCCAGTCGACAAAAAGTTACGCCATTCTAGTGTCTTAAAAATAATCATTAAACAACTTCCTTGTTCACTGCTTCAGTGTACAATGCTTTCATAAAGTTTTTTACTTTTTCTTTATCAACTTCTGTTTCAACAGAGTCAATATAATTCGATAGAACACTTGATGTATCTTCAAGATTGATATTATCATCAACTTCACCATCATTAAATTCTGACAAATTCTCTATGATTTTAACATCTAAGGGATTTTTCGCATATACTCTTGTGATGAATTTATCGAATTTATAGAAGTCTGACTTGTTAATGACAATGATCTTGACATATTTGTCAGTGACAAAACTAGTATCAATGCCGTCAGGATCAAAGGATGTATCATCATATTCAAATCTTTCAAATAAACTATATGTATTATGAATGAATTCAAGTTTACGAGTATCAAAGTCAAAGAGGTGAAAACCACGTGGATCTTTATAATCCTGCCATGTTAATTCGTAAGGATTTCCTAAGTAATATACATGACCGTCATCAGACTTATGATGGTAGTGTCCTGAAAAAACCATGTCAAACTTATTAAATGACTCTTTAGATAATCCATCATGCGCTTCAACTCCTCTATACATAGTAAATCCAGCAATCTCTAGGTGACCCATACAGATTTCTGCTTTTGTAGTTTGAATTTCTTTCATCGAATCTGCATAGTTATCTGCACAGATCCAAGGGAGAAAACACACTGGCGTTCCCTGAATACTAACTGTTTCTGGTCTTGAGATGATAACAGTATTTGAATATTCAGCTAATACTAATTCTGGACTATTGACATCATTAGTATTTTTAAAATATGTATCGTGGTTACCGGCAATCATAGTGATAAAGATACCACTATCATATGCTCTATCAAAAAACATTTTCTTAGAACGAGCAAGAGTGTTAAAGTTTATAAACTTACGACGATCAAATGTATCACCAAGAATTAGAATGTGTTTAATTTCTTGTTCTTCTAATTTTGGAAAGAAGATATCGTTATAAAATTTTTCATAATAATCTAAACACTGGACGCTATCGTTACGAGCTCCAAAGTGTTGGTCAGTAATGATTGCTACTTTCATTTCTGTAATTTCATCTTTAAAAAATCGGTGTAACCATATACTCTAAAGAGATATTCTAAAAACATATCAATTTGTTTTTCATCTACATTAGGATTTTCGCAGTATACTGATGCTGCAGTAATTACTTTCTCAAGCCAATCTCTATCACTCATCTTCAGGATCCTCAATAAAGTTCTCTAAAGATTGTTCATCTTTAACTTTCTTCTTCTTTTCTTTAGTCTTTACGAATGAGTCATCAAAAGTTGAATGAGCTTGCATAAATGTAGCATAAGCATTTTTGAAGTCAGCATCGTCATCATGACCTTGCAAATCAAATGTATCAAATGCTAGATCTTGAATGAGCTTACCTTTGATGTAAGACTGTTTCTTCTCCTTAGCAATACGTCTAAGGAAAGCAAAGTAGATAACTTGAGTAAAATATGAGAATGGATTTGAAGATTTCTCTGGATCAAAACTGTTCATACATTGTATGCAGTTTTCAATTCCATCGAGAATCATGTCATCTCGGTATGAGTAATTGATAAAGTTGTGTTTATGGGATAGTCTAGTCGCGATCTTTAGAACACATTCGCCAAGGTATTCAGGTATACGCGGTTCCTCTGTTCCATTCTCACGTGCTTCTTTCAATTTAGCCTTATATAGCTTGATCGATTCAAGCATTTCGGCGTTGTTCACGTAATGGGTTGCCATTGGAGCTCCGTTGTTGTCATAATCTGATTATATACCAACGTGCTGAGTATGTAAAATCTTATTAATTAGACGTAAATAAATTTCACATACATCGAGACTAAAGGTATAATTAATCTCTGTATTACAATATCTTAATGGAATTTCATTGATTTAGATACTTTATCTAGCTTTTTATCTAGATCATCTTTAGGTTCTTCTTTATAGCATGCTGTTCTAGATTTGCTCTCCTCGCCAAAGGCGAGAACAAGTTTATTGTAGTACTTCACCATAACAGGATCTAGTTCCTTACAATAGAGTACGTCTTTCCAGTTAAACGTAAATCTTCTTTCCTGAGTAAATTGACAATAGCTATTTGTTATAGCTTGTTCAACGTATTCTCCCTCATCATAGGCTGTAACAAGCTTCACTTGAACAGGGTCAAGTATAACAACACCTTCTATAGTTTCGTTTAAAAGCGTAGCTAATAACTGTTCACCTGTGCATAGTTTTAAAACGACATAGTCACTCAAGGGGGACCTCCAGTATTTTGTAGTCAAATTGTTCTTCTGAATAGATCTTAAGACGTTCTGCAAAGTGACCTAGCGTATGGTTCTTCCATGATTTATATTGGAAGTCATCAGAGATGTCGTATAGATTACAGTGTGTTTTTCCATCTTTTAGACGGAGACCTCTACCAATCGATTGAAGATTACGAATCTTTGATTTGCTTGGAGATGCAAAGATAACATTCTCAATCGATGGAATATTTATACCTGTTGAGAAAACGCCAAATGATGCAATGACAATAGCATCGGTCTCGGCTTCCATTAGCTTACGTGCTTCTTCACGATCTTCTGTATCAGTTCCTCCATAGATGAAGAATACTTTACGTTTATCATGAGCTTTCTCTGCAATCATTTCATAGAGAATCTGACCGTGTTTTGCTACGTATTGAAATAGAACAAGCGTGTTGCCCTGACTGTTTATAGCAAGGTTACGAATAAACTTGTTTCGTTTTTCATGCTTAACAATGTAGTCCATCTCTTCTTGATATGTAGACTTATTGACAATCTTACGAGTGACATCATCGTATTTTAAAAGCAAGCAAGTGATTTTTAACTTAGCAACTCTATTGGAATCCATTAGAGCTTTTGTGGTTATAACCTTATGCTGCGGCCCGAAGATTCCTTCAAGCACAAGCTTATGAACCTTCTTGTTGTCGAGTGTACCAGTAGTTCCTGTACGGAATTCTATATGAGGCATCTTATCCATAACACCTGTTAGAGACTTAGCCTTAAAGTTATGAGCCTCATCTCCAAAGATAACGTCAAATTGTTTGAACCAACTTGCAGGTTGCTTGTAGATAGATTGCCAAGTAGTGATCATTACATCATGATCAAACTCACGAGTAAATCCACTGTATAACTTCTGACAGTGTTTAGATACTTTCCATTTATTGACACTCGAATAATCTTCAAAATCTGTGTATAGTTGTTCTACTAGCGATGTAGTAGGTACAACAATAATACACTTTCGCTTGTGCTCAAGATGATACCTCATTGTAGTGTAGATTATAAAAGACTTACCCGAAGCTGTAGGAGATAATAGAAGAGTTCGCTTATCATTGATGGCGCGTGTTACTGCTTCAACTTGATAATCATAGATCTCAATCGGATTACCACGAGAGCAAGGCTGTAGCCATTTGGCAAAGTCTAATACTTCTTCGTTGGTGATTACTTCTTTTGGCAGAAAGTCTGATGTGAGTTTAACATCATAGCCATTACGCTCTGCAAATTCAAGAGCATATTTAAGAAGACCTACGTATAGGGTTTTACGGTGCAAGTCAAACATGCGCACCCGGCCATCCCAAAGTTTAGCTCTGTATTGTGGGGTAAATTTCGCGCCTGGCATCTCAAACGTAAAGAACTCTGATAGTTCTTGAGCAATTCCATCTTCTGTTTTTATTCTAAGATGGACTTCATTTATTTTTTCAATAGTAATCATTACGAACCTGCAACAAATTGTTTCCAGGTGATAGCATTTCTAATTTGCCAATCACGTGCTTTGATCTGACCAAGGATAGACTCTAGTGCCTCAACCATACCTTTTATATATGCACATTTTATGTTGATCTTGTTTAGGTCGTTGTCACCTTCAAGGAATTCTTCCATCTCATTCTTAAGAGGTTTAACTCCTTGCCATTGATTCCAACTAAGTTCTTCTAGTTCAGTCTTTCCCATCTCGCCACGATAGTAACGAAATTTCTTTTGTCGCATAGTATTGTATTCAGCCTGCAACGCAGACAGCTTCATCTTATGTTGTATAAGGAAGCGAAGATATTTTGAGTGGAGGTTAGGAGTCTTTGCAGATTCTCTATCTAGATGATCTTCATCTATATAGCAATCCTTGTCCCAAAGGTCATGAAGTTCTTCAATGTTCATAATGTATTTCAGTGAAAGCCCGAAGGCTAGTGATTAAACAAATTTATAATAAGAATACGAAAAGTTTACGCTTCCAACTAGATATACTACATCTTGATCTGTAGATGTAAATGTTATGCTCTGCAAACTTTGTGGAATGCAATCTGCAAACTGAATAGTCTGTATAGGATTATTGTCATTTCCAAGTATAATAAGTGTAGCATCCGAAGATGATTTTGCAACTTCACTCATACTTGATGGAACTGCATTGCCAATCGTAGTAGTGTATTGTGCATAGTCTTCAGGGAATCCTAATCCTACAATCCAATTATGAATTGCTTTATAGTTTTCCATCTTATCATCAATAAGAAACTGAATAGAAAGATCTCCAAAGTCAATCTGATCACCAGATAGTGGAGTCTTAGAAAATGGAGTCAATTGAGTTGCTGTTGGCAATGTTACAGTTGGTAACGATACTTCTTGACAAAAGTAACTCAGTGTTGATAGTCTTTGAAGACTAAACAGATATCCATTAGGTGATAATGGATTAATGTTTGTTGGAATTTTAGTAGTCATATAGTTATTTATACGAAAAAAAGGGAGTCCGAAGACTCCCTATAAAAGAAGCCCGAAGGCTTCTAACAATCCAGGCTTTGTGCCTGGATGTTTGTTCAATTAGAACAAGTTAGCAACTGCTACCTTACGGTAGTAGATGTTTTGACCAGAAGTCAATGCTGTGAATGGATTTGCAACAATACCGTAACGAGTCTTGAAACCAATCTTTGGTTGGAAGGTATTTGGATCAACTGCACGTACTTTCTCTAGTGGAACGTATGGGCAATAGAACACACCAGCATCATATGCTGAAGTACCTTTGTAACCAACAACAAAGAATTGTGTTGCGTTAGAAGCGTTAGCGTTAGCAGCATATGGATCAACATAAACTTTGTACTTGCCGTTTAGAACACCAGCAAAAGTTGTGCTAGATTCGTCAACATTAAGATTATTGCCATTCAATGCTGGAGCGTAGTCTAGAACACCTGCCATTGCCAATGCAGAAGCTACATCAGAAGAACAGATGATGATGTTACCACGGCCACGACGTGTTGTCTGAGCAATAGCATTAGCTTCACGTTCGATTTGGAACATTAGACCCTTGAACTTTTCAACAGACCAACGGCCGTTAGAGTCAACGTCCAAGTCAAAAGTACCAGCAGTTGCTGTACCAGCTTGAGCACCAACTCTAGCAGCAGTGTAAACTGTACGAACAACTTCACGATTAAGTTCAGCCAAGATTTCTGTAGAAAGAATGTTACTTAGTTCACTTTCAGCATCAAGACCATGAACTGCCTTCAAGTCTTGTGCAAGTTCTAAGCTGTATTCTGCCTTTAGAGCACGTGTTTGAGCAACTACAACTTGCTTTTCAATACTGAATGCCATTTGACCAAATAGATTACCAGCATTACCAAGATCTTCAGCAGTTGCTGTAGTAATACCAGTGCCAGTTGTCTGAGAAGCTAATGTAGAACCATCTAATGTATCAGAGTGTGTACCAGTGCCTGAGAATGCGGTTTTTGGTTCGTTGAAAAGAGCTTCATTACCACCTTGTGTGGAATACTTGCTCTTCATTGCGAAGATCAAACCTGTTGGTTGTGTCATTGGCTGAACACCGCAGATGTCATAAGCGATCATCTGTGGAGCTGCACGACGTACCATAGCGATTAGAACTGGATCGTAGCCGGCTACTCCACCAGTAGAAGGAATAGAACCCCCACCAGCAGTACCAATGACACCACCAGTAGAGTTAGTTGGAGCTGTTTCGTTAAGTGTTTGTGCAGTTTCACGCATTGCAGTTTCTTGATTCTCAAGAAGTTGTGCTGTTACTTGCTTGCGATAGTCATCGCGGAAAGCTGGAGCGGAAGAGGACTCAAGAATTGGTCCCCACTTTTTTAATAATTCTGGACGTGTAGTCATTTTAGTTTTCCTTTTGTGGATGGTTTATTTTTTAAGTGCTTGTAGATATCCGGCCATAACTGGATCAACAGTTTTGGTTTCTTCATCTAATAGAACTGGTTCATCGGTAACAACAGAGCTTACATTAAAAGTTGTCTTCTTACCAAAATAATTTTCTTTAATGGTTTGAAGCTTTGTTTTGAAAGACTCTGCATCATCATACGCAAGTTCTTCAGCTAGGCTTTTAAACTTTTCTGCGTCTGTATCTGCCATGCTACCAGAGAATTCTCCGATTGCAGCGATACGTTTCATTTCATTGATTTGCTTAGATAATTCAACGTTAACTGCCAATTGCTCGTCAAGCTTTGTCTTGATAGACTCTGCTTGTTCTTGCAAGTCATTAACTAAATCAAATTTTTCTTCAGGTACATCAATATAGTGTTGTTCAAATAGACCTTTCATGCCAGCAATAAAGCTTTCCATGATTTCAGTCTTCACACCATGTTCAAGGGCAAGCTCATTATTTGTCATCCACTGCTCAACTACATAGTTGAGATATCCATCAACTTTTTCAACAAGACCCTCTTTGATTTCTTCAACTTGCTCAGCAAGTGTAGCATCAAACTTTTCTTCGATCTTAGCAACTTCTGCCTTGATACGAGTTACTACTGCTGCTTCAAAAATTGTAGCAGCCTTAGTTTTAAATTCTTCTGTTAGTTCTTCACCGTTAATTAAAGCGGCTACGTCTGCAGATACGTCGACTGTAAGTTCTTCGGTAGGCTCTTCAGTAGAAGTTTCTTCAACTTCTTCTTCAGCGTCTTCTTCAACTTGCTCTTCTTGCGCGTTCTGAGATTGTTCTAGAAGCGCTGCGATTTTTTGTTCGATTGACATCGTGTTCTCCTGTTAACTGGATGAGTTCTATAATTATTTATCTATTTATTTATTTCAGATTTTTTAGAAAATTCTGAAAAGCCGCGATAGAGGCTTCATTTAATTTCTTAGATGGAGTACTCTGAATCATCTTCTTTGTATCCTCTATCTGTCTTTGTTCAAATTTTCCATCAACAAAAACCCATTCAACTGACTCCATAATACCTCTTACAAAAGCATCAGGTGCAGAAGGGTCGGCGACGATATCCGCTGCTGTTGACAACATAAAATCGTCTTGAACAACCTGTACGCCTTCTTTATTCATTTGAAGGGATCCAAGTGCTCTACTAGAAACACCAAGGTTTGCACCACCGTCTAAAAGACCGCGAGCAATTTTACCCATAGGAGTTTCAAGAATTTTTGCTTTACCAATGTAGTTAGTACCTTCTTTACGAAGATCTACAATTAGGTGAGATACGCGATCTAAATTAATAGATGGTGTATCTGGGTGACCAAGTTCGCCATAAGCGCGATTATTCTTAACTAAAGATTCCATGTAACGGCCAACTTCTTTATCCATAACATGTTCTGGATACATACGACCATTGCGATTCTTTAATTCTGATTGAAGGAATACGCCTTCAATGTAATAGTCTTGGCCTTTGCCGAGAGTTTTCTCGACAATAAATTGTGTAGACTCTAATGTTTCTCTAATAAGTTTCATAATTACACCTTATCTGGAGAACCACTAATTGTGGTAGATGCACCAACACGAGCTGGATCATCATAAGAACCATATTGAGCATCTTCAATCTTAGATCTATAACCTTTTACTTTTCTTAGAAGTAACCATACTTCCATTTGACCACTAGTAATAGTAACTGTAATATCACTAGTATTATTAGTAGAATCTCTAAATTCTGCAGCGGTAAAATCAATGTATCCTGGTCGTTGGCCAACCAATGTTGATACTATAGTGCCACCACGTGTAATGGTTGCAACACCTGCTGCAGCACCTGTCCAATACATTGCTTGAATATCTACCGTAGGTGTACCGCTTACTTCCTCAGTTGAATGTAGTAAGTCTGTAGCTAGTGTGATAATTTCTGTAACTCCAGATCCAGCTGCTTTAACAGCAACCTTTTGTGGTGTTGTCTTTAAAAATGTTTTTGCCATATTATTCCCCGAGTTCTCGTATTACGTGCATAAAATTCTCTTTAGATTCACGCATGTATTCTACTATTTGATATTTATCATCCAGTAAAGTATTCAAAATATGCTGAGTGTTTTCATTTATAGCAACTGTATTACCATCATTCAGTGTGTATTCTAACTTGCCAGGCAAACTAGAAGTCTTTTGTTTAATCTCTACTATAACAGGATCAATAGAAAATATATTGGAAGAAGCAAGTTCTATATATGATTCTATTAGTGTATCTGTAATCTTATTAACGTTATGGTGTTTTCTAATTAAATTCGCTATCTTTTCTTCGGGTATTAAATTGCTATTATCTTCTAATATGATTTTAGTATCAATACTTGCTTTAACGTAATTTATTGCTTCTTCCAAATTCTTTGATTCAAAGTTAATAAATTCATCATCAACTTTGATTCTGTAATCTTTATGAATGCTAACATGCTTGCCTCGATAGGTAAATCTATCAAGGATTCCCATATTCTCAAGAATATTGGATTTAAGCTTCGTCAGTGTCAGCATCTTCTTCTTCATCTTCTGGCTCTGGCGTTGTTTCAGATGGATATAAGCTCTGAGCAACTTCTATTCTATACGCATCTAGTGCAGAAGAAATTTTCTGTGCCATAACACTATTAAAACTATTATCAATAGCAATAGAATCACCTGATACTAATGCGTCTACCAATTCATGTGTGCTCATTATTTAGCTCCTTGTTGCTGGCCATCTGCCGCGGTTTCATTATTAAGATCACTTGTAAGCTTTTGCTGTGTTAACGCTTGAGCTTGTTGTTCCTGATTATACTCATCCATCTCTGCTTGCATTTCTTCAATATCATCATCGTCAAGACGAAGAATATGTTTCTTTACATAAGTTGGAGAATAATACTTTCCAACATATGGATCAATCATCTGAAGAATGTTTAATCTACCCTGCATTAATTCAGCTTCTTTTAACTCAGCGTAATGATTATCACGCATAAAGTCAAATCTAATTCCATTCTCTAATTCAGCCCAATCATCAAGAGTAATAATACCTTTAAAGATTAATTGAACTTTTAGAGCATCAAGAAATAAGTTAGCAAACTTCTTACGAATACGTGAAATAAATTTTGTAAATTTAATTTCATCGCGAGTAATTTCTGAAGAACGACCAAGGTTAAATCCATCAGTCTTTTGCAATCGACTTGCTGGAACATTCAATGATTGATATAGTTTATTCTGAAAATATTCAATATCTTCAATCTGACCTAGAGTTTGGCCGCCTGGAAGTGTAGTAATTTCAGTGCCTTTACCGCCTTCACGACGTGGCATCCAAAAGTCTTCCATCATAGACATGTGTTTACGATCATCACGGACTTCGCCTGTGGTTGCATCATAAACAATCTTGTTGCGGAACTTATTCATAATGTCATTGACATATTGTTCCGCTTTAATCTTTGGTAGATTACCAACGTCAACATAGAAAATTCTACGTTCTGGTGCTCTTGAAATACGATAGATTACTAGCGCATCTTCCATCATTCTTAGCTGATTAACAATCTTAATCGCTTTATGAAGATATGAAAGCATCATACCAGAATTACCATCTATAGATCCAGAAGGAACATAGATAACAGAATCTAACGGAAGCTTAACTCCCTGAGCCGTAGCTTCTGTAATACCTTTGTCATTATAAAGGTAGTATTCTTCAATGCCTTTAATAACTTCTAGGCCTTGTGCATTTTTTTCTTTAGTGACGGTTTTGATTTTTCTAATCTTGCGTGGGTCAATCTGACGCAATTCAACTATACCATTCTTAGGATTCTGTTGATCAATAAGAATGTGATAGTATAATCGTCCATCTACATACCAAGTTCTAAAGATATCATGACCTTTTTGATCAAACTTAAGAACCTTTAGAATGTTTTGAAATTCTTCTTCAATTTTCTTTTTAATAGTATTTGGTATTTTAAGATCATCTAAGATAATTCTTAAAGCAGGAGCATCTTCATCTGCAACAATTGCTTCATTCGTAATATCTTCAATTGCTCCATCAGCATCAGGATACTGCGCAATTTCACGATAACGACGAATCAAATCATTTTCTGTTTTGACAATAGCATCAAAATTCATTGATTGCGCATAATAACCAGCTGCAGAGTTTACAATAGTAGACCCATCATCGGAGATGGGTGGAACTATAGAAGCAGGCTGTGCCTGCTTCTTACGCTGGATTTCAAATCCAAATACATTCATTATAAATTTACTCTAAATTATAGAGGGAAAGAACCGATTGGTGTATCAATGGAAACATTAACCCCAAATCCACCATTAGTTGCAGTGTCAGAAGTCCAATAGTTGTATGTAAAAGTTACATCAAATGTTTCAACGGAATTAGAAGCATCAAAGTCAAGACCAATTGCACTAATTTCTGTTGGATACGCATCTATAAATGTATACGATTTAACAATAGCACCATTGCGATCCAATTGATGAACATTTAAATCTACTTGATAGTCACGTGGATTTACTCGACCATTGCTAGTTGTATAGTTTTGTACACCATTAGACCATTGCTCCATTGCATTACGGATAGCAAAATCAGTATCGTTATATACTGAAATAGTCCAAGGTGCAAATGTTCTTTCTCCTGCAATATTTACGGTACGACCGCGATATTGAAGTGGAACATTCTCAACAATTGAACCTGGTAATTGAGCTGATTTGCACAAGAATTGTGTCTTCAATCCAACGATTGGACCAGCTGATACATATGCTGGGAATGCTAACTCTACGCGGAATTGATTGGCACGAGCGCCACCACCGGTAAGTTGCGCTTTAAAATCTGAAATATTAGCCATGTAATGTGACTCCTTAGTGTTCTCTTATTATTTATAGGAATTGGCGGGAGTTAACCCGCCAATTTAATTAAGCACCAATTTCTTCAAAACTTACACTAGAGCGTGCTGCAATGAAGTTTAGCGTGATGAAGTTGATAGAACGATTTGGCTTGATAAAGATATCAGCAACAAATTCGTTACGATCAATAACTTCTCCAGTATTATTTGCTTCATCGCACTTAACACGGAAGTCAGTAACACCACGGCGACCTTTAACATCACGTAAGAATGGTTCAACAAGATTCTTAAACTGTGCACGAGTAAATCCATCATTGAATTCAAACATCTGGTATTTAGCTGCAATTGCAATAGACTTCTCAAGAACAATAAACAAGCGACGAACATTAATACGATCAAATGCACTTGGCTTAGTCAACATAGTCTTATCACCATAAAGGATCGTACCTTGACCTGGGAATGTAACAACTGGATTAATGCTAGATATATACAATGCGTCACGATCAGTTTGGCTTGGATTAAACGCTAGTTTAACAACGTTCTTAATCTGACCACGGTTGAAACCGCCTGGAGAGAACCAAGGATCTGCAGAATAATCAGTACGAGCACATAGTCCAGCAATGTCACCATTCAATGGAACCCAACGATAAGCATCATTATAACGATCGTATTGATATTTAAAGCCAGAATCCATTACTGCGTATGAGCTACTAATTCCAGTTGCATCTTTATATGCAATCAACGCGCTAGTTGCTGTTGAACCAGTAGATGTAATTGGATCGCCACTTACTACATCACGTGGAGAGATAAACAATACGCAGTCTTTACGAATAGTTACTACGTTATCGTGAATCCATTGCGCAGTAGATGCTGAAACGTTACCTGCTGGAATTAATGAGATATCATATTGTTCAGCATTTACGTATGGAGCATACGCAGTTTGAATATTAGCATCACTTGAAGCAAAATCATTAGCACCACCACTTAGAGTTATATCTGCAACAGATGCTAATACTTGGAAAGTATCTGCTCCAATTACTGATTTCATTGCAGTAGTTGTTTGACCCCAAGATGGCTTAGTAACTGATGTGATACTAACATATGATGCTGTTTCATTAACTAGTGTTTCTGCAACTGTGATCACATAACCAGTAATTGTAGATCCACTAAGCGTAGTTGCAATAGAACTAATAGTGTATACACCATTGTTTGCGTTAGTTCCATTTACATTAATCTGACGTGTAGTTTTATCAACAGCTGAATCAAAGAACGCTTTATATGCAGCATATTGCGCAAACTGAGTAGAATCGCTATTAGTGATAGTCTTTGCAGTAGCATTGAAAACTGTAGAACTTAATGTAGCAATAGCTGTACTTGTAGGATCAGAAACATATGTAGTAGGATGTGCTAACCACCAAATGTACTTTGATTGAGAATTAATTACGTTCTTATAGTAATTGTTTGAACCATCGCTTCTCTTAGCATCTGTTAGTTTAGATACAAATGCATATTTTTCTAAAAGAGTTCCAGCTGTTCCAGAAAAATCTCCTAGAGGAGTATCATAGATTGCAATGTGAACTTCATCATTAGTGATTCCATTTGAACTTGCCCAGTTACTAGTTCCTGGAGCACCATTGAATGCAGCCTTAATAGTAGAACTAGCTGATGCCCAGTTACCAGCATCTAATACAATAACGCGAAGACCATTTCCCTTTTCTCCAGCAAATTTAGCAGCAAATGCGCCATAAATGCCTGCAGTAGCACTTGCAGAATATGAAGATAAATACTGTGCAACATTTTTAATCTTAGTTCCGCTTACAGTAATTTTATTCAAAGTTGCTGTAGCAGTAGTTCCACTTTGTGGAGCACTGAATGTAATTTTAGGAGCACTAGTATAGCCAGAACCTGGATTAAGAACCGTGACACCTGTGATAGTTCTAGTAGCTGTAGCTGAAACATCATTATATGTTGCAACTCCAGTAGCTCTTACACCACCTGCTAATTGCGGAGGATCAAATGTTACATTAATAGTAGTACTAGTTGTGTATCCAGTTCCAGCACTTAGCAATGTGATATCTGCTTGATTAACGCTAGCAGATTGTGTAGCAACTGCGTTCTTCAAACCAGTTGCGTCTGATCTAGATACAAATAGATTATTCGTATATGCTAAGAAATTAGCTGCTGTGAAAAACGAAGAAAAATTATCATTTCTTGGTGCGCCAAAACGTGATACTAGATCAGTTTCAGAAGAAACTCTAACCGGATCTTCAATTGGTCCCCAAGCGAATGGTCCAGCGAAGGCTCCGGCCGAAGAAGATACTGCTGGCACGATTGAAGAAAAATCTTTTTCTACAACGGCTACTCCTGGGCTTAGTTGAAAAGGCATGTTAAAACTCCTATTATTATGCAATGAAACATCTGCTGATGTCTATCTTTATTTATATATAGTCAACTTTAGAAGTTAGGTACTAGCCCATCTTCTATTCGTTGTCCATCATCAAAAAAACCAAAAGGGGTTAAGTCTTGTTCGATCATTTTCATTTGATTTTCATATATTAAATGCCTAATATTTATATTTGACATTTCTTTAAAATATGTATTAGTAGTTGCCCACGAGAATAAAACTAAAGGCATTACTAAATCGTCATGATATCCTTCATCTGCGGCGTAAGAATTCTTAACCTGAATGAATGTCGAAATTTCAGAAATAATATCTGCATCAGGAATAAGAAGTCTTTTCTCTTCAACTAAAGTCTTAAAGTTAGAACAACCAATTCTCTTAACACGCTTATCAGTTACTACACCAAATTGTGTTCTTCCACCACCAAATCCACCTGAAATGACCTGACCATCTCCACTTCTATTTACCATAATCATATTATCATATTCATACTCATTATATAGAATATCTGCTACCTGCTCAGAACTATTTATCTCAACTAAAACATAAGCTTTATTATACTCAGTAGCAACTTTATGAATTATTGAAGGATAGAGCATAGGACTAATCTTGTTGTCTCTATATTTAGCAACTACACGATAAGGCAATTCTGTCATATCAATTACAACAAATGCAGAGTGATCTCCTCCAACTCCCTTTGCAGTATCTGCTACAAGGCAATATACTCGTTCAGTAGTACCTTCCATTGCATCTGTGCGAATTGGTTTTTCGTATACATCTAATCCATCTTTCTTATAGATGATATCACCAGCTGACATTTGAGAAATTGAATTTGCTGAAATAAGTGTAAGACTAGAACCTAGGAACTTACACAAGACTTCCTGATTAAACTTAAGATCTCCAAGCAATCTATGCTGATTGTCAGCCCAAGCTTTATCACGTCCAGGAATTTCCCAATATGGAATGAATAACGGAACAAACCCATTACGACCTTTTTCAGCGTCATTCCAATATTTCCAGAAGTGATTATAACCAAGAGGAGTAGAACTTAAAAGAACTTTAGTATCCGTACCAGAAGAAATTGTAGGATACACAGAAGCAAAGAACTGTTCAGCAACTCCATTAGGGATAATAGCAGCTTCGTCAATATAAAGCATATTAACAGTTTTACCACGAATACCAGAAGTTGTAGTAGCAGATGTAAATACTTTAGATCTATTTTCTAGTTCAATGTCACCTTTATTCCAGGTGATAACACCCTGCTGTAACCACATTGGAAGTGATTCATACATGATTTGATAGCGATCAAGAACTTCTCGAGCAGCAGAAGCTTTATTTGCAAGAATAGCAACTGTCTTGGCATCTTGAAAGATAGTATACCATAAGATATATGCAGCAGAAGTAGTAGTCTTCCCCTGCTGACGTCCTTCCATCAAGATAACCATGCGGTTACGATGAATGACATTAATCTTATTTACTTGACATGGATATAGAGTGAATTTTTGTAGACCGTTATCAAGCGTAACAATCATACAATAATTATTGATGAAGTATATTGGATCTTCAGCGCACTTTAAATACTCTTCTAATTGCTCTTTCGTATAGCCAATACT
>Ga0209189_1000551_pt1 | contig 31060 bp, 57 predicted proteins | sample C_130820_EF_Meta_FD_187308 | JGI IMG/M metagenome (GOLD analysis project Ga0209189, IMG submission 187308) | Freshwater microbial communities from Lake Croche, Canada to study carbon cycling - C_130820_EF_MetaG (SPAdes) (version 3) | ecosystem: Environmental > Aquatic > Freshwater > Lake... | reverse complement strand
TTTTTAAAAAAAAAAAAAAAAAAAAAAAAACACAGATAGACCCATACTACCCATCCTACTGGTACACGACTTTTTTTATCTGGTTACAAATCAATATGTTAGAGCAATAATGTTTCACGCAATGTTTCACGTAAGGGGTACAAATTGTATGGGTACAAAAAAATAAAAAAATCTGGGAATTTGTAATAACTTGTGGTTTGGGCTCCCCCCGGGCCGCAGCCTGCCGGGGAGGCTCAAAAAGGGGTGATTGGCATATAAAAAAGCCCCCTATGCTGCAATGTGGCAAACCGTTTCACCATGTGGGATGCGAAGTAAGCACTCACTCACATAGCCAGGCCGAAGTGAGTATTCACTAACATAGTGGTGCAATCCTGGCTTGTCAATAGGGGTAAACCCTATGTTGTTGTATTGCTGCAACACCAGCGCACCAATATGGTGCATAGCCAGACTGTCAATAAGGGTAAACCCTATGTTGTTGTATTAATACAAAACCAGGAAGTCAATAAGGGTAAACCCTGTGTTGTTGTATTTACGCACACGCGATATGGTGGGGTGGTGATATGGCGTAAATACTACACTTTACCGTATGAATAGAGTATTAAACCTATAATCAATTCTAAGGGCATTAAACGAGCGTATAAGACGTTTTAATAGATTATGGGGGTTTACTATTAACTTTTAATTATCTCGATTTGCACCATAATGGTGCGTGTTATAAAGGATGCATTATTAATAACTATTAGTAATATTAGGGTTTATCCCTATCTAATTACATACAATAAATGACGATAATATATATGTAGTCTTTTATTAATTAATTAAATATAAAGGGTTTAAATTATGTATTCAATTAGATATAACAATCAAGTACATTACTTCTATACGGCATGGCAATATAACTTATTTATTCTAAAGAATAAAATCAACAAACCATTAAAGGGGGTTAAATAATATGCAAATATCAACAATTCATATTAGCAAAATGACGGGTAAACTTGACGGATTTAAATCCATATCTAGTAATACCGTCACAAACCCCTATTGTATTAAACAAAATGCAAGTGGTGACGATTCTAATATATGCACTAAGTGTTATTCTCACACAATGCTAAACAGTTATAGAAAGAATATGCAAGCACCATTAGAGCGAAACTCTCAAGCATTATCTAAAGAGATATTATCTAATAATGATTTACCATTAATAATGGATTTATATTTTCGATTTAATGCACATGGGGAATTAATTAATGATATTCATTTAATTAATTTAGTTAATATTGCAATTAAAAACCCTAAAGTTAATTTTGCATTATGGACTAAAAGAAATGATATTATCAGTAAATATTTTGGTGCTAATCCATTAAATAAACCTAGTAATCTTATTTTGATTTACTCTAATTCTAAAATATCAAAAGTAATGGATAAACCTCCAATATATTTTGATAAAACATTTAATAATGTATTAGAGAGTGAATATATAGAATTACAAAATTGTACTGGTCAACAATGTAAAAACTGTTTATTATGTTATACACATAATGAAGTAAATACTATTGTTGAAAAAGTTAAAAAGTATTAATATTACTTTATAATCCATTATATTAATATAGTGGGTTATAGGATTAATATTATATTAATCATTTTATTAATTTAATTTATAGGGGTTATATTATGGACTGGAATTATAAAGATAATGGATTTATTAATCGTAATGAATGTATATATTATTTAAGTGAATATTTAAAAGTATCAAGGGATTTTTTAGAATCATTAAATGATAATGAATTAAAACAATATGCCAAAAGATTAGGGGTTTAATATGAATGATAAAAGACAAGTGAATACTATTGCATATGAGATATTATCCACATGGAAAAAGCCATATTTTGGAGCGATACCATATTTACAAGCAATGACTTATTTGCATACCGTTAATGATATGTATATGTATGATGATGGAAAATCAATAGTAAGATATTTTTTAGCGAATGCTAGTACATTTAAAGGGGATGATGCTAAAAGATTAAAATTAGAATTAAAATCTATGCTATAAATTTAAACCCTAGCAGTACTTTATAACCCCTAGTTTATCTAGGGGTTTTTTTTACCCCTATTCCAGATCGTTGCAGCAAAACAACACATAGGGTAAACCCCTATTGACTTCCTAATTCAGCACCATATTGGTGCACCTGGATTAGGGTAAACCCTAACTCTCAGAATGCCCTATATTGAACGATTAGACATGGGTTAACCCACTAGTTCCAACTCAAGTAAAAACGCCTCTAAGCCCCTAAAAAGCCCCTTATTGTGGATGCATCATATTAGTGCAGCCTGGAATTGCATAAAAACAACATATTAGGGTAAACACCTATTGACAACAAAAGTGTGGTGATCTGGCAACACTAGGGTAAACACCTATTGACTTTTTCGGCCGTTGCATAAATACAACATAAGGGTTTTCCCTAATTGACAAATCTGGATCGCACCAAAATAATGAATTTATATTAGGGTAAACCCTAACTCTCAGAACGGCTTGTATTGAACGATTAGACACGTCCTAACCCACTTACCCCAAGTCGTTAAAAAACGTCTCAAAACGCCTAAAAATGCCCTTAAAATCGATTATGGTTTTATGTTATTCCACGAAAAACCAAAATATCTCAAAGCCCCTGGGGTATACCCTAATAGGGTATGTACCTATATAAAAAATGCTTGCAATGCATGAAAATAAAAGAGTAGTAAATTTTATTAATTAATTTAAGGGGTTAACATGGAAAAATGGTACTCAGTAATGATTGTGAATGATGATGATTGTTTAGTTCCAATTTATTTTGCAAAAGATAAAGAAGTTGCATTATCAGAATTTAATTTTTATAGCAATAAAAGTTGCATGGAATATAAAGAACATAAACAAGTAATTTTCTCAGAATCTACTCAAGTTGTCACAAAAGTAGTTGATTAATACTTAATAAGGCATTCATAGAGTGCCTTATTGGATTATTAATTTTGATAATCAATTAACTTGGGAGTTTACAAAATGAATCATATAGAAAAAATCCTAAACAGTAAGGGAAAAATATTTACTGTGACTTTCACCAAAAAAGATGGCACTACTAGAGTAATGAATTGTCGCTTAGGTGTGACAAAACATTTAAAAGGGGGTGAGTCAACATTAAATCCGAATGAGTATATTACTGTTTACGATATGCAAAACAAGGGTTATCGTGCTATCAATCGTCAAACCATTATCGATGTGAAAGGATTATAAAATGTTTACTGTAGAAGATATCGACAATATAGAAAACGATGATTGTATCGAGGACGAAGAGTTTTATCGCTCGATACAACGTGCTATCAATGATGGTATGTGGTCGCTCCAGGGTTCATATGGTCGCGTCATGATGGATGCTATTGACAATGGTTATTGCCTCTTAGGTAAAAAACAATTTACAGACTACTATGGAAACATCATACCGTCACGTTTTCAAGTCACATCAAAATCAGTCGGTTCAATCGAATATGTTAAAAAAGCAATGGGTAACGATTGGTACACCATGATGGAGGAATTATAAAAACATTAGGGCAAACCCTTGTGTTGTTTCCAGGCAACATTAGGGTTTTTCCTAGTAGTTTTTAGTAAGTAGTTTATTCACAATAGAAGTATCAATTTTATATGGGAGGTTTTATGAAATACTTAATTGAGTTATCCACTAATTGCAATGACAATCCAGTCTATGCATTTAATATCAATGGCACGTTGATTTACAATCCCATGATGTCAGAATGTGGGAGATTTGCAGTTAATCCATGGGAGCATTATGGATTAAAAAATACCGATGTAGAGTTGTTACATCATGTTAATTTTTCGTATGGTTTTGATGATTCACTTTAAAAGGAGATTTAAAAATGCAAGAGTATTTTGATTATTTAGATGCACTTAGAGATAGTGGTAAAACCAATATGTTTGGTGCTTGCCCTTATTTACAACGTGAGTTTGAGATGACTCGCAAAGAAGCATCAACAGTTTTGCAAGCCTGGATGAAACAGTTTAAGGAGCAGACAGTATGACAACCTATAGAATAGTTGCAACTAGAACCATTTTTTTAACTACAGAAATTGAGGCAGAATCGATTGATGATGCGTATGAGCAAATAGACAATGGTGGCTTTGAACTTGATTGGGCAAATGCCAATGGTGATATTCAAGACGATATTATTGTGGAGGAAAACAAATGAGTTATTATGGAAATGTTATAGGGCATTCTGTAACCATTGCAGTAGTAATTCGTAAAACCATTTATGTTGGTGGTTTTGATGACGAAGCAGCAATAGAAGAAGCATTAAATGAATTTGATATCACCAAAGACGATTGGAAACACCATGACTTAGAGGTGATTGATGTTGAACCCGATTACATGGAGGATTAAAATGAAACTAACTGACTTACAAAAACGTATGCTCGATGATATGTTGATTGACTATTGGTATAACGCAATTAAGCATAACCAAGCCTGGGAGAAGGAATTTTCGCAGTTAAACGATGTTTTACAAAAATTGAAAGAGAGTAAATAATGGGACGTTATTATCATGGCGATATAGAGGGCAAATTTTGGTTTGCTGTGCAGTCATCAACCGATGCAGACTTTTTTGGTGTGACTCATACTGAACCAAATTATGTGGATTATTATTTTGAAAAAGAAAATTTAATCGATGTCAAATATGGGTTAGAAAAATGCCAATTTGCATTAGGTAGAAACTTAGAATATCTTGATGCATTTTTTGATGCCCATGATGGATATAATGATCAGATGCTCAACGACTGGTACAAAGAAAAGTACAGTATGACTTTTGATGAGGGTGAGATTCGCACCATGCTTGCATGGTACGCTCGGTATTACTTGGGTAAAAAGATTTTTGAATGCATCCAAGAAAATGGTCGATGTGGATTTACTGCTGAATTGTAATAGTGCAACAACTAAGGGTTTTCCCTGGTATGAAAATCCTTAGATTGATGTCATTATTAATGTAGTTTAACAAAGGAGGTAATATGGAATTTATAGTCAAGTGTAGTGGTCGTTGGCATGAAACCAATCATTATTATCGTCAAATGTCTTTTAGAGAAATACTAGAAGTATTTGAAAACGATGGTGAGAGTGGTGATTTGGACGAATTAATAGACAATGTTGCCAACATGAATGTCAATGCAGTTTACTCGTTTGATTTTTTTATGAATGATACTTTCACATTTAAAAGGATTTCATGATGATTAAAGACATATACAAATTTGAATTGATTGTAGAAATCGATGGTCGTGATATCGCTGAATATAGTGACGATATCGAGTTGGGAATAAGGGATATTCGTAACACCATGAACATAGGTTTAATATGTATTGATGGATTGTTATCCAGGCAGTTTAAAATAACCAATACAGAATCATATGTGCATTCAATTACAGACGAGGATGGCAATGAATACTAAAATTACAAAGGATGCCATGCGAGCATGGATTGGTAGCGATAATCTGAATGTGGATTATCTATTGGATGTACTGGTGGAGATTGTCAATGAGGAATATTCATTGAACAGTTTTTATACTGATATTTTGGATTACTTACTTTATGAAGGACATTGATATGAAACGAGTCGCAGTAGCACATTATGATTCAAGAAACTTTTCATTCGAGGCAATTGGTTTGACACATGATGAAGCAAAAAAAGTTTTATTAGAAGGTTTAAAGAACCATGCCGCGGAATATAATACCGATGAAAAACATTGGTGGTATGACGATGATATTTGGATTGAGGATAGGCTTATTGGTTTTTGCTATCGTGACCACGATATAATATTAAAAAAGGAGGCAGTATGAATAACTACGAAAAAGCACTAGAGATTTATGAAAAAGGTGGGCAGTATGCCATTTACGATGCCGTTGAAAACAATATACTAAAAGCAGATGCCTGGTGCGACTGTATTCCATGTGAAGATAGAACTCCACACTATGACCAATGTTGTTTAGTATGTGGCACGCAGAATCGAATTAAAGGGGAAACGCAATGATTATGACACCAAACCCATGTGTTGGGTGTGACAAAAAAGTAGATTGTGAATTTGAATTAATGGCTTGCCAACAATTTGCTAACTTTGTGACATATGGTAAGTTTTCTGTGGATACACCGAAACATCCAACATTTGAAATATATAATAAGATTTTTGATAGTGAAGTAGAAGTTAACCAAATATGGGAGCGATTATGAAATTTGACACAGTAAAAGATGCAGTTGCATATGTGGTAGAAAACAATTTATGGAATGAACCAGTCAGCCTGGCATGGGAATCCAAGCCCAAGATTGAAGTCTGGTATGGTAATTTTGAAACTGGATTGTTTAAAAAAGGTAAGGATGAGTATTGTATGACTATTGTCCACAGCATTACAGAAAAGGTAATGATGGAGGATGATAGTGATGCGATTGAGGATCGCTTACGCTTGCATGATAGTTATTTGATACCATCAAAATGGTCATTTGAAATTGTATACTCAAGCCAATATGTGAGAGACAATGCACTATGAATAAAATGCTAATTTGCTTGACATTTGCTTTCAGTTGTAATGCTAAGAATTTAGCATATACCGATAACATTATTGGTGGTAAAACAGTATTAACAGATCGAGTTTGTAGGTATAATAGAGAATTGATGGAGGCATATGCCACGAATGATAAAGATGTGAAAACATTTGCTTGTTATTTAATTCGTGATGCTAATATCTTTTTTATATTAGAGGATAACTCGGTTCGTGTTTTACCTAAAAAACAGTTTCGATTAATTGGAGATATCGTATGAAATACTTATCTGTATGTAGTGGAGTTGAGGCAGCAACAGTTGCTTGGCATGAAATGGGGTGGAATCCAGTCGCATTTAGTGAGATTGAACCCTTCCCATCAGCAGTACTCGCACATCATTATCCCAATGTGCCTAATCTTGGGGATATGACTAAATATAAAGAATGGAATTTAAATGAATCAATTGACCTTCTCGTTGGTGGAACACCATGCCAATCCTTCTCAGTTGCTGGACTCAGAAAAGGACTCGAAGACCCAAGAGGCAACCTCGCTCTCACCTATATTGGAATTCTTGACAAGTTTAAGCCAAAATGGTGCATATGGGAAAACGTGCCAGGTGTCCTCAGTTCAAATGGAGGACGGGATTTTGGTTCCTTCCTCGGGGCGTTGGCTGAACTCGGGTATGGGTTCGCATACCGAGTGTTGGACGCTCAACACTTCGGAGTTCCACAAAGACGCAGAAGAGTCTTTGTTGTCGGATGTCTTGGAGACGCAATCGGTGCATCCAAGGTTCTATTTGAGCCCGAAAGCTTGCTCGGGAATCCTCCGAAGAGCAGAAGTAAGGGGCAAGCAATTGCCCGAAGCATTGAAAGTCGCTCTCCAAATGGGGATACAACTATCGGAACACTCCTCGCAAGAGACTACAAAGGAATCGGAAACCAAGATTTAAATGATGGTCGTGGTTTGGTGTTAGAACCCAAAGTGTATGAAAACCATCCAAACGACTCTCGAGTGAAAGAAATGGGCGACACTTGCACCACAGTTACCAGTCGTTGGGGTACTGGTGGTGGCAATGTGCCCTTTGTGCAAGAAGCATATAGGAAGTCTCGTAGGGCACAGTCAACAACAGATCACGAAACATGGGTGAATGATGGCATTGCTAACACCATCAACACATTTGATGTGGGTGATGTAAGAACTACTCATGCCGTTGTTTATCCAATACACCCTCAAGCACAGTTATTCGAGGGTGGTGGTAAGACAAGAAATAATGATGGTAAAGGTAATGGTTTAGGTGTTGGTAATGCTGAAGACCCGATGTTTACATTAACGACAGTAGATAAACACGCAGTGGCTTATGGCTTCGAGCCTGGCATTGCTAAACGTGAGGGTGAACCTAATCGGTTTGTTGAGGAGTTAACACCTACCCTTCGTGCCAATATGGGTGATAATCAAACTGCCGTTGCACACACCTTTAAGATTCGTGGGGGTGGTGGTGATGGTGGTAAAGGATATCTTGGGAGCGATGAAAAGACATTTACCATATCAACAACTCAAGACCAACAGTTATTTGCCAATATGGCAGTCAGACGATTGACACCGATTGAGTGTGAAAGACTGCAAGGTTTTCCCGATGACTACACCAATATACCTTGGAGAAAGAAACTTGAGTCACCCGATGGTCCAAGATACAAAGCAATGGGTAACAGTATGGCAGTTCCATGTATGAAATGGATTGGAGAAAGGATTGCACAAATTTCATAATGTGGTAAAATAGAGTCTCAATATAACAAATTGGGACTCTATGATTGACAATGATGTTTTAAGTGATTACCTACAATCTTTGTATGGTATTGATCCATTATCTACCCAAGAAGAACATCAATTAGCCAAACGTATACAGACTGGCGATAAGGATGCCCTTAATAAATTAGTCACACATAATCTTAGATTTGTAGTCTATTTGGTTCGGCAGATGACTGCCTGGAATCATGGTAGTGCCTCAGTCGAGGACATTGTTGCCATTGGAAACTCGGCTTTGCTCACCGCGGCAATGCGTTGGAAACCAAAAAATAATTCTAAATTTGCCACCTATGCCAAGCCATTTATCTTAAAAGGTGTGCGTAGGGAACTGGACAACACATCCAATATGATTCGACTTCCAGTTAACATCATGGAAGCAATCAAACGACTCAAATATAACGAACGCACACTCACCCAAATCTTAGGTCGAGAACCAAAGAACCGAGAACTGGCTGACATCATGCAAGTCTCAGAAAAGAAAATTGTTGAATTAAAAAACCATCTTAGTAGAGAACCCATTTCCATCGATAATTTAAACACAGAAAGGCTATCAGATGACACAGAGGATTGAACTAAATCCCGAACAAACAAAAGCTTACAACAGATTCATTGCCGCGAGGGACAGAGTAAGGAATGGCAAGAAGTGGGTAAGGGCTTCGGTGATTGAACATACCATCGATGTGCAAGGACTCAATCATCCCCTATATGTGCCTAATACCGATTATATCGAGTACCAGGACGCTTTTGATGCATGGTTAATGGTAGAGCCTCAGTTCAGACAAAAAGAGCGTATGCGAGCATCTAGAGGGGATTATGGCACTCAAGACAATTGGGAAGATAAAGCAAACAAGGCGAAAGAGTTATGATAAAAGTCTATCCCGTTGATATTTATGACAAAGATGGTAATTTACTGCAAATTGAGTTTTTGGATAAAACAACCAGTGAATTCCAATTCCAAGCAGTATGGGATCCAAATGATGAGCAAACCCATGAAAAGAGAGAAGAGTTTAGGGAATGGGCTGGCCATATGGCAAAAAGCCTAGGTTTTGAGGTTATCAATTAACAATCTTTAGTTTTCAACCATTCTGCTACTTTAATAAGTTCTTCTGAAGTCGCATTGCTTTTAATATAATTTGCTTTCATAGATACCCAAACAACATTTCCTTCAACATATCCTTTTTCTGGAATTAATCTATCTAATGACGGCGAATCAAAATATGCTGCTCGATGAGTGTTTGAAGTTTTTCTTTCCCACATTAAAGGAAAACCAAAAATAGGGCAAGAATCTGTGACAATTGATTTTAGATAAATTTGAGTTAAGTTAAATGGTAAATTTTTCTTTTTTGCTCGAGCTTTAACAGTAGTAAGAATATTAGATATTCTACCATTTTTGGTATTGTTGTTTGTTGGCATTTTGATATCCTAGTATGATAATTTGAAATTGGAGGGTAAGTTCTTGATACTAGCAAGAACAATGTTGTCGACACACTGTCCCCTCTATACCTACTAATGCAAAAAATAGCATTAATTCGCCCCATTACCAAAAATAAACCTAAATTTGTACCAGTAGGATGGGTAGTATGGGTATGTTTACTCTTTTTCTTTATTTTATTTTATTCTTTTAAAAAAATAAAAAAATAAACAAAGTAAGGGGTACAACCCATCCTACTAGTACTCTATACGTTAACTTCGGCTAACTTCGGTTAACTTGCAGTCATCTCCAGAGTGTCATAAATGTTTAATAAATGGAAAAAACGTTAACAGTTGTGAAAAAATGATAATGGTGTTGTTCTTTTTTAAAAAAACTTGTACACTAGTAACAAATTAGAAAGGAAACCATGCAAAAGCCAACAGCATTACCAGTTAATTTTTCAAACATACCCATGGAACTGAAGCAAATCCCACGATGGGTTTTGTGGAATCATACCGAAGTGGGATCTGAGGGTAACAAAAAGTGGAGTAAGTTACCAGTTCAAACCAGTGGGCAATCTGCCTCATCAACAAACCCAAGCACCTGGACAGACTTCCTAACTGTCCAAGCTGCGTATGAGAAAAACCCCCATCATTTCAGTGGAATTGGCTTTGTCTTTAGCGAAGAAGATAATCTAATTGGTGTGGACTTGGATGATTGCTACGATGCAGATTTGAAGAGTTTCACAAATGTTGCACTGCAACAAATTGCCACATCCATCGATGGGTATATGGAAGTAAGTCCATCAGGAACTGGTGTAAAGATATTTACAAGGGGTAATTTAAAGTCTGCCCACGTTGACCATTCGATTGGGTTTGAGGCCTATCCAAACGGTAGGTACTTTACGGTAACTGGACAACATTTAAAAGGCACAATTCCAAGTGAAGAGCAAGACCTATCAAACGTAATTCCCGATAGAACAGTACATATCACTGGCGATGATTTTGCTGATTACAAGCCACCCATCCCAGACTGGGATTTGGCAAGGGTAGAAACCCAATTACTCACCCAATTAGACCCAAATTGTGGGTATCAAGACTGGCTGAACATTGGATGTGCATTACATCATCAATTTAAAGGTGATCCCGAAGCGTGTGAGTTGTGGGATAGGTGGTCGTATGCAGATGGTTCGGTGTCATCATACCAGGCAACGGGTCCAAATTCGTGTTTTGAGAAATGGAAGACATTTAAAAGAAACAACCTTGGAATTTACACATTGCGATCACTCATTTACAAGGTAAACTCTAAAGTTCGTCAAGAAGCCTTGGAGCGAGGTGAGATTGTGTTAGACCAAGGCACGATGAATCATGCGAGGATTTTTCTTGATAGTTTGTTTACCAACGAAGAGGGATATTCGTTAGTGCATTATGCTGAGGACTTTTACTCGCACGTTGGCACACATTATGAGATTATTGAAGAGGCTACCGTTCGTTCTAAATTGTATACTTTTTTGGATAAGTGTAAGAAGTTTGATAAGAAGGGTCAATTGGTTTCGTTCAACCCCTCACCGGCAAGTGTGTCCGCGGCATTGGATGCAGTGAAGTCAATCACCCACTTACCAAACCATCCTAACACTAAGCCACCGATTTGGTTAGAGAGTTATGCCAACAACCAACCCGATGCAAGAGATTTAATCTCACTTAAAAATGGATTGTTTCATTTGAAAGACTATGTAGTGTTGCCTCATTCACTTGGTTTCTTTACACCAAACTCATTACCATTTGCTTATGACCCGAAGGCATTGTGTCCCGAGTGGATGAAGTTTTTAGAATCCATTTGGGGTGCTGATCCAGAGTCAATTGAAACACTGCAAGAGATATTTGGGTACGTCATCAGTGGAGATACAAGGCAACAGAAGTTTTTTAATATCATTGGCCCACGTCGTTCGGGCAAGGGAACGATTAACAAGGTGCTCGTTGAACTTCTTGGTCAACACAATACAGTAGCACCACAATTGGAGGAACTCTGTGATACTTTTGGTCTTCAACCTTGGTTGGGTAAGTTACTCGCTTCTTTCACCGATGCCCGTGCCCCTGAGCGTAACCGTAGTGCTGTTGTCTCTCAACTCCTTAGAATTGTTGGCGGCGACACTGTTACAGTCAATCGAAAGAACAAGGAGTCGTGGAACGGCTATCTCCCAACACGAATCATAGTGTATTCCAATGAGGTGTTGCAGTTGACTGAAAACTCCAACGCTTTGACTGGTCGTATGGTGGTACTCAAGATGACAAAATCCTTTTATGATGGCGAAGATACTGAACTGTTTTCAAGATTGTCAAAAGAGTTGTCGGGCATCTTTAACTGGGCGATGGAAGGGCTGAAACGTCGATTAGAAAGGGGTGGACATTTTATACAACCTAAGTCTGGTCGTAACTTATTAGACTTGATGGCTGAACTGGGTAATCCAATTGGTTCGTTCTGTGAGGATGCCTTAGTGTTTGATGCAATTGGAACTGTGGCGAAGGATGATGTATTCGCTTGCTATAAACGATGGGCTTTAGCAAAATCATTGCCCCCTGGCACTGAACTGGCATTTAAACGTCGCTTTTTGGCTGCAACACAAGAACATCAGATTGATGTTGACATTGACAGATCAAACGGTGGTAGAATACACATATATCGTGGTGTTAAATTAAATCCAAAAGCGATGAAGTATATTGCGAGTATTGAATCTTTTAGTGAGGAGGTATTTTAATATGGTGTTAAACATTCCAATGTATACGGCAACTCGTTTTATGGTGGTGGATGAGAACAATGAATCACTGCGCGGGTTTCATACCAAAGCTCAAGCAAAAAACTTTATTGGTAGTGATTCGAGTTTAAGCATTAAAGAACTGCCACAAAAGTTTAAAACTTATGAAGTCGAGGAGGCACCATTTTGAAAACACTGGCTGGATTAATAGCGACGTTTATTTGTGGGTTCGTTTTGGTTGTGACAATCATTCCAAACGATCCGACTCACTGGAAGATACGGGACTGTGAGCTGTCAGAGATTAGCCCTGATTTCACACCACAACAGAAAGCAGATTGCAGAATAGCGAGGAAGAAATGAAACAAAAAGAACTTATGAGTTTAGAAAATCCATTTGGTTTAGCACCAATTAAAGGCGAGGGTATGCTTGTTGACCCTGATATGGTTACGTTTGAATGTGAATGTGAAAAATGCCAAGAAGGTTATCGCAAATGGAAGGCGGATTACTTAGCAGAACAAAAGGAAGCGAGGAAGAAATGAAAGCATTTCCAACAACAAAACCATTAGATTCATGGGATGACCCACATCAAGGCATGGATTTAAGAGATTACTTTGCTTGTCAAGCGATGAACATAATGACATGGCATAAAAATGAAGAAATCAAAGATGCAAAAGACTGTTATGTAATTGCAGACGCAATGATGAAAGCGAGAGAACAATGAATGAAGTTTTGTGGTTTTTAGTTGGTATGTTTGGCTCTGTTATTTGTTTATTAATTTTAATTGGCGGTATTGTTTATATGGTTGAAGGGGGTGAGAAATGATATTTACATTTGCAAAAGAACGTAACAACACAGTATATGAAGAACATCATGCTAACTTTGGCATGGAGTTTGAGACTGTTGAATTAGGCGAAGTTGTACTACATTTTGAAGACTTCTTGCGTGGCTGTGGTTTTGTATTTGAAGGACACTTGGACTTTGTTGTGGAGGATGAAGATGACAGCAAATGAATTAGCTTATAAATTGGATGAGATTTATACAGGCACAGATTATGAAGATATTAAATTAGCCGCCACCATGCTACGTCAACAAGAAGCCGAATTGAACGAAGCAGGACATATGATTGGTGTATTGCGAGAAGAGATTAGTTTGTTGAAAGAAAAGTTAGGGTAAGTGTAGATTTGTACGAAAAAGTGTGTAAGTGTACGAAAAAGTTTGAGTTTCCAAGTAATTGTACGATTTTGTGTTTCATATTGAAAAGGAGGAATTATGGCAGAATATATACCGGATAGGTGGCAGGTTGTAAACTTAAAAATAGACGAACTGGACATCGACAAAGTGATGGGTAGTTGGTACGGCGGCTTCTTGGGATCAGATAATTGGCGACTCAGCTCGGGCATCGTCAAGGTAATTGAGAATGATAATCATTACGAAATACACAATGAGTCAGGCAGTGTGTATTTATGTCACAAAAAGTCACAAGGCATGAGTGCACATACCGCGCAAGTATATGTGGACTTTGAAAAGCAACTCAAAGAACAGGGTGGGTCATTAGAAATGTGCGACATGGCTAACATTTTAGACAAATATCAACCAAAAAGTGAGCCGCAGATAACATGACTATCGAACAATTACTTTACTACGAAGCAGATACTGGCCACTTTAATGTAAAAATAAAGGTGTGTTTTTCTGACGAGGCTTTTCAACAAGCCGTCAGGAACTCCAAAATAACAACTAAACATAGTGCTCTCGATCTTGGTATTGCAGAGTCACATTATATTCAGCAAGAAGGCACATTGCACTCTATGTTGGGCATTGTGTTTAATTATGAAGAAATGAAAAAACTAGATGCTCTGGAGCGGATGGGTATTATTTACCATGAAGTATCACACACCACCACCCATGTGTTTCAATATATTGGTGAAGATGAGGCTAAAATTGGTGATGAATCTCGCTCGTATTTGGGAGAGCATATTTTTAAACAGGTATTTGCGATTTATGCAACGGAGGATGACAACCGTGAAAGTGCTAGAAAAAGAAATAGAAAAGTATCTAATGAAACGAATCAAGCAATCGTCGGGACTATGTTACAAATGGCTCTCGACAGTGACGGGGGTGCCGGACAGGCTAGTGTTTCTAAACCAAAAAGTACACCTAGTAGAACTAAAAACGGAAACGGGAAAACTAAGCCCAAGACAAGTGCTCGTATTCGACGAACTTAAACAACATGGTTTTCCAGTGCATGTGTTAAAATCAAAAGAAGATGTGGAGGCATTCATTGAAGCAAACTAGGGAAACATATAATTTACGTCATCGATATGGAATTGAGGCACAACAAAAAAATGACATCATTTCTAAACAAAATAATGTCTGTGCAATTTGTCGTGAACCATTTAAAAACAAACTAGATACCAACGTTGATCATTGCCACACAACCAAAAAATTACGCGGCGTTCTTTGTAGGTTATGTAACACTGGACTAGGTAAATTCAAAGACTCACCCGAACTTTTACGATTTGCTGCACTTTATATAGAATATCATGTTAAACAAAACCAACCTACACCAATACCAACTGGAAGTCATCAAGAAAGCCAAGACAACCCCGCACATGGGGCTGTTCATGGAGCCAGGTTTGGGGAAGACTGTGACGGCGCTCACCATCATCTCGGAGGCACCGAAGGGGACAACCCTCATCGTGGCACCGAAGCGAGTGGCGGAGTCGGTATGGGCTCAGGAATGTCAGAAGTGGGAGCATTTGAAGCACTTCAAGGTGGCGAAAGTGATGGGGACACCGAAGCAAAGGCAGATAGCATTAGAAAGTTCATCAAACATCTATGTGACCAATCTAGAGAATTTAGTGTGGTTGTTAGAACAGAAGAAGGAGTTCGACTATCTTATCATCGACGAGAGCAGTCGGTTCAAGGATCCGGCAACGAAGCGATTCAAAGCACTGAAGAAACACCTAAAAAGTTTCAAGAGAAGGTTGATTCTAACTGGGACACCGTCGCCGCAAGGTTTACAAGACCTATGGAGCCAGGTTGGCATTTTAGACTTAGGCCAGAGGCTGGAGACGAGCCTAACAAAGTTTAGGGATAAGTATATGGAGCCAGGTCAACGTAACAGACACACTGGCGTGGTTTATAATTGGGTACCAAAGCCAACCAGTAGTTTACTTATACAGAATAAAATAAATGACATATGCTTGTCACTAAAAGCAGGTGATTATTTACAATTACCGACATTAAGTAACATTTACCATCAAATTGAAATTGACACTAACGTAAGGAAGCAATATGACGAACTTAGAAAAGACATGGTCCTTAGTACAGATACGGGGAACATCACGGCTCCAACAGCAGCCGCGTTGGCGGGCAAGTTACTCCAATTCACTAGCGGCGCAGTTTACAAAGAAGAAGGAACAACACACGAAATACACCGTTCTAAAATGGAATACCTTGAGTCGATCATGGAAGAATCTTCCGCTCCGACACTCGTCTTCTATCACTTTAAGCACAGTCTACAGAGGATTCGCCTCAGTTTCCCGTACGCCGTGGTGCTGGACGATGACAACATTGAGGCGTGGCGTAGTGGGAAGATTCGTATGTTGCTCGCACACCCACAATCGGGGGGAATCGGGATTAATTTACAGTGCAACAGTGGAGAAATTGCACAGACGGTCTGGTTCGACTTACCTTGGAGCTCAGAGAACTACATCCAAGCGAATGCACGGGTATACCGCCAAGGGCAAGAAAAACCTGTTGTCATACACCACCTGATTGTAAATAACAGCATTGACCAAAAAGTAGTAGAAGTATTAGAAGGTAAGATTAATTTACAAGACGCATTATTGGAATCACTAAAACTATGACATCAAAAATACAAGCAGTAGCACCAAGACTATCAGACGAAGATCCTGATCCAATTGAGCAAGATGAAACAGAAGGTATTTCATCAAGCATTATTGAGAGCAGTGGTTGGCTTTTATGGGATAGTGACGACATATTAGATATAAAACGCCTAATTGATACGCGCATGCAAGAAAAACAACGAGAAATTTTTAATGCATTTTTACAAGGTTTATCGTATAATGATTTGAATATGAGTGAAAAATATTGGCGACATCATTTTTTATCTGGGATTGAATTTTTAAAAAAAGAATTGGGGATATAATATGCATTTAGTTATTGAGCATGAAAAAGGTGGTGCTTATCATTTACAAGTACTAATTGATGTAGATGAAATTGATACGACGCAGTTTGAACCTATTAAGAAGATTTTCTTTTGTGAAAATATGATGGAAGTTTTAATGGTTGTTTGTGAAATTAAAAGGGAGAAGTTAAATGACATGTAATTATGAAATACCTTCAATGTGTGAATTACTTGAGCGAGAAAAAGACAATGTTAATAGGCCAAAACATTACACAGCACACCCAAGCGGTGTCGAGTGTATCCAAATTACCGAGCACATGGGATTTAATCTTGGTAATGCCGTTAAGTATATATGGCGAGCGGATCTTAAAGACAACGCAGTCCAGGATTTACGAAAGGCGGCTTGGTATATCAACCGAGAGATTACTAAACGGAGTAAGTATGGGGAGTGCGGAAAATGATGGTTGAAATTGATGATGAGTTTGGTGATGAGATAGTAAGGGGCGCCCTAATGGAAACCTACCTTAACCTATCAGAAGATTTAAAAAGTGGTAAAAATTTGGACGACGATGATAAAGAGATTTATCAAAACGTAGTTGCAGCTATTGAAGTATTGGGAACATGGTTTTTTTATGATTTTAAAGGTAAGGTTAAAGAAGCAAAAGCAAAAAGGAAAAAGAAATGAAATTATTTAGTCAGTACGACCGATTTGATTTAGAGCAAGACATCATTAAGATGTGGAACACTGCTGAGTTGATGAAAGAATTTATTCGTCAATACATAGACAAACCACGCATAATGGATGAAGACGAGGTGGCAAACTACCTTGACGGTATTATGCGTGTCCATGAATTGCAGTGCGAGCGTCTGTGGGAAGGGTTTGAAATAATGATTAAAGCTGGTCATTTTGGTAAATGGGATGAAGAGTTTTTTAAGAAAGGTAAAAATAAAGATGACTGAGGAAATAAAAAACCCATTAAGTGATAAGGTAGTAGTACTGCAATATACCATCGAACAAATTAATGACATTATTAACATGGTGAACAAGCCACTCACAACACCCGTAATGGCTTGGGCAAACCTTATCGTGAATATTCAAGATCAGTGCGCCCCACAGATTGAAGAGTTAAATAAAAAGGCAGAAGATGAATCTAAGACAACTACTGAAAAAAGCGGGAATTAGTAACGATATTATTGCTGAAGTTGAGCGTAAGGCTGTTCAAACTTCGCAACAACAGGAAATTGAACATCAAGAAAAAGCCATGGCAATGACTAAAATGATGCTCAATGAGGTGCTTCGTGCCAATCAAGCAGCAAATAAAACCCCACCGTCACCAAAAAAGAAAACTATTATCATGCCCAACTAGGGCGGTTTTAGTTGATTTTTTGCATTAGTAGATATAAGGGAGTAAAACTCGTCGGGAGACGCTTTGAAACCTACCCAATTCAAGGAGATATCATGGCAAAGCCAGGACTATACGAAAATATTCACCGAAAGCAAGAGCGCATCAAGGCTGGCTCTGGTGAAAAAATGCGCAAGGTAGGGGCAAAAGGTGCTCCATCGGCTAAAGACTTTAAAGACTCAGCTAAAACTGCAAAGAAACCAAAATAATGGCACACGACAAAGCAATCCCCAAAAAAACTACTGGTATTGGCAAGACATACAACAAAACCGAACAAGGTGCTGGTATGACTGCCAAAGGTCGAGCACAATACAACGCCAAGAACGGTAGCAATTTAAAGGCACCAGCTCCAAACCCAAAGACAGAATCTGATAAGGGTCGTAAAGCATCGTTCTGTGCGCGTATGGAAGGTGTGGTTAAGCATGCTAAAGGTGACGCACCCCGAGCAAAAGCATCATTAAAAAATTGGAACTGTTAATGGCTACTAGAGGCAGACCACCCGCAAATAAAAAAGTATTTACAAAAGAAATGGCGAACACAATTTTAGAATTGGGTAAGCAAGGTGCGTCCCAAAAATCGATGTATGCCGCAGTTAATATTAGTAAATCCACCGCAGCAAAATGGAAAGAAGAAGATCCAGAATTTAAAGAAACCATGGATTTAGCCACCACTTATGGACAAGCATATTGGGAAAATATGATGTTGGCGAACGTTGATAATAGAACTTTTAATTCTCGGGTAGCAGAAATCGCATTACGGGGTCAATATCCCGATGACTACAAAGATAATCGTGAAATAAAAGCGAATATTAAACAGGAAGTTGTGGTTGATTTCAACAAAGAAATAGCAGAATTACTTTCCGCCCTCAAATAAATATTTTTTTAATTCGGGTTGACTTGTGCGATTTTTTGCATTAGTATATATACAGTTAAACCGAATTGAAAGAATATCATGACAGCTCACGCCCTATTAAGTGCCTCCAGTTCTAAACGATGGATATCATGCACACCCTCAGCAAGACTTGAAGCAACCCTCCCAGAACCTAAAAGAAATACCAAGGGGATTGATTTCTCTGCGGAAGGCACATTGGCTCACACATTAAGCGAAATACGCTTAAAAATCTATTTTGGTCAAATTAGTCAACAGGAATACAACGATGAATATGAATCCATTCAAGCGCACCCGATATACCAAACATATACGAAGGAAGAGCAGTTGGATTTCGAGGAAAACGTCAACAATTACGTTCTCTATGTCCGTTCCCAAATCGGTGACGGCGACACACCGTTATTTGAACAACGTGTCGACTTCTCTGACTGGGTTCCTGACGGATTTGGTACAGCCGATGTGGTTATACTTTCTGAGCGCTCCATTCGCATCATCGACCTCAAGTTTGGAAAAGGAATACCCGTTTCCGCAACCGACAACTCCCAACTCAGACTCTACGCTCTCGGAGCCTATTCCAAATTCAAAGACGAATACCCCAACATCAAAGACGTCAGTTACACCATCCACCAACCCCGACTCGACTCGATCAGTACCGATGGCACGACCATTGCGAAACTCCTCGACTGGGCGGATTACTTCATCAAACCAAAAGCCAAGAAGGCGTGGGCGGGCTCCGGCGAATTTCTCCCAGGCGACTGGTGTCAATTCTGTAGAGCAAAAGCCCAGTGCCGTGCCCGCTCTGACTTCAACACAGAACTTGCCAAACAAGACTTCAAAGACCCCCCGCTCCTTAGTGAAGAAGAAATCATCAACGTCCTTGCCAAAGCCCAAGATCTAAAAACGTGGGTAAATGATGTTGAAGAGTACGCGCTCACCAAAGCCGTAGAGGAAAACAAAATACCAAATGGTTATAAATTATCAACCACAGTAACGCACCGTAAAATTGTTGATAATGAACTTGCTGCCACCGTATTGATTGAACATGGTTTATCAAAAGAACAACTTTGGGAAACACCTAAATTAAAATCAGTTGCTGCATTAGAAAAGATTGGACCTAAAGGAAAAGTTGCGGCTTGGTTAGGTGATTTAATTATTCGACCAGATGGACAACCTAAGTTAGTTCGTGTTAAAGAAACTGCTAAAGAGGATTTCAAATGAACGCTTGGTTAATTGGCTTAATTGGTTTAGTTTATTTATTTGTAGCAATTCAATTTATAATGAAAGGCCAAGTAGGCATGGGGATCTCATTTCTTGGTTATGCTTTAGGAAATGTAGGATTGGTTATGGTGACATTACAAACATAAGAAAGGCACCTATGTACGTTGAATATTTAGGAAAAAGATTAGAAGTTCCAGAGCATTTAATTACTTCGTACACAAAAGATTTTGAAGGATTGCCAGGAAGTGGGCAAAGAAATTCAGTGTTGTATTTACGCAATAATGTATATGAGGTACTTGATTACATAGCAGAAAACCCAGAAGCCCTTGAGGATTATGAGTGTAGAAGCGATTTTGTTAATGCGTTGGCTGTGCATAGAGCATTAGAAATACATGGTTTGTTGCACGATTCATAAAAGCATGTATAATAGTTTTACGGGTAGACGAACTAGCCCCGACTCAAGTCTAGTTCTAATGTTAATAGGAGTCTTAAAATGCAGTCAAACAAAATTAAAATCGTAACTGGCAAAGTACGTTTTTCATACGCCAATGTGTTTGTTCCAAAAGCTGGTATGGATGGTGGCACACCAAAGTATTCTGTATCTATCTTAATTCCAAAGTCAGATAAAGAAGGTGTTGCTAAACTTCAAAAAGCATTTGAAGAATGTAAAGCAACCAACGCGGCTTTCTTTGGCGGTTCTGTGCCTAAGATGTTAAAAGGTGGTTTACGTGATGGTGATGTTGAGAAAGAAGACGAAGCATATGCTGGTCATTATTTTATCAATGCTAACTCAGCACAAAAGCCAGACATCGTTGATGCTAATCGTGAAGCACTGTACGATACAACTGATTTTTATAGTGGCTGTTATGGTCGTGCCTCAGTTACATTCTACCCATACAATGCAGCAGGTTCTAAGGGTATTGCGTGCGGTTTGAATAACTTACAGAAGTTGGAAGATGGTGAGAAGTTAGGTGGTGTTTCTTCCGCAGCAGCAGATTTCGCAGTATAAGTAGTGCTCATGTAGTGAGCGGGCTGACTAGAAACTGGTCAGCCCTTTTTTATCAACTAATAACAATAAAGAGAAGCCATGGATCAATATAGAGAATATATTGCAGCAAGCAGATATGCCCGTTTTATCGACGACAAGGGCAGACGTGAAACCTGGGATGAAACAGTAACACGTTTTGTTGATTACGTTTTTACACGAACACCGATAATCTCCGCAAATAGTGCGTTGAAAAAAGAGTTATTCTCCGCAATTTTAAACCACGAAGTAATGCCTTCGATGAGGGCAGTAATGACCGCTGGAAAGGCAGCTGACCGTGATAACACCTGTATCTATAATTGCTCGTATCTACCAGTCGATGACCCAAAGTCCTTCGACGAAGCTATGTTCATCTTGCTCTGCGGTACTGGCGTTGGGTTCTCAGTTGAATCCAAATACATCTCTCAGTTGCCCGAGGTGCCAGACAACCTCTATGCAAGCGAGCACGCTATCCGAGTGCACGACTCCAAAGAAGGATGGGCAAAGGCCCTTCGACTTATCATTGCACACCTATACGCAGGAGAGATTCCACGCTGGGACACTTCTGGGGTTAGACCTGCCGGAACAAGACTCAAAACATTTGGCGGACGGGCTTCAGGGCCCCAACCATTAGAGGACTTGTTTGCGTTTACTGTGGCAATGTTTAAGAATGCAAAGGGTCGTAAGTTAAACTCACTTGAGTGCCACGACTTGATGTGTAAAATTGGTGAGGTTGTGGTTGTGGGTGGCGTGCGCCGCTCGGCTATGATTTCACTGTCAGACCTAGATGATGAAAGGATTCGACATGCTAAAGCTGGACCGTGGTGGGAGACTGCACCTCACCGTGCGCTCGCCAATAATAGCGCGGTTTATAATGAAACTCCTACCGTTGGAAAGTTTATGGAGGAGTGGTTGTCTCTATACAATTCACATAGCGGAGAGCGTGGAATCTTCAACCGTGACGCTGCGCGTAAAACCGTGGAGAAGTACGGTTTTCGTGATCCTAACTTTGAGTTCGGGACTAACCCCTGCTCAGAGATTGTTCTTCGGCCATACCAATTTTGTAACCTTACAGAGGTAGTAATACGCCATGACGACACAAGAGAATCTTTGCTGCGTAAAGTGCGGCTCGCATCTATCCTTGGCACCATCCAAGCCACTTTTACAAAGTTCCCCTATCTGCGGAAGGTGTGGCAGAGAAATACTGAAGATGAACGGCTTCTGGGTGTCTCCCTCACTGGCATTTACGACAACCAACTCACATGTACAAGAGGAGAACAACTAGATGACTTACTTACCCAGCTTAGAGAGGAAGCTAGACGAACAAATACAGAATTTGCAGACCTGCTTGGTATCCCTACAAGCACTGCGATTACTTGCGTTAAACCGAGCGGTACCGTCAGCCAACTCGTTGATAGTGCTTCTGGAATCCACCCAAGACATTCTAAATTCTACATCCGCAGAGTTAGAGGCGATTCAAAAGACCCACTTACCCAATTTTTAATTCAACAAGGCATACCAAATGAACCATGCGTCTACAAACCCGAACAAACGACAGTATTCTCTTTCCCCCAACGAGCACCTGACGGACTCACTCGAGAGGACGTTGATCCAATCTCACACCTCGAACTGTGGCTTACGTATCAGCGCAAATTTACAGAACACAAACCTTCTATCACGGTTTCAGTTTCTGAAAACGAATGGCCAAAAGTTGGGGCGTGGGTGTTTGAGAATTTTGAAGAACTTAGCGGAGTTTCTTTTTTACCATATTCAGAACATTCTTATCGCCAGGCGCCTTATGAGGAATGTACTGAAGAAGAGTATTTGGCATTAAAAGCTCAGGTACCCTTAATTGATTGGTTACAGTTTAAAGAACAAACTGATAATGTGGAAGGAAGTCAAATGTTAGCATGCGTTGCGGGGGCTTGTGAAATATGAAAACTTGTAGTCGTTGCGGTGAAGTAAAAAGTTTAACTTTGTTTTCTATTAAAAAAGAAAATAAAGATGGATACCACAGCCATTGCAAATCTTGCCGAGCAAAATATGATAAGTCTCGCTATAATTCACAAAATCGTAGTGAGACTTACCAAAGCAATTTAGAAAATGAAAGAACTAAACGACGAGAATATTATCAAAAAAATAAAGTTGATTATTATGCAAATAAAGCTAAACGAAGAGCAGCAACTTTGCAAAGAACCCCAAAATGGTTAAATTCTTGTCATTTTATGGTTATGAGATGTTATTATTCTGAAGCAAAATATTTAAGGCAAAAAGGGTTTGATTGTGAAGTAGATCATATTATCCCTTTACAAGGGGCTAATGTTTCTGGATTGCACGTCCCTTGGAATTTGCAAATAATAGAAAAGTCTAAAAATAGAAGCAAAAGTAATAAATTTTAAACTATTTCACATGGTGGTATTTAGGGGCACTTCGGTGCCCTTTTTTTATTGCACGATAACATAAAGCATGTTATGATGTATTTTTAATCGCAGATACGTCTGCTTGCCTAGGAGCATTTATGATTTTTAGCATTGACTTTGAGACACGTAGCATTATTGATTTAACTGATAGGGGTTTGGATGTATATGCCAACGACCCATCAACCGAGGTACTGTGCGTTGCCTTCGGCACGTCGCCAAATGCCATAGGCCTTTATGTACCAAGTAGAAAAACCCCAGGCGCCTTAGTGGAGCACGTTGCCAACGGTGGCAAGATACAAGCATGGAACGCCATGTTTGAGTACGCCATTTGGAACTGTGTCTGTGTGCCAAAGTACGGCTGGCCAGTACTCAAACTCAGCCAGTGCATTGACAGTATGGCGATAGCGGCAGCCAATAACATACCACAGAGTCTTGGTGACGCGGCTTTATTTATGGATGCAACCCATAAGAAAGACCCCATTGGTGCTAAGTTGATTCAGAAGTTATGCAAACCCAACAAGAATGGTGAGTTTAATAATGACCCAGAACTGCTCAGACAGTTGTATGAGTACTGTAAACAAGACGTGCGAACTGAGATGTCCATCGTCTCCAAACTGCGTCCGCTGTCTGACAGCGAGCAGGCAATCTGGGAATTAACCCAGCGTATTAATTTGCGCGGTGTGCCAGTAGATCCAAAAGAACTCCAAAACGCCGTAAAAGCCGTTCTAAGCGCACAAAAGGCACTAGATGATGAGTTGGTATCACTGACAGGCTGCAAGCCCTCTGAGCGGGCTAAATTGCTGGACTGGATTAACAGAAACAATTTGGACAAGTTGGACAATTTGACAGCTGAGACGGTTGAAAAAATGTTGCAGTGCAACATAGACTCAAAGGTTCGTAGGGTGTTAGAATTAAGACAAGAAGGAAGCCAGACTAGCGTGGCTAAGTACGCTAAAATGTTGGAGATACAGAGAGATGGAAAAATTAGGAATACGTTGGTCTACCATGGGGCTTCTACTGGTCGTTGGGCTAGTCGTGGTGGACTTAATTTACAGAATATCGCACGGCCTAGCATTGAAGACAGACAGATTGAGGATGCAATACCAAGAGTCTTTAGTCAAGGAGTTGGTACTATGCGAGAACTTTCCTCATTGGTGCGAAGTGCGATTAGGGCTCCTATGGAGCAGACCTTCGTTGACGTGGATTTTTCATCCATCGAGAATAGGGTCGGAGTATGGCTCGCAGGACAAAACGACAAGGTTGAGCTCTTCAGAAAGGGACTAGATGAGTACAAGGTATTTGCGTCGGAAAGTTTATATCATGTGCCTTATGATGCAGTTACGAAGGATCAACGGCAGGTTTCCAAGTCGGCAGTTCTTGGAGCAATGTTCGGACAAGGGGCTAAAGGACTTGTTAAGTATGCTGAGGGAATGGGAGTCAAAATATCCGAAGCACAGGCTAAAGCGGCTGTGGAGAACTATCGTTCGTCATACTCTAGGGTAAAAGAACTGTGGTATCAGTGTGAAGAAGCCGCGATTGAGGCTGTGAATAATCCCAATTTGCCTTTTAGGGCAGGGAACAAGATTGTTTTGAAATGTGCAAAAAGTGCACTTTGGATGCAACTACCGAGTGGTAGACTGATCTGTTGGCAACGGCCACAACTCGAGTTGCTCATGACACCTTGGGGTAGTACTAAGGAGGGCATCACCGTCCATAGTCAAAACACCTATACTCGAGGCTGGAGTAGGAACCAGTTGATTGGCAGTAGTATCTTCCAATCCGCTGTTCAGGGCACTGCTCGGGACTTCTTGGCGAACAGTATGCTCAATCTTGAAGAGGCTGGCTATGAGTTGGTGAATTCCATACATGATGAAGTATTACTCCTAGTTGATGAACAACATGGTGAATCTGCTATGGATGAAGTGATAGGCATCATGACCACACCACCATCATGGGCTAGTGACTTCCCACTTGCGGCTGAGGGGTGGTATGGTAAACGCTATAGGAAGTGATTATTTTTTCTTCAGATGCACTAATCCGCCAGTTGAGTAAGCATTGCCAGATGCATCGACGTTTTGTTGTGCCCCACCATGAACAATTTCACCGCGGCGTAATTTATCACGATAAGCATTGAGGGCTTCTGCACTTAATGCAACACCTGTTCCAACACCTTTTACAAGTGGGTGAGGTGCCATAGATGCTAATGATCCAAGTGCACCAACCATGGCAATATTTTCACCCGTTGTATCCCCAGTTTTACCACGATTATACATATCCACACCGGCATAACCAGCACCACCTAAAGCAGCCATTGGGTTTAAAAACTTTCCAGCCGCAGATGCATAGGGAGCCACAGCAGAACCAACTTTTTCTAATCCACGCATGGGAGCATTCATGATGCTATTTACCATAGATGGTTTAGTTATTGGTGGAGCACTAGGTGGTGCACCAGTTGTTGGTATTGTTGGTGGAAGTGTGGGGAACAAAGCATTTAAAGGCTCTAATTTTTTTGCGTCTAAAAATGCATTTACTTGTGGTTGAGCTAATGCATGCGCATGCTTGTAATTTATAGCTTCTTGATACGGTATGCCAAATTTTTTGTAATTGCTACTATTGTAATACCATTTTTCAACTGCATCTGGCGACATACCGCTAGCAAGCATCTCTTTTGCTGCGGCTTGTCCAAATAATTGACCAGCTTTAGAAATACCTGTTGGAATCATTTGTAAACCTTTTACGCCAGCACCAGCTCCAACACCAATTGCACCACCTAAAATTCGGGGTGTCTCGACAAAATTTTCACGACTTAATTCTTGAATATAATTATAAATTTGTTGAGCGTCGGTGGCGGCTTGTTTATCACCCTTTTGCGCTAAACTATCGGCTTCTCTTAACTGGCTATATAATTCATCAATTTTTTCATTTTGTGCCATATCGATTTTTCCAATTTTTTAATTCCGCTTCTGAAGGTCCAGTATTTTGTTTTTTCTCACCAAAACCAATTCCCGATGATGATGATAATTCTGGAAAATGGCTTTTTAATCTTTCTTCTTTTTCTTTGAATACATTTTTGTAATCATCGGTTCTTTCAAATTTACCGTAATCTGCTTTTGATCCACCATTATTTTTTTGATAATCATCCCAAGCAGTAATTAATTTTTCATGCGCTCTAAAATTTTCTGCATAAAGTGTGGCAAAATATTTATTAGCTTCTGCAGGATTTTCTTTTTCTAATCCGCTTGCTTTCCTAGCAGCTAATGTTTCCATGTCGGAAACAGCACCTGTCCCTTTAAATACAGAACTTCTATATGCAAGTGCTAATTTTTCTGCTGAAGCTTCAAATGTTTTACGATTTTTTATTTCATCTGGCGTAAGCATTTGTCTTTCTAAAAGCGGTTCAATATCTTTACCAGTTACAAATTTAATTCCTTCTGATAAAGTTCCAGTTAGTGGGTTTCCATAAGTTAAACCAACAGATTTTGGGCTTTTATCTAAAATATTTAATATAGTAAGGGCATCTCTTTTATTATCAGAAATTTCGCTTTTTGATTTTTCTAAAGCAGCACGACGTTTACCAGTTTCAACACCAGCTTCTTTTAGTTGTGCTTCTGCAAATTGTTTTTCTCTTTCCATACTTTGTACAGTAGGAATTTCACCTTGCTTGGTAGTTTGACTAGGTTGTTTTGCTTTAATTTCTTCAATATGTAAATGGTTGCCTCTTGATTTACCTGTATTACCAGCCGCCCCAATTACTGTATCTTGAGTAATGGTATCGCCAGGTTTAACATTAACATCATTAAAATGTGCTAATCGATAATCTTTTCCATCAGCACCACGAATAACTGCGGTGTTGCCAAACCCACCAGATAAATTAGTTGGTGTAACTTCCATAACTTTGCCACCTATAATAGGTGATAATAATTGGTGTGTTTTTGCTGTTACTGGGGTATTTGCAGCTAAAGGTATATCATGCCCTGCATGGTATTCTGATTTACCTGTAATCGGGTTAATACGATACCCAACACCACTAGAAACACCTGGCGGTAAATTACCTTGAGGTGTTTGTGGTGGAGGCATTCCACTAGTTTGTGGTGAAGGCATTCCACTAGTTTGTGGTGGAGGCATTCCACTAGTTTGTTGTTGCATAAAAGATGGTTTGTTAATTGTTTCACCTTCTTGTGGACCAGAAGTAACAATTTCGGGAGTGGGTTTATAAATTTCTGGATAATGCTGACGAAGAAGAATACTTTTTTCTGGTTCTTTTTGACGCATAATGTATTGAAACAATTTTGTTGATTCTGGAAGTTTTTCTTTGTCAGCCTGTGCTGTGTACATAGCATTGCTATATGTTGAAATTTGTTTTCTCAACCACTCTTCAGCTTCGTCTGCTTTACCTTCATTTAACAATTTAAAAAACACTGCTTTGGCTGGTGCATTCATGAAATTTAAATTATCATTACCACTAGCACTAGGGGTACCAGCACTAGGGGTACCAGCACTAGGGGTACCAGCACTAGGGGTACCAGCACTAGGGGTACCAGCACTAGGGGTACCAGCACTAGGGGTACCAGCACTAGGGGTACTAAGGTTTTGTAATGATTCTAGCTTTCTTTTTGCTGCATTTTGACTGGCACCAAACGCCGCCATGTTTTGCATAATATTGTATTTATTAGAACGATCTTGCTCTTCTTGTTCTTGAATATTTTTAAATGCTGGTTGTTTATCATATAAAGTCCAAGCATGTGCTTTTTGCAAAGAGTTTTGGAATTTATTCATTGGATTATCATACTCAGCTAACATCTTCTGCATATTTTCAAGTATACTTTTGCTATCACTTGAACTCATAACAGTACCTTTAGGCGCAGAAAAAGAGCCTAATTGTTTGCCAGTGCCAGGTTTATAGGTTACAGAAGTAGATACAGAAGGTTCATCTTTAACTGTATTTTTTAATGTATCTAACGGATTTAATTCTTCATTTTCTGCCATAATTTATTCCTGTATTAGTTCGCCAGTGTTTTGATCAATTGTGTAGCCAGTTGGTATACTAGTTTGAACACCATCCTTATATGTATTACCTAAACTGTCTTGTGTCCATCCCGTAACAGTATCACTTCCAGCGTTTCGTATAACATTACCACTACTATCAATTAAATTATTTTGACTATCATACGTAGGTGAATTAAATAAACTGCCTATTGATTTACCTATATTACCTAAAACGGAATCTGAAAGACCTAAATCTTTTAATAAACTCTTACCAACACTACCAGCATTTGCCAATGAACCTACCATAGACAATGGAGACATTTGATTTTGTTGCGATACCGTAGCTGGTGCATTAATTGAGTTAATTAAGTTAGCGTAATTAGTTGCACCTTGGAACGGTGCATTCATTTGTGCGGCACCCGTTGTCAATCCAGCTGTAACTCCTTGTGCACCAACATTACCTAATGTACCCGCGGCAGTTGCGCCAGTTTGTTGGTTTTGTAATGCTGACTGCATTTGCTGTGCTGCCAGTGTTGATAGTGCATTTGCTTTTGATGTATCCACCGCAGTTTGACCACGAAGGCTACCAAAATTGCCAGAGCCAATAGCACCAGCTTCTGTGCCTGAAGTTAATGACGGCAGCATTTGGTTTAACTGATCTCTTTGCGCCGCAAACAATCCACCCATTGCAGTGTTTGTGTTTGGCGTTACGGCACCAGTATTAGGATCAGTAATCCACGGATTAGCTGCACCAGATGCAATTGTATTTAAACTTGATTGTGCTTGAGAAAAAGGATTGTTAGAACCTTGAAGAGTATTAACCACACCTTGTGCAGCAGTATTAGAAAACGTTGGGGCGGCTGAAAGTGCAGTACTCGCTTGATTTGCAACATTCTGTTGCGCGGTATTCATCCAAGATGGTAACGTAGTTTGTACTTCTTGAGTATCAGTCAGTAAATTATTTAATCCAGAAGAATTTGATGTTCCTGCCATTTTATGCTCTCACTTTTTGTTTTGCTTGTTTTAAATAAGCCAATGGGCCTTTACTATCAGGCGGTAAATTTTTTGCATCATGATTTTGTTTATGCGCTCTAATAACTTTCATAAACTCATCTAATACTTCAGCGCCTGCATCATTACTACCATTTCCTAAACTAGAAACTACATCAGCAGGTATAACAAACTCACCATTAGCCAACATAGCTGGAATACTATCACTTGTACCATCACCATCACCTGTCACATAACGGTGATGAATTGAATTTAACCCACCTTCACTAAAAAACTGCGGGTTGTGCCCATTCGGCGTAGGTTGACCGCCATTTGCAAACAATTGAGCACCATGCCACGCTGTTAAGTTATTGTGTTGTGCAGTTTGACCACGTAATTGTCGTGCTTTCATGGGTAAATCACCACCGGTTGCCATATGTATTATACCACCATTTGCAGCATTTTGTATTTCTTCTAATTGATGCGGATCTACTGCGGGTGTTTGATACGTATTTGTTGGAACAACATATGAACTGGCTAAGGGAGAAGCAATTTGACTACCTTTTATTAGTGTTGCTTTTGGGGGAGTTTTTGTAGTTGCCATATTTGTTCCAAATGTTGGTGCCTGTGTTGTAATAGGTGTTGGCGTTGTAATAGGTGTTGGTGGTTTAATAGGTGTTGGTAAATTTATTACTGGCGTTGGTGGGTTAACAGGAGTTGGCAGTGTAACAGCTTCTTCTTTTTTCGGTTTTTCTGCTTCTACAACTATTTCAGGTATGTCTTCTTCTTTTTTAGGTTTTTCTGCTTCCACAACTATTGTACCAGCATCGAGCCCACCCAAACCACCACCACCACCACCACCACCTGTAGTACCACCTGTAGTACCACCTGTAGTACCACCAATATTGCCATCTGTAGTACCGCCTACAGTACCATCTGTAGTACCACCTACGGTTCCTATGTCAAGCCCACTTAAACCACCACCGTTTGTAGTATCTAACCCATTACCAGTGGTCGTTCCCGTATTATTAGTTATAACATCCAATCCACCACCAGTAGTTGCGCCCATATCAGTATTCACAATGGTTTTTGCTGTATCAACATCACCGTTTGATAATGCTACTATAACATCACTATTACCATTATTAACAGCAGTGATTAAATTTGGGTCGCCAGTTTCATGCGCGGTTTCTAAAGCCTGATTATTAATTTTTACTATTGTGTCTAATGTGCTCGACGGAATATTATTAGGTTGTTCAACTGGTGGTTGTTCAACTGGTGGTTGTTCAACTGGTGGTTGTTCAACTGGTGGTTGTTCAACTGGTGGTTGTTCAACTGGTGGTTGTTCAACTGGTGGTTGTTCAACTGGTGGTTGTTCAACTGGTGGTTGTTCAACTGGTGGTTGTTCAACTGGTGGTTGTTCAACTGGTGGTTGTTCAACTGGTGGTTGTT
>Ga0209189_1000550_pt1 | contig 31085 bp, 40 predicted proteins | sample C_130820_EF_Meta_FD_187308 | JGI IMG/M metagenome (GOLD analysis project Ga0209189, IMG submission 187308) | Freshwater microbial communities from Lake Croche, Canada to study carbon cycling - C_130820_EF_MetaG (SPAdes) (version 3) | ecosystem: Environmental > Aquatic > Freshwater > Lake... | reverse complement strand
GTTCAATTCATCACAGCGGGCAACGCGCTGTTCACGCTTGAGAACACAGGCACTGGAAATCGTTTCACGTTCCGCGTGAGGCAGCCGGGCGACGACAAGCCGCACTTCGTGAGCGTTCTCACGGGAGCTGACAATGAGAGCGACTACACATTCCTTGGAACGATCTTTGAGGGTCTGCGTTACCGGCACGGGCGGCGGTCAGCGATTGCTCCTACTGCCCCAAGCGCGCGGGCGATCGATTGGCTTCTGCGGCGGTTGTCGAAGAAAGCGGATCTTCCCGAAATCGTGCGGGTTTGCCACTGCGGGAAGTGTGGCCGGTGTGGTCGCACGTTGACTGTGCCGGAATCAGTGGACACGGGGTTCGGCCCCGAGTGCGCCAAAATTCTGAAAGGAGGAGAGTAAATGATGTGTGCAATAACCAAGCCGATGCTCGCTGGTAAATGCGAGCAACCCGAGGAATTGCGATTTCCGGTGCTGGCCACGCCCAAGCTTGATGGCATCCGTTGCCTGAAGATCAAAGGCAAAGCGCTGACACGCTCGTTCAAGCCGGTGAGTAACCGGTTTATCCGGGAGTGGATCGAGGCGAATTTGCCCGACGGCGTGGATGGCGAGCTTGTCGTGCCGGGTGCCACATTCAGCGAGACGAGCGGGCATGTGGGACGCGAGTCGGGCGAGCCGGATTTCCGGTTCGCGGTGTTTGATTATGTGAGCGGCGGAACCGACCGGCCGTATGAGTGCCGGATGGCCCAGTTGGAACGCCTGGCTGAGTGGGACCGGGTAGTGAAGGTGCTGCCGATGGCGGTCCCGAACGCTGAACAACTCGCGCTGTATGAGGAGCGCTGTATCCAAGAGGGCTACGAGGGCGTGATGGTGCGCGATCCCGCTGGACCCTACAAGTGCGGGCGGTCCACGGAGCGCGAAGGTTGGCTTCTGAAGATCAAGCGGTTCGAAGACGCGGAGGCTGAAATCCTCGACACCTATGAGGGGATGACTAACCAGAACGAGGCGCAGCGGGATGCGTTCGGCAGAACCAAGCGCAGCCTCAGCCAATCCGGCATGGTGGGTCGCGGGGAACTTGGTGGGTTCGTTGTGCGCTCGCTGGAAACGGGTGTGGAATTCCGGCTCGGCTACAACCATGTGGTCGGCGGAATCGACCGCGTGAGCTTGTGGGTGCGGCGCGAATCTTTGGTCGGTCGGCTCGTTCGGTTCAAACACCAGCCGAGCGGAGCGAAGGAAGCTCCGCGCTTTCCCAAGTTCTCGGGCTTCCGCGAGCAATGGGATCGGTAGGCGATTTAGGGGTAACGCAAAATCGGCAATATACCTACACCAGCCGCCGGGAGACTCGTTCTCTCGGCGGCTTTTTTACAAGATTCGGGCCAATCGCGAGGCGGAGGTTTCGTGCATTCTCACGTCTGATAAACGAGCGGGGGGGAGGGGCTGCAAAGCGAAATCATTTTCGGTGCCAACATGTTGGCTTTCAGTGAAATGGTGAAAAATATGGCGTGCATTTTCTGATGGATACCTAAAAGTCTGTGCGTGAGGCTCTTGGGGGATGAAAAGCAAGACCAAACTGCAAGACCTCGCCGCTGCATCCATTGCATTCGGCGTGGAACTCGAAACCGCCATCCCTGTGTCCTCGGGCATCACGGTTGGTGGATATCACAGGGGGCTGCCGGTGACGACAGCCCAAGCCACTGATGGAACAACGGTGAGCGCGCCGGCATTCGGAGCCTCCCGATGGAAAGCCGAACGCGATGGCTCGATCCGGTATCAATCCGGCGAGATGCCATGCGAATTTGTGTCCCCGATCCTTCGTGGACCAGACGCGCTTGAATGCCTCGCCGGCTTCACTCGATTCCTTGATCAAATCGGGGCGCGGGTGAACGATAGCTGCGGCTGCCACATCACGGTGTCGGTGGACAGCGTGCTCGGGCTCACATCGCTCACCTCGGCAGATGAGCTGGTCAATGCGCGTGTGGAATTTGCGCGCAAGCTCGCCCACATCGCCAAGTGGCATTCCCGCGCTATCTACGGCCAGACGGGCACTGGACGGCATTTGAACACTTCCTATGCGGCCCCGCTGCGTGATGAGGTTGGAAGGTTGGTTCGCCGAATGGTTGGGGAAAATGACCGTTTTCGCAAACACGACGCAGCGAGCCTGTGTGGACGCGGGATGCTCAACCTCAAAAAGCTCGTGAGCGACGGGCTTGTGGAATTCCGCGCGTTTGCGGGAACGACGAGCCTGCACAAGATCGAGCACCACTTGGCCACCGTGCTTGGGCTGTGCCGCCGGGCCGCGCAGGTGCAATGCCTCGGTGGGTTCAAGAAAAACAAGGTGCAGGTGGAACGCACGCGCACGGCCGTGGAGGCGGTGAAGTTCCTCTGGGATTATCTGGGATGGACGGGAAGCAGCCGCCCTGTGGCGCTCGGGCTCTTCGGTCGCCTGCACGAGGACTTCAAGGATTACCGGAACGATGCGCTCCGCCTGTGTGCCAAATTTGATGCGCGATACCCCGACGCCGCCCTCTGAGGAAACAAAAATTTCCGCGCCCATAGATACGCAAGTCGCGTATTCGCGGCGCGGAGCAACAAGAAAGAACATAACTATGTGTGTCATACTGGTATGTCCGCAGGACGTCCGTCCCAGCGGCCAAATATTAAATGCCTGTCAGAAGGCGAACCCGCATGGAGCCGGGGTCGGCTGGCGGCAACGCGGACGCGTTCATTGGATGAAGAACCTGAGCGCGGACGAGGTAGGTGAGTTGCTGCCGCAGCTCGCTGGTGAAGTCGTGATCCACTTCCGGTGGGCGAGCGTGGGGGGAGTGAACCCGAGGCTCTGCCATCCGTTTCCTGTGGACCGCGGAGCAGAGACGAAGCTCAGCGGCACAACAAAGACGCTCCTGTTCCACAACGGAACATGGAAGAGCCACGCGAGCGCGCTGGAGTATTTGGAGCGCGAGCAGGAACGCAAAATTGTCGGCCCGATGAGCGACAGCCGGGTTTTGGCCCTACTCGTCGCTCATGCGCGCAACCCCGATATCCTTGACCAGATCGAGGGCCGGTTTGTGGTTTTCGGCCACAAGGAAACCCGCATCTATGGAAGTTGGCAGGAGTGGGCGGGCATGCGGTGTTCGAACCTCGCCTTCCGCTACGAGATGGAACGCGAGGACCACCGCGTGCGATGGGGGATCGGTCGGCGCAAATCGCTCCACGATCAAGTCTCGCTCGATCTCTGGGAAGGGAGGCAGTCATGACCGTGTTCAAGATCATCGCCAGCAAAGGCGGAAGGGTGGTTTTCGACGAACGCGTGGAGGCCAACACGCCGCGCGAGGCACGGCGCAAAATGAAGGAACGACTCGGGATTGAGACCCTGAGCGGCATTGTCTATGCGATCACAGAAATCCCGCTCTACCTCATCAAGCAAATCGTGGCAGAGGAAATCGCCGCTGCTACTGTGCGGCGCGAGGGCGGCAATGAAATTGATGTGGCCGCACTTGTGCAGTCAGCTGTGAGTTCCGCGACCAGCACGGCCATAGGGAAAATCGAGCGCAAGATCGACGCCGTCGCAATGCCTGCGCCCTCTTCAAGCCGTCGTGATCCCCTGGCCAATATGACCAGTGTCCCAGAGTTCCTCGCCGATGAAGGGGCCGGCATTCCAACCCTCGCGATCGTTGGCCCCAATTGGAAGGCGATCAAGCGTGATTACCTGCAGACGCGGAGCCCGAAGCAAACCGCCGCAAAGTTCAATATACCGGTCAATACCCTCAAGGCGCGGGTGAGAAGAGAGGGGTGGGGGAAATGAACAAGTTGCACGAGCCTGAAGTCGTGCCAGCCGGATTTGGAAAAGGTTGGACGGTTGTGCGCGTGGGCCGCGATGAGCGCGGGCCATTCCAAGACTGGATTGGTGTGAATTACCCCGAGAACAAACAAGCTGAGGACGCCGCTGCGAATTGGAAACGCATTCAAGCAACAACCGGAGGCAAATCAGTATGAAGTTCTATTCGGTAAGTAGGCCAGTGATTCGTGTCGAACGCTACCGTCAGACTCGTTTCTGGGCGGTGTGGCGAGGCCCCGAGTTGGTGGCGGTTGTCGTTTACAAAAAGGGCGCAATGGCGGTGGCAGAGCTCGCTCGCAAGTTGGAGGAACACAATGAGCCCCGCCTCGTTCAAGCCGCTTGAGCCAGATGACCTGATTGGCAGCGCGGGAGTTGCTGCTCGGGCCTTGGTCGCCAAGGCAAAGCGGGTGCGATCTGGCGGAGATGGGAAGATCAAAGTGCTGCTCTACGGGCCACCTGGAGTCGGGAAGACGACGATTGCCGAAATGGTGGCCCGCGAACTCACTGGCAACGAAGCCTGTGCGATCGAGGAGCACAACGGCCGCGAAATCACGATCGAGGTGGTGAGGCGCTGGATGGACGGGCTCGCCTACAGGGGAATGTTTGGAGGAGGCCAGAGTGTTCGGATCGTCAACGAACTGGATCGCTCATCCCGCGATGCGCAGGATCTCATGCTGGCCTATCTCGACCGGCTTCCTCGTGACCGCGCATTCATAGGCACAAGCAACCTGCAACTGGACTTGTTGACAGAGCGGTTCCAGACGCGCTTTCAAGCATGGAAAATAACAGCGCCCGATAGCGCCGAAATCGCAAAATGGCTCGTGCGGCGGTGGAAAGCCCCGAAGTCACTCGCCGATCAAATCGCCGTGGGATGCGGTGGGTGCGTGCGCGCTGCACTTGCGGATCTGGAGAGCGCGAACGACATGAGGATGGTTTAGTGAGGTATCTGCCACGGGAAGCTTGGCTCGTGGAGGTAGATGCCGGTGTCCTGATCTTGGTCATCCCTCGGGCCAAACTGAAGACCGTTCTGCCCGGATGGGAGTGAACGAGGTAAATCCTGAAAACTGGGAGCTGGGACCAGAATCAGCTCGCTATTTGCTCAGGCGATGGCGAGCTTTTGGGGGCGGACGCTGAGGAGTTCGTCTCTCCGCAGGGATTCGATCTGCGATTCGCGGGCTGTTACCACGGCAAAGGTTTCTCCCACCGCATTGAAGACCTCCAACTCGTAGCCTGGTTCTTGCCCGGGACTTCCCTGGTAGTATTCGATAACGGTCGCCAGATCGCCGCGATGAAGATTTTCCTTCGGCAAGTCATCAGCGAGCGCAACGCGAGTGAATAGCGGGTATTTCATGGTTTGTTTGGATACAATGTGATGAAGCGGGTCTGGCCTGTTGACTCTAAAGTAGCCCAAATGGAAACCACCGGCAAGCGAAGGCCATTGGGCCCCTGCAAAAAGCCGCGAATCCGAAATTTCTCGCCATACTCGAACGGGCCGATGTGTTCTGCATCGAGAGGAAGTAACTGTGTTCTGATATCATCCAGTAGTCGCTGACTGTCGGCCAGTTCATATCCTGCATCAGCCAAAAACTCTGACTTGTCGCTCTCTTCCAGAGGCCGCAGCAGGTAGTGGGAGATTTTGCGCGGATCAATGATGGAATCTGCCGGAATCTTCATGCTATGTTCAGAAAATAATTTGCTTAGTGAATGCCATGGTGACTCTTGGATTTTAGCTTCACATGCGCTTTGTAGGAATGGGGCAGGCAGCGCAGAAATTATTATTCATTATGATTGCCACTTTATAATCACTTTACGGGGAATGTAACCGCTTTTCACGATACTCCGTGGCAAGCGGGATTCCCATTCCTTATCTGGCATCAGATGAGGCTACGAGGGAGCCTACAGTTTGGCGATTCCAGATTCTGATATGCCCAAATCTGGTGCCGAAAAATGGTGAAAAATACTGATGGATTCAGTGCAGGAACTGCGAGAGGCAAAGGGTGCAATATGAAGCACACCATGCAACTCAAAAACAACAGCGGCAGCAAGTTCGCCGCTGCACTTATCGAGGCGGACGCGCCACCGCGCGACGACCTCGAGCTCTATGAAGCCGTGAGGCGCACAGGCGGCGCGTATGTGACCGCCTATGCCGACTACACATTCCAACCGGTTCTGCCGTCCAAGTGGACGACGCCAGACCAATTTGAAGCCATATGGATCGGAGACCGTCCATGAACCGTCCTACTTCCGACCAACTCACCCAACTCGACTTCATCCACACGGAGACTGGTGTGAGCGCAGTCGCCCTGAGCGCTGACGACCTCGAAATGCTCGCCCGATATGTGGTTGGCGTGATCGCTCAGAACGATCGCCAGCGCGCCGAACGCAAAGCCCGCCGATGCGGGCTCATCAATTTCCGCGTCCAAGAATACGCAAGTCGCGTATTCGCGGCGCGGCTCAACGCAGAAACCAGAAAGCAAAACGAACCATGCCTGAAATGAACGAACCCGAAATCGCCTACACGGGCGACGAATCCCAACCGGTGGAAGACCACCGCAACCCACGTCGCCGCGGACGACGCAGCGACGGCAGTCAAGCGCCTGAGGTCGGCATTATTGTTGATACCGAGCCAAGGCACGCGCTCGAGCGCCTCGTGCTGCAACCCAGCGTGATCGCTGACATTGAAGCCGCTCTGCGCTTGATCGAAATCCGAGAGCAACTGGAGTCCGTGTGGAAGTTGCATGAAATCCAACCGCAGCGAGGTCGCTGCATTGTGAATTTCTACGGACCTCCAGGCACAGGGAAGACACGCGCCGCTCTTGGAATCGCGAGGAGGTTGGGCAAGTCGCTCTACCAAGTTGATTACAGCGCGATCGTGTCGAAATATCTTGGCGACACGGCCAAGCATATCTCGCTCGCTTTCCGGCAAGCCGCTGAGGCCGATGCTGTGCTGTTCTTCGACGAGGCCGACTCGCTCCTCTCGCGCCGGGTGGCCATGGGTGAATCGTGTTCCACCTCGATCAATCAGAACCGAAATTGCCTAATGCAAGAGTTGGACCGCTTCGGCGGCGTGGTCGTGATGACGACAAACCTGTTCGGGAACTACGATGATGCAATCCTGCGACGGATCGCCCGACACATTGAATTTGCCCTGCCGAATGTGGAAATGCGGGAGAGGTTGTTCCGCGCTCACCTGCCCAATGCCGAGTTGGTGCCGTCCGACCTGCGACAAGCGGCGATCAAAGCGCGTGGGTTCTCAGGCGGGGACATCCTCAATGCGTGCCTGAACGCGATGCTGGCCGCCAGCGCAGATCCGATCCCTGACAACTGGCAACTCAGTGAGGCGGCGCTCCTCGCCGAAATCGCAAAAATCCAATCCGGAAAATCCGCGCACTCGGGAACTGCCGAGCGTCGTGCTGCGATCCTCAACTGAAAAGGAGAACACTATGAGCAAATTCCAAGTGCACATCGCCGTGAATGTAACGAGCTTCGCCGTTGTAGAAGTGGAAGCGGCCAACGAAATCGAAGCCAACCAGATCGTGGCTGACTCGATCGAGAAACAAGGCTGGGGGTCGCCTTACTGGCAGGAGACGACTGATTGGGATACCGATTGGCAGAATGCCGACGACCTTCGTGTTGTTGGATGGGAGGGCATGCTATGAACCACTCCGAAGACAAGTTCGAGCACTCGCTCAGCGATATTGTTGAGAGGGAGGAGCGCTCGGATTGGTTTGAGCGCAATTTGCACCGCCGCAGGATCACGCCGCGAAAAACCGCTGCACCAGACCACCTCGCTGTCTACCGGATCGCTAATGCCGTGCTGATCCTCCTGATCGCGCTCGGCCTCTACCTCCTTGGGCAGTTTGATGGGACGAATGCGGAGAGAAAGCGTCTCGCGCAACCCGCTGCATTCGATGACCTCATCATCCGTTCGCAAAAGAAGGAGGGTATGCCATGAACGAGCGTGATGCCTACATGCTTGCGAATGCACTCGTGGATGTGTGGATCGGCCGAAAGCGCCGGTTCCACTACGCCACCGTGTCTGCGGAGTCTGTGCTGCTCGCGGGCCGAATCGATGTGGGGCCGGATGCCTATGTGGCCGAGGACGCCGAAACGATCGCAGTGCGAAATTTGCTCGCGCAGGGCTACCGTTGGATTCGCACCGATGGCGGTTGGGCAGTATTTGAAAAGGAAATCTCATGAACACCCGACAACGCGCCTTGCTCGATTATCACCGCGACATTGCCGAGTTTGCGACCAGCGCCAGAGCGCCCGTGTTCGTGATCCTCGACCTCGACGATCCTGTGGCCTTCGAGATCGCTTCTGCGTTCCAGCCAAATTGCGCCGACAAGCGCGACGCGATCAAGGCTGGTAATGCCTACCCAGCATTCACGCTCGCAATGGCAGTCGATCCAGCGAACAGGCTCTTGGCCGAGGGATGGCCAAACGCGAAGCCAATAGAGGCAGTGCCCGAGAAAATGATGGCCGTCATGCTTATCTCAGAAGGTCGGTGCGTCTGTGGGTTCGTATCCAAAAAATGAGCTCCCATCCTACATCATCCCCCGATTCCCAAACGCGACAAATTCGCCCGATAAACGCTCCAATCGAGGCTGCCATTCCCAACCCACCCACCTATCCCGCGAGGCCCATCGGAGGCGGGCGACTCGAACTTGCTCCCAAGAAGCCAGGACTTTGGCACGCCGAGCCGAAATACAACGGATGGCGTGCTCTTGTGCATTGTCCAACCGGCACGATGTGGAACCGTCACGGCGGGCGGCTCACGATCGCTCACGAGTTCAAGAACGCCTTAGATCGTTTGCGGGCGTTGTCCAACCAGGGGCTCGAGTGGGCCGACTGTGAGGCGCTGGAGCGCAGGCATGCGATTGGCCGTGGCACACTCGTCGTTCTGGATTGGATCATAGAGCTACCGACCTACCTCGAGCGCCGCGAGTTGCTCTCCAGCCTTATCGAGACCGAGCGCCTGAGCCTCGGGGAGTGGTCCACATTTCCTTCCAATGCCCTCGTCCTAACGCCATCCCTCCGCGATGAGGGAGACGCCGTCCAAGCCCTTTACAACTCCCTCAAGGAGCGAAACCGCACGATGCGTTGCGACTTCTTCGAGGGCGTAGTCATGAAGCGGGCGAGCGCTCCCTATCCCATCCAACTTCGAAGCGCCGCAGAGGAATCCCGCTGCCTCGTGAAGCACAGGTTTCTGAGATAGGACGCCCCGGAGTGATCGATCGTGCGGTTGGCGAAAAAATGATCAACCGGCAACCGCCTGCGCACCTTCCATGCACCCGCTCCTGCGATGGATTTCCGCGAGCGGTGCGAACGAGGCTCTTGGCGGAATGAAAACCAAATCCAAAGTCGTAGCAACAGCCGCCCCGAGTGCTCCCGCAGCCGGGCTCAAGCGGATCAACCTCGCGGGAATCGCAACCAAGTCGGCAACCACCAAAGCGGCGAAAGCCTACCCGCTCCTCCCCGATGCGGACGGACAAGTCGCCGCGCTCGTGGAGGGTATCCTTGAAAAGAGCGAGCAACTTGAGGCGATCGAGGGTGCGCTTGAAATCGAGAAAGCCGAACTCATCGCGATCGCCAAGCCGTTCTACTTCGCTCATCACGCAGGCCAGATGGCCGTGGCATCGAGCATTGAAGCGCAGTCCGGCAGCAAAACGATCCGCGTTGGGTTCTCAAATTCCTACCGTGGCACGAGCGACGACAGCGCGATCGTTCGGGCAGTAGGTGAGGAAGGTGCGCGCTTCTTCAAGCAGTCCTTCGAACTCAAGATCAAGGGCGACCTCATCCCCGAAGCCGCTGTTGAGGAACTCATCGGGGAGTTGCAGGAACTCTTCGCCCGCCACCATGCCGGAGCGGCCCTCAGTGCCAAGGCCGTATTCAAGCCCAATAAGGACTTCCACGCCGCCCGACACACGCTCTTCACGCCCGATCAGAACCTGGAAATCGACAAGATCGTTCCAGTTGCCGCGAGTGTGAAGACCAAGCTCGGGAGGGGGACGGAGGAGTGATTTCCTAAACTACAGAAGAGTGTTGACTTTCCGGCAATCTGCCGTAAAGGTGTCCTCATGTCAGCCACTGCTAAAACGGAACGCTTGGAGGCCCGTGTTCCTATCTTTTTGAAACGGATTATCCAGCGCGCCGCAGATCTCCAGGGGCGTTCGATTACGGATTTCGTCATCGCATCCCTCGACAAGTCAGCCCGTGAAACTGTGCGAGAGCACGAGGTGATGAAACTCAATGCCGAGGAAAGCATGATTTTTGCGAATGCCTTGATTGATCCGCCAAAACCAAACGCAGCCTTGAGGCGCGCTTTTGCGGCTCACTCTGATAAGGTCGTGATGAAGTGAGCGATCTGTTTTCCGAGCCGCTTGCCGCGCACCATGACCGCGTAGCATTCCGCTGCGGGGTGCCGGAACTCGATTCCTATCTCCAGACACAGGCAAATCAGGACATTCGCCGGAAAGTGGCCGCTGTTTATGTTCTGGTGGATCGCGCCGCCCCGACTGTCATCGTTGGCTATTACACACTCTCTTCATTTGCCGTGGAAACTTCCGATCTGACGGAGGACGTTCAAAAAAAACTGCCGAGGTATCCGCTCACCCCCGCCACTCTCGTCGGGCGGCTTGCGCGGGATTTGCGCTTTCCAGGCATTGGAAAACATCTCTTAGTGGACGCTCTGAAGCGTGTGCTCCGGCACGCCGGACAAATTGCCTCCGCAGCGGTTGTGGTGGATGTAAAAAATGATGTTGCGTTGAAGTTCTATCTTAAGCATGGTTTTCTTGCTTTTCGGCGGAACCCCGCGCGTTTGTTTCTTCCGATAAAGACAATCCAAGAAATTGCGTAACATTTTTCTAATGAGTTGATTATTTCAGGTGGTGGTGTGAGAAGGTGTGGAGTTTTGGAGTAGGCTATGACACTTAAGAATAGCGTTTGTTATCAGTTTAGTTATCAAGTTAAGTAATAGGAAATCTATTATGTTCAACAACTTGTTACTGGTAATTCGACCATCCCTCTCTTTCTATGAGAGGTCGCTTTTTTAGCTTTACACTTTTTACCCTCCCGCTGCGCTGGATATTCACAGGCATCCAAGAGCGACGCAAAGTGCTGTTATATGGGCTTCCATGTCAACTCATGCGGCGGTTTTTGAGCCAAAATCCTACCCCCGAAAACCGCGTTTATGCCCCTCTTGCTTTACACTTGCTTTACATCAACTTTACACGGGCTTGACGTCATCGCGACGATGCACTCCCGAATCCGCCCGACTATTTCGAGCGTGAGGTGGACATCGGCGAGGCGGAAGATGCGCCAACCGGAGAGGGTAGCCTCGTTGTATTTTTCCATGTCGGCAATGAAGCCTGTGGCCCGGTTGTGGCGGCCTTGAAGCCAGATTCCGCCTTCAATCTCGATGAGTGTGCGCGAGGGGAGGTGTGCGAAATCGGCGCGCCATTTGCGTTTCGGGTGGAATTTGAACTCGCTGACGAGTTCGGGGCCGTTAATGGCGTGCCAGAGGAGTTCGAAGCGGCGCTCGAGCTTGGAAGCTTTGCCACGGTAACGGAGTCGATGGCGCGTGATGGTCACGCACTCGCTCGGTGAGTCAACTTGGGTTTGGGTTTGCTCGCCGATACCGTGAGTGCGGGGTCGCTTGGGAACACGGAGAGCCACACCTCGCGGCGGATTTTGGCGAGCGGGCCGAGTTTGCTTAAGAGACGGTTGGCACGGCCGACTTTGCGCCCGTGGTAGGTGTGGGCACCCTGTTTCATGTTATCGAGTGCGGCTGCGAAGGTATTCTTCGAGGTCGGCCTGGGTAGTTGGTTTTGATTTCAGAGGAGTTTGGGTTGTCTTGGGTCGTCGATGGTTGTCTCGATTTCGTCGGTGATGGATTGCGAAATGCGCGAGGTGACCTTGAGCTTGGTTGGGTTGTAGGAGCGATCGAATGTGACCTTGAAGGCGATGGAGAATTTGCCGTCCTCGTCGGCGGAGTCCTCCGCATCGGCGTGGTGGGCGGCAAGGAGTTCGGTGATCGCAGAAAGTGCGGCGGATTGTTCGGGATTGGCGGGATGCTTGGTGAGTTCGAGTGTGGCGTTCATTGTTTGAATTGAAGATGGTTTTTAAGGGTCTCGATGATTGAGGTGACGGGTTGGAAATCGCGGAGGATGGCCGAAACTTGCTGGGTTGATCGGGTGGTGAGCCAATCGGCGCCGCCGATTGTGTTCCACCAAGCGCTGAGGCGGTTGATCGAAGGGATGTGGGTGAGCACGCCTTGTTCTGCTTGTGGGGCGGCGAGGCGCTCGGCTGGGACGACTTCGCCTCGCACGATCGAGACGCGGAGTCGGCGGGAGGTGAGGCGGTCGTCGGGGGATGCGGCGCGCTCGAGCCACTCGCGTTGCTCGCTTGGGCGCAGGCGGGCGACGGCCTTGTGGTGTTCCCAGGAGAGGTGTTCGTTTCGTTGTTCCGTGGGGACGCGTCGGCTCACATAAGCGTAGTGGGTGAGAACGGCGCGGTCGATCCCTGTGGCGTCGTGGGCCGCCTTGTAGCGATTCTCAGGAATGCGCGACGGGTCGTTGCCGCCCTCGTCCTCCATGCCGGGGAGAAGAAGTTGTTTCTGAAAGGTGTTTTCGCCATAGACGAGCCAGTCGCCGATGACGAAGGCAAGCGAGCGCATCGAGTTGCCGAGGCTCGGAGCGAGAGCGCTCCATTCGTCAAAGGAGAGATCGCGCTCGATGTGGAGGCCGGTCGAAGAGGCACTGACCTTCTGAGGCAGAGAGGGTGCGATGAGTGAGAGCGAGGTTTGGAGCGTGGGTTGCTTTTCTGTGTTCATGGATTTTCGTAGGATGATTGGCGACGGAGTTGGGCGTCGCGATATGCCTTGCGTGCTGTCAACGAGCGCATGGCGCGGCTGGGGAGGAGATCAAGGCGCTCGGTGAGTTCGACGCAGCGCTTGCTCACGGCAGCGCGGGTGACCTTGTGGCGCCCAGCAATCGAAACCATCGAGTCGCCGGCGTAAGAGAGCCCTGATACGACGGCCAAGCATTCCACGGTGAGTGAGCGGTTCGGTAGCGTGAGGATTTCGCCGATCAAGCGGCGCAGGACGTCCCAGAGCTGTTCGTTGGAGAAACCGCCCATGTCGAGGGGTGGCATGGATTCGGCGGAATCTGGAGGGATGACGGCCTCGCACGAAGCGGCCTTGGAGTTGGCGAAGTCGTCATCCAAACCACATCCGTAAGCGGATCGTTCCTCGATGAGGGGTTTGTCGAGTCCTTGGGCAGCCAGGGTTTCGCGTTCGTTTGGTGTGAGGGTTCGCAGCCAGTCCTCGTATTCGCGGGTGTAGGCGGCGTTGCGTGCGGATTGTTTGTCGGAGTAGTTGGATGAGTTCATTTTTGGCTCCAGTTGCTGCAGATGCCCGCTTCCACTTCGATGGGGACGCGGGGAAGGATTTCGGCCATGGCTTCGATCAGCGAGGTGCGCACGGTTTCGAGGACGGACTCGCCATCGGCCTCATTGCATTCGACGATCACTTCGTCGTGCACGGTGCTGATGATCGAGGCCGAGTCGGGAAGGCGTGAAGCGATGAGCACCAAGGCGCGCTTCATGCCGTCCGCGCAGCTTCCCTGGACGGGCGTGTTGACGAGCGCAGTGAAGCGTTGCCACTCGTCTGCGGATTCGGGGATGAGGCGGCGGCGGCCAATGATCGTGCGGACTTCGCTCACGCCCTTCTGAGCGTTCACATGGCTCTCGCCATGCCATTGGCGGAGAGACCCGTAGGTGCGGAAGAACGCCTTGCGGATTTCCTGGGCTTCCTCGTCGGTGAGTTGCACGCCGTAGGAGGAGGCGGCGTAGCGCACGAGGCCCTTTGCGGATTGGCCGTATAAAAGTCCGAATCCGACCGCTTTGCTTAGTTGTCGGTCGTGTTTTGTCACTTGCTCCAAGGGCTTTCCGAGAACAGTGGAGGCGGTGAGTTTGTGGAGGTCGTCGCCGCGCTTGTAGGCTTCGATCATCTTTTCTTCGCCCGCGATCACGGCGGCTGCGCGCAGTTCGATTTGCGAGTAATCGGCGACCACCAGCCGCCTGCCAGTCGGTGCCGTGAAGCACGCACGGAGTTCGCCTCGCCCGATGTTTTGGAGGTTCGGGGATTTGCTGGAGAACCGTCCAGTATCCGTGCCCGTTGGCTCAAATCGGCCGTGGATGCGGTTGTCCGACTCAATGCATTCCAGGAGGCTTTCGGCTTGCTGCGCAGATTTTTCGGCGGAGCGGAACGCGAGGATCTTCGGGATGATCACCTGATCGTTCGATGCCTTGAGCGTTTCCTCGTTTGTGTTGGGCAGGTCGATGCCGGCGCGATTGAGGGCGTCGCGGAGTTGCTCCGGGCTCGCCACATTGAGTGTCGGCATCGATAGCGCGGAGCGGATGTCGTCGCTGGCCGAGCGGGCGAGTGCTTTTGACCGGTCGCGGATTGAGCTGAGGAGGTCGGCATCTACCGACATGCCCGCTGCTTCCATGGCCACCACGACGGGAGTGAGTGCGAACTCAAGGTCGCGCACGGCCGCTAATTCGTCACCAGTCAGGAGGGCGTCCAATTTCGCGGCGAGGTCATGGAGATGGGCCACATCTCGGGCCGCGTATGCGAGCTGGTCGTCCGTCAGGAACATGCCGCCCCAGTCAGAGCGGGCGTGGTCGTTGCCCGGTGGAACGCCCAAGTAGCGCTCGAGACACTGGTCCAGGTTGTTGCCGGGCTTTGTGCCAGCCGAGAGGAGTCGGGCCGCCGTGAGCGTGCAGAAGATTTTCTTGGGCTTCACGCCGCACTTCACCGAGAGCCAGAGGAGGTCGAACTTCGCATTGTGGACGATCACCTCGACCGCTTCCAATGCGGAGCCGAGTTCGCCCAAGTCGTAGCCGGTTGCTTGGAGGTCGATCAGCCATGGCGGGGAATTGAGAGTTTTGAGTGAGAGGAGGCGAATGTCGCCCCGCCATGGGTTGAGTGCGTCTTTCTTGGCCGTTCCGAAGGTTTCGATGTCGAGGGCGACGGAACCCGCTTCCCGGATCTTGGCGGCCATGTCGGGAAACCCGGTCGGATGGGCAAGCGGGGATGTGGGGATGTTGGGGGATGTTTTTCCTATAGCTGTATAGGGCGATAAATAATTCCCTTCGTTCTCGATTTTTTTTTCTATTTTTTTTCCACTTATGATTGCGTGGTGAAAACATCCCCCAACATCCCCACATCCCCGCTTTGAGGTTTTGGCGGGGGACTCGGTTTCGGTTTTTGGATGATCTGGGCGGCTGATTGGCGACTTCGGGAGGATGTCGATCATGGCGGAGGATTCGGGTTCGCGCTCGAAACAGTAGCTGGCACGGTTGCGGGACGTTTGGGTGACATGCATGGTGATCCCGCCGAGTTCTCGGTTGTCGAATTTGGTGAGGAGCTTTCCGAAGACGATGAGTCCGCGGCGCTCCGAGAATGTGATCCACTCGAAGAGGTCGTGGACGGCCTGCTCGCCCTGAACGAAATCCTGAAATTCAGGTTTGAGGATTTCCTTGCTCCCGAAGCGCTCGAAGGCGATTGCGAAGAAGTCACGCATGGCGGCGGTGGATTGGTCGCCCGAGACCTTATTGTCGGCGTTGGGCTGGCAGGGATCGGGTAGTCCGGCGCAGAGGAAGACGCCCCCGACAACGCGGCTCCACTCGGGGAACGAGGTGAAGGGCGTGGGCCCCGGGGGACAGCCGCGGCGCACCCACTCGACGACAATCGCATTCACGGCCGAGAGGAGGTCCGAGCGGTGCATGCGCACCCAGGCGCGGATGTCGTTGTGGCGGTATTTGTGGCTGTTCACATGCTCGGGGCGGAAGAGGAGGCGGATGCGGCGGCAGCGGCGCTCGATGTCTGGTTCCCAAGTGGCGTTGTTGGCGGAGAAGGAAAATTCGGTTTCGTTCGGGAGGGTGATCGTTTCACTGGCCCCGAGGCGGCGGTCCTCCCAGATGCCGGAGTCGTCGGTGGCGGCCTCGAGCGAGGCGTAGCGGACATGGCCTTTCATGTTGGCGAGGTGGAAGAAGCGACTGCCGGCCATGAGGGCCGAGGTGATGCGTTTGCGCATTTCGTCGTCGCATTCCTTGGAGAGTGGGGCGCATGTGATCGAACGGCCGGTGTAGGCGATGTGGGCGAGGTCGGCGCAGGTGTCCTTGCCGGAGCCCTCGCGGTTGCCGTCGAAAATCCAGAGGGGCGTGCGACGCCAGTTCATGAGTCCGCGGCAGAATGGGGTGATGAAGCGGGCGAGGGCGTGGACGCGGGACTGCTGGTCGTGCCACCAGAACCCACCATGTTCTGCAAGTCCAAGGAGGTCTTGGAGAAGCAGGCGGATCGCGTCCTCGAATTCCATGTGGTGTAGCACGGGGGCCTGGGGGTTGAGCCAAGTGCCGAAGCGTTCGTCGTAGCCGGGCTTCGGGTAGATGATCTGGCCCGAGTCGGAGAGGTGTGGCACGGGCACATCGAGAAGGCGGTTGATGTGGGGGAGGCACTCGCCGAAGAACCCACTTGCGAGCGTGATACGGGCGTCCTGCTCGCTCATGCTTTTGGCGAGGAAAACCTCGTCGCCCGCCTTGTCTTCGCGGACGATGCCGGTTTCGACCGTGCGTTCGACGGCGGTGACGAGTTCAGCCGGGCGGATGGGGGCGAGCATCTTGCCGGGGATCGCGCCGTTCTGGTCGGCCTTCCCGACAAAGCGGATTTGGACGACCTGATCGGCGAAGCGGAACATGTCGAGCTTGGGGCCGATGAGTTTTCCGAGGTCGCTTCCGAAGGCGCTGTGCGGGCGGCCGAGCGCGGGGAGAATGACTTGCGGGCGGCCGCCCGAGCCGTTGTTGCCGGGCTGCCAGACGCGCAACGAGGTGCAGCGGGATGCGATGATGCCGGGCTTTTTCTTGTCCGCCCAGTCGAGGATGTCGCGGAGCGTGCGACCAGAGCAATGTGCGTGGAGGCACTTGAAAGCGGGCATCATGCCGGAGTGGCTGAAGATGACGGAGTCGGAGCCTGGTTCCTTGTTTGTGCCACCCGTGTGCTCTCGTTCCCACGGGCAGCGGACCGACCACTTATTTGAATCGGGATCAACGCATTCGCCGAGGTGGCCGAGTTCCTCCATCACGCCAGCGAGATCGAGGGTGCGAAGGTCCTCGTCCCACTTCGACCACCAGGGTTTGTCCTTGGGCGGACGGCCGCGTTGGGGCTCGTCCTCGGTCTTGAACGAGAACCAGTAGCGCAGGTCGGACCACTCGACCTCGGGGATCGGACCGGTGACTTCCCACTCGTAGCGGTGGCCGCTTTTGTGGACGGAGGGGCTAAGCGCGATGTTCATGCCGTCTGTGTAGAGTTCGGCTTGGACGGACGGGGTGATCGAGGTGGTGAGGGCTTTCTTGGCCGCCGCCACATGCTTTGGGAGATCGCGGCAGATAAAGAGGAGGTGGGCCCCGCCGCCCGTGCGCTCGCGAGGCACGGAGGCGAGGTTGGGTTGGTTGGAGAGCCACTCGCGCACTGACGCACCCGCATCCGGCTTTGAGTCCAAGTCTATGTGGACGAAGGGAGCGCGCACGACGGCACCGAGGTTGTAGTCCGAGCCCGGGCCGAAGTGGCGGTCGAGATATTCTGGCGTCACTTCAGCGGCGGTGTGGTCGCGCCAACCTTTCTGGATGGGCTTCTTGCCACGGCATCCCTCATCGCCTCGGCCGGGCGGGAGGAGGGCGTGGACGGCGAATTTCAGGGTCGAGTGGTAGAATCGGGCGGCCTCGAGCTTGGTGAGGGAATTGATCGAGTCCGGGATGCAGGGGACATCGGAATGCATACCGGTATGCGTCTGGGTATGCGGGGGGACAGGTTTGGTGCCAAAAGTGGAAGCAAGGTTTCGGCTGCTTCCATTTTTGTTGGGCGGAATGGAAGCAGAAATGGCACCGGTGCCAAAAGTTGGTGCCATTTTCTCGGATGAAATGGCACCGGTGCCAAAAGCTGGTGCCATTTTCTCGGACGAAATGGCACCAACACCGGAAGTGGTGCCAAAATCCGGTGCCGTTTTTTTCTCAGGAATGGCACCACCGAAATCGTTGGTGCCAGAATTGGTGCCAAAAGTGGCACCAACCCCAGAAGTGGTGCCAAAATCTGGTGCCACTTTTTCTGATGAAATGGCACCGCCCTTAATCGCTTGGTGCCATTTTTCGTTTCGGCTACGCTTCTTGAGCGTGTCGATTGGCACCGAGAACTTTTCCGCGAGTGTGCGAAGACTGCCTTCGCCGCGTTCATAGGCGGCGCGAATCTCGGACAAATCCCTCATACCGTCACCTCTGCAGCTTTGGCTGCGAGTTTGGCGCGGATGGATTCGCGGCGGCGGTTGGAGAAGTCCTGATATTCGGTGTAGGTGCGGCGGCCTTCGATCGACCAAGCGTAGCTGGGGTAGGTATTGGCGTGTATGAAGAGCGGCCATCGGTAGTTCTCGGGATCGTGGATGAAGCGGGCGATGTGGACGCCTGTGGAATCGTCGATTTCCTCGGCGGCGAAGTTGAACTCGCCGAACTTCTCCATCGAGTAGGCGAAGGCGGGTTCGTCGGAGCCGTGGCCGACCGTGATCTTCCACCAACGCTCGTCCATGTAGAAGTCGATCCAGAGGTGGATGATGGCTGGTCCGTTCTGGATGCGGAGGCCTGGTCTGCGGCGACGGAACTCGAAGCCCTCGGAGGCTAGACCGGATTCGATCTTGCGCAGGAGTCCGCTACGGAATTTCTCCATCAAGTAGTCGGGGAGAGGGTAGTGGATGCGCTGGAATTTCGGATCGGGCGGGGTGTGGAGTAGCGTGTTCATTTGGTTTTTGATTAGTTTTTGGGCTTGGGGCAAAGGCTCTTGGCGGCGCGTTCGATATCGCGGACCTGGGCGCGGAGGGAGCGGAACGCGAAATCAGCGGCGGATGCGACAGTTCCGGCAAAAACGATCGGGCAGTAGCGGGTGGTCCAAGCTGCGATTGTTCCGGTGATGGCCTGCTCGGTCAGTCCGCGGGAGGCGCGGCAGACATCCGAAAGGTTCCCCTCGCAGACGACGAGGAACCGCCCGCAATACCTGGAGCGTTTGAGCTCGCGCTCGAATCGTTTCCGGGAGGCTCCGATGCAGCCTGCTAGATCGGATGGTGTTTTGCGCTCGATGACAACTCCATCTGGCAGGCAGGCAAGTGCCACATCGCCGGTTTCCAGCGTGGAGATCTCCGTGCTCCAGCCGTCCGGGAGGTAGCTCAGCCACGGGTGTGGATTGGGTTCTCGGGTATCGATGAGGACGGTCATTTTGAGTTGGCGTGGAAGTTGGCAGCAGCGCGGCTGACGAAGACTCCTCGGAACCAGTCTTTGAGATGGAGACCTGGGAGTGTGCGGACTCGCGAGAGCGCGACATAGGCTTGGCCGGGTTCGCGGGCGGCTCGCACGTCGATGAGTGCGGAGTCGAGGGTAAGGCCTTGGGATTTGTGGATCGTGATCGCGTAGGCGAGACGGAGTGGGAGTTGGACGAAGGTGGCGCTGCGGGGGTCTCGTGGATCAAATTGCCACTTGAAGGGCTCGACTCGAATCAACCGGCCGGCGGATTCGACGACGACCGAACCGCCCGAGAGATCAACCACGGTGCCGGTTTGGCCGTTGACGAACGAGCCGTCGGGCGCGTTGACGGTGAACATGACGTTTGCGTGGCGCTTGAGGACGAGGATCGAGGGGGTGAGGAGATTCTGGGCGAGAAATTGGCACTGGGCTTCGGAGCCGGAGAGGTCGGCATTGAAGACGCGGGGCTCGGATTCGATGGATTCGAGCCGGCAGGCATTCCATTTATCGACCATCGCGTTGTGGGTGAGGAGGCGTGTGAGGTTCGCGTCGGGAAAGCGGGCGACGCGAGGTTGGAGGAGAGCGGCTGTGGCGCGGCTGATGCGGCCGGTGCGAACTTCGGCAAGGGCTTGGATGAAGGCGGGATCGTCTTGGCGGTGAACCTTGGTGAGTTCGACAACATGGAATCCCGCGTCCTGCCAAGAGCGGGATTGGAAGGCCCAGTCGTGGTCGCCATTGGAGGCGCGCGAGATGGTCGGGAGCTGCATGAAGTCGCCCGTGACAATCACCTGCATTCCGCCGAACGGGCGGTCGTCTCGGCGGAGTGTTCTGGCAAGATGGTCGAGGAAATCGAGGGTGCGCCCGGCGAGCATGCTCACCTCGTCGATAATGAGCGTGCGGCAGGAGCGAATACGGTCGAACCCGGCGCGAACACCCCTGCGGCTGTCGCGCACGAGTTTCGCCATGCAGTCCTCGTCAGACTCGCCTTCGCCCGGGCCGAGCATCATGCCGCTCCATCGGTGGATGGTGAGTCCACCGAGATTGAGGGCTGCAATGCCCGTCGAGGCGGTCACGGAGAAGGATGCAGGATCGCGGGAAACGATTTCCCGGATGAGGTGGGTCTTCCCCGTGCCGCCTGCGCCGGTGAGCATGATGTTCTCACCGGCTGCGACGAGCTTACTGAAGCGCTCGGGCGCTGGAATCATTGCAGGAGCAGGGTCGCGAGGGTTGATCCAAGAACCAGGCCGATCGCGAGTCCCAGCAAGAACCAGGGCCAGTGCTGGCGTCGGCGGTTCGGGCGGATCGGACCTGTCGGGACGAGATGGCTCTTACGCCAACCGCCGCGTTCGGGGATGAGGAGGACGGGCTGTGTCATTTGGCGTCCTCCCTCGTGCCCTCGATCGGGCAGTAGCCTTTGATGAATGTCCAGAGGTTGCGGATATTCACAAAGGCGTTCCAGTAGGCTGGCAGTTGTTCGCGAGGCCAAAGTTTTGGCATCACGGGCACGGGTTCGGTGGAGCCAATGACAAGCGAAACGATGTCACGGGGTTGTTTCCCCTCGCCGGAGTGGAGTATTGCTTGCCGGTAGGCTTCGAGCTGGAGCGGCCAAGTTTCGTAGAACCCTGGTTTGATTGCACCCTTGTTATCGCGCTTGATGCGCTGGGTCTTGAAATCGATGACCGCCCACTCGCCTGTGGAGCGAAGTTTCGCGACGAGATCGACCGTGCCTGCGTAGCCGAACTCGTGGTGTGCCACGACGGTTTCCACCTTGTCGATGCGTTCGACATCGGCGTCGAACCACTCACGAACCGGATCGAACAAGACGCGAACCTCGTCGTTCTCAGGGAGAGCGGCTGACTGGGCGTAGACCTCGCAGGCGGCGTGGATGCGGCTGCCGAGGTCGGCGGCTTTCGTTACCTGCTCGCCCATGTCGTAAACGACGCGGCGTGCAAACTCGTCGTCTGTCTCGTTGTCCAATCGCGGCAGGGTGAGCGCAGCGAGGATGCCCTGCTCGACGCGCCAGGCATCGAGTCCGGGCTTGGCGAGCACGCTGATGATGTTGGTCACCGAGGGATAGGCGCCCGATTTGCGGGCGTCTCGGAGTGTGACAGGCCGGAGCCCCGAGCCGTCCGCACGCTCGACCTCGTGATAGGGCGTGCGATCCGGCAAATACCAATGGGAGGCGCTTTCGCGTTTGATGAGGATCATGGTCTCTTAGAACGCTTGGTTTTCCATCGGGATATTGTCCTCTTCCGCGAGTTCAGCCTGTGCCGCTTCGAGTGCGGTGATGAGGCGCTTGTCGTCGGCTGTCTTTTTCGGAGCCGCATGAGCCGTGGGTAACCATCTGTCGACAAGAGCCACCACCGAAACCCGGTCGAGATCCGCAAGGGTGAGCCCTTTGTGCTTGCCGACATGAATCTTAGTCTGTCTCCAGGAGTCGTTCGGGTTGTCTCCAAGGTTGTCTGGCGCTTGCTCGGCGCGCCGGAATTCGGCGTCCTTTGGTTTTTGCTCGCGATCTTTCACACGGATGTAGCGCCCGCTTGGTGTCATTGGCTTTCCCGTCCGATCTGGTCGGATGAGAGCGATATTCGAGTAAGTTTGCCCATCGCGGCCTTCTTCCTGCACGATGGTGACTTCAGCGGTGCGTCCGATGAGGTCTTCGGTTTCGAGTTCGCCTTCCTCGGCGGCTGTCAGTGCGCGGCCGAACCACTTGCGGAGGAACTGCGCAAAGGCGGCTTTTTCGTGGAGCGATGGCGTGAAATTGCGGCTCCAGATGCAATAGGGCGCTCCATCATCGCGAAGGAGTGGCGACTCGAAGACGAGCCGGAAGTGGTCCTTCGGCCCGTAGGCGGTTTCGATGGCTTTGAGCGGTGTCACATCCACGCAGACGACTTGGCCTGCAAATTCGGGACATGGTTCATAGGATTGGGATTTTTTTGTCAGTTTCATTGATTGTTTGTGCATAGCCGCAGTTGAACTTTCCCGCCCGGGTGCGGCCAAATCCCGGTGGGCAAAATCAACGGGTGGGGAATTCCTTAAAAAGGTCGGATTTGGCACACTCTGCCGAGTCCTCCCCAGAGGTGCCTATGTCGCGGAGTTGGGCTGCGCGGGGCGATGCGTAGCCAGAGCGTTTTTCCATCCAAGTCCGCACATCGGAGGGATCGAAGCGCACGAGCCCTCCGAGTTTGATGGTTGGCATCCCTTCTTTGCGGAGCTCAAAAATCTGACGCTCCGTGCAGCGCAGAAAGCGTGACATATCGGTCGTTGTCCAAAGTGGCGGAACTTCTGGAATGAAATTGAGAGTTTCGGGTGTGTTCATTTTCCTGTGTGCGCTGTCAACCCGGGGTTCGAGTCCTCGCGCTATAGGAAAGGGTGGACATGTCCAAAAACGGCCCCCAAAAAACACTCTGCGTAGAGGAAAAAACTTAATTTCTCCCCCTTGCTCTCAACTGGACGTGTCCAGACATGTCCGCCCTCCAGCGAGTGTCTTAAATCGCGTATCCAACATAACACGTGCGTTTTGCGGCGAATTACGGGCTTCCTTGCGAGTTCAGGTTGAGTTTACGCCGAAAATGTTAAAATCCTCCCGTATGGCATGACACGATTTGGTGGCACTCCTTATACTGGACCTCTATGCCTGCTATTCAGCCCACGTTTTTTAGCCGTCCGGAAATGCTCCAGAAGATGAAGGTATCGAGTCTTCATGCGCTTTTTGAGCCTTTTGAAACCTATCTCAAATCGCGGGGAATTGTTTTTCCCATCTCGCTCGACAACGAGATCAATAAAGTGATGCTTGCGGAGGTGCTGGCTTCACACCGCTGTGATACCCCTCCCGAACTCGTGGAGCAATTGGAGTTGGTCGCTCTGCTTGCGAGTTCGAGCACCGTTCAGCAGTTGGAACTCGATTGTGATGATGTTTTGGCAAGGCTTCGCAAGGCCGATGATTCGCCAGCCGACATAGCAGTGAAGTTGCTCAAAAGCGCTCCAGAACTGGCATGGCGAGAGTTCGACAGACAGGCCCTCAATTGCCGCAGGTCGTTCACATCATACCACCCGATGGCGAACAGGCGGTTTCTTGGAGTGAACGACAAAAATGTCGCCAAACTCGAATCTCACCTCAGGCCGTGGTTCGGCAAAAACGCGAGGTCGAATTGGTGTAAAATCCGCCCTCATGAGGATGCCGACAGTATCACATTCATGATCCGCCATGGAGACCTGCTCGCTCGTATCAGCGCGCTCAATGACGATGGGACGATCCACAGCCATCTCCTGCGCCCTGAGCGCTTCGATATCGTGCGCTACATCAAGGCCACACAAGAGTGGCAGTTGGCGGGAATAGGCGCGCGCATCCAGAGCGAATACCGTTATGCTTTTAGCGAGGTCTTTTACGGCAACGGATCCGCGCTCGTTTGCTCCCACCGCTATTCGCTCGCGCCACTTCTTGACGGCAGTTCCTGCCTCAATTGCCACACTCGCGGAGCTATTACCCATGTAGCATTGAGGTCGGTTACGATGGTGAGGCCCAACAAGCAGAAAGTCACCATCACCGGGGGTAATGTTTTTGATGAAATCGGCTCTCAATCAAAACCGATTCGCATCCTCGAGGCCACGCTCGCCATCAAGTTGGTAGGGCGCCGGCAACCCGTGAGCGTGACCATCAATGAGGAACGCGAAACGATCAAAATCAGCACGAACATCGCCGCCGTTTTTGCGTGGCTCGAAGAAGCGGGCTTTTGCGTGGAGGGGCAATACCAGCATGACCTTTTGGCGACTGCTTGATGAGCGTGGATCAGATGGCTTTGCCGCTGCCGATCTGCATTTGCATCTCGGCAAGGACTGGAACACAGCGCCAGTTCAAAAGGCACGGCGCATGGCGGAATTTATCGATGATCCGCTGAATCCTGCGTCAGCGCTCACCGTGCTCGAGGAACAGAGTGGAAAAATCTTCGTCACATCCGAGAGTCATCCGCTCCGTGCCAGAGAAGTCAGCCCGGATGAGGTCGAACTCTGGGTTCCGGATTGGCGGAAGATTTCCGACCAACTCAGTTCATCCCTCGGGTTCTTTCCCTGTGAGCCAAGAGGCGAGGGGACTACTCGACAGATCGGCAACATCCATTCGCGGAAACTGGCCTCGCGTCCCGTATTCCTCCACATTCCGAAAGGCGGAAACGCCGATTGCATGAGCCCGCTCAGCGAGATGGCGACCATGCCATCAAGCGTGTTGTTTCTGCTCTCCCAACAGCGCATCACACCCGCGATCCATGCCCTTGCCCATGACCGCGGAATCATGCTCGACAGCGTGATCGAGCGCCTCGACGCACCTGATTCGGCAAGCATTCAAATCCGAACGAGGCTCAGCGCCAGATCACACAAATCCACTACTGCCCGCAATCTCATCGATCCGATCCTAGATGTCCAAACCGACTGGAGCTGGCAGAAACTCAAAATCACTATCGATCCTACTGGCAGGATGACCGCTGCATACGGCAAGCAGCGCCAGTCTCATACATTCACCAAAGCCAATAAAACCGGCACATGCCGCCATATTGAGATTCTCGCAACGATGGCCGTGCACGGCGCGTGGGAACCATCCAGAAAACACTCCGAGGCCGACAAGAAGGCGTTCAAGCGCCTTCAAGCCGAACTCGAAGCAATCCTCCCGCTACCAGGCGACCCCTTCAGAAAAGAAGGCTCTCAATTTCATCCCCTCTTTGAGCTAACCCTTCCTAAAGAACACTGGCGGGACTCGAGCGAGGAGATTGAACTCGGATCTGAAGAGGATTGAAGGTTGGCTGCAAAAGAAATGAAGCCGCACAGCTTATACCAAAAGCCGATACTTTTTGGACTTTTGGAGAGGGGCACAGGCGTCCCGCCTGTGTAAGGCGGTGGATACCATGGTTCGGATTGGTATGGTGCGAGCAAGTGGCTCAATCTTAACACGGCCGAGACGGCCATGCCCCCTTCTTTTGTCGTGAAACGCCGCCTTGAGCAGAGGCTCTCGACGCATTTGAATTTTTCCGATTCTCAGCGGGCACAATGCTCTTCGGCAGCCGGGCCGAACTCTTGGAGAAGTCTCGAAAGCCGGAGAACTTCTTCCGCATCGATCTCAGTAATAGCCGAGACCTCTTCAACTCCGAGTCCCTTGCGCAACATTTTCAGGGCTACTTTTTGTTGTCCGAGTAGCTCGCCCTCGGCACGTCCTTTTGCTTCACCCTCGGCACGTCCCTTTGCTTCGCCCTCGGCAAGGGCGTCGGCGAGGCCTGTGCGTTCGACACTCACGCCGTCCCAGTATTTCTCGTAGGCTGCCAGTTCGCCTTCGCTGAAGCCCGATTCCTTCACATATTCCACCGCCTCGCGCACTTCCTGCTGAGCGAGCAGGTCGCTGGAAACCTCCGCAGACTTCTCACCGACTTCCGTGAGATACCGCAGCCAGAGCACTTGCAGGCGCTTTTCGGGTATCGTTTGCGGGCGAAACTTTGGCAACTCGACGAAGATGAATTCCAACCCCTCGATCTGGCGGCCTGTATCAAAGGCGTGGACAATCCGGTAGTGGTGATACCACTCGGGACTGTCTTTGATGAAGGTATCGTCGACGAGGTTGAGCGAATAGACAGGTTGAAGGAGGTGGTATTCCTGACCGATTTTCAGCTGCTTCACATAAGCTTTCGAGGCGTTAAAGAGAACCCGGTTCATGAAGCTATCGGTCCAGAGCATCTGCATCTCGACGATGAATTGGCGTTTTTTTTGGTCCACGCAGCGAACATCCACGATGCTGTTTCGTGTCTCCGGGACTTCGGGGACCAACTCGCTGGGAAGATACTCCAGTTCCTCGATCTGGGCGTCAGGCTCCAGAGGCAGCAGCGCGTTGAGAAAGCTCTTAAGGAGGTGCGGATGCTGACCAAAAACCTTCTTAAAGGTCAGGTCATTTTTTGGATCCAAGTAGCGCATTTTGGGCACCATATACACTGGCTGTGACAGGCGCAAGCCATGGGAAACGAGCCTGAAGAAAAAGGAGTCCCGACGGCCTCCGGCTCGTAGCCTACGCCTCGGAGGGCGCAGCGTTCTTCGGTTTACGAACGCGCAGTCGCAACAGCACGCATTCTCTCAAGAAGAATTCTCGAACGCGGCAGCAGAGTTTCGGGGCCGTTCAGGGCCTCGGTTGGACGCGGAGTATTTCGTTCAAAAATAACGCATCGTCGGTGAGTGACTGGGGTGAGTCACCAGCGACGAATTCGAGAAGGATGTTGGCATCCAAGCCGAGCGCGCGGAGTTCAGAGACATAGGCTGTCCAGCGATCCTTGCCGACGCGCAATGGCAGGCGGTGCGAGGAGTCCGGCCACCAATGGAATCCGTGCACATGATGAATCCTCCTCGCCAGAGTGCGTAGACCATTCAGACATTCCTCCAGTGGGCGACCATGAGGAGGCTGCCAGAGGGTTTTGATGAATGGATGTTCAGTGGCGGCAAGCAGGTCGCAGGTGGACTCCAGCGTGTCGGTGAGGGTGCCACCATGGAACTCGTAGCAAATGGTGATACCTTTCTCGGAGGCCAGATCGGCACAATGCAGTGCGTCTTTTATCACCTCGTTGCGCCAGCGAGGATCAGCGTCCACCGAACCCCGATTGCCTGCCCAAACACGGATTGCCTTGGTTTGAAGCGCAACAGCGGAGGCCAGCACGGCGGAAAAATGCAATCCATCGGCCGGACTCGCCGCCAGGCGGTAGTAGGAACCATACGCAGCGACATCAAGCCCATACTCGCGCGTTAATAGACCGACTTGCATGGCAGCGTTGATATCACCGTGTGGCACATGCACATCGCCGCCCCACTCGATGACTTGGAGTTGGTTTTTGTGGCAGAGTTCGACGATTTGCTGCGGCGTGAGTTGACGGAAGGTGATGGAGACAAGACCGGGAAGCATAAAATAGGTCTCAGGCCATGCGAGCGAGCATGTCTTGATTGACTCCGTGCTGAAGCGGTTTGTGAGCCAGATAGAGTTCCAGTTCGTCTTTCATCCAATAACCCATGCGAGCGATCTCGCCACCGATGCTGCCGGCGATGTGCGGGGTGAGAACGACATTTTCCAAAGTTCGCAATGGCGAGTCCGGGAGCGGTGGTTCGGGGTGGGTCACATCCAGAATGGCAGTGATGTCAGAACGATTGGCGAGCATCTCGCAGAGATCTTCTTCATCGATCACCGCGCCACGCGAAGTGTTGATGAGGGTGGCACCTTGTGGCATGGAGCGGAGGAGCGGACCGTTGATCATTTTCTCGGTCTCAGGCAGCCAAGGCGCGTGGATACTCACCACATGGCATTTCGCAAAAAGCTCCTCGAGGGAAACCAGAGTGACTCCGATCGAGGCCGCAGCGGCAGGCGTTGCGAAGGGATCGTAGGCAAGGATGTTGATATCGTTTTTCGCCAGATGTCCTGCGACAAGGCGGCCTATGGCGCCCAGCGAAACAAGCCCGACATTCGAATGAAATGCTCCTGCCACAGGGGAATGTTGATGACTAAATTTGCCCGCCCGGGCGAGGCGTTGGCTCGACCAGAAGCCCGTTAGCCCGAGAAGAATTGAGGCGTAGGAATACTCGGCTACAGGAATGGCATTCGCCTGCCAGGCGCTTGAAATCAGGATTCCCCGCTTGTAGGACTCCGGCGTTGCAAAGCCTTTTACCGAACCCGCCGCGTAGAATACGGCTTTTAATCGCGGAGTAGCGTCAAGGAATTCCGCATCGAGTTTTGGCATTCCCCAAGTGGCAAAAAGCACATCTGCTTCGGCAAGGGCTACAGTGTTTTTTTTCCATTCTGCTCCGCAAACGGATTCAGAAAGCAGGCGAACTTTTTTGCCGATTTCGGTTCGCAAGGCTTCCGGATAGGCCTTCGGCAAGGAGTCAGGCATACCGATCAGAAGAGCGGTTAAAAAAGTCACCTTATGATAATATCTGATCGGAAATCCCATTAAAAGTCCCAAGTTTATATCGCCCGAAGCTTTGGTTTTGTTTAGAAAAGTCCACCCTGCAAAAATGGTCTGATACCAAAAGCCGAATGCTTTCGGACTCTACTGTAGCGGCGCGTCTATGACCGCCGATGGCTAACGACTCCGGCGCTCATAGAGACGCCGCTACAAGTTAGGACGCCGCGCCATCCCTAGCATTTGTTACGATTCCCCTCTTTCGCGCTGCCGCACGGGGCTTGTAGCGGCGCGTCTATGACCGCCGGGAGGTGCATCGTCCTCGCGAAACACATTTTTCGACCACGAATTGCTCGAATTTTCACGAATGGGAAGCGGCTTCGCCGGAGACTCTCCTCGCCCGTATTATTCGTGTTCATTCCGGCTATTCGTGGTTCAAGGACATCCGGGCAGGATGGGATTTGGGCGGCTTACGATCGGGGTAGTGTCTGTGAGTGGTTTGCGCCTTCCGGGCTTGAAATTTGGGTCATGCGGGACGATGACCCAGGGTTTCCGCTTGGCTTTGCGGGCGAGGTATTGGATGACGACGCTGGCGAGGAGGGCATTGGCTGCTCTCGCGAGGAAGGAACCACCGTTGTTCAGGACGACTTGGGAGATGCCTGCGAGGACGCCAGCGGGGGGCTGGCTTTGAAATGTGCTCCGAGTGGCGCGAATTCAGGCATTAGAGACTCATTTTTTCGAAAAAATTCAATATTTTACGAGTAATGAATTGACGCAAAATCAGGCAAAATAACTGTTGCTTTCAGACCGAGTTCTGATTAGGTTGCCCACACATAGATTAATCGGCTTCTCAAAAGTCCGAATTAAGCAACCCCTCGAAATCCATGAGATACAACCCCTCCTTCTTGTTTCTGTCCTCAATCGCCGCCTGCTCCATCCTGCTGGCGCCCGCACTCCAAGCCGCCAACGGCACATGGACTGTCGATGCCAACGGCCTCTGGGGCACCAGTTCAAACTGGGTGAGCGGCACTATCGCCGACGGCTCGGGATTCACGGCCAACTTCACCAATAACATCACGGCAGACCGCACGGTGAGTTTGGATGGCAACCGCACCCTGACCAATCTCGTCTTTGGCGATAGCGATACAGCAACGGCGGGAAGCTGGATTCTCGACAACAACGGAACTTCCACCAACACCCTCACCTTGGCTGGCACCACGCCCGGCATCACGGTCAATGCACTCGGCACCGGCAAGAACGCTACCATCTCCGCGATCATTGCAGGATCTGCAGGACTCGTGAAGAGCGGCAGCGGCACGCTCGTGCTCACCGGCGCGAACACCCGCTCTGGCATGCTGACGATCAACGCCGGCACGGTGAACGTGACCGGGAACGGAACCCTCGGGGCTAATGCCGCCTCTATCACATTAGCCGATGTGGCGGGCGCGACACTCGATTTCACTGGCATATCAAGCAGTAGGCAAATCGGCTCGCTTTCAGGTGGCGGCACCAATGGCGGAAATATCGTTCTTGGAGGGCAAGTTATATATTTTGGGGTCGGCTTAACGGGAAACTCTACTTATGGAGGGATCATCAGCGGCACCGGCTCTATGTCTTATGGGGGGACGGGGACGACGGGCACGCAAACCCTGTCTGGGATGAACACTTATAGTGGAAGCACTGCGATCACCGCGGGCACGCTGCAAATTTCCTCCACCGGCCTGCTTGGTGGCGGCAACTACTCTCAGAATATTGCGAACAGCGGCACATTCCTCTTCGGTTCGGATAGCAACCAGACCCTCGGTGGCGTCATTTCCGGCACTGGGGCCCTCACCAAAAACGGGACCGGCACGCTCACGCTCTCGGGAGCCAACACCTACAACGGCACCACCACGATCAGCGCCGGCACGCTTCAAATCGGAGCCAACGGGACATCAGGCACCCTTTCAACCAGCAGCGCCATCACCAACAACGGCACGCTGGTCTTCAATCGCAGCAACACCATCACGCAAGGCACGAATTTTGCCAGTGTCATCGCCGGCACTGGAAATGTCATCAAGAACGGCACAGGCACGCTCGCGCTCTCCGGCGCGAACACCTACACAGGCACCACCACAATCAGCGCCGGCACGCTCACTGTGAGCGGCGGAAGTGCGATTGTGGATACCGGCGCAGTGAGTGTCTCGAGCGGCGCGGTCTTCAATCTCAGTGCCAGCGAGACCATTGGCTCGATTGCAGGTGCGGGTAATGTCACCCTCGGTGCGAATACGCTTACGACGGGGAGTGACAATTCCAGCACCACGCTCAGTGGAGTGCTCAGCGGCACCAGTGGGGCCCTCACGAAGGACGGCACCGGCACGCTCACGCTCACCGGCGCGAACACCTACACAGGCGCTACCACGATCAGCGCCGGCACGCTCACTGTGAGCGGCGGAAGTGCGATTGTGGATACCGGCGCAGTGAGTGTCTCGAGCGGCGCGGTCTTCAATCTCAGTGCCAGCGAGACCATTGGCTCGATTGCAGGTGCGGGTAGTGTCACCCTCGGTGCGAATACGCTTACGACGGGTAGTGACAATTCCAGCACCACGCTCAGTGGAGTGCTCAGCGGCGCCAGTGGGGCCCTCACCAAATCCGGCACAGGCACGCTCACGCTCTCCGGCGCGAACACCTACACAGGCGCTACCACGATCAGCGCCGGCACGCTCCAAATTTCCTCCACCGGTTTGCTTGGTGGCGGCAACTACTCTCAGAGTATTGCGAACAGCGGCACATTCCTCTTCGGTTCGAATAGCAACCAGACCCTCGGTGGCGTCATTTCCGGCGGGGGGGGCCTCACGAAGGACGGCACCGGCACGCTCGTGCTCACTGGCGTGAACACCCGCTCTGGCATGCTGACGATCAACGCCGGCACGGTGAACGTGACCGGGAACGGAACCCTCGGGGCTAATGCCGCCTCTATCACATTAGCCGATGTGGCGGGCGCGACACTCGATTTCACT
>Ga0209189_1000549_pt1 | contig 31115 bp, 33 predicted proteins | sample C_130820_EF_Meta_FD_187308 | JGI IMG/M metagenome (GOLD analysis project Ga0209189, IMG submission 187308) | Freshwater microbial communities from Lake Croche, Canada to study carbon cycling - C_130820_EF_MetaG (SPAdes) (version 3) | ecosystem: Environmental > Aquatic > Freshwater > Lake... | reverse complement strand
ACGCGATGACCAAGGGCGCTGGCTTCACGAGGTGGTATGCATCCGCTATCGAGGCCGATGGAGGATGAAAGCCTTGTGAATATCCACAGCCACGATACAGGTTGTCCCTGATGGCTGTCCCTGATGCTGCTGCTGTGGGCAGCAGGCACCCGATGAATCACCGGGCGCTTGGCCGGGATCTCCAGGTTTGAACCTGAGGTTTGATCTCCGGCGGGTTGGCAAGCCGGCAGCGCACCGCCAGGCTGGCTCATTATGACTTGCCCAGGGCACCAGCCTTTGTCTTCCGCCTCCGCCAGCTCCGGCGTGGATTCCCCAGCAACCCTGCGCCCCACCGACCCCGACCTGCTGCCCAAGGACCAACGGCGCCGCCTGCTCCTCGCCTATGGCCTGGGGGACGCCGGCACCGGCATGGCCGCCTCCCTGATCGGCTTCTACCTCTTCATCTTCTACACCTCGGCCGCCGGGCTTCCCCCCTGGATGGCGGGCCTGGTGCTGATGATCGCCCGCCTCTGGGATGCCATCAACGACCCGATCGTGGGCTGGTTGAGCGACCGCACCCGCACCCCCTGGGGACCGCGGCTGCCCTGGATCTTCGCCAGCGCCATCCCCCTGGGCGGGGCCATGGCGGCGATGTGGTGGCTCCCGCCCGGGAGCGCCTGGGTCAAGTTCACGGTGTTCGTGGCGATCTCGGTGCTCGCCAACAGCCTTTACACCTGTGTGAACCTGCCTTACTCAGCCCTGCCGGCCGAGCTCACCGAAAGCACCACACTGCGCACCCAGCTCAACACCAGCCGCTTCACCGGTTCCATCATCGCCAGCCTGATCGGCATCGTGCTGGGCGGCATCCTCCTGAAGGACCACCACATCGCCGGCAACTACCTGCGGCTTGGTCTGCTCTCAGGCGCCATCATCGCCGTGTGCACCCTGCTGTGCGCCTGGGGTATTTCCCCAGCAGCCCGCCAGGCCACCCAGCCCCAGGTGGAAACCGGCTCCACCCGCCGCCAACTGCGGCGCGTGCGCAGCAATGGCCGCTTCCTGATGGTGCTGGGGCTCTATCTGATGCTCTGGTGCGCTCTGCAGATCATGCAGACCGCCGCCCTGATCTACCTCCCGGTGGTGATGCGGCTGCCGGAGAGCTGGAGCAACTGGATCCTGCTGCCCTTCCAGATCATGACCCTGGTGGGCCTTCAGATCTGGACCCGGGTGGCGGCGGTGCGGGGAAGGGTGCAAGCCCTCCACTGGGGCACTTGGCTGTGGATCGGCGGCTGCCTGGCGGCGATGCTGATGCTGCCCCTCGATCCGTCGGTGGCCCCCACCGGCTCGCTGGGCAACCTGATGCGGCTCGTGCTGCTGCTCGGCGCCATCCTGCTGGTGGGGCTGGGCGCCTCGACCGCCTACCTGATCCCCTGGTCGCTGCTGCCCGATGCCATCGACGCTGACCCTGAGAAACCAGCGGGACTGTTCAGCGCCTGGATGGTGCTGGGCCAGAAGATCTGCATCAGCGTGGCCCTGTTCCTCTTCGGCAACCTGATGAGCCTCAGCGGCTATCAGGCCTCCCGCGGCATTCTCCAGCCCGATACGGCGCTGGTGGCGATCCGGCTCTGCATGGGCCTGATTCCGGCGGTGCTGGTGGTGCTTGGCCTGGTGATCATGCGCCACTGGCCCGAGCGGGGGCTGCATCTGCAGGCCCGCAGCCAATGAAACTGGCCTGGAGCCTCGGCCGCAGGGCGATGCGCATCCATCAGTCGCCCACTCCGCCGGAGGCCCCCCAGGAGGCCTCCGGCACCGACTCGGGCGGCAGCAAGCCCCGAGCTGTCCGCAAGGCCGCGGCGGGGGCACGGCGGCTGGCTTCCGGGCTGACGGGCCGTCGGATGCCCCGCTGGCTGCGGCGTCTGGGCGCAAGCCTGCTGATCGGGGGGCAGTCGGTGAGCGCCATCGCCCGGCTCCGCATCGGCCGCCAGGACCTGATCCAGGAGCTGCTGGAGGCCGGCCCCGGCAGCTTCCTGATCGTGCTGATCACCGCCCTGGCGGCCGGCACGGTGTTCAACATCCAGGTGGCGGCCGAGCTCTCCAAGCAGGGAGCCAGCGCCGCCATCGGCGGCCTCCTCGCCCTGGGCCTCTCCCGGGAGATCGCGCCCCTGCTCACCGCCACCCTGCTCACGGGCAAGGTGGCCACGGCCTATGCCGCCCAGCTGGGCACGATGAAGGTGACCGAGCAGATCGATGCGATCACGATGCTGCGCACCGACCCGGTGGAATACCTGGTGGTGCCCCGCGTGCTGGCCATGGTGGTGATGGCGCCGGTGCAGTGCCTGCTCTTCTTTCTGCTGGCCATCTGGTCGGGCCAGGTGAGCAGCACCCTGCTCTATGGCCTGCCGCCGGCGGTGTTCTGGAACTCGGTGCGCACCTGGATGGAACCCAGCGATGTGCCCTCGATGCTCTTCAAGGCCCTGGTTTTCGGCCTACTGATCGCGGTGCTGGCCTGCGGCTGGGGCCTCACCACCCGGGGCGGCCCCAAGGAGGTTGGATCCAGCACCACAGGGGCGGTGGTGATGATCCTGGTGGCCGTGGCCCTGATGGATGTGGTGCTCACCCAGATTCTCTTCGGCAGCTGATCCGGGCCCGCCACAGGCCCCCCATGCGACGCTGATCACGCCTGGGCAGGCAAGCTGGTTTGATGACCAGTCCCACCAACAGCAGCCATCCGCCCGAGACGGGCGACGACCAGGCGGGCAACGCCGCTGCGAGCGGCGCCACGCGCGGAGCCGGAGCGGCGGGTTCAACCGCTCCAGCGGGTGCCTCCGGTGCCTCCGACACAACCGGATCGAGCGTGAGCCTGGCGCCGAGCTTCGCCGTGCCCCTGGCGGTGAGCCTGCTCGGGGCCCTGTGCCTGCCGCTGCAGCCGAGCTGGGGTGGCTTCCGCTGGCTGGCGCTGGCGCTGGTGCTGTTCGGCGGCTTTCTGCTCCTGCAGGCCCGGCTGCTGCGGCTCGAATTCAACGATGAGGCCCTGCTGGTGTGGCGGGGTGAACAGGAAATCCGCCGCTTCCCTTATGCCACCTGGCTCGCCTGGCGGCTCTTCTGGCCTGGTTTGCCGGTGCTGCTTTATTTCCGGGAGGAGCGCAGCCTCCACCTGCTGCCGGTGCTGTTCGACCCGGCCGCTCTCAAGGAGCAACTGGAACGGCACCTGGCCCATCTGGCCCCCAACCCAGCGCCATGACCCCCTTCCCCGACACCGACGACCCCGCCGCCCCCCTCCCTGACGGCCAGGGCGTCCCCCAGGAGACGCCGGATTCCGGCCGGGAGAGCGGTGCCCCCAGCCTGGACACCGCCCCGCCCCAGACCGCCGAACCCGCCGAGCCGGTTGCCAGGCCCCAAGGCCCAACCCTTGCTGATGGGGCGGCGGCGGCCGCCGCGGGCAGCCTGCTGGAGCTGGCCCTCCGTGAGCTGCAGGGGCGCCGCGCCGGTCTGCAGGCCGAGATCGCCGGCCTTGAGCAGCAGCGGGATCGCCTGCGCCAGGAGATCGGCGCCCATGCCATCGGCCAGTCGGAATGGATCGCCAGCCGGGTGAAGGGCTTCCAGGCCTACCTGGTGGGCGCCCTTCAGGATCTGGCGGCGGCGGCGGAGCAGGCCGAGCTGATGGTGGCTCCGGTGGTGGTGCAGCCCTCTCCCCTCGACCAGGCGACGACGGCCGCCGAGCCCGTGACGGTGCCGGCCGTGGCGGGGCAGTTCAGCCAGGACGAAGAGCTGATCCGCGAGGCCCTGGAGCGCTACGGAGGCCAGCCGGACTTTTATGCCGATCCCTGGAAGCTGAGGCGCACCCTGGAGCCGGCCGGTGCCGCCCTTCTGCAGGACTGGTTCTTGAGCCAGGGCGGCCGGGGTGCGCAGGCCAGCGGTGGCAGCCGCAACCGCAACGTGCTGGTGACGGCGGCGGCGATCGCCGTGCTGGGGGAGCTCTACGGCGACCGCTTCCAGACCCTGGTGCTTGCCGGCCAGCCGGAACGGCTGGGGGAGTGGCGCCGCGGCCTGCAGGATTGTCTCGGGCTCGGGCGGGAGGATTTCGGCCCCACCAGCGGCATCGTGCTGTTCGAGCGGGCCGAGGCCCTGATCGAGCGGGCCGACCGACTGGAGGAGCGGGGCGAACTGCCCTTCATCGTGGTTGATGCGGGCGAGGCCGCGGTGGCCGTGCCGGTGCTGCAGTTCCCCCTCTGGCTGGCCTTTGCCGCCTCCCCCGGGGAGATCGCCAGCGAGGAGGATCTCTACTGATGCCGCTGCGCCGCTGATGCCCCCGCTGCCCCCCCTGGCCCTGCTTCTGGCGGGCTACCTGCTGGGATCCATCCCCAGCGGCTGGCTGGCCGCCCACTGGCTGGCCGGGGTGGACATCCGCCAGGAGGGCTCCGGATCCACCGGCGCCACCAACGTGCTGCGGGTGGTGGGCAAGGGACCGGCCCTGGGGGTGTTCCTGGTGGACGTGTTCAAGGGAACTGCGGCGGTGCTGCTGGCCAAGGCGGTGCTGGAACCCATGGGCGCCGGCGCCGGAAGCTGGGGGGTGGATGGCTGGGTGGTGGCCGCCGGTCTGGCTGCCCTGGCGGGCCACATCTGGCCCGTGTGGCTCGGCTGGAAAGGGGGCAAGGCCGTGGCCACGGGCCTGGGCATGCTGCTGGGGCTGGCCTGGCCGGTGGGCCTGGCCTGCTTCGGCATCTTCCTCACCGTGCTCAGCCTGAGCCGCATCGTGTCGCTCTCGAGCGTGGTGGCGGCCCTCTCCCTGCCCCTCTTGATGCTCGGCTGGTTCGGCAACGGCGGGCTGAGGCCCGCCTATCTCGCCCTGGCGGTGATCACCACCCTGCTGGTGGTGTGGCGGCATCGCGCCAACCTGCAGCGGCTGTTGGCGGGCACGGAGCCGCGCCTGGGCCAGGCCAAGGAGGAGCCCAGCTAGGCACAGGCTCTTCGAGGCCATGCTCGGCAGGCCTTCGCCTTTCACTGACCAGAAATCAGTGACTCCCAACGAAGGGGAGCCGCCTCCGAGCGAGGAAGCCTGCGGGCTTTGCCACAGCCTCGCCCCCCTGCCTGAGCACTGCCGAAGGGACCGGCCGGGGCTCACACAACACGGGGAACCGGGGGGGACGGGCAGAAGGAGCCGATATTGGCTAGGCGAGCTCCCGGCTACGGGCGGCCGCCGCCAGCACCGCCTCGATCAGGGCGGAGCGCAGCCCTCCCCTCTCCAGCTCCCGCAAGCCGGCGATCGTGGTGCCGCCGGGGCTGCTCACCATGTCCTTGAGCTGGCCGGGATGGAGCTCGCGCTGGTGCAGCAGGGCCGCGGTGCCCGCCAGGGTGCGATGGGCCAGATGCTGCGCCAAGACCCTCGGCAGGCCCGCTGCCACCGCCCCATCGGCCAGGGCCTCGGCCACCAGGGCCACAAATGCAGGCCCGGAGGAGGTGAGGGCCAGGAAAGCATCGAGCTGGGCTTCGGGAAGCTCCACCACCTCCCCCACCCGAGCAAAGAGGCCGCGCACCCACTCCTGGCGCCGAGGATCCAGGCCCTGGCCCCAGGCCAGGCCGGTGAGGCCGGCGCGCACGAGGCAGGGGGTGTTGGGCACCGCCCGCACGCACACCCACCCCGGAAACAGAGCCTCCAGCCGCTCAAGCCGCACGCCCGCTAACACCGAAAGCAGCAGGGGGGGCGCCCCCGGGGCCCCGCCGGTGGCACTGGCTTCCGGGGCGATGGCGCCGGAACGGCTCGCGGCGGCGGCCACGGCCTCCAGTTGTTGCGGCTTCACGGCCAGCAGCACCGAGGAGCAGCTCCAGGCGGGTGCTGGGTCGGTGCTCACCGCCAGACCGAGGGACTCGGAGAGCTGGCGGGCGGAGGTCTCACTGGCCACGGCGGCCCGCACGGCACCGGGGGCGATCACCCCATCGGTGATTAGCGGAACGAGCAGGGCCTGGGCCATCCGACCCAGCCCCACGATTCCGAAGGATCCGGGATCCGGTGAAGGATCGGCCAGGGCCTGCGCTCCGCGATCAGCCCAGGGCATCCGTCCGGCCCCAGGCGGGGCTGGGGGCCGCGTCCTGGGAATCGGCGGCGGCCTGACGGCTCGGCACCACCGTGGGGGAAGCCGACTCCTCACTGCCGGCGGTGGTGACCGTGACACAACTGGGGGCGAACAGGAAGATGCTCTCGCCCACCCGCTCCTGATGGCCATCGATGGCGAACGTGCCACCGGCCACGAAGTCCACGGCCCGCTGAGCCTGATCCGGTTCCATCATCGTGAGGTTGAGGATCACGGTCTTGCGTTCCCGCAGAGCCTGGATGGCGCGGGGCATCTCATCGAAACTGCGGGGCTCCATCAAATACACCTCCGCCACCGCCGTGGAAATGCCGGGCATGCCGATGACATTGGTGCCAGCGAAGGGATCGTCGATGCCGAAATCCGGGTTGAGCGCCAGGGCGCTGGAACTGCGGAAGGCCGAACTGGAGGACGATGGCGCCGCTTCGGCCATCTCGCCGGGGTCGTAATCCAATTCGTCGTCGTAGTCGCCATCGAGGTAGTCATCACCGGAGACGACGGCACGCAGGCGGGAGAACAACGACACGGATGGAGGCCTCTGGGTGGATGCTCGGATCCTGAATAGCGTCCCACATCAGTGAAGGCAAGGGCCCTCAGCCAGGGCGCGGACCGAACAGGGCACCGCCCAGCCGCAACCAGGTGCTGCCGGCCATCACGGCCTCGGGCCAGTCCTGGCTCATCCCCATCGAGCGTTCCGGCAGGCCGAGAGCATCGGCGAGGGCGGCACAGTCGCGGAACAACGCCAGCCGGGCGGCCGCGTCGAGGCCCAGGGGCGCAATGGTCATCAGCCCCACCGGCCGCAGGGGCTGCAGCACCCGCAGCCGGGGCCAGAGCCTGTGCAGGTCCTCGGCGCTGAGGCCAGCCTTGGCCGGATCCGGCCGCAGTTTCACCTGCATCAGCACCGCCGGGGCGAGGCCCTCCTCAGCGGCGATCCGGGCGGTCCGTTCGGCCAGCTCCAGGCTGTCGAGCGAATGAATCGTTCCAAAATGACGAAGCACCCCGCGCACCTTGTTGGCCTGCAGCCGGCCGATGAAATGCCAGTCGAGCGCTCCAAGATCGGCCAGGGACTCCTGCTTGACGATCGCCTCCTGCAACCGGCTTTCGGCGAAGCTGCGCTGACCGAGGGCCACGGCGCGGCGGATGGCTTCGGCGGGCTGCCCCTTGCTCACCGCCAGAATGCGGCAGGACGCCGGAAGCCGCCGCCGCAGTTCCGGCAGGGCCGCCTCCAGCCCCGCAGGCAGGGGAGATCCAAGCGCAAGAGGGTCGTTCCAACCCTGGGCTGGAGCCGTCGGAGCGGGGGCGGAGCCCGCGGGACCCGGTTCCCCGCGATCCACCCCCTGGCTTGGCGGTCGCTCGGGCGGCATCACAGGCGGAGGCTCAGAGGAAGGTCTGATCGAACAGTTGGCGCCAGCGGCTGTGCTCTTCAGGCCCCGTGCGACGGGCTCGGGTGAGATTCTGCTCGGCGTGATGGCGCGCATCCATCAGCGGGATCACCTCGAAACTCGCGCCGCGGCTGTGGAGCGTGACCAGAAAAAAGATGCGCTGGGCGTAAAGGGTCGCATAGAGATCACGGCCTTCCGCCACAGGAGCGACCCGATACAGCATCCCGAAGGTGGGGTGGTTGAGATAACGCTCAGCGCTCACGTGGCCAGCAGGGCTGGAGCTATTAAAGGTCACCGGGTTCGGATGACCTCCGAAGCAAACGGCCTCAGGCGCTGCCCCAGCGCCAGCGCAGCAGCAGCAGAGCTCCCAGGGCCAGCCAGCCCAGCCGGCTGGGCCAGGCAGAGCCGCTGGGCACCCGGTGCAACGCATCCGGGGCGATCCAGTGTCCCCCGCGGGCCATCAGGGCCTCGGCGCCCTGTTCCGAACGCAACAGAATGTTGGCCAGCAGGCGCTCCCCCACGGCCAGCACCACGCCCAGGGCTCCCTTCCAGCCCAGTCCCTTAAGCGAGACAGCGCGGGTGGCCAGGGCCCGCAGGAGGTTCTGCAGTTCCTCCTGCACCAGGGGGAGAAACCGCAGGGCGAGCAGCAAGGTGAAGCCAAGCCGCTCCATCGGCAGACCGAGCGAGCCCAGGGGGCGCAGCCACCAGCTGATCGCCCAGGCCAGCTCCTCGGGGGTGGTGGTGAGTAGAAGGAGATTGGCACTGTGGATCAGGGTCACCAGCAGGGTGGCCCCATTGAGCCCCAGTTGCGCCGAGCGGCGGGTCACCACCAAAGGCCCGAAGGGCACGGGCCCCAGCTGCACAGGCCCCCAGCGCAGCAGCTCCCAGGCCTTGCCGCTGCGCTGCGGCGGGGCTGAAGATCCCGTCGGGTCCGGCACCTCCAGTCGCAGCTCCTCAGGCGGGCGCTGCAGGGTGGCGCGGCCGGTGACCCCCGCCGGCAACAGGGCCGTGAGCAGTCCCACGAGCACGGCCACCACGAGCAGGAGCGGCAGGGTGCGTCGCCAGAGCCGCAGGGGGAGACCACTCAGCAGGGTGAGCAGCAGCAGCAACACCACCAGCGCCACCCGCCAGAGGGGTCCGGCCAGGATCGGCGTCACCAGGAAGGCCACGGTCCAGGCCAACTTGAGGCGCGGATCGATCCCCTTCAGCCAGCTGCCGCGGCCCGGACCGCCATCGTCCACGTACTGGCCGATCGGAAGCTGACGCAGCCAGTCCATTCAGCGGCCGCGGCTGGAGGTGCGGGCCAGGTCCCGTTCGGCATCGCGTTGCTGCTTGCCGCGCCAGAACAGGCGGATCGGCGACCCCTCAAAGCCCAGGCCCTCGCGGATCTGGCGTTCCACATAGCGCCGGTAGGTGTCGCCGAACAGCTTGGGATCGTTCACAAACAGGGTGAAACTGGGGGGTCGGGTGGCCACCTGGGTGCCGTAATAAATCCGGCCCTGACGGCCGCCGCGGGTGGTGGGGGGCGATCGCCAGCGCAGGGCCTCCTCCAGCACCTCATTCACCACCGAGGTGGTGACGCGGCGGCGGTGTTGCTCCACCGCCAGCTTGGCCAGGGGGAAGATCGCGCTCACCCGCTGACCTGAGAGGGCGGAGGTGAACAGCATCGGCGCCCAATCCAGGAAATAGAGCTTGGCGCGCAGCTCCTTTTCCATGGCCGGGAGGGTGTGGCTGTCCTTCTCGATCGCATCCCACTTATTCACCACCACCACGCAGGCGCGGCCGTCCTCCTCGATACGGCCGGCCAGCCGCTGGTCCTGTTCGGTGACGCCATCGAGGGCATCGATCACCAGCACGCAGACATCGGAGCGCTCGATCGCCTTGAAGCTGCGGTTAATGCCGAAGAACTCCGGGCCGTAATCCACGCTGCGCCGGCGGCGGATGCCGGCGGTGTCAAGCAGCTTCCAGGTGAGGCCCTCGCGCTCGATCGTGGTGTCGATTGTGTCGCGGGTGGTGCCCCGGATCGGACTCACGATCGCCCGGTTTTCGCCGCAGATGGCGTTGAGCAGGCTGGATTTGCCCACATTTGGCCTGCCGATGATCGCCAGCTGGATCGGCTCCTCGCCCTCCTCCTCGCTGTTGGCGGGCAGGAAGGTGATCACCCGGTCGAGCAGATCGCCGGTGCCGGCGCCGTGGATCGCCGAGATGGGATGGGGCTCCCCCAGACCCAGGCCCCAGAACTCGGCGGCCATGGCCAGGCCCTGATCGGGGGATTCGCACTTGTTCACCGCGAGCAGCACCGGCACGCCCTGGCCCCGTAGCCACTCAGCGATCGCCTGGTCGGCGGCCACCATGCCCTGCTGGCCATCCACGATCACCACGGCCACCGCCGCCTCGGCCAGGGCGAGATTGGCCTGCTCACGGATCTCCGGCAGGAACTCGCTGTCGTCATCGAACACCAGACCGCCGGTGTCGACCACCCGGAAGGTGCGGTCGGCCCAGAAGCCCTCCTGATAGGTGCGGTCGCGGGTGACGCCAGGCTGATCGTGCACGATCGCCTCGCGGCTCTGGCACAGGCGGTTGACCAGGGTGGACTTGCCCACATTGGGGCGCCCGATGATGGCGACCACAGGCAGCGGCACGGACTTATTCCTTCGGTTCGTTCGTAACAACGACCCTACGCCCGCAGGGGCCAGCGCACTCCGCGGGTGATGCGCCGCAGAGCCCCACCATGGCCCCGCTGGATAGGAAAGCTGGAGGAGCCTGCCGCGGCCTTGGGCCTGGGATGGTTGAGCTGATCGCCAGCCTGCTGATCGACCTTTCGGAGCAGAAGCTCTACGCGTTCAACCCCCAGCACCAAGTGGTGCGCACCATGCCGGTGAGCAGCGGCCGGAGCGGCTCCCCCACCCCGGTTGGCGAGAGCACGGTGCTCAGCAAGTTCACGAGCGTCACGATGCGGGGGCGGGGCTATGTGACCCCTGGGGTTCCCTGGGTGATGTGCATCAACACCGGGGCCACCCTCTGCCTGCACGGGGCGCCGTGGCAGGAGCGGGCGGGAGAACGATTCGGCGTGCCCCGCAGCCACGGCTGTGTGCGGCTGCCCACCCACCAAGCCCGCTGGCTCTACGAGCACACGCCCCTGGGCACCCCGGTCACGATCCGGCCCTGAGGCCTCAGGCCACCGGCAGATCGCCGGGATGGCCCTTCACCGGATCCGTGGGGGGCTCCAGCAGGGGAGGCAGGGGCCCCTCCTCCGGCAGGGGCTCACCGCACACGGCCAGATGGGCCAGCAGCCAGCTCACGGCGGTGGCCCGGCGGGTGCGGCGGGGATAGAGCTCGCCGATCCGGTAGCCGGCAAAACCGAGTTGCTGCTTGAGCAGCTGCTTGTGCTCGGCGGGAATCGAGCGGGTGAGGCGCACGCTGGCGGGCCGGGTGGCGATCAGCTCGGGGGCCTCCGGGAAAGCCTCGGCCCACTCCGGCGGAGTGGCCGGGCCGGCGTTCCAGGCCCCAGGGGAATCAGCGGATGACGCTGGCTTGGGTTGATATCCCAGCCGCGGCCAGATCAGCTCGCACACGAAGCGATCACTGAGCCGGTCGGCGAGCACCGCCTCCAGCAGCGCTCGGCTGAGGGGGAAGGGATCGGAGGTGGCGGCGGCAGCTTCCATCGGGGCGGCGGGCCTGGAATCTGGATCTGGCCCATCCTGGAGCCGGGCCGGCTCAGCCAGCTGAGCCCCGCGCTGAGAACGGCGCTGGTCCCGTGGGGCGACGACGGGAAAGAGTCCGGCACCAATGCGAAAACGGTGCTGCCTGGCTGTGGTCGGACGAGCACCCTGATCCGAGCCCGGCGGGTGCAACCGGTGGCCCAGGCTGACGCGCAGACTGGTTCCGAATCCGGCACACACCCTGTGATCCGAGCCTCGGAGCCCTTGCGAATCGGCTCAGATCAGGCCCGGATCCTGCACTGCCGCGTGCTCCAGTCGCCGCTGGCCGGCGTAAGCGACCCCATCTTCCGAGGCCTGGTGCGCCGCTGGGCTCCCGAAGCCCTGTTGTTCACCGAGATGGTGAACGCCACGAGCCTGGAGCGGGGCCATGGGCGCGGCAAGGTGGAGGAGCTGGCCCTGGAGGAGGGGCCGATCGGGGTGCAGCTGTTCGATCACCGCCCGGAAGCGATGGCGGAGGCTGCCCGCCGGGCCGAGGCGTGCGGGGCCTTTTTGATCGACATCAACATGGGCTGCCCGGTGCGCAAGATCGCCCGCAAGGGGGGCGGCAGCGGCCTGATCCGCGATCCCGATCGGGCGGCGCGGGTCGTGGCGGCGGTGGCCGAGGCCGTGAGGATTCCCGTCACGGTGAAGACCCGCCTGGGCTGGTGCGGCGCCGGGCCAGGACCCGAAGAACCGTGCCCCGCGGAGCCAACGTCCCTTGAACGCCACGAGGCCCGCCTGGAACCCAGCACCGATGCCGCCCAGGCGGTGGCCTGGTGCCAGCGGCTCGAGCGGGCCGGCGCCCGGCTGCTCACCCTGCACGGCCGCACCCGTGAGCAGGGGTTCGGCGGCAGGGCCGACTGGCACGCCATCGCGGCCGTAAAACGGGCCCTGGCCATCCCGGTGATCGCCAATGGCGATGTCCGCGGTCCCGAGGATGCCCTGCGCTGCCTGGCGATCACCGGCGCCGATGGGGTGATGGTGGGCCGGGCCACGATGGGTGCCCCCTGGATGGTGGGCCGGATCGCCGCGGCCCTGGCGGGCCGGCCAGTGCCGCCGGTCCCTGAAGCGCCCGAGCGCCTCGCCCTGGCGGCCGAGCAGCTCGAGGCCCTGGTGGAGGCCAGGGGGGAGCGGGGCCTGCTGATCGCCCGCAAGCACCTGGGCTGGACCTGCCAGGGCTTTGCCGGCGCGGCGGAACTCCGCCATGGCCTGATGCGAGCCGGCACCCTGGAGGCCACCCGGGAGCTGCTGGTGCTGGCGGGAGAAAGGCTCAGGAGCCGCACCTGAAGCGCCCCGAGGTGCAACCGTCGCTGCGGTGTTGGCCGCTGCCTCGTGGGTCATGGCGAGGAAAGGAACGGGTGCTGGCAGGCTGCTTGAGCAACTCCTACCGCTGGACCAGCCCCACCAGATCCCGGCAGCCGGTGATCGCCTGCACCGCCAGCAGCACCGCCATCAGGAAGGCCGCCGCCACATGCAGCCGGCGCAGGAGCGGCCGATGGGCAATCTCGGGGGCCGCCGCCATGGCGAATAGCAGCAGGCCGGTCAACAGCCAGCCGGACCAGAAATGGGAGGCCCAGAAGGCCGGCTCCAGGGGACTGTCAGCCAGCCGCCAGACCTCCGGCTGCAGCCCCAGCAGCAGCAGAGCGCCCCAGGCGATCAGGGCCGCCACCGCCCGGCGGCCCGGGCGACGCAAGCGCCACAGCGCGACACAGGCGGCCAGGGAAGCGCCGCCCAGCATCAAGAGGCGGACCAGGCGGCCATCCCCGCCAGGGAAGGGCAGGCCAGGCCCCTGGCGCTCCAGAAATGACCAGAGCAAGGCGATCAGCACCGCCACCACCGTGCCGGTTGTCACCCAGCGGCCATGGTTGGCGTGCTCCACCGGCACCGTGGGCGGAAGAGGATTGATCTCCAGGCGGCGCTCCCGCACCAGGATGCCCAGGCGAATCGTGGCGCCCACCACCGGGTACACGAACAGGATCATCAGCACCGGATGGAGCAGGGCCAGCCAGTCGAGGGCGGTCATCACATCGGGTCGGGGCAGCCGGCTGGGGAACGCCCGTTCATGGAAGCACCGCCGCTGCCGCGGCTCAGCTCCAGGGCAGCACCGCCGGCCAGCCCTGGCGGATCAGCAACAGGGAGAAATAGGGCATCTCCCCAGCCGCCAGCGCGGCCGCTGGCGCCACCACCTGATCGGGCCAGCCCACCCGCCGTGCGAACAGGGCCCCCTCCAGCAGCCCCCGCCGCTCCAGCAGGGGTCGCACCCAGGCCCAGCGCTTCCCCAGCTTGAGCAGGGCCAGCACCAGCTCTTCGGCGGCGGCCCGTTCCAACAGCGCCTCCAGAGCAGCGGGGTCCTCCGGGGTGGGGCGGATCAGCAGACCCTCCCGCTGCAAGGCCAGGGGCCAGGCGCCGGCGGCGGCGGCGGCGGCCACGGCGCTGATGCCCGGGATCAGGCGCACGGGGCACTGGGGATGGAAGTGGCGCAGGGCCAGCAGCACGTAGCTGCTGGTGGCGAACAGCGACACGTCCCCCTCGCAGAGGAGCACCACCGCCTGCCCCCCGGCCACCGCCGCCGCCAAATGATCGGCGGCATCGCGCCAGGCCCGCCGCCGGGGTTCGGCCGCCTCGGTCATCGGAAAGAGCAGCGGCAGCCGCTCCTGCGCTGCAGTGATCCAGGGGGCGGCGATGGCGGCGGCCATGCCCTCTGCGCCCACACGAGCCACCGGATAGGCCACCAGATCGGCGCTGGCGATCGCCCGCACGGCCGCCACGGTAAGGAGATCCGGATCCCCGGGGCCCACACCCACCAGGGTCAAACCGGGGGCGGGAGATCCGGGGGCCCCTGCGCTGCCGGGCGGGATGGGGAGCGCCAGGGCCAGGGCCACAGTTACCCGTGATCTTAAGCGTTCCATAACCACGCCCACCTAAACCAGCACCAGCAGGAGACCGTTGGTGGCGGAGCCCCGGATAAACCGCCGGACCTTCCACCGGAACGACAGCAAGGCATTCCGCACCCGATTCCTCTCTACCTTCCACCGGCCCCCGGACCCCAGATCAGCAGGATTGGGGAGCGCTGCCTTGGCCATCATTGGCCTGCTGTGCGTCAGCCTTGCCGGCTGCAACCAGGGCCCCTTCGCAACCAGCCCCTACGCCACCGCCGTGGAGGTGAACCCCGAGCTGCGGGGCGCAGATGTGCAGAAGTCGTACAACCAGGGCTTCAAGAACGACTACATCGCCATCTCAGGATCGGAGCTGCTGAGAGGCGTGATCCTTGAAAGTCTGGATCGTTTCGTGATGGCTGTCAGGGCGCGCGCCAGCGAAGACGACCTGCGCCAGAACCTGAGCTCCTTCGCCTACTTCGCCCAACCCACCAGCCTCGGCCTCACAGAGGTTTGCGATCCCTCGCGTCGCTACATGGCCCTGGCGGCCCTGCGCGCCTGGGACAGCCCATTCCGCCAGCCCTGTGCGGGCACCACCCGGATTTTGCCGGTGCAGCTGGGCTACGAGGGGCGCGTCTTCGTGGTGCCGGCCAGCAACAGCTTCGTCAAGGCCATCGACCTGGCGGTCCTGCGTCGCGCCCTGAACACCCACCGGGGGAACATCCGCTGGAGCGACCTCGATCCAGCCTGGCCGAAGCGGCCGATCCGTTGGATCTTCCCCTCCCAGTTCCCGCTGGGGGTGATGTTCCGCGACCTGGGGGCCCCGGCTCCCGCCCGCTTCCTTTTGGCCGACACCTACAGCAACAGCTATCAGCACATCGAGGATCACCCGGACAACCTGCTCATCACCTATGCCAGCGTCGGCCTCGGGGCCAGGCTGCAGGGCTTCCGGTTCCGCACCCTGCCGGTGCGCGACCACAGCGGCACCGACGCCGTGCTCCCGGCACTGGAAAATCTGGAGCGCCGCTACCCGCGCCTGCTCACCCGCCGCGTGGTGCTCTACATCGACACCGCCGCCAGCAACGCCTGCATCCTCGGAGCCTTTGCCAGTTATGCCCTGAGGCACAACGTCTGGCTGATGACCGAAAACAACCTGGCTCCCCTCAGCGCGGCCGATCGACGTGAGCAGATCAGCCTGCTTCCCGCCGATCTCACCCGGGAGGCCAACGGTGCCCCCACCCCCCTCTGCGCCGCCTTCAACCACAACCAGGCCAGCCTCTACCGCGGAGGCGACGGACCGTGACACAACCCTTCCGGATCGGCATGAACCGCCAACGACTGGTGCTTGGGCTGGTGGGTCTACTCCTGCCACTGCTGCTGCTGCTTGCCACCCATCAGCCGGCCGCGCTGGCGGGCGTGCCCGCGGGCGAAGCCAAGGCGGCGGCGGTGCTGGCGGCCGATCCCGATTGCCGCCGCTACGACCGCTGCCAGGAGGATCTGCAGTCGGTGTTCGGGAGCCTGGATCTGGAGCGGCTCTCTGAGGAACTGCGAACCCCCCGCCTGTTCACCATGGCCGGCACCCTCACCCTCAAGTGGAATCCCGACGGCCATCCCGGCTGGAGTCCCGATCAACTGGTGTTGGGTTGCCGCAGCAGCGTCTGCCGCTTCAGCGGCTGGCGGGATCAGCAGATCCTGGAGCGGGCGCCGATGCGGGTCTGGACGGGGCGATTCGAACTCCAGACCGATGAACAGACCTCTCTGGCGCTCTATCCCTTCGATCAGCACTGGCCCCGGATCAAGCTGATCGGCAAGGACGCCCAAACCAGGGAGGTGCTCTACAGCCTGGAATTGAGCGATTTCGACATCTCCCTGGCTCCCCAGCTGCTCGCCGGTAAGACCTCCAATTTCCAGGTCAACCACGCCACCTTCGGCAGTTCCACGGTGTTCCGCGAGGGGCGTCGGCTGATGGGCGGCCCTCAGGAGCCTGGTGGCAAGGCGGCCACCGCTGCCGGAGCGCCCCTGAGCAAGGCCGAGGTCTTCAAGCAGGACCCAGCTGAGATCATCTCAACGGAAATCTCCCTCCAGGTGATCCGCCGGCTGCCCTGGGCCCTGCTGATGATGGTGGTACCGATGGCCGTGATCATCCTCCACACCATCTTCGGTTTCCACTGGCGGGAAAACAGCCCGGCAAGCCGTTTTGGAACCTCAGGTGTTCTCACCGCCGTGAGCCTTTTCTTCGCCTCCTCGGTGTTCCGCCCGGCGGTGGATTACCTGGTGTTCTCCGATCTGTGGTTCATCGCCCTCTTTCTGATCATTACCTTCAACAACGCCCTCACCCTCTGGCTGTTCCGCTTCTACAAACACCGGCTCAGCCTCAAGGCCGCCGGCAGCACCAGCCTGCCTCCCGCCTTCCGCACCGAGAACCGCATCACCCTGATCTCGGTGGCCCTCACCCTGCTGCTGCTGGGCCTGTTCACGGGGCTGGGCTGGTGGTTCCGCCAACCACCGCAGACACCCATTCCCTTCCTGGCGGGAAACAAGGGTTTTGATGAGGTGGGGGTTCACATGCTCAAGGTGGAAAACCACAGCGAACTCCACCCCCGCGCCGGGCTGATCCCCTACCCACTCCCCTGATCCGGCCGGATTCGGCGATCTCCCTAGGCTGAGCCCACTGCGCGGCTGCGCTTCCATGAGCCACCTTCAGATCTTTGCGGGGGCGTCCCCGATCCAGGGCGATCCCGTGCCCTCCCACAGCAGCCACGATCCCCAGTGGATCCAGGCAGCGCTGGAGGAGCGGGGGATCGGCTTTGAGCGCTGGCCGGCGCGGCTTGAGCTGGCCGGCAACGCCACACCGGAGGCCATCCTCTCGGCCTATGCCCCGGAGATCGCGAGGGTGCAGGCCACGGGCCGCTATCCCACGGTGGATGCGATCCGGCTTACGCCGGACCACCCGGACCGCGCGGCCCTGCGCCAGAAGTTTCTGGCGGAGCACACCCACAGCGAAGACGAGGTGCGCTTCTTCGTGGAGGGCCGGGGCCTGTTCTGCCTGCACATCGGCGAGGAGGTGCTGCAGGTGCTCTGCGAGCGGAACGACTTCCTGCGGGTGCCGGCGGGGACCCGTCACTGGTTTGACATGGGCAGCAGCCCCCACTTCACCGCCATCCGCTTCTTCGACAATCCCGAGGGCTGGGTGGCCCAGTTCACCGGCGATCCGATTGCCGGGCGCTTCCCCCTCCTGAATGACACGGTGGAAAGGCCGACCACCGGGCAACCGGTTTAAGCCGGCCCCACGGGAGCAGCCGGGACCGTTTCAGGCGCAGATCGAGCGGGGCTTGATCTCCACGCCGTGCACGGTGCCGGTGAGGCAGACCTCATAGGCGCGGGTGCCCTCATCCATCACCAGCAGGGTGGGGCGATCAGGCCCGTCGCCCTCCTTATCGAGCAGATCGCTGTAATGCTCCCGCACCATCAGAAAGAGGGCATCCTTCGCCGCGAAGTACTGCTCCTGGGCCTGCTTCAGGGCGGCATCGCGCTCCATGCAGGTTCGAATCAGCTCAAGAATCTGATCCTTTCTTGCCATGGTGCTTGAAGGCCTTGGGTTGGCCCCACATCAAAGCCGGAATCCCCGCCCACAGCAACAGCCGCCCAGCAGGTTGCGTCCGCCCGGCCGTGAGGAAGCCGCTTCAGCTATGCATGCGGGCCTCCGGATGGAGGGTGGCCAGGAGGGCCGTCTCCGCCGCGGCCAGCTCCGCCAGGCGGGCCATCAGGCGTTCCCGGGGCCAGCGCCGTTCACACAGCACCCAGTAGATCCCGAAATGGCGCGCTTCGCTGGTCAGTAGATCGCCGTAGAGCTCCCGCAGCTCCGGATCCGGGCTGTGGGTGGCCAGCAGGGCCATGCGTTCGTGGCTGCGGGCCTCGATCAAACCCGCCACCAGGAAGCTGTCGAGCATGCGCTCGGGCTCGGCCCGGCGCACCAGCGCAGAGAGAGCCGCCCCGTAAGGAGGAGCAGCCAGGGGGCGCAGGGGAAGGCCGCGACGCGCCAGCAGGGCCTGCACCCGCTCGAAGTGCTCCAGCTCCTCCCGGGCCAGGGGACTGAGCACCGCCGCCAGTTCGCCATCGCCCGGGTAGCGGAACATCAGCTGCAGGGCCACGCCAGCGGCCTTCCGCTCGCAATGGGCATGGTCCAGCAGAACCAGATCGGGGTGGGCCAGGGCCTGCTCCAGCCAGGCGGCACCGCTCGGGGCAGCCAGCCAGCGGACCCTTGCCGCCAAGCCATCCCCGGTAGGCCTGGAGCCGACGGCCGTTGCAACCCTGGCCGGCCCCTCAGGATCGCAGGCAGCCGCAGGGCCGGGCAGGGGAGAAACGGGGAGCACGGGCAGGAGTGAAGCGGGGAAGAAGGAGCGATGGTGAGGGCCAGGCCAACCGGCTGAGCGGCCCCGGCCCTGAATGCAGACACTGCCATGAACCATCGCGGCGCGGCGGGCCCGGGGCCGGGACCTCAGGCCGATACCGCCCTGGCCTGCAGGTGGCCCACCAGACCCTCGAGGGCCAGGCGGTAGCTGGCCGCACCGAAGCCGCTCACCACGCCGACGGCCTTGTCGGCCAAGAAGCTGTGATGGCGGAAGGGTTCACGGGCATGCACGTTGCTGAGGTGCAGCTCCACATAGGGGATGGCCACCCCCAGCAAGGCATCGCGAATCGCCACGGAGGTGTGGGTGAAGGCTCCAGCGTTGATCAGGATCCCGGCCACACCGTCGCCGTTCGCTCCGCGCGCTTCCTGAATCCGATCCACCAACGCCCCTTCATGGTTGCTCTGGAAGCAGGTCAGCTCCACCCCCAGAGCGGCGGCCCGCCCCTGCAGCTCCGCTTCGATGGCCGCCAAGGAGGTGGCGCCATAGAGGCCGGGTTCCCGCAGCCCCAACAGGTTGAGATTCGGGCCGTTGAGCAGAAGCAGGCGCATCGGGCGACCGCGAGGGTGCGGGGGGTGGGGAACGAAACCCTGAGCCGGATCGTAGGGAGGAGTGCGGCTCCAAACCTCACCAGACCCTCAAGCGACCGGTGGGGCTGGGCTGGAGCGGCCCGGCCTGTGAGCGACTGCTCCAGGAGCCCGGCATCACGGCTGGCAACCGTGCCCCGAGGGCCGCAGGGTCGGCTGGTAAGGTCTTGGGGTGTGGTTCGGGTCGGTGCCCGAGTGGTTAATGGGGGCGGACTGTAAATCCGCTGGCTCTGCCTACGTTGGTTCAAATCCAACCCGGCCCACCTTCCACATGCCCTTGTAGCTCAGCGGTAGAGCACTCCCTTGGTAAGGGAGAGGTCACGAGTTCAAGTCTCGTCAAGGGCTTAAAAGCCAAAAGGAAAAGTCCAGGATCCTGAGCGGTGATCCTGAAAGCTTTTCACGCATCTCGAGCGTTTGTGTTGAGGCGATCCCGGGCCGATTGCGGGCCATTCAGGATCGGACCGCCCCCTTCGGATTCAGCCGCCGTAGCGGTAGCGCAGGCCTCCGCACTCCCCGAATTGGAACCCGCAACCCATGCGAGGCCGGACCAAGTCAGGTTCACCGCAGCGTGATGCAGAGCCGGTTGGCCAGAAGGCGGCGCCTAGACAAAACCCTCCGCAGCCGAAGCCGCGAGAGGCCGGTCCGGATCTTCCGGCAGCCCCCTTAGACCCAGGGCCAGCCGGCGTGCCAGCAGAAGCGCCGGATAGAGGCGGCGGGCCCGCTTGGGATCGGCGAACAGGGGCGTGAGCAGCGCCAGCAGGGGCGCACTGGGTTCCATCCGGGCGCAGATCCACTGGATCGCCGCCGCCCCGTGATGGAGGCGCCCTCCCTCCAGCACGATCGCGCCCTGACTCAACGGGAAGCCCCGATCCCTAAGCTCCCGCCGCAGGGCGTGGTCGCGGCGTCCATCGCACAGCCGCAGCCCCGCAATGCCTCCCCGCAGCTCGCTGAGCAGGGCGAATTGCCGGCAGAAGGGACAACCGCCATCGAACACCAGCAACGGCGAGGGATCGATGCTGGGCGGAGGGATGGGCGGAGAATGGCCCGACACGGCGGCGGTGCTCGATGGGGTTGGTCATGGGATTCTGGCGCGGCCAACCGACGGGCCGCGGAGCAGGCCTTCAGCGCGGTCCGTCGCCTGCAGGGGTTCCAGCTGGAGCGCCACGGCCATGGCACGCCAACCCCGCCTGCGGGAAACCCCGCTGGCTGGTGCGGGCCCTTCAGCCGGTCCTCGCGCTCACCCTGGTGCTCCTGTGCCTGGCCACGGGCACGGCCCTGGCAGCCCCAGCCGCCGTCCCGGGACCGCCGACCAGCGCCACCGGGGTGCGCTACCGCTGCGGCGGCGATCCCTTGCTGGCCCGCACTGAGAATGGCGCCGTGGATGCGGTCGCGATCCCCAACACCAGCGCCGGCACCCCGCCCGGCGCCTTTGTGGTGTTGACCTGGCGCGGCACCACCCTGCAGTTGCCCCGCACCAACAACGCCGGCGCCCCGAGCTACACCGATGGCCGCTGGTGGTGGAGCCTGGAGAATCCCGGCCAGCCGCGCTTCCGGCTGCGCCGGGGCGGGATCGAGGAGATCCCTTGCAGCCGGGAGCCCTGATCGCGCAAGGCCTCAGGGTCTGGTGGTGGCCGTGAGCAGCCTGTCGGGGCCATTCCAATGCCAGCGCGGCACCACCGGCGAACCGGCGGGAAGCTTCCGCCAGGCGGCGAGGTCCCGCTGGAGCCCATCGCGGAGGTAGGCCCGGGCCGCCGCGATCCGGCGGCCATGGCCGGGATGGGTTCCAGCGGGATCCTCCGGGGCGTAGTCGCCGTCGAGTTCAGCGGCCTCCTGGAGCTGGCGGATGCAGGCGGCGGGGTCATGGCCGGCCACGGCGGTCATCAGCAGGGCGCCCCGGTCGGCGGCCAGCTCCTGCTGCTGGCTGAGCTGGGCCAGGGCGCGATCCCGCATGGGTTCGCTGAGGCCCTGGAGATCGGCCTGCTGCTCCCGGCGGCTGCTCAGATAGGCGTGGCGGTGGAGAAAGTGGGTGAGCTCATGGGCCACCACGCAGCGCAGGGCGGCGCTGTCGTGGCCCTGCACCAGAAAGAAGGAGCGATCAAAGCTGATCAGTCCCTGGGGATAGGTGCGGGCGCTGGCGGTGCCGAACAGGTAGGCCAGGCGGTTCACCTGTCGCTGCAGGGGGGAGGCGGCGTCATCGGGGGCGGCGTGGTTCCAGGCTTCGCAGTTCTGGTCGGGATCGCCTCCGGATCCGCTGGAGGGCCGGCACAGACCCATCTGACGGGCCCAATACCCCGCCGTCTCCCCGGCCTCCAGGCTGAAGCGGATCGGCGAGCTGCGGATCCGGTTGGCCCGCAGCAGGGGATCGGCCACAGCCCGCAATTGCGTCAGCTCCGCCGGCGGCTGCTCCCGCGCACATCCCCCCAGCAGGGCGGCCGCCAGGAGGGCGGGCACCAGCCCCCCTGACGGCCCTCGCCCTGGTTTCGGCGGCGGAAACCCAAGCCGGAACCGCAACGGGCAGCGCGGGAACGGAGCCATCGCGGCAGCAAACGCTTGCGGACGGTTCCAGCCTGGTGCCGCAACGGCTTCGCCGCCAGGCCCTCCGGTGGAATGGCGTGGAGGCCGGTCATCCCGGTGGCGCTCCCCCCCGATCCCGCAGACCCCGGCGGGCCGGAGGGTCTGCCAGCGTGGAGTTCCGCACAGGCCCCCATGACCCCCGGCACCCCCGCAAGTCCCCCCGCCGCCGCTGCCTCCTGCAGGGTGGAGGAAGGCCCCGGCGCCGAACTGGGGGTGCCGGTGAGCGCCATGCGGGCCCCGGTGAGCCGTGGCGAGACCCGGCCCCGCGCCTGGCGCCTCGACCAGCTCAACCGCCTCGGCCAGCTGCTGGACCAGCACGAGGAGGCGGTGATGGCCGCCCTCGCCGCCGACCTCGGCAAACCGCCCACCGAGGCCTACTTCGAACTCGTGGCCGTGCGGCAGGAGCTGGCCCACACCCGCCGCCACCTGGCCGCCTGGATGGCTCCGCAGCGCATCGGCCTGCCGGCCTGGGCCCAGCCGGCCCGGGCCCGGGTGCTGTGCGAACCGCTGGGCTGCGTGCTCATCCTCGGCCCCTGGAACTACCCCTTTCAGCTCTGCCTCCACCCCCTGGTGAGCGCCCTGGCGGCCGGCAATACGGCCGTGCTCAAACCCTCCGAACACGCCCCGCGCACCGCCGCGCTGATCGCCAGCCTGATCCCCCGCCATTTCGCGCCGGAAACGGTGCAGGTGGTGCTCGGCGACGGAAGCGTGGCGGCGGCCCTGCTGGAGCAACACTTCGACCACATCTTCTTCACCGGCGGAGGGCGGGTGGGCTCCCTGGTGATGGCCGCCGCTGCCCGGCAGCTCACCCCCGTGACCCTTGAACTGGGCGGCAAGAGCCCCGCCATCGTGCTGGCGGATGCCGACATTCCGGTCACGGCCCGGCGGCTGGCCTGGGGCAAGGGCCTCAACGCCGGCCAGACCTGCGTGGCGCCTGACCACCTGCTGGTGGTACCGGAGATCCGCGAGGCCCTGGTGGCCGCGATCCAAACGGAGTTCACGCGTCTCTACGGCAGCGATCCCCTCGCAAGCCCCGACCTCGGGGCGATCGTGAACGAGCAGCGTTTCGCCCACCTGAGCACTCTGCTGGAGGGGGCCGGCGGCCGGGTGCTCGCGGGTGGCCAAGCCGATCCAGTCCGCCGAATGATCAGTCCCACCCTGATCGCGGTGGAGGATCCCGATCACGATCCCCTGATGGGGGAAGAACTGTTCGGTCCCCTGCTGCCCCTGGTCACGGTCGCCAACCTGGAGGAAGCGCTGCAGCGGATCCGATGCGGTCCCAAACCCCTGGCCCTCTATCTGTTCAGCCGCAGCCGCGCAGCCCAGGAGCGGCTTCTGGCCACCACGAGCTCCGGCGGCGTGGCGTTCAACGATGTGGTGGTGCAGGCCGGGATGGTAAGCCTCCCCTTCGGAGGCGTGGGGGCCAGCGGCATGGGGGCGTACCACGGTGAAACGGGGTTCCGCACCTTCTCCCACCGGCGCAGCGTGGTGGCGCGTCCGTTCCGGCTCGACCTGCCCTTCCGCTACCCCCCCTACGGCAACCGGCTGCCGTTGCTGAAACGGCTCCTGGGATAGGTGTTGCCTCAGGCTGCAGCATCGAGGCCCCATTCCGGGAGATTCGTCCGCCGGGGGGGCTGGGCGAGCCCTTGCGGGGCCCTTAACGTGCCGCCATTGCCTTTCCGGGTGCCCATGCGCCGTTCCCTCGCCGCCCTCGCCCTCGCCATCGGGCTGCCCCTGTCGCTGCCTCTGCCGGCTGTGGCCGGTGAAATCACGGTGAAAGCGGGCGAAACCCTCTCGGAAATCGCCGATCGGCTCGGCATCAGCACCAAGCGCCTGATGGAGCTCAACGGCATCAGCAAGGCCGACCACGTGGAGGTGGGCCAGAAGCTGAAGGTGCCGGGCCAGGCGGGTTCCAGCTCCCGCGGCGCCGGCGCCGACGTGGTGGCCACCGGCCGGGTCACCGTCCGGGAGGGCGACACCCTCTCGGAAATCGCCGCCCGCCAGGGCATGACCCTCGGCCAGCTGATGGCCCTCAACGGTCTCAGCAAAGCCGACCACGTGGAGGTGGGGCAGAGCCTCAAGGTGAGCGGCAAGGTGGTGAGTGCCTCCTCCCCAGCTCCCTTCCGCAAGGGCGCCAACGTGCATGTGGTGCGCTCCGGGGAAAGCCTCTCGGAGATCGCCGAGGGCTACGGGGTGCCGATGAGCCGATTGGTGGCGATCAATGCCATCAACGATCCCGACCATGTGGAGGTGGGCACCCAGTTGAAGCTCAAGGGTGAGCCTCCGGCGCCCCGCCCCCGCCCCGTGGAGGCCGCCACTTCCCGGCCGACCCCGGCTCCGGCGCCCCGGGAGCGCCCTGTACAGGCCGCCGCGTCCCGGCCGGAACCCGCCGCGGCAGCCGAACTGCCGAAAACCACCCAACCGGTGGTCACCCAGGCAGCCGCCAATGCCAGCGGCGCTGCGGCAGCCACCGCCGCCCCCTGGCAGGCCACCCCGGCAGCCACCGCAAGCCGGCCGCTCATCGCCGCCACCAACCCGGCAGCAACTCCGGTCCGCTCCAGCCCCATGACCAACAGCCCGATCACCGCCGCCGCCGCTGCCGCTGCCAACACCCCGTTGGCCGCCGCGGTTCCCACACCCCGCCCCAGTACGGCGACGGCGGTCGTCACACCGCGCCCCGTGGCCCCGCAGACCCGCACGCCGGCCCCGGCCGCCACCGCTCCGCAGGCCACCACGGTGGCCACCAGCAGCTGGCGCCGCTACGGCCCCCTTCAGGTCGACTGGTCGAACTGGCAGCCGATGGGCGGCAGCCTGGTGGCACCGATCCTCAATGCCAAGGGCGACACCCTCTACCTGGCGATCAACTGCGGCGCCCGCAAGATGAATGCCACCAGCGTGGCCGGCGACTGGCGCACCTGGGATGACCCCCAGGCCGATTTCGAGCGGCGGCTCGTGAATGATCTGTGCACGAGCCGAGGCTGATTCTCGAGTCCCTGATCCACCGGAGCCGAAGGCCCGCCGCCTGAGCCCAGCTCAGGCGGCCCAGTGCAGGGGCCAGGGATTCCGCAGATAGTGCTCGGCCACGGGGCGCAGCCAGAGCCTCTGGGCACCGTCGTCGCTCTCGCTGAGCATCTCCTCCTGCACCAGGCGGCGGGCGAGCCAGGCCCAGCGCTCCTGATCCAGGCCCGAACCTTCCGCGAGCTGTTCGGCAAGGCTGCGCAGGTCCCGCCCCCGACGAGCCTCCAGGGCTTGGAGCACCGCCTCGACCTGGACCGACCAATCGGTGGCGCGTGAGCGCCGCAGGCAGCTGTCGCAGCGACCGCAGGGGGGGACCAGTTCCCCCACCGCCAGGAGCAGGGCCTGCTCCCGGCAGTCCTCCCCCTCCGCCACCGCCTCCATGCGGCGCAGTTGCCGCTGGGCCTGTTCCTGCCGCAGGCGTTCGGCCTCCGGCAGCCCATCGGCGGCAGGCTGCCCCGAGGAGCGGATCGCCCAGCCCAGGCTCACCCGGTCAGCGGGATCGAACAGCACCAGGCAGTGGGCTGGCAGTCCATCCCGGCCGGCACGGCCGGATTCCTGCAGGTAGCCCTCCGGACTGGCCGGCAGATCAAGATGAAGCACCAGACCCACATCGGGGCGGTCGACGCCCATGCCGAAGGCCACGGTGGCCACCAGCACAGGTGTGGGATGGTCCTGGAAATGCTGGAGGGCCAGCTGACGACTTTCGGGATCCAGCCCGGCGTGATAGGCGATCGCCTCGATGCCGGCCCCCCCGAGTCGGGTCGCCCATTGCTCCACCGAACGGCGAGTGCGGGCATAGATCAATACGGCCCCCCTCGCCCCGCCCACCGCCTCCAGCACCTGGGGCAGGGGATCGACGGGCCGCCGGGCCATGCCGTAGCTGAGGTTGGGGCGGCGGGCCGAACGCACTTGCACCAGGGGGCTGCGGAGCTGGAGCAGGCGGATGATGTCTGCCCGGACCTGGGGGCCGGCCGTGGCGCTCAGGGCAACCAGAGGCACCCCGGGGCAGAGGGAACGCAGCTGGCCCAGGCGCCGGTAGTCGGGACGGAAATCGTGGCCCCAGGCGCTGATGCAGTGGGCCTCATCCACCGCCAATGCCACCAGCTGCCCCGCCTCGATGCCCTCCTCGAGCAGTTGGCGGATGGCCTCCGTCTGGAGCCGTTCCGGAGCGAGGTAGAGCAACCGCAGGCGCCGATCCCGTAGGCGCTCCAGCAGCTGGCGGCGATCCTGGGGGGAAAGACCCCGGTGCAGACAGGCGGCGGCGATGCCACGACGCTGCAGCTGGCTCACCTGATCCTGCATCAGGGCCACGAGGGGCGAGACCACCACCACCAGCCCCTGCCGCACCAGGGCCGGCAGCTGATAGCAGAGCGATTTCCCCGCGCCGGTGGGCAGCACCGCCAGGCAGTCCCGACCTGCCAGCAGCGCCTCCACAACCGCCCGCTGACCCGGCCGGAAGCTCTCCCAGCCGAAGTGCCGCTGCAGCGCCTGGGCGAGCGGATCGTCCGGCACCGTCAGCCCCCATCCCTGGTGTCCAGGCACCTTACTGGTCCCAGGGGTGGGGGTGGTTGCGGTGTCCTCCCGGTCCAACGCCCCCCTGCGACGGGCCGCCTCCCAACGGCGACCCGCCGGTCCCAAGGGAGATCCCCGGTCTCTCGGCGGGGATTCCTCGGTGTCTCCTCGCTAACTGCTCGGAACCGTCTTGGCACCACTCCTGGTCAAGAGAACTGGTGTTCGTCAGCCCGGTTCCGCAGGCGGCGGGGGAGCCTCGGTTCGCTCCTGGAGACGGGGGAGCCTCGGGTTCGCCGAGCTCCAGCCATCGCGCCCGGGGTACTGCCGGCGGTCTTACCTGAGCTCCTGTTCACCGGCTCGCACCGATCAGCGGTTCAGACGAATGGCGCTGCCCCGTCGTCCCGAGAGGGCAGCGGCGGCGCCTCCAGCCGGTCGGCCGCCTCCTCCACGAGCTGCAGGCGCACCCGCTTGCCCCCCGCCAGTTCGCCGAGGGACACCCGCAGGGTGCTGCCACTGAGGCTCTGAAGGGCGGTGAGCAGCTCCCGGAGGTGGGGCGTGCTGCTGCCGCTCTCCACCCAGAGGCGTTCCTGCAGGCCGCCGAGCCGTCGCCAACTGGTATGGAGCTTGAGCACGGCGCTCTCGAGGGCCTGGGCCTGGCCCACGGCATCGGCCAGGAGCCCCAGGGCATCGAGCCTCTGGGCCTCCTGCAGGGCCTTGTCGAAATCCAGGTCCCCCTGCTGGAAGGCGCGCACGGCCAGGCTGGCCTCGGCGGCGCGGTGCAGCCAGCGGGCCGTGTGGGTCACATCCTTCACCCGGTCGAGCTCGGGCTCATCCCGCAGCACTCGGCGCAGATCATCCTGCTGCTCCTCCGGGAGACGGGCCAGTTCCTTCACCAGAGGAGCCACGGCCCGCGGAGGCAACAGGTTCTCGGCGGTGCGCTGGCGGATCTCCTCGGGCAGCAAGGGGCTGGTGGCGGCCAGAAATTCATCCGAGAGCCGACGCACCTGCTTGCGGGTGATCGGCAGGCCCCCGTTGGCGGCCTCACTGATCATCTGCTGCACCTCCGGCTCCGCCTGGGCCGTTTCCAAGAAGGCCCGCTTGGAGAATTGGTTCACACTGTCGGGCTCCAGCAGCCCCTCACCAACCAGGTTGTCGGCCGAATCGGCCAGCTGGATCAGGGTGTAGGCACGGGTCTTGCTGATCTCCCGCTCCCGGAGCCACTGGAGGAAGCCAGTGCCACGGCCCTCGCCGCCGCGCTTTTCGCGGTCTCGCACCGCCCGCAGGATGCGGCCGCGCCAGATCTCGGTCTGGAGATCGAAGCGATCGCACACCGCCCAGGCCTCCTCCAACCGGGCCAGAAACTCCATCGTGCTGATGTCGTCCTGCTCGGGATCAGGCAGATCGAGGCTGAGCACGGGAGCCTCGGCGGAGACCATGGGAGCGCGGCAGGGAACGAAGGGGGATGCTGCCACGCCCTTCCGCCGGGGACGCGCGCAGCACGCCCGGATCGAGGACAGTCGATGGCGCTCAGGGCCAGATGCCGGCGCCAGAGAGTGAGGCTGCCGTTCACCCCTTGCCGCTGAGAAACGACGCATCGTTCCCCCCAGGACCGGCAGTGGCCAGGCCTTGAGGCACCAAGGCAACCCGGCAGCACCGCCCCCATCGCCCGATCGCCCCCCTGATTCACAGGCCCCAGGACGCGACAAGCCCAAGGCACTGAAGAGGAAGAGCAAACGACGAATCGTGACGCCCCTGCGTTGGGCACCGCCCGTCACCGGTAGTGTCAGGCCGAAAGCCACCCGACCCGACGCAGCAGCGATGGCCATCTCCCGCGGCGACAAAGTGCGCATCAAGCGACCCGAGTCCTATTGGTTCAACGACGTGGGCACGGTGGCCTCCGTCGATACCTCCGGCATCCGCTATCCGGTCGTGGTTCGCTTTGACAAGGTCAACTACAACGGCATCAGCGGCTCTGAGGGCGGCATCAACACCAACAACTTCGCCGAAAGCGAGCTCGAGAAGGCCTGAAACGGAAGAAGCGGTCGCGTTTCTAAAGGCCTGCCCTTCTTCGCAACGACCTTGAAGTGCCCGAACTGCCCGAGGTCGAAACCGTCCGCCTGGGTCTGCAGCGTCAGACCCAGGATTTTTTGATTGCCAGAGTTGAGGTTCTCCGGGATCGGGCCATCGCTGCGCCCCCCGTTCCCAGCCTGTTTCGCCTGGCCCTGGAGGGCTGCCGGATCCGGGAATGGAGGCGCCGCGGCAAATACCTGCTGGCTGATCTTGACCATCCCGATGGCCAGGAGGCCGGGGTCTGGGGGGTGCATCTGCGCATGACCGGCCAGTTCCTCTGGATTGAGGCCCCCGAGCCAGGCGGGGCCCCAACCGACGGCGATCCCGGATTGCACACCCGCGTGAGGATCTGGGAGCGAAGCGGGGCGGAGTTGCGCTTCATCGACACCCGCAGCTTTGCCCAGATGTGGTTCGTACCACCGGGGCGAACCGTGGAGAGCGTGATCAGCGGACTGGGGAGGCTTGGACCAGAGCCTTTTGATCCTGGCTTCAACGCCACCTACCTCCAGCAGCGGCTGCGAGGCTCCCAGCGAGCGATCAAGAGTGCGCTGCTCGACCAATCCCTGGTGGCCGGGATCGGCAATATCTATGCCGATGAATCCCTGTTTGCCGCTGGCATTCTCCCGCAAACCATCAGCGGCCGACTGGGGAGCCGCAGGCTGGAACGGCTTCGGGAGGCGGTGGTGGAGGTGCTGCGCACCAGCATCGGGGCTGGTGGCACCACCTTCAGCGACTTCCGGGACCTCACAGGCACAAATGGCAACTATGGGGGCCAGGCCTGGGTATACAGGCGCAGTGGTTTGCCCTGCCGCCGCTGCGGCACCTCCGTGAGACGCGAACGCCTGGCAGGTCGCAGCAGCCACTGGTGCCCCAGCTGCCAGAGCTGAACTCGCGGCGGTTTCCGCCTCTGCTTCCACGCGGAGGCAGGTTTCCGGATCGTGTGTCTCCCCAGCCGCCAGGCAATACAGGGACCGGGCGCCACCTAACGTTGCCTTGGACATGCGGAGGCCAGTCTCCGCCCCCCTGATCTGATTGTTGCGCCTGCCCGTGCCCCCCGTTCCCCCGCTGGACACCACCACGGACTCCGCCTTCGTTGGTGAGCACGGGCGACCCGACCAGGCCTCTGGTCAGGCCGGCGAACCGACCAGCGGAGGCCAGCAGGTGGAGCCGGATGGGCCGACTGGACGAGCGCTGCGGATTGAGCTCTGCGCCACCATGGCCGCCATTCACCAGCGGGGATGGTGCGATGGCACCGGGGGAAATTTCAGCTGCGTTCTGAAGCGGGAGCCCCTGCGACTGCTGATGGCACCCAGCGGCGTCGACAAGGGAACGGTGAACCCCCAGGACTTGATTGAGGTGGATGGGGATGGTGTGGTTCAGAGCGGTAGCGGCCGGGCCAGCGCCGAGACCCTGCTTCACCTGACCATCGTGCGGGAGACGGGAGCTGGTGCCGTGCTGCACACCCATTCCCAGGCCGGGACCTTGCTCTCCCAGTGGAGCTGGGAACAGCAGCATGGTCCGACCACGGATTCAAGGGCGATCAATGCTGATGGGGAGGGAGTGGCCCATCTTGAGCTGCGCAACCTCGAAATGCTCAAGGGTCTTGCCGGGATCACCAGCCATCGATGCGTCGTGCGAATCCCTGTACTGGCCAACGACCAAGATCTGGGCAGGCTGAGTCGCAGAGCTGCGCCGCATCTGGGCCAAGCCCCGAAGGGAGTCCTGATCGCCGGCCATGGCCTCTATGCCTGGGGACAGGAGCTGGTTGAGGCACGCCGCCATCTGGAGATCCTCGAGTTTCTTCTGGAGCAGCGCTGGCGCCAACTGCTGCTGGAGGCCCTGCTGAGCCAGGATCGAGGCGCAGTTCAGGCAACGCGCGCGGAGCAATGAGGCGATGAGCACGCACGTATGGGAAGGGATCAGCCACGTGCTGCTCGACATTGAAGGCACCACCTGCCCGATCAGTTACGTGGCCGAGACCTTGTTCCCCTATGCCTCAAATAACCTCGCACCCTATCTGGAGGCCCATCAAGGGGAGGCCACCATTCAGGACCTCATGCGGGAGGTTGAAACAGCCTGGCAGCAGGATACGGACCAGGTAGCCAGAGAACTCCTCAGCCAGTACCACCAATCCGGCGCGAACCTCATCCCCGGCGTTCTCCCTTATCTGATGCTGCTGATCCGAAGAGATCGCAAGGTAACCGCCCTTAAGGATCTTCAGGGGAAAATCTGGGCCGAAGGCTACGCCAAAGGTGAACTTGTTGGCCCTCTCTATGCGGATGTACCAACGGCCCTCAAGCAATGGCATCACCAAGGACTGGTACTCGCCGTTTATTCGAGCGGCTCAATCATGGCGCAACAGTTGATCTATCAGCACAGCAACCATGGAGATTTACGTTTTCTTTTCAGCCACTGGTTTGATACCCACACTGGATCAAAACAGGACCCCTCCAGCTACAGCCTTATTGCACACGCTATGGGATGTGAGCCCCAGTCCATCTTGTTCATCAGCGACTCGGAAACGGAGCTGCACGCAGCAAGCCAGGCCAATCTTGAGGTCGTATGCAGCGAACGCGATACCATCCAACCCATAGCAAACCGCATCTATCCAGTTATCCAGGAGTTCCATCAGATCAACCTCAAAGGCCATGGCTCCATGGCCGATTGATGGGAGAGGGTCGCTCGCAACAGCAAAAGGCCTAGAAGAGACCAACCAGCGAGAGCATCTACGTTTTGACGCAAGAGCGCACCCGCGGGATCGCGCAACACGCTCGCGCCCCAGGTAATACGCCTACATGCTCGAGGGGCCCTCGACACAAGCACAAAAAAACCACCCTTTTGGGTGGTTTCTTCTGCAAAATAACTCCAGTTCTGGCACAGCAGACGCTGGAGGGGAAAGTTTTACCTGGCATCGCGCTATTTTC